>Ga0155548_164_pt1 | contig 105611 bp, 106 predicted proteins | sample RifCSPhighO2_12_FD_107205 | JGI IMG/M metagenome (GOLD analysis project Ga0155548, IMG submission 107205) | Sphingopyxis sp. RIFCSPHIGHO2_12_FULL_65_19
GTGCTGGAGCGCGAATTCCCAGCCGTTGATCGATGCCTTCTGGTCGCTGTTGATCGGCGTCGTAATCTCGAAATTGACCAGCGGATCGCCCGGTGCAGCATTGATGATATTGCCCGTCACCGTGTCGGGGAATGTCGTGATGATATACTGCCGGATGTCGGCCACCGTCGCATCCGCGCCAAGCGCAGCGATTGCAGCATTCCAGCGCGGCCCGTTTACCGGCGTCGTCAGCCCGAATGCGCTGGAGTCGATGCGGGTTGAAGATATGAAATTGCTCACATCCTTGTGGAAATACCCGACCGACACATAGCTGTCGCGCCCGTAATACCACTCCGCCGACAGGTCGATATTCTTCGACTTGTATGGGATCAGCCCCGGATTGCCCTGCGCGCCCGTGCCGCCGCCGACGCGGAACAAGGTGTCGATCGTGCGTCCGCCCTGCATACTGGCATAGTCGGGGCGCGTAATCGTGTGACTATATGATGCCCGCAGCTTGACGTCCTCCATCGGGGACATGTCGAAGTCGAATGCGGGCAGCCAATTGTCGTAGGACCCCTTGAAGCGCGTGAAATCGCTTTCGTTTGAAAAGACCACGTTGAATTCATTGTCGCCGATCCAGCGGGTCGTGGTGGGTACGGGCACCAAGGCCGCCGACGAAATATCGGTGGTCTCATACCGGATACCCGCCCGGAAGTGCGCCGGATTCTGGAACAGGTCGAACACCGTGCCGACTTGCAGATAGGGCGCAAGCGTCTTTTCAGAAATACGCCGATCGGTGTTGAAATTGGCAAGGCAAGTGCCTGGCTGCGCCGATCCCGTCGCCGGATTGCTGCACGTCTGGAAATTCTGTTCGACCAGATCGGCCATCCGCTCGAAATCGAAGGTATAAAAGCTCTGGATCATCCCGTCGCGGGCAAGCCCCGGGAATTTGTCCGGCAGCGTCACGAGCGAGAAGATATCGTCGGGGATGCTCGACGCCGGACCGGCGCCGCCCCAGGTATCGTCGTTCTGGATCGTGCCGAACGCCGAACGCACCTTGCTGTCGACATAAGATACGCCGAAATCGATGCTGTCCAGAAAGCCGCCATCATGGTCATATTGGCCGCGCAACTGCACCTGGTTGATCCGGTTGCGGAAGAATGCGTTGCGGAACGCGTTGCCGGTCGGGGTGATCAGCGACGTGTCCAGCGGGTCGATACCCGGATACATGCCATAGGAAATGATCGGCAGGTCGTTCTCGAAGTTGATCGTCTGATTCTGGACGCCGAAGACCGCGTTGCCCAGCGACATGCTCGACCCGAAGCGGTTGACCGGATTAACCTCTGCCGTCGAATGATGACCATCGAGCTCGAATGTGACGCCGCCCGGCCCCTGCCATTCCAGATTGACGCCGATCGAGTTGTTTTCGGCGCGGTTCTCGGTCAGCGCGCCGCTATACGAAAGATCCTTGCCGCCATAGAGCGCATTGGGACCGGGGACCCCGGTGGGTGCCGCAAAGCGTTCGCTGTAGAACAGCGGGCCGGCAACGGGGCCATCGGTCCAGGCGCTCGACGTGTCTTCATGGTTGAACCACACGCCGACATTGCTGTTGCGCGTTTCGACGGTGTTGCGCGAATAGATATAGTCGACCGTCGCGGTGAACGCGTCGCTCGGACGGAATTGTAGAACCGCCTGCCCGTTGATGCGCTCGCGATTGACATCGTTAAGGTCGTAGGACGCGTTCTGCGGGACCTGATACACATCGGTCGGGTCGGGCCGGTTGGTGATGTTGGCAGCGCGCGGAGTCCCCGGCTGCGCCAGCGAACCCCAATTGTTTTCGCTGCCCAGATAACCGTCGCGCCAGCCGACATTCGCGGTGTTCGTGCTCGACTTGCGCTTCTGGTATGACCCCGCAACCATGATACCGATCGTGTCGTCGGCAAAGGTGGTGCTAAAAATGCCCGACACTTCGGGAGTAATCGGATTGCCTTGGTTCCGCGACGAGTCATACACGCCCTTGACCGACAGGCTGCCGCGCATGCCCGGATTGTCGAGAGGGCGCGGCGTGCGGATGTTGATCGACGATCCGATGCCGCCCGACTCGATCGTCGCACGGCCGCTCTTGTAAACCTCGACCGACGCAATGCCTTCGGACGCCAGGTTGGCAAAGTCGAAAGAGCGCGACGAGGGCGCGCCGTCGCCGCCACCGATCAGCGCGGTCGGCATTTGGCGGCCGTTGACGGTGACCAGGTTGAATTCGGGACCGAAGCCGCGGACGGTCACGAGCGAGCCTTCGCCGTTCGAGCGGTCGATCGACACGCCGGTGATGCGTTGAAGCGATTCGGCGAGGTTGGTGTCGGGGAATTTGCCTATGTCTTCGGCCGAAATCGCATCGACGACGCCTTGCGCCTCGCGCTTGATGTCGGCGGACGCGGCAAGGCTGGCCCGGATGCCGGTCACGACAATCTCGTCGCCATTCACCTCGTCGGCCGGCGGCGCATCCTGCGCAATCGCCGTCTGCGCCGCGCCCATCAAGGACAGCGCCGACGTTCCCACCAGAAATTTGGCAAGCCAGTATTTTTGAGACGCCCGCATCCCTATTCCTCCCAAATAGCCGCTCTTTTGCTGGCGGCATTCCCGTTATGTGAACGTTATCTAAATGGGAACGTTCTCATTGTCAACGCATCGGCTGTGGCATTTGGGTCACAATATGACAGATTTATGCCGCAAACGTATGCAGAATGAACGACGCTCGCGCGGGTGTCAGCGGCTCCAGCGCGCAAAAATGGCGGTGGGAAGCAGCAGTCCCCGCGCCTCTTCGCGGACCACTAACTCACCGCACTCGACCCTGCCCGGCAGGTCGGCAAACAGCTGCGCCAGAAGCTCCCCGATCGCGAGTGCCGACATGCGCACCGCATAGACTGTCAGGAACAGCGCACGACTGTCGGCGTCGAGCAATTGGCGGCAGTCGGCGAGCAGCGGCCCAAGCCCCTCCTCAATCTGCCAGCGTTCGCCGCCGGGCCCGCGGCCGAACTTCGGCGGGTCGAGCAGGATCGCATCGTAGCGCCGCTCGCGCCGCACCTCGCGCGCTGTGAATTTGCCCGCATCATCGACGATCCAGCGCACCGGCTTGTCAGCCATGCCCGCGAGGTCGGCGTTCTCGCGCGCCTGCCCCACCGACTTTTTCGACGCATCGACATGCGTGACCGACGCGCCTGCGGCGGCAAGCGCCTGGCTGCCCACGCCGGTATAGCCGAACAGGTTCAGGAACGCCGGGTCCGCCTTGTCGGCGATCTGGCTGCGCAGCCAATCCCACACCGGTGCCATGTCGGGAAAAAAGCCCAGGTGCCGAAACGGCGTGCATTGGGCGGTGAAGCGCGTTTCGCGCCAGCCCAGCGGCCAGCCCTCGGCGGGAACGGGCTTGTTGTAATACCAGCGGCCACCGCCATCATCGTCCGACGCCGGGATAAATTCGCCATCGGCCTTTTCCCATTCGCCGGCGGGCAGCGCGGGCGCCCACATCGCCTGCGGTTCGGGGCGGATGAAGCGAAAGCGGCCATAGCGTTCCAGCTTGCGCCCGTTTCCGCTGTCGACCAGCCCATAATCGTCCCACGCTTCGCCGACGAGCGTGACCAGAGGCAGCAAATCAGCCACGCGCGGCTTCCGCAAGGACAAAGGCTTTTACCGCGTCATAGTCGCCCGGCAGGCGGGTATAGCGTTCCTCGCGGTCGAACAGGTTGCCGAGGCGCGCGGGCAGCGGCGGCCGCACGCCCGTCGCGCGCTCGACCGCTTCGCGGAACTTCGCCGGATGCGCCGTCGCGAGCGTGACGACGGGGATGTCGGCGTCGATTTCGAGCGCGCGTGCGGCCGCAAGGCCGACGGCGCTGTGCGGATCGATGATCTGCCCGCCATGCTCCTGCGCCCAGCGCAGCGCGAGCGCCATCGCGTCGCCGTCGATGCTCGCGCTGGAAAACAGGTCGCGCGCGCCGGCCAGCATGTCGGCGGGGATCGTCATCGCGCGGTTCGTGTCGAACTCGCCCATCATGCCAGTGATCGCGTCGCCGTCGCGCCCCGCAAGGTCGAACAGCAGGCGTTCAAAATTGCTGCTGACCTGGATGTCCATGCTCGGTGTCGCGGTCGGCGTGACCGTGCCCGCGCTATAGTCGCCGCTGGTCAGCGCGCGGTGAAGGATGTCGTTGACGTTGGTCGCGACCACAAGCCTTGCGATAGGAAGGCCCATTTGCGCCGCGACATAGCCTGCGAACACATCGCCGAAATTGCCCGTCGGCACCGAAAAGGCGACCGGGCGGTCAGGACCGCCAAGCCGGACCGCGGCATAGAAATAATAGACGACCTGCGCCATCAGCCGCGCCCAGTTGATGCTGTTCACCGCCGACAGATTGACCTGGCCGCGCGCCTCTTGGTCGTCGAACAGCCGCTTCACCATCGCCTGCGCATCGTCGAAGCTGCCGTCGATGGCGATATTGTGGACGTTGGGCGCCAGCACCGTCGTCATCTGGCGGCGCTGGACGTCGCTGACGCGGCCCTCGGGATGCAGCATGAAAATCTGGATATGCTCGCGGCCTGCGACCGCTTCGATCGCTGCCGATCCGGTATCGCCCGACGTCGCGCCGACGATCATGATGTTCGTATCGCCGCCGGCAAGAAATTTCTCGAACAATTGCCCCAGCAATTGCAACGCGACGTCCTTGAACGCCAGCGTCGGGCCGTGGAACAGTTCGAGCAGCCAGTGGCGATGATCGAGCTGGACAAGCGGGGTCACGGCATCATGGCTGAAACGGCCATAGGCGGCGCGGCAAAGCTCGCGCAGCTCATCCTCGGCCAGCACCCCCTCAACGAAGGGCCGCATGATCCGCACCGCGGTTTCGGCATAGTCGAGCCCAGCGAGCGCGCGGATATCCTCAACCGTCATCTGCGGCCATTTCGACGGCACATAAAGGCCGCCGTCGCTGGCAAGGCCCGCAAGGGTTGCGGCACGAAAGTCGAGGGTCGGCGCGGAGCCGCGGGTGCTGATATAGTCCATGACGCAAATGCGCCTAGCGGTGGAGGCTCACGGCCGCAAGCGGCGACGGACCGCCAATATATAGATGACGAGCGCCGCGGCGGCGAACAGGAACCATTGCACCGCATAGGCAAAATGGTTGTTCGGCGTGTCGTCGGCCGATGGCACCGCGCTGGCACGCAGCCCGGCGACGGGCACGTCGGCGACGAGCATCGCGCGCGCAGGGACCGCCTTGTCCATCGCGCGCTCCATCACGGTCGGCTGTTCGGGGCCGGGCACGATCGTTCCTTGCACCGTCCCGCCGCTCCATTTGGGCGGCGTGAAACCGTCACCGATCCCGACATCGACCAGCACCCCCGGCCCCTCCGCGCCCGTCCGGCAATCGGCGATCATGCGGATGCCCGACTTGCCCCGGCGATCGGTGCCGCTGCGCTGGTCCCAGCGCACGGGTTCAAGGCAGACGACGCTGCTCTTGCGGTAAAGAAAATTCTCGGAAACGGGAGGCAGTTCGGGATAGGCGACCGTAGCCGACATCGCCATATTGCGCTGGAACAGCGCGATCAGCGCCTCTTTCTCCGCCTTGCGCTGGAGCTGCCAGACCCCGAGCGCAACCATGACCGCCACTGCGACGAGCACGAGCAGCGTCGGGATCAGCGGCCAGCCGCGTGTGGGTTCGGTTGCCGGTACGGAGGATTCAGTCATCCGTGTCCACCTTGCGACCCTCGGCCGCCTGACGCTGATGTTCGCTCGCCAGCAAGGCACCCTTGCCGACGCGCAGGCCATAGACGACCGCCGCGGCGGTCAGCGGAACCCACAGGATGATATGCACCCAGATCGGCGGCCGCACCAACGCGTCGAGGGTGAGCGCGATCGCGATGAGCAGCGCCCCGATGATCAGAGTAAGAAAGGCCGCGGGGCCATCGCCGACATTGTAGCGACTGTAATCGAGCGAACAGACGCGGCACCGCGCCTCGAACTTTACCGCCCCGTCGAAAAGGGTCGACGCACCGCATTCGGGGCAGAGACCAAAAAGGGCAGCGCGCCAGACTGGCGGCTGCCCCTTTTGAATATGGTCGCCAGTCGGCAATTTAGTGCGCGGCGACCGGCGCGCCCCAGCCGCCCCAGACATAGACGATGATGAAGAGGAACAGCCACACGACGTCGACGAAGTGCCAATACCAGGCCGCCGCCTCGAAACCGAAATGTTGGGTCGGGGTAAAGTGGCCCTTGTAGGTCCGCGCCAGGCAGACGATCAGGAAGATCGTGCCGACAAGCACGTGAAAACCGTGGAAGCCGGTCGCCATGTAGAAAGCCGAGCTGTAGTTGCTCTGCCCGAAGCCCCACGGGGCGTGGGCATATTCATAAGCCTGGATCATCGAAAAGATGACGCCGAGGATGATCGTCAGCCACAGGCCCTTCTTCAACCCTTCGCGGTCGCCGTGGATCAGCGAATGGTGCGCCCAGGTGATCGTGGTGCCCGAGCAAAGCAGGATCAGCGTGTTGAGCAGCGGCAGCGAGAAAGGGTCGATGACTTCGATGCCCTTCGGCGGCCACATGGCGATCGCGTCGGCGCCCTCCTGTCCGAACAGCGACGTGACCGCGCCTTCGGCATATTCGATCGGAACCGGGAACAGCGAGAAGTCGAACCACGCCCAGAACCAGCCCACGAAGAACATCACTTCCGATGCGATGAACAGGATCATGCCGTAACGCAGGTGCAGCTGGACAACCGGAGTGTGGTCACCGGCATGGGCTTCGTTGATGACATCCGACCACCAGCTGAAGAAGGTCGCGATGACGCCCATGAAGCCGAGGCCAAGGACCCATTTGCCGATGCCGCCGAAATAGTCGTCGTGCATTGCCATGACGAGCCCGAAGAACATCACACAGGCAGCAACCGAGCCGATGAGCGGCCAGACGCTGGGATTTACGAGGTGGTAGTCATGATGTTTCGCACCGGACATGGCGTTTTTCCCGTTTTTAGCAGCCCCAGCATGACGATTCCCCATCATCTGCCGGTCTTGTTAGACTCTTGTTGGCGGCCTTAGCTCGCCTTTTTACCCCCGTCTACCGCATCTACAGGGTGGAAGGTGTAGCTCAGGGTGATTTCCTGCACGTCGCGCGCGTCGGGATCGTCCATGATCTTGGGATCGACGAAGAACAACACCGGCATACGCATCTGCTGCCCCGGCTCCAGCCGCTGTTCGGTGAAGCAGAAGCACTGAATCTTGGTAAAATATTTGCCCGCCTGATCGGGGGTCACATTGAAGCTCGCCGTCCCGACAACCGGGCGCGCAGAATTATTCTCGGCGATAAAGATCGCCATGTCGCGCGCGCCGACGCTGACCGTGTCGCGCGGGTGTTCGGGATAGAATTTCCACGGCAGGTTCGGTGAGACATTGGCGTCGAAACGGACCGAAATCGTCTGGCTCAATATCTCGGGCTCGGCCGCGGCGGCGACCGGATCGTAACGCTGGGTGGTGCCACCAAAGCCTGTGACACGGCAGAACAGGTCGTAAAGCGGCACCGCGGCAAAGCCAAGGCCCGTCATCGCGACCGCAATCAGCGCCGCAAAGCTTGCTGTCCTTGCGTTCGGAGACAAGCGCCCGATCATGAGAAAATCTGCATCTTCGCAATGGTGATGAAGAAAAAGAGGATCGCCAGTGCACCCAGCATCCACGCCATCATGTTCGCGCGGCTGCGCTGACGGCGCCGATATTCGGCCTCGTCAAAGGGTTCGGGATTCGGTTTTTCGGTCATAGCGGCCACCAATGGTCGGCAACGACAGCGCCGAACAATATGAAAAGATAGGCGATCGAATAAGCGAACAGGCGCTTTTCGGGTTGCATCAGGTCGCCCTCGCCCGTCGTGCGCGTGCCGACCTGGATCGACAGCGCCACGAACACCGCCGACAGGATCGCCGCGGTCCAGCCATAGAGCGCGCCGGTATAGCCCAGCGGCCAGGGCGCGATCGCCGCAGCAGCCATGATCAGCGCATAGAGCAGGATCTGGCGCCGCGTCGATTTCTCGCCCGCGACCACCGGCATCATCGGGATGCCCGCCGCAGCATAATCCGAGCGAACGAACAGCGCCAGCGCCCAGAAATGCGGCGGCGTCCACAGGAAGATCAGCAGGAACAGCAGCACCGGCAACGGCGCGACCGCCCCCGTTGCGGCGACCCAGCCGATCAGCGGCGGAAAGGCGCCCGCCGCGCCGCCGATAACGATATTCTGCGGCGTCCGCGGCTTCAGCCACATCGTATAGACGAAAACGTAAAAGAGGATCGAAACGCCGAGCAGCAGCGTCGCCTGCCAGTTGGAGGCAAACAGCATCAGGAACAGCGAAAAGGCCGCCAGGCCGACGCCGAACTGCAACGCCGTCTGCGGATCGAGCCGCCCGGCGGGCAGCGGTCGGCCCGCGGTCCGCTTCATCTTGGCGTCGAGCCCCGCTTCATACCATTGGTTGAGCGCCCCCGAAGCCCCTGCCCCCAGCGCGATCGCGAGGATCGACGAGAAAGCAAGCACGGGCGGCACGTCACCCGGCGCCGCGAGCAGGCCGCACAGGGCGGTAAACACCACCAGCGACATCACGCGCGGCTTGGTCAGCGCGAACAGGTCGCGCCAATCGGCGGGAAGCGCCGTTTCGCCGTGGGTCAGGCTCTGCGCCATATTTACTCCGGCCCGAAAATCGTGCGCCCCCTGCCGTCAGGCAGCAGGGGGCAGCACAAATCAGGCGATACGCGGCAGTTCGTTGAACTGGTGGAACGGCGGCGGGCTCGACAGCGTCCATTCGAGCGTCGTCGCGCCTTCGCCCCACGGGTTGTCGGCGGCCTTCTTGCCCGCGAACAGCGAGTAGAGAATGTTCACGAAGAAGAACACCATGCCGGCGGCCATGATGACATAGCCGAACGACGAGATGTAATGCCAATAGGCATAGGCTTCCGCATAATCGGGGTAACGGCGCGGCATGCCCTGCTGGCCCAGGAAATGCTGGGGGAAGAACATGACGTTCACGCCGATGAAGAAGACCCAGAAGTGCAGCTGGCCGAGCAGCTCGCTGTACATCCGGCCCGACATCTTCGGGAACCAGTAATAAAAGCCGGCAAAGAGCGAGAAGACCGCGCCCAGCGACAGCACATAGTGAAAGTGCGCGACGACATAATAGGTGTCGTGCAAATTGGTGTCGACGCCGCCGTTGGCAAGCACGACGCCGGTCACGCCGCCCACGGTGAACATGAAGATGAAGCCGAGCGACCACATCATCGGCGTCTTGAACGTCATCGAACCGCCCCACATGGTGGCGATCCAGCTGAAGATCTTGATGCCCGTCGGGACCGCAATGACCATCGTGGCGGCGGTGAAGTACATCTTCAGGTTCACGCTCATGCCGACCGTGAACATGTGGTGCGCCCACACGATGAAACCGACGACGCCAATCGCAACCATGGCGTAGGCCATGCCGAGATAGCCGAACACCGGCTTTTTGCTGAAGGTCGAGATGATCTGGCTGACGATGCCGAAGCCCGGCAGGATCATGATATACACTTCGGGGTGGCCGAAGAACCAGAAGAGATGCTGGTAAAGCACGGGATCGCCGCCGCCTGCCGCATCATAGAAGGTGGTGCCAAAGTTGCGGTCGGTCAGCAACATCGTGATCGCGGCGGCCAAAACGGGCAGCGCGAGCAACAGCAGGAAAGCGGTGACGAGCACCGACCACACGAACAGCGGCATCTTGTGCAGCGTCATGCCCGGTGCGCGCATGTTGAAGATGGTGGTGATGAAGTTGATCGCACCCAGGATCGACGCCGCGCCTGCAAGGTGGAGCGAGAAGATCGCCATGTCGACCGCGGGACCAGCCGAACCGCTGGTCGACAGCGGCGCATAGACGGTCCAGCCGGTGCCGGCACCATTGCCGCTGCCGCCCGGAACGAACATCGATCCGACCAGCATGACGAACGCCACGGCGGTCAACCAGAAGGACACGTTGTTCATGCGCGGGAAGGCCATGTCGGGCGCGCCGATCATCAGCGGCACGAACCAGTTGCCGAAGCCGCCGATCATCGCCGGCATGACCATGAAGAACACCATGATCAGGCCGTGCGCGGTGATCATCACGTTCCAGAAATGCTTGCCCGCAACCTCGTCGGCTCCGCCGCCGAGGGCGCTCGCCCAGCCGCCCAGATACTGGACGCCGGGTTCGGCGAGTTCGAGGCGCATCATGCCCGACAGCGCGCCGCCGATGATGCCCGCGAGGATCGCGAAGATCAGGTAGAGCGTGCCGATGTCCTTGTGGTTCGTCGACATGAACCAGCGGACAAAAAAGCCGGGCGTGTCGTGATCATGGTCGTCATGCGCGTGGCCGTGGCCGTGCGCGGGTGCAGTCGCTGCGATATCGGTCATCTGTCGGACCCCTTGTTAATTCTTGGCAGCCGGCGCGGCGGCGGGCGCCGCTGCGGGCGCAGCTTCGGGTGCAGTGGTCGTGGCGGCGACCGGCGTTGCGGCGGGTGCCGCGGCCGGTGCAGCGGCAGCGGGTGCCGCGGCGACCGGACCAGCCGGGTTTCCGCCTTTCGAGCGGACCCATGCTTCCCACTTGTCGACCGGAAGCACCTCGACGGCGATCGGCATATAGCCATGATCGACGCCGCACAGTTCCGAACACTGGCCGTAATAGACGCCGACCTTGTTCGCGGTGAAGGTCGTTTCGTTGGCGCGGCCGGGGACCGCATCCATCTTGGTCCAGAAAGCGGGGACCGCAAAGCTGTGGATCACGTCGGCGCCGGTGATGATCAGCTTTACCTGGCGGCCGACGGGGACGACCATGCGGTTGTCGACGGCGAGGTGATAGGGCTCGCCCGCCGCTTCGGCCTTGTCCTTGGGCAGGATCTTCGAGACATATTCGCCAATGCCCTGATCGGGATAGGCATAGCCCCAATACCACTGATAGCCGGTGACCTTGATCGTCAGCGCGTCCTTCTTCGGCGGTTCATATTGCGCCGCGAGCAGACGGATCGACGGCACCGCGATCACCGCGAGGATCAGCACCGGAATGGCGGTCCAGATGATTTCGATGAAGGTGTTGTGCGTCGTCTTCGACGGCACCGGGTTCGCCTTGGCGCGAAAACGGAACATCACCCAAAGCAGAAGGCCGAGGACGATCAGCGTGATCACCGTGATGACGGGCAGCAGGATGACATGGTTGAACCAATAGGCCTGTTCGCCGATCGGGCTGACCTGCGGCTGAAAATCAATGCCTTTGTCGACCGGCTGACCGACCCCGGGGGTCGGCTTCATCGGGACATAGGTTGCATCGCCGGCGGGAACCGCGGCGGTGGTCGCGGCCGGTGCCGCCGTATCATTGGCGGCCGGAGCCGGATTCGCCACAGCCGTTGCAGCGGGTGCTTCGGCCGGAGCCGCTGCGGGCGAAGCCGGGGTCTGGGCATGGCCCGCGCCCACCGCGCCAAGCGACAAAGCCGCCGCAATTACAAGGGTTTTCAAGCTCTTCATAAGGATAGTGCCGCCCGTTGCCTGTTGTTCTTATCGATGCCCCACCCCCTTTTCGATAGCGGCCGGACACGCGTCGCGGCAGCCGGAAAGAGGCTGAATCTCGCGGGCGCTATAGACCCGCTTGCCGCTTGCCTCAAGCATCTCTAACACTATTTTGCGGCTGGATAATCTCTGCCGCCAAAACCCGGTCGCCTGGCACAGGCGACGCACTGGACAAAAGAACAATTCTCCCATGACCGATGACGAAATCCTGGCCGAATTCCGCGCCGCCGACGCCTTGCTGCAAGGCCATTTCCTGCTCTCCTCGGGCCGCCACAGCGAATATTATCTGCAATGTGCGCGCGTGTTGATGGACACCGAACGCGCCGGACGGCTGGCCGTCGCGCTCGCCGCCAGGCTGCCGCGCGAGTTGAAGCAGGCCATCGACATCGTCGTCTCGCCCGCGATGGGCGGCGTCATCATCGGGCATGAAATGGGCCGCGCGCTCGGCAAGCCCGCGATTTTCGTGGAGCGTCCGACCGGCACCTTTGAATTGCGCCGCGGCTTCACGATCGAACCCGGCGCCAAGGTTCTGATGGTCGAGGATGTGGTGACCACCGGCCTGTCGTCGCGCGAAGCGATGGATGCGGTCCGCGCCGCGGGCGGCGAAGTCATCGCCGAAGCCGCGCTCGTCGACCGTTCGGCCGGAAGCAACATCGACCTCGGCGTGCCCTTCTATCCGCTCGTCGCGATCAATTTCCCGACCTATGCCGCCGACGAACTGCCGCCTGAACTTGAGGGCACGCAAGCCGTCAAGCCCGGCAGCCGGAGCGTCGCGGCTTGAACGCCGTCCCCTCCCCGCACCGCCTGCGGCTCGGCGTCAACATCGACCATGTCGCGACGATCCGCAACGCGCGCGGGGGCGAACATCCCGATCCGGTGCGCGCGGCGGAGATCGTCGCGGCGGTCGGCGGCGACGGCATCACCGCACATCTGCGCGAGGACCGGCGCCACATCCGCGACGACGACCTCGCGCGCATCCAGGCCGCGACCGACCTTCCGCTGAACCTCGAAATGGCGGCGACGGACGAGATGCTCGAGATCGCGCTGCGCCACAAACCGCATGCGGCGTGTATCGTCCCCGAAAAACGCGAAGAACGCACGACCGAAGGCGGGCTCGATGCGGCGGGCCAACACAATCACCTCGCCCCCATCGTCGCGCGGCTTAACGACGCCGGCATCCGCGTCAGCCTGTTCATCGAACCCGATCCGCGCCAGATCGAAGCCGCGATGCGGCTGCGCGCGCCCGTCGTCGAATTTCACACCGGCCGTTACGCGCACGTCGAGGGTGAGGAGCGCGCCGCCGAGTTGCGCCGTCTTGCCGACGCCGCCGCGCTGGCATGGAAGAACGGCATCGAACCGCACGCCGGCCACGGCCTGACCTATGAGAATGTCGTGCCCGTCGCGGCGATCCCGCAACTCGCCGAACTCAACATCGGCCATTATCTGATCGGCGAGGCGATCTTTACCGGGCTGGAAGACGCGGTGCGCCGGATGCGCGACCTGATGGACGAGGCGCGGTAGATGCACCGGGGCGTTCGGACCCTTCTGCTCGGCATGATATTTGTCGTGTCGCATCCCGCGCAATCCCGATCGCTGGCGATGCCGCCTCCCTTTCTCGGCGTTTCAACCCTCCAACACATGTGCGACGAAAAGCTCGAAAACGCCGAGGACCCGGCATCGCGCGGGGTTGCCGGCGAATGCCGCGGCTATATCCGGGCGGTCGTCGATCGCTACTTCGCCACTGAATTCAAGCTGAAAAATGGCCGAATCATACCGCCATGCGACTGGCGCGCGACGACCGACCAGCTGATCGCCGCCGTCCGCGAAAGCGTGAACGGGCCGGTGGATTACAGCTCTATGTCGCCCGCCGAGCCGTGGTTGCGGGCGATGCTGAAGGAAAGATGCGAGGTCTGAACTATGATCATCGGCCTCGGCTCCGACCTCTGCAATATCGAACGCATCCAGGCCTCGCTGGACCGCTTTGGCGAGCGGTTCGAGAATCGCGTCTTTACCGATATCGAGCGCGCGAAGGCGGCCCGGCGGCCGTTCACCCGCGCGGGGACCTATGCCAAGCGTTTCGCCGCCAAGGAGGCGTTCTCGAAAGCCGTCGGCACGGGCTTCAAACGCGGGGTGTTCATGAAGGACATCGGCGTGGTCAATGCGCCCTCTGGCGCGCCGACGCTGGCGCTGACCGGCGGCGCGGCCGAACGGCTCGCGGCGATGATCCCACCGGGGCATAGCGCGCATATCCATCTGACGCTGACCGACGACCATCCGTGGGCGCAGGCCTTTGTCATCATCGAAGCAATCAAGGACTGAGGTTATAATGGCGAAGGGAAAGACGAAGGATGACGGGGGCTGGGGCAAGCTGATCCGCGATATCGTGGTGATATTGCTGCTCGTGCTCGGCATCCACAGCTGCGTCGCGAAACCCTTCTATATCCCATCCGATTCGATGATGCCGGTGCTGCGCAACGGCGACCGGCTGATCGTCAGCAAATATCCCTATGGCTGGTCCTATTCGTCGGTCAGCTTCCACCTCGCGCCCAAGGTCGAAGGTCGCCTGTTCGGCAAGCTGCCGCAGCGTGGTGATATCGTCGTCCTCGAACATCCGGTGACGCGCATCGACTATATCAAGCGCGTGATCGGCCTGCCTGGCGATCGCGTCCAGCTCACCAACGGCGAGCTCAGCATCAACGGCAAGCCGGTGAAGCGCGAGGTCCAGCCGATGCTGACGATCCCGGTCGACCCGAACCTGCCCGGCCCCGACAGCAGCCTCTATCGCTTCATCGGCCGCGGCACCGATGGCAAGGAGGTGCTCGAACTTCCCATCGTCCGCGAAACGCTGCCCGGCGGCGCCACGTTCGACACGATCGACATGGGGCCCGGCTACACGACCGACGATTATGGTCCCGTCACCGTCCCCGCGAACCATCTGTTCCTGATGGGCGACAACCGCGACGGCAGCGCCGACAGCCGGGTCGGCACGAACCAGAAAGGTCTTGGCGGACCCGTGCCGTTCGACGCGATCGCCGGACGCGCCGAGATCGTCAGTTTTTCGACCGACGGAACGGCCGAATGGTATAACCCGTTGAGCTGGTTTAATGCCTTGCGATCGGGCCGTGCGGGAACCGACCTGCGACCCGAGCGTCAAAGCGACTAGCACAACGGGGGAAAAGCGATGGCGGCGACAAGGAAAACAACCGGGACACGCGCCGCCGGCGCCGACACGCACAAGGAAGCCCCCGGCCCCACCGAGATTCGCAGCCAGCCGGTCAGGACCGAATTGCTGAAAGCAGGCATATGGCTTGGCCTGGCGCTGCTGATCGGCGTGTGCATCATCCTGATCCAACCGATCCTGCTGATCTTCGCCGGGATCGTCATGGCGTCGATGCTCGATGGCGGTACGCGGCTGCTGGGCCGCATCCTGCCGATCGCGCGCGGCTGGCGGCTGCTGATCGTTTGCCTTTCGCTCCTCGTCTTCATGGTTTGGACTGCGATGTTCGCGGGCTCGCAAATCGCCGATCAGGCCGCGACCTTACAGACGGTCGTCATGGGGCAGATCGAAAGGGTTGCGGCATGGGCCAGCGACCATGGCATGGGCAATTTCCAGCTCGACACAAAGACCATCTCGGACAATTTTGCGGGCACATTCGGGCGTGTCACCGCGGCGGTCGGATCGGTGCTTGGCGGCCTCACCAGCCTGGTGATGATCATCGTCCTCGGTATCTTTATCGCGATCGAGCCGCGCCTTTACGAACGCGGCGTCGCGTGGATGCTGCCGATGAAGAGCCGCGAGAATTTCTACATCACCACCGCGCGCATGGGCTTCACCCTCCGCCGTCTGATGGCGGGACGCCTGCTCGGCATGCTCGTCGAAGGCGTCGGCACCTGGCTCGCCTGCCTTGCCGTCGGCATTCCGATGGCGGCGCTGATGGGCCTGCTCACCGGCCTCCTCGCCTTCATTCCCAATATTGGCGCGATCGTCTCGGGCGTGCTGCTCGTCCTCGTCGGCTTCTCGGCGGGTACCGACACCGGCCTCTGGGCCATCGCCATCTATTTCATCGTCCAGACGGTCGACGGTTATCTGATCGTGCCGATGGTCGCGAAAAAGACGGTCGACCTCGCTCCCGCCCTCGTCCTTGGCGCACAGATATTGTTCGGCGCGCTGCTCGGCCTGATGGGCCTCTTCCTCGCCGACCCGATCGTCGCGATGATCAAGGTCGCGTTGGAACGAGAGGCTGAACGCAACGCAGGCAACGCCGAAACGAAAACGGCGACGGGCTCCTAACCCGCCGCCGCTTCGGCCTTCGTCAGGCTGTGTCGCTTATTGCTGCGGCGGCATAGCGGGCGCGCCCGGAGGTCCAGCCGGACCGCCTTGCTGTTGCATTTGCTGCATCTGTTGCATCTGCTGCTGCATCGCGCGAACTTCGGCCTCCGAACGGAAGTCGAGCAGCGTGACGTCGAAATGCAGCGTGCTGCCCGCCGGGATCGGTCCGACCGCGCGGTCGCCATAGCCGAGTTGGGCGGGAATGGTGATTTTATACTCGCCGCCCTTTTTCATACGGGTCAACGCTTCGGAAAAGCCCGGAACAACCCCTGCAACCTGCATCGGCGCCTGTTCGTTCGCGTCAAAAACGGTGCCGTCGTCTAGCTTGCCTTCATATTTCACCAGCACGACGTCGGCTTTGGTCGGGCTCGGCCCGGTGCCTTCCTTGACGACCTCGAACCCGATGCGCGGGGTCATGTGCCAGGCGAAGGCTGCACCGGCGACGAGCAAGGCTGCAAGGCCGAACCACATCAGCCACAGGCCGCCCTTGCTCACCGGACGCAATGGAACCGTCGTTACGCTCATTTTCAGAGATCCTTCCGCTGCCCCGGCCGGGGCGAAATGCTGGCGAGGCCTATAGGCGGAGCGGCGCGCGCCGGTCCAGAGGCAATATGCACGCGCGGCGCTTATCCTGCGAAGCCAGCGCGGGAGTGGTGAAGCGGACGTTGACTTCCCCGGCATCGTCACCGCCGATATAGTCGGGGGCGACGGCATGGAACGGGACAGCGATCGGCAGCCGCGCTGCCCACGCTCCAACGCGGAATATAGCCGCTACGCGGGCTTCCAGCTCTTGCGTTCTTCGGCCTGTTTCAGCACCTCGAACGCCGCCTGCCCCGCCGCAAAGCGTTTCGCGGCGTCGGCGTCGCCGGGCTTGACGTCGGGGTGGCATTCCTTGGCGAGGTTTCGCCACGCCTTTTTCGTCGCGTCGAAATCGGCGTCGGGTTCAAGGTCGAGAATTTCGAGCGCACGCATCTCGTCGGCGCTGCGGCTGCCGTCGCCCGATCCGCCCCACGCATAATGCTGCGCCCGGGCATAGCTGCGCGCGCCCTGTTCTTCCTCGACGGCGCGCGCCGCGGCATCTTCGGCGCTCAATCCCTCGAAATAGTCCCAGCCGCGATTATATTCGGCCGCGTGGGTTTCGCAGAAATACCAGCGTTCGGGGCTGTTCGGCGATTTGGGCGCCGGGCAATTGCCAGGGTTGGCGCAGCCGTGACGGTCGCAAAGGCGAACCTTCTGCGCCTCGGTGCTCGATCCATAGGGGCGCCAGCGGGGAAAACCCCAGTCATCGGATCTCTTGGCGCGCCTCATCGTCCCCATGTAGCGGCTGGGGCGCGCAATTGCTAGCTAGGAAGGTCGAAAAACCGAGGGTTCGCCGCTAATTGCCGGGCTTGTAACCGAACGCCTTGCCCGCAAGCTTGACCACGGCGGGGTCGGGATCGGGCGGCGTCATCGGCACGGCGGCTTCCAGCGCGTCAGCGACATAGGTCAGCGCGGCGATACGTGCCGCCTTCTTGTTGTTGCCGTCGATCACCTTCCACGGTGCCCAGCGGGTGTTCGTCTGCGCGAACATATCGTCCATCGCCGCAAGATATTCCTTGCGCTTCGTGCGGTTGCGATAATCTTCAGCGCCGGTCTTCCACCGCTTCCACGGATCGTCGAGCCGTTCGGCGAAGCGCTTGTCCTGTTCCGCCTGCGTCACATGGACAAAAATCTTGACGAGGTTGGTGCGGCTACCGGTCAGCTGTGCCTCGAACTCGTTGATCTCGTCATATCCCTTGCGCCACTCGGCCTCGGTTGCAAAGCCTTCGACACGTTCGACCAGGACACGGCCGTACCAGCTACGGTCAAAGATCGAGATTTCGCGGTTACCGGGCAGCCGTTTCCAGAAACGCCACAGGAAATGACGCGCCTTTTCCTCGTCGGTCGGTGCGCTAATCGGCCACACCTCGAAAAAACGGGGGTCGAGCATGGCGGTCATCCGCTTGATGATGCCGCCCTTCCCCGCCGCATCCCAGCCCTCGAACATGATGATGCTGCGCTGGCCGTGGGTGATGTGCGCCGCCTGCACCCGCTCGAGCCGCTCTTGCAGCGCGTCGAGGGCGTCGGAATAGTCGCCATCATATTTGGCGCCGGCTTCATAATCGGAAAGCGAAATGGTCATGGCGCCTTCCCTAGCGCAACCCGGCCCATCCTTCCAAGGGCGATGCAGCGATGTCATTTTCTGGCACAGGATGCCCCGCGGTTCTTACGCGGTCAGAGCCGTTCGGCGAGCAGCGCCGCGACGCGTGCGGGGGCTTCCATCGGGATGAAGTGGCTGTGCTCGGCCCATAGTTCGTCGCGTTCGGCGCCGATCGCCGCACCGAGCCCGGTCCATGTGGGGCTCAGCGAAAAATCGAGCGGGCCGCCGCGCTCGCCCGTCGGCGCGCGGATGACGATCGACGGCGCAGCGAGATAATGCAACCATTCGTGCGGGTTGGTGCGCAGCGCATTCTGATACACCGATGCCTCGAGCGCCGGTGGGCAAGCCAGTTCAACCCCATCGCCATCCGCGGCGGGAAGCAGCCCGTAGGTGCAATAGTCGGCGAGCACGCGCGGGTCCCAATTGGCATAGGGCGGCCGGTCGGCAAAACGGGTGCGCATCGCTTCGGCGCTGGGCCACGCGTTGCGGCGGCGCGCGACCGGATGCTCGGCGGGATCGGGGATCGGGCGCGCGGCTTCGCCTTCGTATAGCGCCGGGTCCATGATCACCGGATCGATGAGAACGAGGTGCGCAAAGGCGGCCGGCCGCTGCGCCGCAAGCCGGGTCAAAATATAGGCGCCCATGCTATGCCCGGCACCGACGATCGGATGCCCGCCCAAGCCGTCGAGCAACGGCAACAGCACATCGGCATTCGCCGCCCAATTGGCGAGGGTCGCGGGGCGATAGCTGCGCCCATGACCGCGATGGTCGGGCGCCACGACATGCGTCCCCGCGGGCAAAGCGGCGACAAGCTGGTCCCACAAGCGCGCGTGAAAGCCGGTCGCGTGGAGCAAGAGGAGCGACGGCCGGTCCGAACGGCTGCCCCATTCAAACCAGCATATATCGCCCTCCGGCGTGTCCAGCCGGTGTTCGCGCGGCTGTTCGCCCATGCCCTAGCTCTTCGGGCCGTCGACGATACGGATGCCCAGTTCCTTGAGCTGCTTGTCGCTCACCGGCGCGGGCGCGTTCATCATCAGGTCTTCGGCCTTCTGGTTCATCGGGAAGACGACGACTTCGCGGATGTTCGGCTCGTCGGCGAGCAGCATCACGATGCGGTCGACGCCGGGCGCCGATCCGCCGTGCGGCGGCGCCCCGAACTTGAAAGCGTTGATCATGCCGCTGAAATTCGCATCGACTTCGGCCTGGCTGTATCCCGCGATCTCGAACGCCTTGTACATGATGTCGGGGCGATGGTTGCGGATCGCGCCCGACGACAGCTCGACGCCGTTGCACACGATGTCATATTGCCACGCCAGGATGTCGAGCGGGTCCTTGGTTTCGAGGGCCTCCAGCTCGCCCTGCGGCATGCTGAACGGATTGTGGCTGAAATCGATCTTGCCGGTGTCCTCGTCGGCCTCGAACATCGGGAAATCGACGATCCAGCACATCTCGAACTTGTTGGGGTCGATCAGGCCCAGCTGCTCGGCAACGCGGGTGCGGGCGAACCCGGCCAGCTTGGCCGCCACCGCTTCCTTGCCCGCGGCAAAGAACAGGCCGTCGTCGGGACCAATGCCCAGTTCGGCGGCAAGCGCATCCATCTTGTCGGTGCCATGGTTCTTGGCGATCGGACCGCCCCATTCGCCGCCCTTGCGCGTCGCATAGCCAAGCCCGGCGAAGCCTTCACCCTGCGCCCAGCTGTTCATATCGTCAAAGAATTTGCGGCTTTTCTCGGCCGTCCCCGGCGCCGGGATCGCGCGCACAACGTCGCCCGCAGCCACGATGTCGGCGAAACGTCCGAAGCCCGATCCGGTGAAGTGCGACGACACATCACTGATGATCAGCGGGTTGCGGAGATCGGGCTTGTCATTGCCATATTTCAGCATCGATTCGCGATACGGGATGCGCGGGAACGAACCGGCCGGGGTGACCGACTTGCCGTTGGCAAACTCCTCGAACACGCCCGCGAGCACGGGCTCGATCGCGTTGAAGACGTCGTCCTGGGTCACAAAGCTCATCTCGAAATCGAGCTGGTAGAACTCACCCGGCGAGCGGTCGGCGCGTGCGTCTTCGTCGCGGAAACAGGGCGCGATCTGGAAATAGCGGTCGAAGCCCGCGACCATCAGCAGTTGCTTGAACATCTGCGGCGCCTGCGGCAGCGCGTAGAATTTGCCGGGGTGGACGCGGCTCGGCACCAGATAGTCGCGTGCACCTTCGGGCGAAGAGGCGGTCAGGATCGGGGTTTGAAACTCGGTGAAGCCCTGCCCGACCATGCGGCGGCGCAGCGAAGCGATGACGTTCGAGCGCAGCATGATGTTGGCGTGCAGCCGCTCGCGGCGCAGGTCGAGGAAACGATATTTCAGGCGGATATCCTCGGGATATTCCTGTTCACCCGCGACCGGCATCGGCAGTTCGATCGCCGCCGACTGGACCGTAACATCGCGTGCGCGCACTTCGATTTCGCCGGTGGGCAGGCCCGCATTCACCGTTTCGGGCGAGCGCGCGACGACGTCGCCGGTGATCGTCACGACGCTTTCGGCGCGCAGGCCGTCGAGCGTCGCAAACACGGCATCGCTGCTGTCGGCGACGATCTGGGTCAGGCCATAATGATCGCGCAGGTCGACGAACAACAGCCCGCCATGGTCGCGCTTGCGATGCACCCAGCCCGAGACGCGGACGGTCTGGCCGACCTGTTCGGCGCGAAGCTGGCCGCAATTATGGGTGCGATAGGCGTGCATTTGATCGTCTTTCAATGTCCGGGGAGGCGCGCCGAAAAAACGCGCCGATACGGCCGCGCCTAAGGCAGCCCGGCGAGCCATTTGTCAAGGTGGAAGGCGCAATCAGCAGGTCAATCCAAGCCCGTCGAGCACCTCGCTGCCGAACAGGGCGCGATCGGCCGGATCGGGAAGCAGCCGCCGCTGCGCCGCGCGCCAGCGGCGAAAATCCTCGCCATAGTCAGCGGCGACGCGCAGCGCGTCGAGCCGGCAGCTTTTCGCCCAATGCCGGGTAAAGGCGACCCCCTCGGCATCAAGGCGTTCGAGAACGCGCGCATAGGCGTCGGCGGTGCGCTGGCTGCGCGGGCCGTCGAAATCGATCACCGCATTATGCGCAAAGCGCGCGGGGGCAAGCAGCCCCTGCGCACGCTCCATGAAACGCAGCGTGACCACGGTCGATCCGCCATGCCGTGCATAAACCGCGCACACCATTTCAAAGACATGCGCAAGATCGGCGCGGTCGATGGTGACCGACGCGTTGAACAGGTCGGCGAGCGGCCGGTGCGTATCCAGCCCCTCTCCCCAGCTCCCATAAACGGGCGGCGCGTCGACGTCGGGGCCGCTGGCATAGCCTTGCTTCATGGCGAATTGCAGCAGCGCGCCGCGCGCCCATGGATAATCGTTGAGGAACCGGCCGAGCAGGCTGAGCGCATCGTAACCGGCGCCAAGTTGGCCCGGCGTCGCACGAGGATAGTCGTCGCGCCACGGCTCGCGATACAGGAAACGCAGCATCGCCGGTCGCTTGAACGGCTTGTAGGGATTGACGATCATCTGGACGAAATCGGGGTCCTGATCGAGCGCATAAGCCGCCGAGAAGCGTCTGAAATCCCCCTCCGCGAGCCAGTCGAGCGCCGCGCAGTCGACCTTGCGCAGATTCTGGATCGGGCGGACCAGGAATTTCGGCACACTCTCCACGACCAGCGCGGTGACGATGCCGAGCGCCCCGACCGGAAGCTGCACCGCGGCGAACATCGCGTCGTCGCGCAGCGGCGCCGAGCCGGTGGCGGCGATGAAGGCGTCGCTCATCACGCCCACATCGGGCTCGACCCAGTGGATGCCCCCCGGCGTGACGATCTGCACGGCGCGGATATGGTCCTGGATTCCGCCGGCTGCGATCATCGACCCGTGGGTGCCCGTTGCCGCTGCACCGGCAAAGGTCTGGCCGTTGCCCGCGCCGCTCGTCCACAAGGATCGGCCCTGTTCCTCCAGCTTGTCCGACACTTCGTCGACCAGCGCGCCCGCTTCGACGAGCATCAACGCGCCCGCATCGATGCCGGGGCGCACATCGTCGGCGTTGATGCGGAAACAGCGGTTGAAACGGCGCGTGTGGAGCAGCCAGCTTTGCGAACTGATATTGACGTTCGACGGCGACCAGCCCGCGCCGAGCGGACGGACGCGGCGCTTGGCCGCTGCGGCCTCGACCAGCCAGTCTTGCACCGACTTCGCGGCGATCGCGATTTCGTCGCGGCCGCGCGGCGCGTCGCCGCTGCGTAACGCAAAGCGCGTCGCCGCGTCGCAGGTGCCGGTGCAATGATAATTGGTCCAGCGCCCTTCCTCGCCCAGCTTCACGATCGGCATCACGCGTCTCCCAGCGGCAGGATACCGGCATGGGCGCGCCAGGCGATGGTGACCGGGCGCAGGAAACCGAAGGTCGCGATTCCGATCAGCATCTGGCGGCGCGTTGCAAAGACGCGAACGTCGCACAGGCCATGATCGGATTCGGGCGTAACGAACGGCTGCGCCGCGGCGCTCGCGAACCCCCAGCCCTTCAGCGTCACGACCATCGCTTCTTCGTCGAGTGGTCGTGGATTGGCGATCGATAGGAAAATATCCGCCTGCCCCGCGGCATATTGTCCGAAAACCATTGCAAAACCAAGCGCGGCAAGCGCCCAACCGAGCCACATCATGCCCTTATCCCCTTCGTCATTTTCCCCAGCCGGTGTTCCGGCTTCGCGACCCGAAGAGCAACGGCCAGGTGCCCTACAATTTTTCCTGCCCGTTCCTTTCAACTAGCTGTATAGGCGCGCTATGCAAGTCCATCCGTTGATCGAAACCAGCGCCGCGCTCGCCGAATTCTGCGACCTGATCCGCAACAGCGATTTCATCGCCGTCGATACCGAATTCATGCGGGAAAATACCTTCTGGCCCGAGCTTTGCCTGATCCAGGTCGCCGACCGCGACCATGCGGCGGCGATCGATCCGATGGCGTCCGGTATCGACCTGAAGCCGCTGCTCGACCTGCTGGTCGATAATGAGGATATGTTGAAAGTCTTTCACGCCGGCGGGCAGGATGTCGAAATCATCTTCAACCTGACCGGCAAGACGCCGCACCCGATTTTCGACACCCAGATCGGCCAGATGGCGATCGGCCAGGCCGAACAGGTCGGCTATTCCAATCTTGTCGAGGCATGGATCGGGCTGCAACTCGACAAGGGCGCACGCTTCACCGACTGGAGCCGCCGTCCGCTCGACAAGCGCCAGATCGACTATGCGATCGGCGACGTCACGCATCTTGCCAGGATTTTCCCGATGATGCTCGACAAGCTGATCAAGACCGGCCGCGGCCATTGGCTCGACGAGGAAATGGAAAAGCTTGCCGATCCCGCGAATTATAGCGTCGATCCCGACAAGGCGTGGCAGCGGATCAAGATCCCGTCGCGCAAGCCTGACGTGCTCGGCCGATTGCAGTCGCTTGCCGCTTGGCGCGAACGTGAAGCGCGGAACAAGAACCTGCCGCGCGGCCGGATCGTCAAGGACGAGACGCTGGCCGACCTCGCCGCGCACCCGCCGAAGGACCAGGACGGTCTGGGCCGTGTCCGCGGGCTGTCGGCGACCTGGCGCAGCAACGATATCGGCGCGCGGCTGATGGACGCACTTAACAATGCGAAGCCGATGGCAAAGGACGACATGCCCGATCGCGCGCCGCGCGGGCCGGGGCTGGGCAAGGAGGGCGTGCTCGTCGCCGACCTGCTCAAACTGCTGCTCAAAATCCGCGCGCGCGAACTCAACGTCGCGGCGCGGCTGATCGCGCGAAGCGACGACCTGGAGGCGCTGGCGGCTGGCGGGCGCGAGGGCATCGCGATGATGCAGGGGTGGCGTTACGACGTGTTCGGCCATGCCGCACTCGACCTGGTCGAAGGGCGGATGGGCTTTGCCGTCAAACACGGCAAGCTGGTGATGAGCGAGATCGACGCCGCAACCGCCGCCGAAATTTAAAGCAACACCAGTTCGGGCTTCGCATCGAGCGCCTGCGCCAGCACACGCAGTCGGCGCTCGACCGATTCGCCGGCGAGCTGGTGCCACCCGGCTTCGAGACAAAGCTTCAGCTTGCCATCGACCAAAGAAATACCGCTGGCCTTCAACGGCGTCTCGACGCCGCCGGTCAGCCGCTGCGCAAGCCGGATCGCGAGCCCCCATTGACGCGCGCGGGCCAGCCGTTCGGCCGACACAAGGGACCCCATCGCCGGAAATTCCGAATCCGCGCCGCCGAAACCTGCGTAAAGCGCCCGCGCAAGCAGGATGCGACCGGGAATGTCGATGCTGCGCCAATTGCCGTGAAAACCGATTTCGGTGCCACGTTCGGCGCGGAAATCGGGGTTCGCCGACCAGGCGACGTCGCTGAGCAAACTGGCGGCGAGGCGCACGCGGCTGTCGGCCGCCACCTCTTCGGCGAACAGCGGCGCGATCCATTCGGCTATCGCGCGGCCGTGCGGGGCAAATCGCGCCAGCCGGCGTCCCTCGAACTCGGCGGCGACAATTAACGGGTCCTGCGCGCGCGTCTCTGCATCGAGCGCCTGGTAGAGTAGCCCTTCGCGAAGCCCCGACGACGACACCGTCATTTCGGGCACGTCGAGGATGTTGACCAGCGTGGCGAGCAGCGCCGCCGCATCGGGCAGCGCCGCGGCGCGGTTCGATGCCATGCCCGGGATCGCGCGCAGTTCCTCGAAGCTCAGCCGTTTCGACGCGCGAATCAGGCGGCGAAGCGCGCTGCGCGGCAAATGATGCTGGTCGAGCACCGCCAGCGGATCGCGCGTGAGTTCGAGGTCGAGGCGCGACAGCGCGCGCCACGAACCGCCGACGAGATAGAGCGGCAGGCCGGTGAGCCCTTCGCCCGGCCATCCCGCCGCGCGGAGCATCTTGCGCACCGCGCGCTCGAACGCCTGGTCGCCGTCCGCGCGCAACGCTGGCAGGCGAAGCACACCGAGCGGGAAGGACGCGCGGCGGCCGACCGTGCCGTTCGACACTTCCGCGAGTTCGAGGCTGCCGCCGCCAAGATCGACGGCGATCCCATGCGCGTCGGGAATCGCCGCGAGCACGCCGTGACCGGCGGCTTCGGCCTCCTCCTCGCCCGACAGCAAACGGATCGTCAGCCCCGCCTCGGCCGCGGCGGCAATGAAGTCGGGGCCGTTCGCGGCGTCGCGCACCGCGGCGGTCGCGACGCATTGCACGTTCTTCACATCCATATGTTTTGCAAGCAGCGCGTAACGGCGGAGCGCGACAAGGCCGCGCTCGGCATCCTGATCGGCGATGCGCCCGTCGATCGCGAGGCCGCGCCCCAGTCCGGCCGCGACCTTTTCGTTGAAAATCACCGCCGGCGCGCGCGCCGGCCCTTCATAGACGACAAGGCGTACCGAGTTCGAGCCGATGTCGATGACGGCCGATCGGCTGACCGCCAGTTTCGAGGCACGCAAAAAGGTCAAATTCTTCTCAATCTTCACGCATGTTGAATGCCAGCGTCGGCACGTCCTGGCGCTTGTGAAGCGCGGTGCCGCGACCCGACAACGACGGGTTGTTCATAAAATAATGGTGCAGGTTAAACGGCTTGTCATCGGGCGCCATCCGCACCGAAGTGCCATCGGGTTGCAATATCCAGCTTTGTTCATTGTCGATCAGGTTGGCGACCAGCACCTGGTCGAGGATCTGATCGTGAACTGTCGGATTTTGGATCGGGATCATATATTCGACACGGCGGTCGAAATTGCGCGGCATCCAATCGGCACTGCTGATATACAGCTTTGCCGCACGGTGCGGCAGCGGCGCGCCGTTCGCAAAGGCCCAGACGCGGCTGTGCTCCAGAAAACGGCCGACGACCGATTTGACGCGGATCGTTTCGGACAGTCCCGGCACATCGGGCCGCAGGCAGCAGATGCCGCGCACGATCAATTCGATCGGCACGCCCGCCGCGCTCGCCTCATAGAGTTTGTCGATGATGTCGGGATCGACCAGGCTGTTCATCTTGGCCCAGACGCCCGACGGCTGCCCCGTCTTTGCCGCGGCGATTTCGGCGTCGATCAACTGGCTCAGATGGGCGCGCATGTTCAGCGGCGACATGGTGATCAGGTCGAGCCGTTCGGGTTCGACATAGCCGGTGATATAGTTGAACAGCTGCGCCGCGTCGCGCCCGGCGCGCGGGTCGGCGGTAAAGAAGCTGAGGTCGGTATAGATTCGCGCCGTCACCGGGTGGTAATTGCCCGTGCCAAAGTGGCAATAGGTGCGATACCCCTGCCCTTCGCGCCGCACGACCATCGAAATCTTGGCGTGCGTCTTCCATTCGATGAAACCATAGACGACCTGCACCCCGGCGCGTTCGAGCTGGTTTGCCCAGAGCAGGTTCTGCTCCTCGTCGAACCGCGCCTTCAATTCGACGACGGCGGTCACCGACTTGCCCGCCTCCGCCGCCTCGATCAACGCGCGGATCACCGGCGACTGGTCGCCGGCGCGGTACAATGTCTGCTTGATCGCGACGACATCGGGGTCGGCCGCCGCCTGCCGCAAAAAGGCCAGAACGACCTCAAAGCTTTCATAGGGGTGATGGACGACAATGTCCTTCGACCGGATCGCGGCAAAACAATCGCCGCCATGTTCGCGAATGCGTTCGGGAAAGCGGGGCGAATAGGCAGGGAATTTCAGGTCGGGGCGATCGACATCGACCAGCGCGGACAGCGCGGCGAGCCCGATGAAGCCGCCGATCTTGGCGACGATCGCCTCGTGCCCCTGAATATCGGCGCCCAGCACCTCGGCGATTTCGCCCGGCATGTCGGCTTCGAGTTCAAGCAGGATGACGCGGCCGCGGCGGCGGCGGCGGATTGCGGTGCGGAACAGCCGGACGAGATCCTCGGCTTCTTCCTCCAGTTCGATATCGCTATCGCGGATGATGCGGAACACGCCGAGCGAGCGGATCGTGAAGCCCGGAAACAACAGGTCGCCGAACAGTTCGATCAGATATTCGATCGGCACAAAGCTGCTGACCTGGCCCGGCACCGGCACGAAACGCGCCAGCGACGCCGGGATCATCACCAGTTCGCGCACCGTGTCGCCGGTTGCCTTGCGCTGAAGGTCGAAAATGACGCCGAGGCCGCGGTTCGGAATGAACGGAAAGGGATGCGCCGGATCGAGCGCCTGCGGGGTCAGGATCGGGAAGATCTGGTCGATGAAATATTGGCGCAGCGCGGTGCGCAGCACTTCCTTGTCCGACCCCGTGCCATGAACGACGATCCCCTGTTCGGCGAGCAGGCGGTGCAGCAGATGCCACTCGCCCTGCTGCTGGTCGACCAGGCGATTCACTTCCGCCTCGATTTCGGCGAGCTGTTGCCCCGGCGAGCGTCCGTCGGCCGACGGATCGTCGATTCCCTGAAGCTGCTGCCCCTTCAGCCCGGCGACGCGGACCATGAAGAATTCGTCGAGGTTGCTGCCCGAAATCGACAGGAAGCGCAGGCGTTCGAGCAAGGGATGTGCCGGATTGCGCGCCTCTTCCATGACCCGGCGATTGAACGCCAGCCAGCTCAGTTCGCGGTTGAAGAAACGTTCGGGTCCGAAGGGGATTTGCGACGCGCCCTGGGCGTCATTGTCGGCACGAAGGGGCTGTCCGGTTAGCGACATGTATCTGCATCCTGCCTTTCGAGGAGATCGGGATCGATCAGCCCCTGTGACAGTAATGTTTCACGGGTAAGACGAACGCCCACACGCCGCCCCTGTTCAAGCGAGGCGGCGTCGAGCGCCGCGACGACGCGGTGGATCATCGCATAGCTGCGTTCCATCCGCGGCACGATATAGGATGCGACACCGGGCGCCAAGGCCATGCCGCGCTGGGCAAACAAAGCTTCGATCAGGTCACGGGCCAGGCAGTCGTCGGGCTCGCCGATCGTCAGCACCGGCACCGCGGCGAGGCGCGAGCGAAGATCGGGCAGCGCGATGGTCCACGCGATGGGCGGCGTGTCGGCAATGACCAGCAACGGCGCGCCGCTGTCCGCAGCCGCGTTCCAGGCGTGGAAAATCTCTTCTTCGGAAACGCTGTCCGGTCCGTCGATCACCCGTCCGCCGGTGTCGCGCGCGAACAGGCGGCCGATCAGGCTGCGTCCCGAACCGCGTGGCCCGACCAGAACCGCCGTACGGACCGGCCAGGTCGCGACGTGGCGCAGATAGCGCACCGCGTCGGCATTGCTCCTGCCGATGATCAGCGGGCCATCGTTGCTGCCGCCCGCGCTCCAGTCGAGCGGCAGGGCGATCTGGCCGGACACGGCGCGCGCCATCAGCGGCTGATCCGCAGCGTGCTGCCGCCCTCCTGCACCGAATAGCCGCGCGCGGCGAGCGCCGCCTTCAGCGCGGCGATGTCGCCGCGGAAGGTCACGCGCATCACCGACGTGCCGCCCAGCGCGAGGCTGGTGGTCGATGCCGACTGCACGCCCGATATGCCGCCGACCGCACGTTCGGTCGCGGTGACCGAATCGACGTCGGGAGAGCTATATTGGACGGTGAAGCTTTGCACCCCGACCGCCGTCGTGGTCGGCACGCTGCTGTCGATTTCGCTGGGCAGCGCGTCTTCATCGGTCGCGACCTCTTCGGGCAGGTCTTCCTTTTCGACCGGCTTTTCAAGGACCAGATAGGTGTCGGTGCGCAGCACGCCCGCAGCGAGGGCATCGATATAGATGCGGTCCATCCGCGCGACCGCCTTTTCCATCATGTCGGGCAAGGCGGCGGGGCTGGGGCCGGTCATCGTGAAGCTGGAAATCAATTTGCTGTCGGGGCCGAAGCGCGCGGTGAAATGGCCTTTGATCGGCCCGCCCGGATAGGAATATTCGACCCGCGCGATCGGGGTGAGGACATCGGCGGCGCCATATTGGTCGAGGATCACGCGCCACCACACGCGCCCGCGGCGGCCGGTCTGCCCCGCATTGATCAGCAAGGTGTCGGCGCCGGTGCCCGCGGTACGGACATAGTCTATCGCGCTCTGCCCCGTATTATATTCGGCCCAGGCGCGCTGCCACGCGCTGCGCTGTTCAAACACCTGCGGAATGCCGTCGATTGCATAGACCGGGATGACCAGCAGCGGCGGCGAACGGAGCGTCCGTCCGCTGACGCCCAGGATCTGACCCGCGCGCACGCGATCGAACTGGACGCCCAGCCGGGCGACATAGCGACGCGGACCGATTTGCTCTTCCTCGACGACGATCGCGGTGACGATGCCGTCGAGCACCGAATCGCCGAGCGCGGGCCCGTCGCTGCCGTTCAACTTGCGATACAACTGGGCCCAGCCCTTGCGCTGCGCCTCCCGCCAACCCTTCGATCGCGCGTCGTCGGCATTGTCGCCTGTCACATCGACGATGATACCGCCGGCAAGAAAATCGCCGCTGCTGTTGATCGGGGTGATGCCGCGATTGCCGCGCGTGATCTGACCATCGACGATGCCGGCGAGCAGAATCGCACTGAGCAAGCCCAAAAGAGCGGCCCAACGCCAATCGCGGCCACGCAGGGCGCCGAAGTAAAAGCGAGGGGTGAAGCGGGGAAAGGCAGCCGAAATCATATCTACTCTATGCTCTGCCCAAAAGCGCGGGCCCCGACAAGGAAATCATGGCAATTCTCGGCTGAAACCGTTAGTCGCGCGTGCCATGGATTCCAAGCACAACCAACCGACGCCTTACACCTATGCCGGTGCGGGCGTATCAATCGAGACCGGCAACGCGCTGGTCCGTGCCATTGCCCCGCTCGCCCGTGCGACGCGCCGTCCGGGCGCCGACGCGGATCTCGGCGGCTTTGGCGGTTTCTTCGACCTGAAGGCGGCGGGTTTCAACGATCCGTTGCTGGTCGCCGCGAACGATGGGGTGGGCACGAAGCTCAAGCTCGCCATCGAATCGGGCAAGCATGATGGTGTGGGCATCGACCTGGTCGCCATGTGCGCGAACGACCTGATCGTCCAGGGTGCCGAACCGCTGTTTTTCCTCGACTATTATGCCACCGGGAAACTCGACAATGATGTCGCGACCGAAGTCGTCGCGAGCATTGCCGAAGGCTGCAAACAGGCCGGCTGCGCGCTGATCGGCGGCGAAACCGCCGAAATGCCGGGCATGTATTCCGATGGCGATTACGACCTCGCGGGCTTCTGCGTCGGTGCGGTCGAGCGCGACCAGGTGCTCACCGCCGACAAGGTGGCGGCAGGCGACGTGATTTTGGGCCTTGCCTCGTCGGGTGTCCACTCGAACGGCTTTTCGCTCGTCCGCCGCCTTGCCGCGGACAAGGGGTGGAAACTCGACCGCCCGGCCCTGTTCGACCAGAATATCCTGCTGATCGACGCGCTGATGGCGCCGACGCGCATCTATGTCAAAAGCCTGCTGCCGCTGGTGAAGACCGGCCAGATCCACGCGCTCGCGCATATCACGGGCGGCGGGCTGCTCGAAAATATCCCGCGCATCCTGCCCAAGGCGCTGCACGCGCACATCGACGCCGACGCATGGGCGCAGCCGCGGTTGATGGCCTTTCTGCAAGCGCAGGGGAATATCGAACCCGAAGAAATGGCGCGGACGTTCAATTGCGGCATCGGGATGGCGGTCGTCGTGGCGGAAGCCGATGCTGACGCTGTGACCGCGGCGCTGGAAACCGCAGGCGAAACGGTGTTTCGCATCGGCCATATCGCTGCTGGCGACAAGGGCTGCACCGTGACCGGCAGCACCGAAACCTGGAGCGCGATGGGGGCGTGGAGCGCGACGCATAATGCATAACGCGGCAAAGTCCCCCTCCCGCTTGCGGGAGGGGCTAGGAGTGGGCGCGAGCGAAGCGAGTTCCTGCCATGTCGCTGCCCACCCCCGACCCCTCCCGCAAGCGGGAGGGGAGACGTGAAAGCCAAGGTCGCCGTCCTGATCTCGGGCGCCGGGACCAATATGGCGGCGTTGCTTTATGCCGCGAAGGCGGAGGCCTGTCCGTACGAGCTGGTGCTGGTAACGGGCGACAATCCCGAGGCGCCCGGTCTTTCGCTTGCCGAGGTCGAGGGGATTGCGGTCGTCCGCATTCCAAAACCGACGCCAAAAGATAAATCTCGGTTCTTTGCGGCGCTGGATATCCAGATTCGTAAGGCCGGCGCCGAATATATCGCGCTCGCCGGTTTTATGCGCATCCTGCCTGAAGATTTCGTCCGGGCTTGGGAAAACCGGATGCTCAATATTCACCCCAGTCTACTGCCGCGCTACAAGGGACTCGACACCCACCAGCGCGCGATCGACGCAGGCGACAAATCCGGCGGGTGCAGCGTCCATATCGTCACCCCCGGGGTCGATGATGGCCCGGTGCTCGCACAGACGCCGGTCGCGATCATCCCCGGCGATACCCCCGAAACCCTCGCGCGGCGGGTCCAGTTCGCGGAACACCAGCTTTACCCCGCCACCCTCGCCGCCTTCGTGACGCGCGAACGCTCGCCCGACTATCTGCGCGCCCGCGTGCGCGAACTCGCGATGGCGCTGCCCGAAGCCGACGAGGTCACTTCGCACGGCATGCCCTGTTTCGGGATCGTGAAGGGCAAGAAATTCGCCTATTTTACCGAGGATCACCACGGCGATGGCAAGATCGCGCTGCTGGTCAAGATCAGCGGCGCCGACGAACAGGCCGCGCTGATCGAGATGGACGCGGATCGCTATTACCGCCCCGCCTATTTCGGCGACGGCTGGATCGGCATCCGGCTCGACCTCGGCGATACCGAATGGGACGCGATCAGCGACTGGCTGCGCAAGAGCTGGCTGGCGGTCGCGCCGAAGAAACTGGCGGGTTTGATGGCTATTGCCGAAGATTTCTGACGAAAAAGGCCGCCGGATCGCTCCGGCGGCCCTTTGCTGCCCTAAGGCAAATGTCGTTTAACCGACGATTTCTTCGGGCTTGAAGAAATAGGCGATTTCGATCGCGGCGTTTTCGTCGCTGTCCGAACCGTGAACCGTGTTCGCTTCGATGCTTTCGGCCAGTTCCTTGCGGATCGTGCCGGGGGCGGCGTCCTTGGGGTTGGTGGCGCCCATGATGTCACGGTTGCGCTGCATTGCGTCTTCGCCCTCAAGGACCTGCACGACGACGGGGCCGCTGATCATGAAATCGACGAGTTCGCCGAAAAAGGGGCGTTCCTTGTGGACCGCGTAAAAGCCTTCGGCCTGTTCGCGGCTCATGTGGATGCGCTTCGACGCGACGACACGCAGGCCGGCGTCTTCCAGCATCTTGGTGACGGCGCCGGTGATGTTGCGACGCGTGGCGTCGGGCTTGATGATCGAGAAAGTGCGAGTGACCGCCATGGGGGAAGCTCCTGCTTTGTTATAGTTTGCGATGCGCGCGCCTCTAGCCGCGCTTTTGCTGCACTGCAAGGATAGAGCGCGCGTGCGCTAAGGCCCTTCCGACCAGCGGCCGTTTTCATCCTGTTTCCAGAAGCGATTATCGACATCCTCGCGCGCCGCCAGCGTGCGCCACAACGCGCGCGCGTCGTCGATCCGGCTGTTGTCGAAGAGCAGCAACACACGATCGAACGTCAGCGCCTCGTCGCGCCATTCGCCGTCCGCGAGCGCCACGATCGTCGCGCCATTGGGCGGCGGCGACGCGAGGATGCCCGAAATCAGGATCGGCTCGATCGCTTCGTCGGGCGACCCGGCATGGCCGTGCGGCAGGAAGCTGGCGGGGTTCAGCGTCCATAGCGCCTCGTCGATCGCCTGTCGCTGCATCGCGGGGGCGGCGACCACCAGCAGGCGGTCGCCATTTGCAAGAACGCGCGTCGCGAGCGCCGGAAGCACCCGCTCGGCGGGGTCGCGGGTCAGCCGGTAAAAGTCGACGCGCGCCACGCCCCCTGCCCTGCCCGGTTCAGCCTTCGTGGTTGGCCGCGATGTAGCGGTCGAGCAGGCGCACGCCATAGCCGGTCGCGCCTTTCGCCCACACCGGGCCGTCCTTGTCCGCCCACGCCATGCCCGCGATATCGAGATGCGCCCACGCGACGCCTTCGCCGACGAAGCGTTTCAGGAACTGCGCCGCGGTGATCGAACCGCCTTCGCGCGGGCCGATATTCTTCATGTCGGCGATCGGGCTGTCGATCAGCTTGTCATATGCGGGTGACAGCGGGAACCGCCACAGCTTGTTGTTGCTGGCTTCGCCCGCGGCGAGCAGGTCGGCGGCGAGCGTGTCGTCATTGGCAAAGATGCCCGCATATTCATGGCCGAGCGAGATCACCATCGCGCCGGTCAGCGTCGCAAGATCGACGATCACCTTGGGGTCATAGGCGCTTTGCGCCCAGCTGATCGCGTCGCACAGCACAAGCCGGCCTTCGGCATCGGTGTTGAGCACCTCGACCGTCTGGCCCGACATGGTGGTCACGACGTCGCCGGGGCGCATCGCGTTGCCGTCGGGCATATTTTCGACGAGGCCGACGACGCCGACGACATTCGCCTTGGCCCTGCGCCCCGCAATGGCCTTGATCGCGCCCGCGACCGCGCCTGCGCCGCCCATGTCCCATTTCATCATGTCCATGCCCGCGGCGGGCTTGATGCTGATGCCGCCGGTGTCGAAGGTCACGCCCTTGCCGATGAACACGACTGGCGCGTCGCCCGCATTGCCGCCGTTCCAGCGCATCGCGAGCAGCCGGGGCGGACGCGTCGACCCCTGTGCGACGCCCAGCAGCGCGCCCATGCCGAGCGCCTTCATCTGGCGTTCGTCGAGTATTTCGAGTTCGACGCCAAGGTCGGTCAGGTGCTGGCACCGTTCGACGAAGGTTTCGGGGTAAAGGATGTTCGGCGGTTCCGCGACGAGCGTCTGGGTCAGGGCGACGCCTTCGGCAATCGCCTCATTTTCCGCCCAGCGGCCGGACAGGTCGCCATGCGGCGACGCGATCGTCACCGTCTTCAGGCTCGGCTTCGCCGTATCCGCGAGGCGCGTGCGATAGGTGTCGAGGCGCCAGTTGCGGAGGCGCGCGCCCATCGCAAAGGCGAGCACATCGTCGGCATCGCTTTCGCCTGTGCTCGCAAAATCGACATGGACCGCCGTGACGCCGCTCGTTTGCAGCTTCGCGGTCAGCGCCGCGCCGCCGCGTTCGAGGTCCTGCTCGCCGCCCTCGCCGATCCCGACGAGCAGCAGGCGCTTCGCCTGGTCGCCGTCGATCGCCGCGGTCTCCGCCACCGTGCCCGCGGCGCCGTCGAAGCGCGCCTGCGCCGCCGCAGCGCCCAGCAGCGCGCCAAGCGCGCCAGCTTCGCCCTTGCGGACCGGAAAAGCGACGACGTCGGCAGACGCGTCGATTTGCGCGACAAACTGAATGTCCATGCCTTAACTTTCTTATGCGATGATTGATTGGAACGTGCCGGACCGATAGGGGTTTCGCCTGCGAGTTGCAAAAACAAAGCAGCCGGTCCAAGCCGGGTGGACGCTAAACAAAGTGTGGGACAAAGAATTTAGATGAGCTGGACTTTGTTCCATCGGGCGGCGCGTGCGCGGCCTTTCTGGCTGGCGACGGCCAGCGGCGTGGCCCTGGCTGCATGCCCGGTGATGGCCCAGAGCGAGGCGAATCCGGCCCAGGCGGAGGTGGCGGCGGGCGAACCCGACCTCCAGACCCCCGATGTCGTGCCGACGACCGCCGACGCCCCCGCGACGCCGTCCGCAGACCAGATCGGTTTCGCGGCCGACAACCTCAACTACGACAGCGAAAGCGAAGTCGTGGTGGCGGAGGGCAATGTCCAGATGAACCGCGAAGCGATCGAGATGCGCGCGGACAAGGTGACGTGGAACCGCCAGACGGGACGGGTCTTCGCCGAAGGCAATGTCACGATCAAGAACCCCGAAGGCGACACCGCCTATGGCGACAAGATCGAGCTGACCGACAGCCTGCGCGACGGCGTCGTCGAAAATCTCCTCGTCGTGCTCGACAATGGCTCGCGGCTCGCCGCGATCAAGGGCACGCGCTTCGACAATGGCAATATCGAGCTGGAGAATGCCGCTTACACCCCCTGCCCGGTCGAAGATGACGCGGGCTGTCCGAAAAACCCCAGCTGGCAGATCCGCGCCGTCCGCGTGCTGTACGACCGCGAAAAGAACAAGGTGCGCTACAAAGGCGCACGGGTCGAGATTTTCGGCTTGCCGCTCATCCCGCTCCCCGGGTTAAGCCATTCGATCAACAACGAGCCGAGCAGCGGCATCCTTGTCCCCGAAATCCGGCTCGATCGCAGTAACGGGTTTGAAATCGCGGTTCCCTATTATCTGCGGCTCGCGCCCGACCGCGACATCACGATCACGCCGCACGTCTATACCAGCGCGGCGCCGATGCTGGAGGGCGAGTTCCGCGCGCTGACCGACATCGGCTCGTTCCGCATCAACGGCTATGCGACCTATGGATCGCTCGTTCCGCTGACCGGCGAAGACCCCGACAGCCAGAAACGGTTTCGCGGCTATCTGGAAAGCGCGGGCAAATTCCAGTTCGATCCGCGGTGGAGCCTGACCTATTCGGGTCGCATCGCAACCGACCGCACCTTCATGCGCCGTTACGACATCAGCCGCGACGACCGCCTGCGGTCGACTTTCGAGCTCGAACGAATCGGCGGCAACTCCTATCTCTCGATCGCCGGCTGGGCGACCCAGACGCTGCGCGCCAACGATGTGCAGGGGCAACAGGCGATCGCGCTGCCGATCATCGACTATCGCCAGCGTTTCGACGATCCGCTGTTCGGCGGCCAGCTCGAACTGCAACTGAATACGCTCGCGATCGGCCGCACCGCCGGGCAGGACACGCAGCGCGCCTTTGCAGGCGCGCAATGGAATCTGCGCGGGCTGACCGCGCTCGGCCAGGAAGTGACATTGACCGCGCTCGTTCGCGGCGACGTCTATCACAGCGATGAAAATCTGCTGACCGCGATTCCCGGCTATCGCGGCGAGTCGGGCTGGCAGGCGCGCGGTATCGCCGCGGTGGCCGCCGACATGCGCTGGCCGTTCATCGGCGAATTCTTGGGCGGCACCCAGACGCTGACGCCGCGCGTCCAGATCGTCGCCACCCCGCCGATCAAGAATCTCGATATCCCGAACGAGGATTCGCGCGCGTTCGACCTCGAAGACAGCAATTTGTTCGCGATCAATCGGTTCAACGGCCATGATCGGTTCGAGGATGGCGCCCGGATCACCTATGGCATCGAATGGAATTTCAGCCGGCCGGGCTTCAACATCAGCAGCAGCGTCGGCCAAAGCTATCGCCTGTCGGACAAGCCCAGCCTGTTTCCCGATGGCACCGGGCTGACCGACCGGACGTCGGACGTCGTCGGCCGGACGACGATTGCCTATCGCGATTTCCTGCGCCTGACGCACCGCTTCCGGCTCGACAAGGACAATCTGGCGGTTCGCCGCAACGAATTTGACGCGACGATCGGCAGCCGTTCGACTTACGCCGTGCTCGGCTATTCACGGCTTAACCGCGACATCCTGTTGCTGGGCGAAGACCTGCAGGACCGCGAGGAAGTGCGGGCCGGCGGCCGCGTCGCATTCGCGAAAAACTGGTCGCTGTTCGGGTCGGCAATCGTTGACCTGACCCAGCAAAGCGACGATCCGCTGAGCGGCGCCGACGGGTTTGAACCGATACGCCACCGGCTGGGTGTCGCGTTCGACGACGAATGCCTGTCGATCGCGCTGACCTGGCGGCGCGATTATGCCGACACCGGCGATGCGCGGCGCGGCAACAGCTTCTCGTTCCGCATCGCGTTCCGAAACCTGGGTTTCTGACGGCGGATCTCGGCCGCCGGCCTTTCGTGCCTCTCGGCGCTAAGCGACACCGGAGGCATTTTTGACGCGCCCATGCGGATGTTTCGCCATCTTAAGGCCCAGCCCGCCCTCGCCGCTTCGCTCAGCCTAGGTTCAGCGTCCGGCGTATATGGTCGGGCATCAAATGGCGTCCGTGGCGGATTGCGCTGGACCATGAGGCGTGTCCGCTGATACGGAGCGTCCGGACTTTCTCGAATAGGGTAAAGATGACCAAATTTTCGACCATGACCGGCCTGATAGCCTTGGCTGCCGTCGGCGTTACGCCTGTGCTGGCCCAGACTGTCGCTGACAGCGAAGTGCCGACGACCAGCCTGAACATCCCCGGCAATGTGCAGCTTTTCGGCGACGCAAAGCCGAACGTCTACCGCCCGTCCGCGTCGGTGAACGGAGAGATTATCACCGCGACCGATATCGAGCAGCGCATGGCGCTGATCCGCATCGCGAACAACAATGTCGAACTGCCGCCGGAGGAAGTCCAGCGGCTGCGCAACCAGGTGTTCAGCAACCTGATCGACGAAAAATTGCAGATTCAGGAAGCCAAGGCGGCCGAAATCACGATCGACGAGAATGTCGTGAACGACCAGTTTGCGCGGCTCGCGACGCGGTTCAAGCAGACGCCCGACCAGTTTTCGGCCTATCTGGCCTCCCGCGGCTCGTCGGCGGCGGCCGTGAAGCAGCAGATCCGCGGCGAATTCGCGTGGGACCGCCTGTTGTCGCGCAACATCCAATCGACGACCAACGTCTCCCCTGAAGAGGTCGAGATCGTGGTCAAGCAGCTGACCGATTCCAAGGGGCAGGATGAATTCCACCTTGGCGAAATCTATCTGTCCGCCACCCCCGAAAATATCGCGGCGGTCAGCGAAAATGCCAAGAAGATCATGCAGGCGTTGCAGGCGGGCGGCAGCTTTGCAGCCTATGCACGCCAGTTTTCGGAGGCGTCGACGGCGGTAGTCGGCGGCGACCTTGGCTGGGTAAAGGCCGGCCAGCTGCCCGCTTCGATGGGCGATGCCGCGATGCAGATGCAGCCGGGCCAGCTTGTCGGTCCGGTCGAGGTGCCCGGCGGCATCTCGATCATGCTGATGATCGACCGCCGTCAGGTGCTGACCGCAGATCCGCGCGATGCGATCCTCAGCCTGAAACAGCTTTCGCTCGAATTTCCGGCGGGCACGTCACAGGCGAAGGCATCCGAACTCGCCGGCGATTTTGCCGAAAAGACCCGCGCCATTGCCGGTTGCGGCGCCGCCGACGCGGTGGCGCAGAGCCTGGGCGCCACCGTCGTGTCACGCGACAATATCGAAATGCGGGCACTGCCCGCCCCGCTCCAGGCCACGCTTGCCAATCTCCAGATCGGCCAGACGACGCAGCCTTTCGGCGCCGCGAACGAGGGCGTCAGCGTCCTCGTCCTGTGCGGCCGCGACATGCCGCAAACCGCGACGGCCCCGAATCTCGAGCAGATCGAACAGAAGCTGCTGGAAGACAAGGTCAACAAGCGGGCCCAGCGCTATCTGCGCGACCTGCGCCGGGATGCCGTGATCGAATACAGCTGATGTCGGAATATGATAATCGACGCCCGATCGCGGTCACCATGGGTGACCCGGCGGGCGTCGGTCCAGAGGTCACGGCCCGCGCGTGGGCCGCGCGCCGCGAAAACAGCCTGCCCCCCTTCGTCGCCATCGGCGATGCTGCCGCAATTTCCGCCGTTTGGGACGGCCCCGTCGCGCGCGTCACCGACATGGATGAGGTGGTGCGGGCCTTCGGCGACGCCCTGCCCGTCTGGCATCTGGAGGATAGCGGCCCGCTGACCCCCGGCCAGCCGACCCCGGCCGGTGCGACCTGTGCGCTCCACACGCTCGAAACCGGGATCGGCCTGACCCGCAACCAGGCGAGTTCGGCGTTGGTGACCGGATCGGTGTCGAAATATGCGCTGCACGGTATCGGCTATACGCATCCCGGCCAGACCGAATTTATCGCCGAACGATGCGGCGTGACCGCGACCAATGCGGTGATGATGCTCGCTGGGCCCGGCCTGCGCGTTGTCCCGCTGACCGTGCATATCCCGCTGGCCGAGGTGCCCGAACGGCTGACGAGCGAATTGATCGTCGCCAAGGCGCGCATCGTGGCGCGCGGCCTGCGACGCGATTTCGGGATCGACGCACCGCGCATCGCGCTCGCAGGGCTCAACCCGCACGCTGGTGAAAACGGCCAGCTGGGCAGCGAGGAAGACCGCATCATGGCCCCTGCCGTGGCGCAGCTCGCCGACGAAGGGCTGGTGGTCGACGGGCCGCTTGCCGCCGACGGCTTGTTCGCGCCAGCTATCCGCGAACGATATGATGCGCTGCTCTGCGCCTATCACGATCAGGCGCTGGCGCCGTTCAAAGCCCTGCATTTCCACGACGGCGTGAACCTGACGCTCGGGCTGCCGATCATCCGCACCTCGCCCGACCATGGCACGGCGTTCAATATCGCGGGCACTGGCGCCGCCGACCCCGGCCCGACGATCGCGGCGATCGCGATGGCCGCGCGGATGGCGCTGGCGCGCGAGCGCAACTGCGCGCCTGCCAAGTGAGGGTCGAACCCAAGGCTCCGCTGCCCCCGCTGCGGGAGACGGTGCGTACGCACGGCCTGTCGGCGAGCAAGGCGCTGGGCCAGAACTTCCTGTTCGACGAACAATTGCTCGACCGCATCGCAGCTTTGCCCGGCGATCTGGGCGGGGTAACGGTGTTCGAGGTTGGCCCCGGCCCTGGCGGCTTGACGCGCGCGCTGCTCCGTGCGGGTGCCAAGGTCATCGCGGTCGAGCGCGACGACCGCTGCCTGCCGCTGCTGGCCGAACTGGGCGACGCTTTTCCGGGGCAGCTGACCGTTATCGCCGACGACGCGATGGCGGTCGATGTCGATGCCGTCACCGGCGGCGAACCTTATCATATCGTCGCGAACCTGCCCTACAACGTCGGCACCGCGCTGTTCACGCGCTGGCTGGAGCCTGCGGCCTGGCCGCCGCGCTGGCTGTCGCTGACCCTGATGTTTCAGCTCGAGGTCGCCGAACGCATCGTCGCGCCGGTCGGCACCGGGGCCTATGGCCGCCTGGCGGTGCTTGCACAGTGGCGGTCGACCGCCAGGATCGCGATGAAAGTCCATCGTTCGGCTTTCACCCCGCCGCCCAAGGTGATGTCGGCGATCGTCCATGTGACGCCCGCAAGCCAGCCCGACGGCGTCGATCCGAAGCTTTTGTCCAAACTGACCGAAAAGGGTTTCGGCCAGCGTCGCAAGATGCTGCGGCAAAGCCTGAAGGGCGTCGAAGGCGCGGTCGATGGCGCCGAGGCCATCGGGATCGACCCGACCCGCCGCGCCGAAACGGTCAGCGTCGCCGAATGGATCGAACTCGCGCGGCACCTCGGTCGCTGACGGACATTGCGTCCGCTTTGCGACGGCCGGAACATCGGCCATCGGCCGAAAACCGACCGCAGCCTCTAGACACCGAAAAGTTTGTCGATCGTGTCGTCCAGATAGGGGCGATCGTGGAACAACCGCATCGGATCGCGGCGGTTTAGCCAAAAGCTCCCACCGTGGCGGTCGGTCAGCGCGCGCCGCGTCGTGTCCTGCAACAGGCGCAGGCGCATGACGGCGGTGCGCCGCGCCTTGGGCAAATCCACCGGCGCATGAAGCACGAAATGCGCCCTGATGCTCTCCACCCGCGCCGTGACGACATCGCTATAGCCTTGGTGCGGGCCGCGATGCAGCGCGTGTCCCCACCGCAGCGCCAAGGGCTCGCAGGCCGGAAGCATGAGCCCGTTACGCCCGAAATGCTGAAGCGCGAACCCCTCGGCGTGTAACTGCTCGAACATCGCTGCCATCTGGGGCCGCTGCAAAAGGGCGGCGGGGATCAGGTGATGACGCTGGAACCCGGTTCGCGGCGGCGGGGCGCCCTGCCAGCCGCGCGACGGCATCAACCGTCGCGCCCGAATTCGACAACCACCGTCGATCGCATTCTGCCGTCCGAAGGGCGCGGCAACAGGTCCATCCATTCGCCCGCCTCCAGCCCGCGCATCGTCCGGGCGGAGCGGATCGGGCCGTTGAGCATGATGTCGAGCGCAAGCCGCGAAAGCCGACGGACCATTTCGGCGACCGTCCAGCCGCCCGGTATTCGCGCTTCCAGTTCCTGCCCCGAAAAAATTGCCAGCCCTCGCGTTCCCATGCTCGCACCCGACCCCGTTTCCTGACGCCGAAATGCGACGAGGTGGAGCACCGGGGGCATCCCGCTCGCCAGCATTTCGGCGATCGACGCGCGGAACTGGGGCGCGTCAGACCAGAGCCGGGCCGGAGACCAGAACATATGGCTGGCGTCGAACAGGTCGATCAACAGCACCATCAGCTTGAAAAATTCGCGCATATGAATGGGCGGTTCGATCGACGCGTCCTTCGCCGCCGTTTCGGGCACGAAAACCCAGCATGCGCCGCGATCGCGCCATCCGGTCGGCAAGCTGGCGGCGAGCAGGCTGGTCGATGGGTGTTCGGGGTCCGCCATGGCTAGCGCCGGATCGGCGGCCGGACCGGCGAGCACCGATATCGACCCGAACGTCAGGCGAAAACAGGGGGCCGCGATCCGCGCCGCCGCGTCCGGGCCGGGCGCGCGCACCGGCTCGGGCTGCAACCCCATATGGCGAAGCGAGGTTTCGAGTTCCGCGTCGGACTGGCCCTGCATCGCCGCGCCGACGATCAGCGCGAAGGGCTCCGGCGGGACCGGAAGGATCAGTGTATCTTGGTCGCCGTCGTCCATCGCGTTGCACGGCCTTTGTGGGTTCGTCCTTGCATCGCAAGACTGTCCGCAATGTTCAAACGCTTATTGGCACATGTCGCGAAGTTAACCTTGCGAAGGCCGGCGTCAGATCGCAACCTGGCTCCCCAGTTCCACGACGCGGTTTGTGGGCAGACGGAAATATTCCATCGCGCTTTCCGAATTGCGCAGCATCCACGCGAACAGCTTTTCGCGCCAGATCGGCATCCCCGGCTTGCTCGCGGCGATCAGCGTCTGGCGCGACAGGAAAAAGCTGGTTTCCAGCATCTTGAACTCTCCGCCGCAACTCGTGACGCGGGTCAGCGCCTCGGGCACGTCGATCGGCTGCATGAAGCCGTAATTGAGCACGAGCCGATGGAAGCCCTGCCCCAGATCCTCCAGCAGGCAGAATTTCTCCTCCTGCACGAACGGCACGTCGGCGATCTTGATCGTCAGCAGGATGATCCGCGCGTGCAGCACCTTGTTGTGTTTGAGGTTGTGGAGCAGCGCGTGCGGCACACCGTCGCTGCTCGACGTCATGAATACCGCGGTGCCCGGCACGCGCGTCGCGCTGTTCGCCGCCGATTTGACGAAAACCGGGATCGGCATCGCGCCCTCGGCCATTTCCTGCTGCATCAGCTTGCGTCCGCGTGACCAGGTGGTGAGCAAGGTGAAGATGATCAGGCCGATCGCCAGCGGCACCCAGCCGCCGTCGGGCACCTTGATCAGATTCGCACCGAAATAGGCGATGTCGACGATGAAAAAGACCGCGAGAACCGGCAACGCCTTCCATGCCGGCCATTTCCACAATGTGAAAAGCACGACACTGAGCAAGCAGGTATCGATGAACATCGCCCCCGTCACCGCAATGCCATAGGCTGCGGCGAGGTTGCTCGACGATCCAAAGAAGAGGACGAGGATGATCACCATCACCATCAGCCCCCAATTGACCATCGGGATATAGATCTGCCCCGCCGCCGACGCGCTGGTGTGTTCCACGCGCAGGCGCGGCATGAAGCCCAGCTGGATCGCCTGCTGGGTCAGCGAGAAGGCACCCGAAATCACCGCCTGGCTCGCGATGATCGTCGCAAGTATCGCAAGGATGACGACGGGCACCTGCCAGGCGTCGGGCATCATCTGGAAAAAGGGATCGGCGATCAGGTCGCCGCGCGGCCCGCGTTCCGCATCGAGCACCATGGCTCCCTGGCCCATATAGTTCAGCATCAGCGCGGGCAGTACGAAGGTCAGCCAGCTCAGCCCGATCGGCCCGCGGCCGAAATGGCCCATGTCGGCGTAAAGCGCCTCGGCGCCCGTCACCGCCAACACCACCGCGCCCAGCGCGATGAACGCCGTAAACCCGTCGACATAGAAGAAACGCAGCGCATTCACCGGGTTCAGCGTTTCGACGATGATCCACGGATGATCGACGATATGGATAAGGCCGAGGATCGCCAGCATGGTGAAATAGGCGAGCATGATCGGGCCGAACAACATCCCGACTTTCGCCGTCCCGCGCGACTGGATCGCGAATAGCGCAATCAGGATCGCGAGCGCGATCGGCACGATATAGGGTTCAAACCCCTTGTTTACGTAACTGAGCCCCTCGGTCGCCGAAAGCACCGACATCGCTGGGGTGATCATGCTGTCGCCATAAAAGAGCGCGGTGGCGAACACGCCGAGCAGGATAATCGGCCACGTCCAGCGTTTTTCGCCCGACGAACGACTGATCAGCGCGAGCAGCGCCAGGCTGCCGCCTTCGCCCTTGTTGTCGGCCCGCATGATCGTCAGAACATATTTGAACGTGACGACCAGCATCATCGACCAGAAGACGAGGCTCAGCACACCATAGATGTGCAGCCGGTCGACCTCGATCGGATGATGCCCGGCGAATGTCTCGCGAAACGCGTAAAGCGGGCTGGTGCCGATGTCACCGAACACCACGCCAATCGCCCCGACGGCAAGCTTCAGCTTGCCATCGCCATGATGTCCATGGCCCGGATGGACCGTATCGGCGGCGGCCGGTGCGGCGCTTTCGGCGCCGCTTGCCCCTTGGTGCGACTCAGCAGTCATCGCGCGCCTTTAGACGAGCCCGCGCTGTTGGAATAGCTTTCAAATCAAGACCCACCCGGCGCGTCGGATGGCGGCGGCGGCGTGCCGAGCGCCTGGTGCAATTGCGCCAACCGCATCTCCAGATCGGGGCGCCACGGCGCGTCGGCGGGGCTCCGCGCCAGAAGCTGGCTCCACACCGCCTCCGCCCCTTTCAGGTCACCGCCCTGCGCCAGCGCCAATCCGGCGAAAAAGGGCGGCGCAGGATGCGACGGATCGCGCCTCGCCGCCTCGTCGAACGCCAGCGCCGCCGCCGGCGACATGACCCCGCCGCCATGCGCGGCAAGCGCGTTGCCAAGGCCGACCCACAGGTCGACATTATCGGGATATTTCTCCAGCCCTTTTTCCAGCGTCTGCGCCGCCAGTTCGGTCTTGCCGGTGCGCGCAAAGCCGTCGGACATGCCAAGCCACTGCGCCGCTGGGCCAAATCGTTCCGCCATGCCCTGCCGCTGGTCGGTGATCGCATCGCCGAACCCTTCCGGCTCTTCGGGCGCCGCCACCGGCTTGCCCGGCAAGGACGGGCTGCCCTGCAGGGCATAGCCGGCGAGCCCGAGCATGACCGCCGCCGCCGCCAGCGGCCGCGACGCGGCGGGCAGTTTGCCGATCCAGAAAATGCCCCCGATGACCGCCACGGCGACCAGCATGATCCACAGCCAGATCATGCCGCCTCCTCCCCGTCGCCTTCGCTACGGCGGAACCGGCCGAAAGCCAGCCATCCGCCCAGCGCCAGGAACAACAAGGGGCCAAGCCACAGAAAGGCGGTCGCGGCATCGAAAGGCGGGTCATAGCTGACCCAATTGCCATAGCGCGCAACGAGCCAGGTCTTGATTTCGTCCGGGCTCTCGCCCGCGGCAATCTTGCTGCGCACCTCGTGCCGCATGTCCCCCGCCAGCGGCGCGTCGCTGTCGGCAATCGACTGGCCCTGACAGACCAGACAGCGCAATTCCTCCATCAACGCCTTCGCGCGCGCCTCCTTCGCCGGATCGCGCAGCTGCTCGTAGGCGTAGGGCGCAGGCGGCAGCCGGTCCTGCGCGGCCGTCGGCAAGCCGAGACCGAATGAGACGAGGACAAGCAAAAGAGCAAACGCGCCCCTCACTTCATCGCCTCCAGCTTCGCCACGATTTCGGGCACCTGGTCGGCCAGGATCACGCCCTGGATTTGCTCGCGGATGATGCCCTTGCCGTCGATCAGGAAGGTTTCGGGAACCCCCGACGACCCCAGCGCGATCTGGACGCTGCTCTGCATGTCCGACCCGATGCGGTCGAACGGGTTGCCATATTCGCGCAGGAACATCGCGACGTCTTCGGGCCGGTCGCGGATCGCGATGCCGTCGATCGGCACCCCTGCCGCCTTCAACGCCTCGAGCTGCGGCGCCTCGGCGCGGCACGGGATGCACCAGCTTGCGAAGACATTGACCAGCCGCGGGCGGCCGTCGGCAAGCTGGCTGCTCTTCAGCCCTTCGACGCCCGCGGTCGCGGGCGGCAAGTCGAACAGCGGCATCGGCTTGTCGATCCATTGCGACTGGATCAACGTCTCAGCGGGTGTCACCAGCCGATAAACGAAGGCACCGAACAGCAATCCCATGATCGCCAGCGGCACAAAAAGGACCCAGCGATTGGTCATGGCGCAAAACGCTCCTGTGCTTTCCGGTGACGCCGCGCACGCCAGATGCCCACCAACTGCGCGCGGCCGAGCAGCGACAGCGATGCGCCCAGCGCGATCAGTCCGCCGCCGAGCCATATCCACCACACCAGCGGCTTCCACCACAGGCGGATCTGGTAACGGTCGGCCCGGCCATCGTCGCCCGCCACCGGCTGCCCCAGCACGGCGTAAAGCTGCCCGCCCGGCCGCGTCAGCAGCGCCGCTTCGTTCGTTTCGGTCGGCGCGGTGCCCAGCAAGCCGGGAAAGGTCCGCGCTTCGGGGCGCATGACAAAGCTGCCGCCCGACGACGTCGTCGCGACCAGCGTGCCTTCGATCGCCGTATAATTCGGTCCGGCGACGGGTTTGACGCCGACGAACCGCACCGAAAAATCGCCCACCTTTACCACATCGCCCGGCGCCGCGGCGACCAGCCGTTCCTTGATGAAGGCGCTTTCCGCGCCCATGCCGGCCAGACACACGGCGACACCGAAATGCGCGATCACCATGCCCCATGTCGGCAGCGGCGTGCGGCGCAGATTGCGGCCCCACAGCGGCGCAAGGCTTGCAACCGCGACGACGCCCGCCACGGTCATGCCAAGCAGGGGCAATATCCCGACGGTCCCGCCGAACAGGATCAGCGCGAACAACACCGCCGCCCCGGCCAAGATCGCCAGCGGCAGCCGCGACCAAAGCCGCTTTCCGTCATCCTTGCGCCAGCTGAGCAGCGGCCCCGCAACCATCACGAGGCACAAGATCAGCGCGAGCGGTCCGGCAACGCGGTTGTAATAGGGCGGGCCGACCGAAATCTTCTCTCCCATCGCCTCGGCGACGATCGGATAGAGCGTGCCGAGGAGAACGAGCGCGAGGATCGTCGTCAGCAGCAAATTATTGATCACCAGCGAGCCTTCGCGGCTGAGCAAGGCAAATTTCTTGCCCTCGGCGACGCTTCCGGCGCGCAGCGCGAACAGTGTCAACGCGCCGCCGATATAAATTGCCATCAACGCCAGCAGGAAGGTTCCGCGCTCGGGATCGACCGCAAAGCTGTGCACGCTGGTCAGCAGGCCCGATCGGACGATGAACGTGCCGACCATCGACATCGAAAAACCGATGACCGCGAGCATGACCGTCCAAGCGCGCAGGGCATTGCGGGTCGCGGTCACCGCAACCGAGTGCAACAGTGCCGCGCCCGCCAGCCAGGGGATCAGCGACACATTCTCGACCGGGTCCCAGAACCACCAGCCGCCCCAGCCGAGCTCATAATAGGCCCAATAGCTGCCCGCCGTGATGCCGAGCGTCAGGAATATCCAGCTGCCGAGCACCCACGGGCGCATGGCGCGCGCGAACGCCGGGCCGATTTCGCGCGTAATCAGCGCGCCGACCGCAAAGCTGAACGCGACCGACAGCCCGACATAACCGACGTAAAGTGTCGGCGGATGGAAGGCCAGCCCGATGTCCTGGAGCAGCGGATTGAGCCCCTGCCCGTCAGGCGGCGCGACCGCCAGGCGATTGAAGGGATTGGACGAAAAAAGCAGGAAGGCAAAGAAGCCAAGGCTCAGCGCCGCTTGCGCGGCAAGCGTCGCCACCAGCGTATCTTCGCGCAGCCGCCGCTCGAATATCGCGATCAGCGCGCCTGACAGCGACAGGATCATCAGCCACAGCAGCATCGACCCTTCGTGGTTGCCCCATGTTCCCGCAATCTTGAAGATCATGGGCTTCAGGCTGTTGCTGTTGCGCGCCACCAGTTCGACCGACATGTCGGACCGCACGAACAGCGCGATCAGCAGACCGAAGGCGGCCGTCGTCAGCACCCCCTGTGCCACGCTCGCCGGGCGGACCAGCGCCGCCATATCCTTTTGTCCGCCGCGCAGATACAGCGCCCCGGCGATCAGCGACAGGCACGCCAGCGCCGCCGCGATCCACAGCAGGGCAAGGCCGAGTTCGGCGATCACAACCCGACCTCCGTCACCCCGGCGAAGGCCGGGGTCTCGCCCTCGGCGCCCATACGCGCCGCTGAGATCCCGACCTTCGTCGGGATGACGATGCAAAGGATATGGCTCACGCCGTCGGCGCCTTCATATTTTTCGGCATATCGCCCATCTGCGGCGGCATATAGCGTTCGTCATGCTTCGCCAGGATGCGGTCGGCAACGAACGTCCCGTCGGCGCGCATCCGGCCGTCGGCCACCATGCCGCTCTCTTCGCCGAACAGGTCGGGTACGATGCCCTTATACTCGACCGGGACCGACGCTTTTCCATCGGTCGCGACGAAGCGGATCGTCAGGCCATCGGCCTGCCGTTCGATGCTACCCTTTGCGACCATGCCGCCCAGCCGCATCGCTTCGCCGACCTCGGCCTTGCCACCCTTGATTTCGACCGGGGTGCGGAAATAGGCGGCCTCGTCGCGCAGCGCGCTCGCCGCGAGCACGCCGGCGCCTGCCACGCCGGTCAGCGCGACCAGGGCCAGAATCAATCTTTGGTGCTTGGCTTTCACTTGCGATCCCTTCGCAGAGCATCGCTGCGCTTTTCGGCCTTGGTCATCGCGCGCCAGCTGGTCCACAGGACAATCCCGGTCAGCACCACCGTCAGCCCATAGGCCGCGGCGACAAAAGCCCATTGACCGCCCCCGCTGATCACCCCCGTCACGCTCTATATCCCTTCGTCGTCGGCCAACCGCCGCAATCGCGCCGCCACGCGGTTATCGGCAATAATTCGCCGCATCCGCATCAGCACGATGGCACCGAACAACAGCGAAAAACCCAGCACGGTCAAGCCCAGCGGCCACAACAGGGCGCCGTCGATGCTCGAACCGCGCAGCGTGATGCTCGGCCCTTGGTGCAGGCTGTTCCACCACACGACGCTGCGGTTGATGATCGGGATGTTGATCGCGCCGACCAGCGCATAGATCGCCGCGCCGCGCGACAGCGAACCGCCTTGTCGCTGGCTGTCGTCGCCGGTGGTGAGCGCGATAAAGCCCGCATAGAGAAACAGCAGGACCAGCATCGAGGTCATCCGCCCGTCCCATTCCCACCATGTGCCCCAGGTCGGGCGGCCCCAGATCGACCCGGTCGCAAGGCACAGCGCAGTGAACAGCATTCCCGGCACCGCGATGGCGCGCGCCGCGATGCCCGACAACGGATGGCGCCACACCAGCTGGACCAGCCCCGCGACCGCGAGCGACGTCCAGCCGCCCATGCCGAGCCAGGCCGACGGAACGTGAACGTACAGAATCCGCGCGGTTTCGCCCTGCTTGTAATCGCCCGGCACCATCGTCAGCCCGGCCCAAGCGCCCGCGAGCACGAGCAACAGCCCGGCGCCGAGCAACCACGGCGTCAGCGGCTTGGCGATCGCCAGAAAACGGGTCGGATTGGCATAGGCGTGCATCGGTTTCGCGTCGTCCTTAGGCGAGCCGGACTGGAGGGTCCAGCAATTTGCCCGGCGCGACCCGGCGGACCCCATGTCACGTGCCCGACGCTTGAGGTCAAGCGTCGGGTTGCAACCTCCTCGTCACCCCGGACTTGATCCGGGGACCACGACTTCGGCGGCGGCCATGGATCCCGGATCAAGTCCGGGATGACGAAGGAAGCGAAATCGCCTTGCGCGAACTCAACCCTCCGGCCGCGTCCATATCCAGCTTCCCGTCACCGCAGCCGCAATCACGGGCAACATCACCCACGGCCAGGGCGAGAGGATTGCGGCCAGGACGATGCTGACCGCGAATGCCGCGGTAGCGGCCATCTTGCCCTTGCGGCTGATCGCCCCCTTTTCGCGCCACGCAGCGATATGGTGCCCGAAATGCGGATGGGTGAGCAACCAGGCCTCAAGCTGCGGCGAGGAGCGCGCAAAGCAAAAGGCGGCCAGGATCACGAACGGCACGGTCGGCAACAGCGGCAGGAAAGCGCCAATCGCACCCAGGCCCAGCGCCGCCCAGCCCGCGATCAGATAGAAATGCCGTTTCATCGACGGCTGGCTTAGCGGAAATCCGATCCCGCGCCAGCCCTCGACAATCAGCCGCGACCGATCAGCTTTTGCGCCATCCGGTCGGCAACCGACGATGCGGGTGCGCCGCTCGCCTTGCTCTCCGCCCAGATCTCGGCAAGTCGGCCGGGGATCAGGTGGATGCGGCTTTCGACTTCCTCGCGGCTCCCCTGCCCCAGATATTCCAGCGCGACATTGATGATGCCGCCCGCATTGATCACATAGTCCGGGGCATAGACGATCCCGCGGTCATGCACGCGTTGCCCGTCGAGCGCGGTCGCCAGCTGGTTGTTGGCTCCGCCCGCGATAATCGGGACGCGCAGCTTCGCGATGCTCGCCTCGGTCAGGATGGCGCCCAGCGCATTGGGGCTCAGCACGTCGGCCTCGACCTCCATGATCGCCGCCGAATCGGCGAGTTCGGCGCCGAGTTCTTCGGCCAGCGCCTTCGCCCGCGCCAAATTGACGTCGGCCAGCGTCAGCTTCGCCCCTTCCGCCGCCAGCCGCCGCGCGACACCGCCGCCGACGCTGCCGACACCCTGAATCGCAATGCGGACATCCTTGGCGCTGTCGGTGTTCAGCCCTTCGCGAATCGCGGCCTTGATACCCAGATACACGCCCAGCGCGGTGAACGGACCCGGGTCGCCGCCGGCATCGGCGCCGCTCGCCACCGGCAGTCCGCTGACATGCTTCGTCTGCTTGGCGATTTCGACCATGTCGGCGTCGGTGATCCCGACGTCCTCGGCGGTCACATAGGCGCCGCCCAGCGACTCGACCGCGCGGCCGAACGCCGCGAGCAGTTCGGGGGTCTTCGCGGCGCCCTCGTCGGCCAGGATCACGCCCTTGCCGCCGCCCATCGGCAGCCCCGCCATCGCATTTTTATAGCTCATGCCGCGCGACAGGCGCAGCGCATCGGTGATCGCCGCCGCGCGCTGCGGATAATGCCAATAGCGCACACCGCCCGCGCCCGGCCCGAGGTGGGTCGAATGGACGGCGATAACCGCCGTCAGCCCGCTGGCACGATCGCGGAACATGTGGACATGCTCATGATCGTCGAAATCGGCGAAATCCCAGACTGCGGACATTGGCTCATCCCTCCACACGAATTTTTGGCGCACAAGAAAATTACGTGATGGCGCAATAATGCAACGGGCGCATCGAGTCACCCGAAAAGCGTCGCCGCGCGATGATTAGGGGAAAATGGGGCGACCAACGGGGCTCGAACCCGCGACCTCCGGTACCACAAACCGGCGCTCTAACCAACTGAGCTATGGTCGCCACATAAGCGACGAGCGGCGCATGAAGCGCCCTCGACAGCGCGCGGCGAATAGGCGCGCATCCCCCCGCTCGTCAAGCATTGTTCGCACGCGCTTCCCTGCTAAAACGCGCGCCATGGCTGCGAATGATCTTGTCGACATGGCGACCTCGGGCGCCGACCGCACCGCCGCTCGGCTCGCCGCCGTCCCCGGCATCCGCCGCGCGCCGACGCCGAAGCTGCAACAATTCATGCTGTCCGGCTTCCTCGATGCCGAAACCTGCGCCGCACTGATCGCGCAGATCGACCGCGACGTGCGGCCGTCGACGATCGCCGATCCGAACGGGGACGAGGCGTTTCGCACCAGTACGACCTGCGACCTCGATCACCGCGATCCCTTGGTGATTGCGGTCAACAATCGGCTCCACGACCTCACCGGCATCCCGCTGGCCTTTGGCGAACCGATGCAGGGCCAGCGTTACGACGTCGGGCAGGAATTCAAGGCGCACACCGACTATTTCGACCCGCACGGCAGCGACTGGGAAACCTATTGCGCCATTCCCGGCCAGCGCAGCTGGACGCTGATGATCTATCTCAACGAACCAGCGGCGGGCGGCGCGACGCGCTTCCTCGCCACCGGCAAGATGCACCAGCCCGAAACGGGCAAGCTGCTCGCGTGGAACAATGTCCATCTCGACGGCACCGCAAACCCCGACACGCTTCACCACGGGATGAAGGTGCGCAAGGGCCGCAAATATATCATCACCAAATGGTTCCGCGAACGGCCGTGGCCGTGGGCGGAGGGGGAGCTGGCGTAGCCCGCAATATCCGTTCCCTTCCCCCTTGATGGGGGAAGGATACGCAGCCTTGCCGCAAAGCGGTTAGGCGAAGTGGGATGAGGGTGATGCTGCGTCGTTAAACCCTGGCTTGAGAACGAAACCGCACCCCCATCGCTGCGACTAAGCCAGCAAGCTGGCAAGTCTCGCTGCCTCCCCCATCAAGGGGGAGGAGCCTATCACCGCACCAGCCGATACTGGAAATTCAGCGTCAGCGTATTGGAAACGCGCCCCGGCTCGACCGGCGTTGCCTTGCCCGCGGCATCCATCGCCTGCAAACGCACCATCGGCATCGGCGGCTGCGGCCCGCCAAAGCTGCCTTCGCTGATCGAAACCAGCTCGACGCCGCGGAAGCCCGCCAGTCGCGCATAATCCTGCGCCTTGGCTTCCGCCGCCTTGATCGCCGTGCCGCGCGCGCCGACCAGCTGCGCGTCGGGGTCCTTCATGCCGAACGACGGGCCGTCGATATTGGTGCCGCCTGCGGCAACCAGCGCGTCGAGCAGCGGCCCGATATCCTCGATCTTGCCCGTCGTTGCGCGCACCGTGTTGCTGACCTGATAGCCCAGGAAGCGCGGCGGCTGTCCGGGGGTCTGATTGTTATAATCATATTGCGGCGACAGGTTGATACCGCTCGTCTGGATGTCCTCGGCCTTGATGCCGCGGGCTTTCGCGGCGGCAATCAGCTTGTCCATTGCGGCGGCATTGGCACGCATCGCCTCGACCGCGGTCGGTGCGGTGGTCGTCACGCCAGCGCCAACGGTCGCCTGGTCGGGGCGCGAGCGCACTTCCTCGCTGACGCTGAAGCTCAGGATCGGACCCTGCGTCGTTGCTGCCGTCACCGTCGAACCTCCCTGCTGGGCAAACGCAGGCGTTGCCGCCATCAGCGCCAGTCCGCTTGCCATAACGGCGAACAATTGCTTCGTCATTTCATTCTCCTGTGAACCGGGGTTCCGGCCGTTTCTGATCTCCGCCCCGTAACGCAGACGGAGCAGACCCGTTCCGGCCTTTGTGCGCAGCGCGCTTGCATGATGCTGAACGGCACGGTAGCGCGCCGTTCATCATGGCAGCACCGATCTTATCTTATGAAGGCCTCGGCCTTGTGCAGGGCAGCGGCTGGCTGTTCCAGGATCTCGACATCTATGTCGGGCCCCGCGACCGGCTGGCGCTGATCGGCCGCAACGGCGCCGGAAAGACGACCTTGCTCAAACTGCTCGCGGGCCAGATCGACGCCGACAAGGGCAAGCGCGTCATCGTGCCGGGCACGCATGTCGTGATGCTCGAACAGGAACCTGATTTCCGTCCCTTCGCGACGCTGATGGATTTCGCCGTCTCCGCGCCCAACGCGCCAGAGGCCCATGAGGTCGCCGCGATCGCCGACCAGCTCGGCATCGACATGACGCGCACTGCCGCCAGCGCCTCGGGCGGCGAACGCCGTCGCGCAGCTCTCGCCCGCGCGCTCGCGCAGAACCCCGACGTGTTGCTGCTCGACGAACCGACCAACCATCTCGACCTCGCCGCGATCGACTGGCTCGAATCCTGGCTCGCACGCTACACCGGCGCCTTCGTCGCGATCAGCCATGACCGGACGTTCCTCACCCGCCTGACGCGCCAGACTTTGTGGCTCGATCGCGGCAGCATCCGCCGCAAGGACATCGGTTTCGGCGGCTTCGAGGAATGGAGCGACGCGGTCGCCGCCGAGGAAGCGCGCGCCGCGCAGCGCCTCGATTCCAAACTGCGGCTCGAGGCGCACTGGCTCGAACGCGGCGTCACCGCGCGCCGCAAACGCAACCAGGGACGCCTTGAGAAACTGAAGGAAATGCGCGCCACCCGCGCCGCGATGATCGGCGGCCCCGGCGTCGCCAAGCTCGGCCTCGCCAACGACGACGTCCGCTCGAAATCGGTGATCGTGGCCGAGGGTGTCAGCAAGAGCTTCGGTGACCGCACGATCATCAGGAATTTCGATTTCCGCGTCCAGCGCGGCGACCGCATCGGGATCGTCGGCGCCAATGGCGCGGGCAAGTCGACCCTGCTCAAGCTCCTCACCGGTGAAATCCAGCCCGACGCAGGCAGCATCACCCTTGCCCCGACGCTCGACGGCATCATCATCGACCAGCAGCGCAGCCTGATGTCACCCGACAAGACCGTCCGCGACGTGCTTGCCGACGGCGGCGACTGGGTCGAAGTGCGCGGCGTCAAAAAACATATCCAGGGTTATCTCAAGGAATTTCTGTTCGATCCCGGCGTGATGGAGGCCAGCGTCGGCGCGCTGTCGGGCGGCGAGCGTTCGCGCCTCCTCCTCGCGCGCGAATTTGCCCGCGAATCGAACCTGCTCGTCCTCGACGAGCCGACCAACGACCTCGACCTCGAAACGCTCGACCTCTTGCAGGAAGTCATCGCCGATTACGCCGGCACCGTGCTGCTCGTCAGCCACGACCGCGACTTTCTCGACCGCACCGTCACCGTCACGCTCGGCCTCGACGGATCGGGCAAGGTCGATATCGTCGCGGGCGGCTATGCCGATTGGGAGGCCAAGCGGGTCAAGCCGAATAGCGTCAAAGCCAAGGCATCCGCCGCCGCACCAGCGCCCCCGCCCACCGCACGCAAGAAACTCAGCTACAAGGACCAGCGCGACTACGACCTGCTACCCGTCCGGATCGAGGAGATCGAGGCGGAGATGGCTGCGGCGGAAACCGAGCTGTCGGACGGCGCTTTGTTCACGCGCGATCATGCAAAATTCACCGCGCTGACGGGCAAGCTGGAAAAGCTGCGCGAAGAAAAGTCGGCGGCGGAAGATCGCTGGCTGGAACTGGCAGAAGAGATCGAATCGCTTGGCTAAGTCTTGGATTGCGCTTGGCAGACAGAAGTAATTCGAACATGTCGTAACCAAGGGGGAACGACATGAGTGACGATACAGACCGATCTGAATTGCAGGGCGTCGGGGGATGGCTGGGCTTTCTTGTGTTCGTCCTCGGTATCCTCTCACCGGCGCGAATGTTGTTCCAGACAATCGCGAACATACGTGAAACGGCCATCATGGGTCAGGTGCTTGGCCCCAACGCATCTATCTATATTCAATTCAGTTGGGCGCTGGTCGCAGCATCAGCTGCCGGGTCGATCTTTCTCGCCTATCGGCTGCTGGCGGTTCATCGCTGGTCATCGGTCCGGATCGTCCTCATTGGCCTCTGGTGCCTTGCCTCTATCCCGACGCTGATTGATGCTTTGGTTGGATCGATCCTTTTTCCTGAGTTTGTTGGCGCCATAGTTTCTGAAGCTCTATGGTCGGCCGCCAAATCGAGCATTTCGGCGACGATCTGGACAGCCTATCTTATGAAATCGAAGCGCGTCGCGAATACCTACATCAAGGATAACGACGAAACGCAGCACATCTTCGGCTAACAATCACCCCGTCCCATAAAACCGCACCAGCCGATCCAGCGCCAACCCCAGCACCAGCTTCCCCGACCGCGCCGGCCACCCCAGCCCTTTCTCCGCGCCGCCGATCCCTTCCCCCGCGCAAATCACCCGCCAGCAGATATCGGCCAGCCCCGGCCCCGCCGCATCGAGCGCGGCGTGAAAACGCCGGTGCGCGTCAATCCGCGCCAGCGATGCGTCGGACGCGCGCGCCCCGCCGCGACTTTTGCCCGGCGGCGACGCATCCCAGCGCATCGTCACCCGCGCCGACAATCCGGCACGCTCATAATCGCCGCGCAGCCGCTCGCCAGCGGCCAATTGCGCGGCTGTCAGCATCCCACGCGACGCCAGCCAGGCGATCGGGCTTTCGCCGACATTCACCGTCACATGCCGCATCACCTGCGGCCCCGTCTTGCCGGGGTCGACGCGGTCGTCGGGATGGATACGGGTTTCAAGGCGGCGTGCGGTCATGCGATTCTCCTGTGCAACGCGCGGGGCTTGACATCGGGATATTTTGTAGGAAATAACAAACCGATTTGGTTATTAGAAGGTCGTCCGCATGATCAACAGCATCCGCTCGGTCCGCCGGGCCAAGGGCCTGACGCTCGAAGAAGTCGGACAGCGTTGCGTCCCGCCGACCACCGCCCAGACGATCGGGCGCCTCGAAACGGGCACGCGCACCCTCTCGCTCGGCTGGATGAACCGCATCGCCGCCGCGCTCGGCGTCGACGCGGCAGAGCTGGTGCAATTGCCGCAGGATACTCAGCTCACGATCACCGCGCTGCTCGGTGCCGACGGTGCACAGGCGCCGACACGCGTCGAACAGGCGCTCACTGCGCGCCCGGGCGAGGATATGGTCGCGGTGCGCGTCACCTCGTCGATCGGCGACTACCGCGCCGGCGATGAAATCTGGTGCCGCCGGATCGAGGGCGACTGGGCGAGCGCACTCAACCGCGACCTGCTTGTTCCCCGCCCTGCCGGCCGTTTTTTCTTCGCCCGCCTGCTCAACGTCGATGGCGAAAAGCTGCACCTGCTCCCGCTCGGCACCGGCCAGCGCCAGCAGGTCGTCAGCAATCCACCCTGGGCCGCCGTCGCCGTCCGCCTGCTCCGCACGCTCTAACCATCCCGTTCGCCCCGAGCTTGTCGAAGGGCCCTCCTTTACTTTTCTCAAGAGGAAGAACAGTGCTTCGACAAGCTCAGCACGAACGGAAGAGAGGCCGCGCATGACCAAATCCCTGCGCGTCCTCTCGATCGCGACCCTTTTCCCCGACGCCGCGCGACCGAATTTCGGCCTGTTCGTCGAACGCAGCCTGCGTGCGCTCGCGGCCCAGCCCGGCATCGACCTCACCATCATTGCGCCGGTCGGCCTGCCCCCTTTTCCGCTCTCACTCCACAAACGCTATCGCGCGCTCCGCGGCCTCCCGCAAAGCGAGCAATGGAACGGCCTGACTGTTCTCCGCCCGCGCTTCACGCTGATCCCGCGCGTCGGTGCCAGCTTCAATCCGGCAAAAGTCGCGGACGCCGTGCTGACGGCCGCGCGCGGCCGGTCTTTCGATGTGATCGATGCGCAATTCTTCTACCCTGACGGCCCTGCCGCAATGCGCGTCGCGGATGCGCTCGGCCTGCCTTTTTCGGCCAAGGCACGCGGCGCGGACATCAGCCATTTCGGACATGATCCCGCGACACGAAATCAGGTGATCGACGCCGCCGACAAAGCCGCCGGGCTGCTCGCCGTATCGGCGGCAATGCGCGACGACATGGCCGCGATCGGCATCGACGCAGCAAAAATTGCGGTTCACTACACCGGCATCGACGCCGCGCGTTTTCACCCCGGCGACCGCGGCGCGGCGCGCACGGCGCTCGCGATGGACGATGCCCCGGCTATCCTCACCGTCGGTGCGCTGATCGCGCGCAAGGGGCAGGCGCTGGTCATCGAGGCGCTTCCGGCGCTTCCCGGCGTCCATTATTGGCTTGCCGGGGCCGGTGACGAGGAGGGCCGCTACCGCGCACTTGCACGGCAGCTCGGTGTCGAAACGCGCGTTCATTTCATGGGACCCGTCGCCAACGCCGACCTGCCGCAGCTTTACCGGGCGGCCGATGCGGTGGTCATGCCATCGGCCAGCGAAGGCCTTGCCAATGCGTGGGTCGAGGCGCTTGCCTGCGGCACGCCAATCGTCATCAGCAACGCGGGCGGCGCCGCCGAACTCGTCACGGCGCCCGTTGCCGGACGCATCGTCGATCGCACGCCGTTGGCCATTGCTGCGGCGGTGAATGCCATCCTCACCGACCCGCCGCCGTCCGCCGATGTCGCCGCAATCCTGGGCGGCCGCTTCGACTGGGACCGTAACGGGCAGGAACTCGCCGCGCACCTGCGCCGCTGCGCCGGGGCCTAGACACGGCAACGCCGACCCGCTCGAAAGCGGGCCGGCGCCGGATTTACGTGATGCGCCGCCGGTTCAGACGACCGCGCCGTCATCCTTGCGTTCGACGCGTTCGCCGCCGTCCATGCCCGCGACGGTGCGCGGGACGAAGCTGTGCGGGCCGACTTTCAGCCACACCAGGATCGGCGTTGACATCAGGATCGACGAATAGGTGCCAACGAACACGCCGAGCAGGATCGCGGCGGTGAAGCCAAAGATCACGTCGGGTCCGAAGATCAGCAGCACGCCGAGCGCGAGCAGCATCGCGACACTGGTCATCACCGTACGCGACAGCGTCTCGTTGATGCTGAGGTTGAGCAGCGGGACGATGTCCATCTTGCGGTATTTTTTCAGATTCTCGCGGATGCGGTCATAAACGACGATCGTGTCGTTCAACGAATAACCGACAATCGTCAGTAGGGCCGCGACGCTGTTAAGGTCGAACTGGATCTGCGTCACCGCGAAAAAGCCGAAGGTCAGCGCAACTTCGTGGAACAGGCGGCCGAGCGCACCGACGCCGAACTGCCATTCAAATCGGATCCAGATATAGATCGAAATCCCCAGCATCGCGAGCGCAAGGCTGATCGCCCCGGTGCGCAGCAACTCTTCGGACACCTTGCCCGACACAGTTTCGACCGAACCAGCCTTCGCGGTCGGGAAGGCTTTCTGGATGCCCGCCACCAGCTGTTGCCCGGCGCGTTCGGCCGCCGCCTTGTCGCCGTCGGGAAGCGCGGTGCGGATCGAAATCGCCTTGTCCGATCCGAATTGCTGGATCGTCGCTTCGCCCAGGCCGATGTCGCCGACCTTTTCGCGAATTTCGTCGATCGGCGGCATGTCCTGCGTGAATTCGACGCGGACCGACTGGCCGCCGACGAAATCGATGCCAAGGTTCAGCCCCTTCACCGCGACGAGCGCGATCGAGATGATCACCAGGATTATGCTCATGGCCGACGCGACCTTGCGCCACTTCAGGAAATCGATGTTCGTGTCGTCGGGGACGAGTTTCAGCAAGCGCATGATTTCGCTCCCTCCTTTAAATGTTGATCGACGTCGGACGCTTGGTCCGCAGCCAATGGGCGACGAACATGCGCGTGACGGTCACGGCGGTGAAGACACTGGTGACGATGCCGATCGTCAGCACCACGGCAAAGCCCTTGATCGGTCCCGAACCGAACCAGAACATCAGCGACGCCGCGATGACGTTGGTGACGTTGGCGTCGAAAATCGCGCGGCTTGCTTCGGAATAGCCCAGCTCGACCGCCTGGAACGGCCGCCTGCCGCGCTTCAACTCCTCGCGTATGCGCTCGTTGATCAGCACGTTGGCATCGACCGCAGCGCCGATGGTCAGCACGAAACCCGCGATCCCCGGTAGCGTCAGCGTCGCGTTGAACGCCGCCATGATCGCGATGATCAGGAACACGTTAAAGATCAGCGCGATACAGGCGTAAACGCCAAAACGACCATAGACGATGATCATCAGCACCAGCACCGCGACCGTGGCGATGATGCCCGCGATCGCGCCCTTGCGGATCGAATCGGCGCCGAGTTCGGGGGTGACCGTGCGTTCTTCGACCACGGTCATCTTCACCGGCAACGCACCGGAGCGCAGCGAAATCGCCAGCGCATTCGCGCTCGCGACGCTGAAACTGCCTGAAATCTGCGCGCTGCCGCCCAGGATCGGTTCGTTGATCGACGGCGCCGACAACACCTTGCCGTCGAGCACCATCGCAAAACGCTTGCCGACATTTTGCGCCGTGACTTTGGCAAAGGTGCTCGACCCGCCCGAATCGAACCGGATCGACACGACCGGCTGGCTGTTCTGGGGGTCATAGCTTTGCTGCGCGTTGATCAACTGTTCGCCGCTGATCATCACCTGGCGGCGCAGCACCTCGAATGCGGCGCCACTGCCCTCGCCCTCGGCATAAGGAACAATCTCGCTCCCCACCGGAACGCGGCCCGCCGCGGCTTCATTCGGATCGGCGTTGGTATCGACCATGCGGAACTCAAGCCGCGCGGTCTTGCCGATCAATTCCTTCAGCGCCGCTGGGTCCTGAAGGCCCGGCACCTGCACGACGACGCGGTCGGTGCCTTCGCGGATGATCGTCGGTTCGCGCGTGCCCAGCGCGTTGACGCGCTTGTCGATGATGTCGCGCGCGGTATCCATCGCATTTGCCACCGCCTGCGCCTGCCCGGCGCTGGTCGGGGTCATCACGATCCGGGTCGAATCGATAACGTTGATGCTCCAGTCGCGCTGGCCCGTCATCCCCGCGCCCTGCGTCTCGCTGAACAGCCGTTCGCGCGCGGCATCGAGCTGCGCCTGGTCGCGGACGAGGAAGCTGATCCGGCCGCCGGCCGTCGACAGTTCGCCGATCGCAATGTCGTCGTCGGGACCGGTTTCGCCGCGCATCGCGGTGCGCACGGTCTTTTCCATGTTCGCCAGCTGCGTCTTGCGCAGGTCGGCGATGTCGGCTTCGAGCAGCAGGTGGCTGCCGCCCGCCAGGTCAAGGCCCAGGTTGACCTTGGCCTGGAGAACCGCCGGCAGGCTTTCTCGCGTTTTTTCGGGAAGGAAGCTGGGGATGGAAAACAGGATACCGAGCAGCAGGATGATGCTGATGCCGATGGTTTTCCAACGCGGGAAATCGAGCATTGTTTAATCCGATAGCAAGAGCGGAGCCGCGGCGGGCGCGGCCACCGTCGCGTCAGTCGTTGGCGGGCTTGCCACCGGGTTGCAGGACGTCGGCAAGGGTCGACTTCACGACCTTGATCTTCACCCCTTGCGCAATTTCGACATCGACGAAATCATCGTCGACGCGGGTGATCTTGCCGACGATGCCGCCGCCGGTCACGACCTGGTCGCGCGGCTTCACCGCTGCGACCTTGGCGCGATGTTCCTTCGCGCGGACCTGCTGCGGGCGGATCAGGAAGAACCAGAATACGGCAAAGATCAGCAGATAGGGGACCAGCATCAGGAAACCGGCGGCCCCACCGCCCGATCCGGCCGCTTGGGTCAGAAGCAATTGCGTCGACATGGATGAAAAACTTTCCGTTCGAGCGCGCAGCCGTTCCCCTTGTGGAACCGGCGCGCAAAGATGGCGCGGCGCCTATCATGCAGGGGCCTTGCGCGCAACTGGTCGCGCGTCCACCCCCCTTTGGCAGCCGCCGCCGAAATGGGAAGCTTGGGCGCCAGATCAAGCCCGCATGACCGATCGCGGCGACCAAGGGTCATCGCCGTCCTTCACTTTGCTCAGGAGAGCCTTGCATCGCCCGCCAACCCGCGCTAGGGGCCTCGCCTGCCCAACAGGGCCGGTCGGGACGTAGCGCAGCCTGGTAGCGCATCACACTGGGGGTGTGGGGGTCGGAGGTTCGAATCCTCTCGTCCCGACCAATTATTTCAATAGCTTAATATCACCTACCCGCTGCAAAATGCCGCGCGGGTAGGCCATGGGCAGGTTGCTTAAACGGGATCGACCGCGACCGTCGCGTGTTCTACATTAACCGCCGATGCCAAACGATCCCGTGACATGGTGGACCGCCTTCGGCGCTATTGCACAAGCAGTAGGTGCCGCCGCAACTTTTGCCGCTGTCGCCGTTTCACTTTGGATCGTAGCCTCCGAAAGGTCGATGAAAGCGAAGGCGTCGGCGCGGATAATGGTTCAGTTCGTAGGCGATGGCACTCCGGGAACATACTTGGTCGGCATTGACGTAACCAATGTCGGCGTTCGTCCATTTCATGTGACGAGCGTAGGCTGGCGCACGGGCTGGTTAGGCTGGGGGCCGAACGTATTGAAGTACCGATACGCTATCCAAAAAACGAATATCATGCTCAATCAACGCCCGTCGCCACACATCGTCGATCCGGGATTACATGACGGCTTTTATGTCACGGTCGCAGACATGAAGAGCGCAAACGCCGAAGAGTCGCGGAACGAAATGTTCACCCGCAAACTTCCGGTGATTGGCTATTGCCCGATATGGGCAATGGTGAACATCACGGGTCGAAAGCCCGTAATGTCGCGGGTGCCGCGAGACTTGGCCGTTTTTCTACGTACTGGCGTTCATGCATCCACAACGGACGAAAATTAGGCCGTGTAAGCGCCCCTTGCGTTGGACTCGCAGTAGATACCAACGTAACATCGCATAAGGGAGACGGGCATGGCAGGACCACCATTCATCAATTCGACGGGATTGATCGGCAAGATTTTCGAGAAAATACAACAGGCGAAAGTACCACCGCGCTACACGCAGGACTTTCAAGCCACAGTTCTGGGCTATGGCAGCGGCAGCGCTAGACCCTTCATCCCCTTTTTAAAGCGGCTGAACTTTATCCAAAGCGACGGAACGCCCACTGATTTGTACACGCGTTTCCGCAATGCCGACAGCAGCGGTGCCGCGATGGCTGAAGCAATGCGGATTGGGTTCGCCGACATCTTCCAAAAGAACGAATTCGCCAATGCGTTGTCGGACGACAAGTTGAAAAACTTGGTGGTTGAAATTACGGGGAAAGAGCCAAACGATGGGACAGTAGCGGCCATCGTAGGAAGCTTTAAAGCTTGTAAGTTGCTTGCCGACTTCGATGCAAATGAAACTAAGGACGTCGGAATAGTCGAGCCACTGGAACCTTCAAAATCGCTGGTAAAACACGAACCCAAACAAGCCGGGAAAGCTGAACTGCGGCTGGCATACACGATCAACGTGAACCTACCGGAAACTACTAATGTCGAAGTTTACAACGCAATTTTCTCGGCTATCAAGCAGAATTTGTTGACCGATGACTAGCGGTTCAAACCAAATTCGTCTTTTTGCTCTAAACAACCTCGCGATTGAAGCGGCAGTTCAGCGCGTTGAACGCGATTTAGGCGTTGATTTAGGCCATCTTCCAGTCACCGAAAGCGGTCCCGACGAAACATACTACCCGCAATTTGACGAAAAAATTCGTCGGGAAGCCTCGGAAATGAGTGCTCACTATCGGGTGTTTTATTGTCTGGAAAACGCTATTCGATCTCTCATCACAGAAGTATTGTTCGAAAAGCACAACGAAGATTGGTGGAACAGTGCCGTGCCAGAGTCCGTCAAAACTCACGTGTCGGCAACGCAGAAAAAAGAAGCCGAATCGGGGATAGCGATCCGGTCACAAGAGCCCATAGACTACACGACGTTCGGCGAACTTGGCGAAATTATTAAGTCGAATTGGTCTGATTTCACCGACATTTTCCAGAACATAAAAGCTCTAGAAAAAGTGATCGCGACTTTAAACGTGCTTCGTGGGCCAATCGCTCATTGCAAACCACTAGCTGAAGACGAAGTCGTTCGGCTGCATTTGTCTGTTCGAGACTGGTTCCGCTCGATGGGATGACCTACCCATACCCTACCCAAGTGTGGATTGGAGCCACCTTCAACTCATTAATCAATGATTTCGTTCAATTTTATATTTCCAAAAACGATTGCTCGCCACATCATGTAGGCGAAGGAATACACTTTAAGGGGATTTCCGATGTATAATGCTATGGACAGTTATTTGGACGTGGACACGTGGCACACGTCGCATCCTCTCGACGACCAACGCTTTTACAAGGCGTTGTCGAAGATTGTTCGCGATCCTAAATTTAGCCCCGAAGCCATGGGCGAATATATACGCGATAAAAAAGGCGTCTCGCGCGACGATAACGGCGACGTCTTCAACAACGTGATCGACCGTCGCATCACCGAAGCTTATGCAATCCAAGAGTTCGTCCGGCTGGGCCTTTGACGACAAAAGCCCCGACCACGCATGGCATAACGTGGCCGGGGCAGTCGGGGGGACGCGGAAGGAAAAGGGAACGCGTCGCCGACTAACCGGATGGCAGGAACGGAAGCCGCAGGCCGACTTCGGCGCGCTCTTTTGGCGACATTGCCCACAGTGGCACCGCGAGCAGCGGCACGGCGTCCAGATCGATCGCACCGGCCCCTGCGGCAGCGACGGCGGCGGCAATGGGCTGCGCGGGCTCGGACAGGCCGACGACGGCGCACACCGGCAACTGGTCGCCCTGGGCTTTGCCATGCCACGCCAAATTGAGCGCGGCGTCTTCCATACGGAACAGCAAATGCTGCAATCTGAAAAACGCACGAAGCTGCCCCCGCGGCGGGCTTAGATCGGCGGCTTCGGGGAGCGTTACGCCGTTCGCTTGCTCGTAGGAAACGAACAGCGGCAACGCGTGTTCGGCGAAGTCTTCGGTCGGCGGTTCGTCAAAGTCCCAAGGCAAGAGTTCGGCGTAGCGACCGAAGACCATCGTATCGCCCATAGGGCTAGGCCGACTGGCGCTCGATTTATCCAGCCAAGCGGCCAACCGCGAAAGGCGCGTCGCTGCGGTCATACTTCAACGCGGGTCCGAAGCTTCGCAAGTTCGAGCGGCGAATAGAAGGACGCATGCACCTTCGCGATGAAACCGGGATAGCGTTTCGCCAGCCGGTCCAGCTTCGTCGAAGATTCGATATGTTCAAGCGCTTCGGGCGCGAACTTTGCGACAACCTTTTCCTTGAAACCAAGCACGACGTCTTCGGGAAGTCCCATCAAACGCCACGAATGGTTATACATGGTCAAAGCAAAGTCGGGGTCTTCGGTCACGGCTTCGCGAATGTTGGTGTAGCCACCGTCGCCGTTCTGGGCTTCGCGGGCGACCCAATCAAGACAGCGCATGTAGATTGGGGTACGAACGGGGTCCGGCACGAAGCGCGACCCCATCACGCTTTCACACGCCGCCATATGGTCCTTCGCTCGCGTTTCCAGCGTTCGTTGCGTCGCTTCGGCGGTCGCGGCAAGCTGATTGGCCACCTTCGCCGCCATTTCGTGTCGCACCGGCTCCGTCACCGTCAAATCGTTCGTAATGCGGCCAAGCAGTTCGGCGCTGCTTTCGGCGCTGCCGTGAACGTCCTTCAGCGCGTTATAGACGACGTTATCGTGGGCAAAGCCGTTGGGGTCGCCGAGCATCGGCAATCGTTGCGTCGGCAGTCGCATCTGCTGACAGAAGGCGACGGCGTCCTGCGTTGGAACCGGGGTAACACCGGGGGTCGTATTCATTGTCGTTCCTTTCCTTCAAGTTTATGTCGCGGGCGTCGGCAATCAGCTTTCGTTGCATTTCCGCCCATGCAGGTTCGCGGTCGGCGCGTTGGTCCGGAGTAATTCGCATCGGCACAACGATGCACGACCTTGGCGCCGCGCCGTGTTTCGCGATGAAGCGCGCGACGGCCTGTTCGTCGGTTTCGCCGTGCGCGACTTCAAGCACGTGCGGCACGGCTGCGGCGTTGCCGCGTTCAAGCCGGGCTATGCGGCGAGCCATAGTCACGACCGCGCTTCCAATGCCGCAAGCCGCGCTTCAAGATCGGTGGCTTCGTGAATGCGGGCGATCATCGACAGGATATGCGCCAGCTTCGACGCGTCGCCGGTATCGAGAATATTCGACCGCGCCTCGCGATAGACCCGCTGAATTTCGCGGTTCACGTCGGCAACGTTCGACAGCTTGCACCGATAGCGCTTCGGTTTCGCAGGGGGTGGGGTTGGCGTCGAAACCCCCTGATTTGCTGCCGTTGCTGAAGCTGAAGACCACATAGTTCTGCCAATAAGACAATCGAAACAACCGATATGGCGACATATTTAGTCACAATGCCGAATAAGTCAAAATAATCTGTCGAATACTTAGAGTTATGCGTAACATTCAATCAATTATATGACGAAATCTTAAGGGTAATACTTTTGCTCTCTTTAATTGGAATTGGAACTAACACGCGATCATAACTTAAACCGCGACGACGACACTCGCGCCGAATGTCCGTTATGACGCCGGGTAGCTTCGCCGCCGCGAGCAACACAACGCCGTGGCTATGGAATGGGGTTTGCCCACAGTTTCGCAGGACGTGAAGATAGGCGAGCCGAAGCAGCGTGTGATAGTTCGGAAAATAGACGTGAGTATGTTGCGACAGATGCTCTGCGCACATCGTTTGCGTTCGCGGCACAAGTCGATTGAACCTCGCGTCGCCTAGCTTCGACAAGAATATGTCGGCGCCGATGCGTTCGTCGGCGGCGAGATAGGCGACGCCGCCGCGAATGATGCTGGCGCAAGCTTCGATGTATTTGGTCGTCAGATAGTCGGCAGCTTGATTAGCCGGGCAAACGCCGTTGCGACCGATCCTATCTTCGCTGCGATCAAGGGCGCCACTTATGAGTTCGTGGGCGCGGTCGTTGAAACCTGCGATGTTCATTGCATTGTCGCCTTTAACCTACGACCTTCGCCGTCTAGAGGCGGGGTCCGATGGTAACTTCGCCGAAGCTTTCGACGTAATTTCAAATATATAATTTGACGCAATCTACTTGATTGATCGTTGGGCAGGTAATGGGTAGCCAAACCAACACACAGCCGCCGCCGGGACAGCGGGACACCCCTAAAGGGTGGTGTCCCGTCCCGTCCCGCTAAGCGCACCGGGACTGTCCCGTGAATGTCCCGCTGTTGTCCCGGTGTCCCGCTCCGCGATCAGCAAGGCAGCGATGACAGCATTTTGCACCGCGCCTTGCGCGCCGCCCATTCGATAAAGATCGTTTTCAACCGTCAAATAGCCATCGCGAACCAAGTCCGACCGGGCGCGGTTGAAATTCTTGCGTTTGGTATCGTCATTGTCGCTGGTCGAATTGCGGTAGAACTTTGGACGCCAAGCTTCGACATGAACACCGACGAAGGTGCCGCCGTCGTCAACGACCCCATGTTCGCCAGCGGCTTCGCGGAACGACGACATGCCCAAATGCTGATTGGGTGTAAGTTCTTTGAAGTCCCGACGCGGGGCCGCTGCATCGTCCGGCACGACTACGCAACTTGTGACGTCGATCCCATCTTCATCCGTACCCACAACAATGCTGTGAAGGCGAAAACCGTGTGTCTTGCCGTCTTCGCCATCCTTGGCTTTGTCGATGCGCCACATTCGAGCATCGCCATTGCGTTCGACGTAGATTGCGGCGTCCAGCGCTGCAAACAAACTGGAATGTCCGCGCAAGCCCTTCGCCGCGTCTTTCCCACTGTGGGCAACGAGAACGATCAATCCGGCTGTGAGGCGCTGAAGCCTTTTTGCCCCCGCGATGATAGCGCCCATATCTTTGCTGCTATTTTCGTCCGCGCCGGGGGCTGCTCGATTTAGCGTATCGATGAAAATTACGACGCCCGGCGGGCATAGCGACGCAAGGTCGTCAACGTCTTGCGGATCGATCAGGCTGAAGGCTTCGATAGAAAAGCGAACGTCCGTTGGGAACGGCCGATTGCTATGCCGCTCCCAAGCGCGGGTCCGGTTGCGATACCCGCCCTCGCCTTCAAGCGCGATGTAAAGCACCGGCGCGGGGCGGCTGCGATGGCCAAAGAAGTGTTCGCCCGTTGCTATTGCCGCCGCTGCCGCTGTGCATAGAAAAGACTTGGCCGACCCTGACGCGCCGAACACGACGGCAAAACCTTCGGCGGGGAACACGCCATCAATTCGCGAGGGCTGCGATGGCAACGCCTGTAGTTCGGCGGCGGTCCTAAACTTAAATCGTTCACGCCGCTTCGACGCTTCGCCACGCATTTCGAGTAGGTCGTGAAGCACGTCCGGGTCGGGCTTCGCCAACGCTAAAATCTTGCGCGCCTTCAGCCGCCCGTAGGGCTTCGCCCATGCGTGAAATACAGGTCCGTAGGTTAGTTCATCAGTCTTGATTGACTGTGCGACAATGCGAACGGTTTCCGCAGAGTCCGGCGGAATCAACGCCAGCACTTCCCGCATGATGAATTGCTTTTCGTCCTGCGACGGCGCGCCTTTGAAGAACATGTGAACTATGACGCGGCGATAACATGTTGACGCCGCTGTTCGGCATATTCTGACGTGGACGCCACCGGGTCCGACAGACGGCTGTCTGCCCATGCCTGAAGGTCATCGGCGGTATAGACCGGGAAACGGCCAAGCTTGCGAAAACGCGGCCCGCCGCCGATGCAAGCCAGCTTGGCAAGGGTTTCGGTAGTGCCGAACCCATAGCGTTCCTGAAGGTAGTCAGCCGCCTGATTGCGGCGAAGATAGGCTGGTTCAGCCAACTGTCGTCTCCTAACTGCTAACGAGTGGAGACGACTAGATATTACCCAAGATTACAGTTCTCTAGGGACACATTTCGACGACCTAAGCCGTTTTGAACTTGCGCGCCAAATACTTCAATCGCCGTTCACGCGTTGTTTGTTGGACGTCTATTTTAGCAAAATACATGTCGTAGAGTTCGATGGCGGCGGCACGGCCCGACATTCCGTTCGCGACCAACGCCCTTCCCTTGGCGATGACAACGTCGTTGTTAAAGCCCGGCACATTGGCGTTTTCGATTACGTCGAACACTATGCCGCACCTTCTTTGAGCGGAACAACATTGGACGTTTCCGAAGCTACGCCAAGGGCGGCGGCGATGCTCCCGGCGATGCTGTCCGACGCACGACGAAGCGGGTCATCGGCAAGGTGCGCGTAACGCGCCGTCGTCGATGGCGAAGCGTGACCTAGAAGTTTGCCCACAATGGGAAGCCCCATGCCCGATGCCGCGCCCATGCTGGCGAAGCTATGGCGCAGGTCATGCAACCGAAGGCCCGGCAATCCAGCGTGGGCAATCACGCGCCGCCATGGCCGCTTTAGATCGCTACGCGGCTTGCCCTTCGTTTCGCCGACGATGACATATGGATTGTCCTTTAAGCGCGGAATGTCCGCCAACACCTTCAACGCGGGCGCGCCAAGGATAACGTCCTTCTTCCCGGTCTTCGAATCTGGCAGACGAAGAAAGCCGCGCTCCAAATCAACTTGCGTCCATTTCAACGTCAAAATTTCGCCTAAGCGACAGCCGGTCAACAGCAACAGACGAAGCGCCGCGACGGCATGGGGCGAAATCACTTCGCGCAAAGTATCGGCGTTCTTCGGCCTGTGCTTTGCCTTCGCGCCTTCGTTGAATTGCCACGGTAAGCCTACGGTTTCAGCTTCGCGCAACGCATCGCCAAGACGGCGAAGTTCATCACCATACAGGTAGCGTTCGTTTGCGTTATCCTTGCCGATTTTGACGCCCCGACGCGGGTTCTCCGAAATGTATTCGCGGCCAATGGCATAGGTGAGAATGCCACCGAACAGGCGAACCGTGCGACGGGCCGCCCCCTCGCCGCCCTTCACGATGATACGCTTGCCGTCGATCACTTCATTCTTCGCGGTTTCGCCAGCGGCGACCGCGCTGAAGAAATCTTCAATGTGGCGACGCTTCAAATCCTTGACGCGGCGATGCCCCAACAGTGGCTTGATATGCCGCTCGATACACCCTTTATCCGTAACCTTCGTCGAAGCCTTCTTATGCCCACAACCCTTTTTCAGATATTCGTCACACAGTTCGGTGACGGTTGGGTTTTCTTCGACGACAGGCTTCGCGGCGACGTCTTCGCCCAATTGGACCTTCGCAAGCAATTCCGTTGCTTTCTTCCGCGCTTGGTCAACCGTCAACGTGGGGAACGTACCAACCGTCACTTTGCGCGACCGACCTTCGAAGTCGTATTGCACGATAAACGATTTGCGGCCCGATGGGCGCACCCGGACGCCGAAGCCCGGCAAGCCGCCACACCATATCACATAGTCACTGGCGCGCGCCTCTAGGCGGTCCACGAGGCTGTTGTTCAGCTTGGGCTTAGACATAGCGCAAATCCTTCGGGTAGGTCTTGGGTAGGTGGCATTCGGTAATTTGATGCCACCCCAAAACAACCCGGTAAAGCGAAATGCGCCTTTAAGTAGCTGATATTCGTGGTTAACGGAAGTTTGCGTAATTTCTAGAAATCGCCAGTAATCCTATGACCCGCCACTGGGGGTGTGGGGGTCGGAGGTTCGAATCCTCTCGTCCCGACCAAAATTACCAGCAAAAACATAGCGGACGGATAGCGAATGCTGTCCGTTTTGCTGTGCGCCCTGTGGCGCGACGTCCTGCCCGGCGTTGCCGCATCAACGTTGAACGGCGTGGTGCGCTGTGGCCCCCTTCGCACAGCTGTCACATCTCCGAAAGCCGGGTGCCATTGCTATTCGTTCGCTGCGGCGCTGGTCAAACCGCCGCGCCGCGCATAACAGGCGCCGCATGGAATTTGCCCCCGAAATCTTTGCCTTGCTGATCGGCGTCGCCTTTATCGCGGGGGCGGTCGACGCGATGGCGGGCGGCGGCGGCCTGCTCACCATTCCCGCGCTGATGGCGGCGGGGGTGCCGCCCGTCTCGGCGCTCGCCACCAACAAGCTGCAAAGCACGATCGGCACCGCGTCGGCGTTCCTGACCTTCTGGCGCGGCGGACATGTTGACCTGCGCCGCTTTGCCTGGCCTGCCGCCGGCGCCTTTGCCGGGTCGGTGCTGGGCGCGACCGCGGTGCAATATATGCGCTCCGACTTCCTCGCCGCGCTCGTCCCGTTGCTGTTGATCGCAATGGGTCTTTATTTTCTCCTCGCCCCGCCGATGAGCAGCGTCGATCGCCACGCACGCACCGGCCCGCTCGGGCTCACTTTCATCGTCGCCGCGCTTGGTTTCTACGATGGCTTCTTCGGCCCTGGCACCGGCTCCTTCCTGACCCTGACGCTTGTGGCGCTGGGCGGGCTCGGACTGGTCCGCGCGATCGGCAATACCAAATTCGTCAACCTCGCGACCAATGTCGCCGGGCTCCTCGCGATGATCGTCGGCGGCCATGTCCTCTGGCTGCTCGGCCTGTCGATGGCGACGGCCAATGTCGCGGGCAACCAGATCGGCGCCCGGCTCGCGATCCGCTTCGGCGGGCGCGGGGTGCGGCCGCTGCTTGTGGTCATGTCGTTCGCACTGACCGCAAAGCTGCTCGCCGACCCCGCCAACCCGGTCTGGACGCTCTTTTAGGGTTGGTCGTCCGTCGGCGGCGCCGATGCGCGCGCCTTTTGCCGCGCTTCTATTTCGCCCTTGTCGATCACGCCATCACCATTGGCGTCGATATGCTTGATGAAGGCATCGACCTTTTCGGGCGAAGCCATCGTCGGATCGCCTTGCCGCTGCGCGCGCATTTCGGCCATTCTGGTGACTTCGGCCTTGTCCAGCTTGCCGTCGCCATTGGCGTCGATCATCGCAAAAATGCGCCCGCCGTCGGGCTTCGGCTGCGCGATGGCAAGCGCCGGGACAGCCAGGCCAAAAGCCGCAGCAATCATCGTCAATGTCTTCATATCATGTCCTTTGGTCTGGTTCGGCAAAGTTGCCGGAACGCCCCGCGCCGGACATGACAGCGCCCGTGTCGCAAAACTATGGCAGCCGCTTCGGCTCATCACGGTTTCAGCACGACCTTGCCCACCACCTCGCGCCGTTCGAGCATCGCGAAACCTTCGCGCCAATCGGCCAGGTCGATGGCGGCATGGACGTGCGGCCGGATTTTCCCGTCGGCGGCCAGCGCGTCGATCGCCGCGACATTCTCCGCGCCGCGCGCCGGGAAGCGGCGGCCATATTCGCCCGCACGCACGCCGACGACCGAAAATCCCTTGATCAGCGGCATGTTCACCGACACCTCTGGAATGCGCCCAGAGGCGAAGCCGACCACCAGCAACCGCCCGCCAAAGGCGATGCAGCGCGTTGATTCGTCGAACACATCGCCGCCAACGGGGTCGAAAATCGCGTCGGCCCCCGCCCCGCCGGTCAGCGTCCTGACCGCCTCGCGAAACCCTGGCGCTCCGTCGATCACCGCGTCGGGCGCGTAAAGGCGCGCGATCGCCTCGCGCTTCTCGGCGCGGCTGGCCGCCGCAATCACCCGCGCGCCGATCGCCTTGGCAAGGTCGACCGCCGCCAATCCGACGCCGCCCGCCGCGCCATGGACCAGCACCCACTCGCCCGGCTCGACCCGCGCGCAGCGCAGCAGCGCGACATAGGCGGTCAGATAAGCGACCGGATAGGCCGCCGCTTCCTGCCACGACAGCCGCGCCGGCTTCGCGCGCAGGGCCGCGGCGGGGACGACGCAAAATTCGGCCATCGCACCGAACCGATTGCCCCCGACAACCGCATCGCCCGCGCGCCAACCGGCGACGCCCGTACCGACCGCATCGACTTCGCCTGCAAACTCCAGCCCCGGCACAAACGGCAGGTCGGGTTTTAATTGATAGCCCCCGCCGGTCATCAGCAGGTCGGGAAAATTGATCGCCGCCGCCCGCACGCGTACGCGCACCTCGCCCGGCCCCGGGTCGGGCCGCGGCACATCGACCAACCCCGTGCCCGCATGGTTGGGCAGCAATTCGCGCACCTGCACAGCCCGCATGGCGAAAACCCTTTCCTACAATATCCCGATATGGTTCGTTTTACCTGTTCATCGAACCATAGGAGCGAATCATGCCAAGACCCGACCCATCGGCGTGCGATGCCGACAATTTGATTGATGCCGTCATCGACCGCGAAGGCCGATATGTAAACCATCCCGCCGACCGCGGCGGCCCGACATGCTGGGGAATCACCGAAGCGGTCGCGCGGGCACAGGGATATGCGGGCGCGATGCGCGATTTGCCGCGCAGCGACGCCGCATCAATCTACCGCCGCCTCTATTGGCTGCGCCCCGGTTTCGACAGGGTCGCGCTGCGCGCCCCCGAAATCGCCGCCGAATTGTTCGATACCGGGGTCAACATGGGCACCGCCACCGCTGCGGGTTTCCTGCAACGCGCGCTCAATGCCCTCAACCGCGCGGCGCGCGACTATCCCGACATCGTCGTCGACCGCGAGATCGGGCCGCGCAGCCTGTCGGCGCTCGACGGTTTTTTGCGCGTGCGCGGCGCCGGCGGCGAATCGGTGCTCCTCCGCGCGATGGAGGCGTTGCAGGGCGAACGTTACATCGCGCTCGCCGAACGCCGACCCAGCCAGGAGGCGTTTCTCTACGGCTGGCTCGCGGGCCGCATCGGCCAGCACTGACATTTTGTGGCGCGCCGCAGGGCTGACCTTCCCTGAACTTTGAATGCACAGGAGCAGAAATATGAGCATCATCGAAGGCCTGATCGGCCCGATCGCCAAGTTGATCGACAAGATCATCCCCGACCCCGAGGCGCGCGACCGCGCCAAGCTGGAACTGCTGAAAATGGAGGGCAGCCAGGAGATGGAGGCGATCCGCACCCGGATGACGGCGATCGTCGCCGAAGCGAACAGCGCCGACCCCTGGACCAGTCGCGCGCGGCCAAGCTTCCTCTATGTCATGTATGCGCTGCTGATGTGGGCCATCCCGATGGGCCTGATCGCTGCGGCGCGGCCCGACATGGCAAAGGGCATCGCCGAGGGAATGAACGCCTATCTCGCCGGCATACCCGAACCGCTCTACGCGCTCTTCGGTACGGGCTATCTGGGTTATACGGCGGCGCGGGCGTGGGGGAAAGCGAAGGGGTTGGAGAGTTAGGCGGAAGCGAAAAGATCGTCGTCCCCGCGAAAAGGGGGACGACTATCCACCGCCGCCGAGAGATAATGATTTTTGACGCGGAGACGCGAAGGCGCGGAGAAGAATGATATTCGCGCAGAGATCACAGAGTAGCCAGAGGCAAAGAAAAAGGCGGCAAAGCCGCCATTCTCCTTCTTCCTCCGCGTCTCCGCGTCTCCGCGTGAACAAAAATCTCTGCGTCTCTGCGCGAATCCCATTCGGAACCGACGTCAGACCTCCACGACTGCTGCCAGATTAGCGAGCGAAGAGTTCAACCCCGCGACATGATCCTTCGCCGAAATCCCCGGCGGCACATGATGCGCGTCGATCGTTACCAACGTCCCGCCGCTCTGCCGCGACAGATACCAGTGCATCGACATCGTCCCCGAAAAACGCGGATCGTCGGATTCGAACTCGACATCCCAGACGATCAGCCGCCCGTCGTCGAGCGTCGGGATATAAACTTCGACGACATCGCTGTCGTCGTCGCTTTTCGTTTCGGCATCGGGGTCATCGAACGTCAGCCGCATCAGAAAGCCGCCGCCTGCGCTCAAATCGATATGCTCGAACGTCCCCGTCGCCCCTTCGGGCGGCAGCCAGCGCGCCAGCTTTTCAGCGCTGGTAAACGCCGCAAAGACGTCGACCAGCGGCGCCGCGACCAGCCGTTCGGCATGATCGGTGCGCCGCGTCTTCTTGGTGGGTTTCATGTCGGTCGGTTTCAGGCAAGCGCCGCTTTGACCGCCGCGACGGCGTCGTTCGCTGCGCCGCCGTTCGGTCCGCCGCCCTGCGCCATGTCGGGCCGCCCGCCGCCGCCCTGCCCGCCCAGCGCCGCGACCGCCGCCTTGACCAGGTCGACTGCGCTCAGGCTGCCCATCCTGTCGTCGGTCACGCCGACCGCCACCGACGCGCGCCCGTCGTTGACCGCGACAAGCATCGCGACGCCGCTCCCGACCTGCTTCTTCAGCCCGTCGACGGTGCCGCGAAGCTCTTTGGGGTCGAGCCCGTCGACGACCTGCGCAATAAATCCGGTATCGCCGATCTGTTCGACCGCCGGGCCACTCGCCGCGCCGCCGGCGCCCGCACCGCCCAACGCCAGCGCCTTTTTCGCATCGGCCAGCTCGCGCTCGGCCTTCTTCAACGCTTCGGCCAGCTGCGCGACACGTATCGGCACGTCATCGGGCGAGGTCTTGAGCGCCGCCGCCGCGGCCTTGAGCGCCTCGTCGCGGCTATTGAGCCAGACCCGCGCCGCGTCGCCGGTCAACGCCTCGATGCGCCGCACCCCCGACGACACCGCCGATTCGCTGATGATCTTCAGCAACGCAATGTCGCCCAGCGCGCGGACGTGCGTCCCGCCGCACAGCTCGACCGAATAATGATTCTCGGTCGCCTTGCCCATGCTCAGCACGCGCACTTCGTCGCCATATTTCTCGCCGAACAGCGCCAGCGCACCCGCGGCGACCGCATCATCGGGCGTCATCAATCGCGTCGTCACCGCTTCATTGCCGCGGATCTGCGCGTTCACTTGCGATTCGATGTCGGCAATCTCTTCGGCGCTCAGCGCCTTGGGATGCGAGAAGTCGAACCGGAAGCGGTCCTCCGCGACCAGGCTGCCCTTCTGCGTCACATGCCCGCCAAGACGGTTGCGCAAGGCAGCATGCAACAGATGCGTCGCGCTGTGGTTGGCCCGAATGCGGTCGCGCCGTTCGGCATCGACGGTCAGTTGCACCGTATCACCGACCTTCAGCGTCCCGGCTTCGATCTTGGCCTGATGCGCGTGCAAGCGGCCCAGCGGCTTGGCCGTGTCGCTCACCGCGACCTTGGCGCCGTCCAGCGTTGCGATCGTGCCGCTGTCGCCCATCTGGCCGCCGCTCTCGCCATAAAAGGGCGTCTGGTTGGTCAGCACGACCAGCGCGTCGCCGGCCTTCGCCTCGTCGACCGACGCGCCGTCCTTGACCAGCGCGATCACCGTGCCTTCGCCCGACGTGGCGCCATATCCCGTGAATTCGGTGCCGCCATGCGTTTCGGCAATGTCGTACCAGATTTCGTCCGATGCCTTTTCGCCGCTGCCCTTCCACGCCGCGCGCGCCGCGGCTTTCTGCTGCGCCATCGCCGCGTCGAAACCCGCGCGGTCGACCGCGATGTCTTGCGTCCGCAGCGCGTCTTCGGTCAGGTCATAGGGGAAACCGTATGTGTCGTAGAGCTTGAAGGCGACCTCGCCGGGCAGCGTGGCGCCCGCGCCCATGCCGACCGTCGCCTCGTCGAGCAGCCGCAGCCCCTTGTCGAGCGTCTGACGAAATTTGGTTTCCTCACGCTCCAGCGTCTCGGCGATCAGCGGCTGGGCGCGGATCAGTTCGGGATAGGCGGCGCCCATCTCGGCGGTCAGCGACGGCAACAGCCGGTACATCAACGGGTCCTTGGCGCCGAGCAGATGCGCGTGGCGCATCGCGCGGCGCATGATCCGGCGCAGCACATAACCGCGGCCTTCGTTCGACGGCAGCACGCCGTCGGCGACGAGGAAGCTCGATGCGCGCAGGTGATCGGCGATGACGCGATGGCTCGCCTGCGTCGCCCCCTCGGCCGGGACGCCGGTCAGGTCGACCGACGCCGCGATCAGCGCCTTGAACGTATCGGTATCATAATTGTCGTGGACGCCTTGCAGCACCGCGGCGACGCGCTCCAGCCCCATGCCGGTGTCGATGCTCGGCCGCGGCAGGTCGATCCGGTCGCCCGGACCGCGCTGGTCATATTGCATGAACACCAGGTTCCAGATTTCGACGAAACGGTCGCCGTCCTCTTCCGGCGACCCCGGCGGCCCGCCCCAGATATGGTCGCCATGGTCATAAAAGATTTCGCTGCACGGGCCGCACGGGCCGGTGTCGCCCATCGACCAGAAATTATCGTTCGTCGCGATGCGGATGATCCGCTCGTCGGGCAGGCCCGCGATCTTCTTCCACAGCGCGAACGCCTCGTCGTCGGTGTGATAGACGGTGACGGTCAGCCGCTCGGGCGCCAGCCCCCACGTCTTGGTGATCAGCGTCCACGCATGATGGATCGCCTGTTCCTTGAAATAGTCGCCGAACGAGAAATTTCCGAGCATTTCAAAGAAGGTATGATGGCGCGCGGTGAAGCCGACATTGTCGAGGTCATTGTGCTTGCCCCCGGCGCGGACGCATTTCTGGGACGAAACCGCGGTCTTGTACGGCCGCGTTTCCAGGCCGGTGAATACATTCTTGAACGGCACCATGCCCGCGTTGACGAACATCAACGTCGGATCGTTGTACGGCACCAGCGGCGCCGACGGTTCGATATGGTGGCCCGTCCCCCCGAAATAATCGAGGAAAGAGCGGCGAATGTCGTTGGTCGAGGTCATGCGCGCGATCTAGTGTGCTACGACGCGTTTCTCAAGCGTTTCACGCGGTCGCGCGCCTGCCCCCTATCGCTTGCACAGGCGGTCGAGCTCGGCGTCGGTCATCCCCTCTTCGTCGACCAGCTTCTGCGAGAAATAACGCACGTCATATTGTGCCATTCGATACTCGCCGTCGCGCAGGCGCTGGATCAGCACACCGCCGCAGGTTCCGACGATACCGGGATGTGTGCTCAGCACCGCGAAATAGGCATAGGCGCCCGGATAGCTGGCGTCGGGCGGGTTGTTCATCCAGCCGGCGAGCTGCGGCGAAAACTCGCCCGCGCCGGTCTGGTACATCTTGGCCTCGTCGCTGAACCTTTTCATCTCGGTCGCATTGGTCTCCAGCGCCGGGTCCATCATTTTCACCAGAATCGTGGCATTCCCCGCATCAAGATTGTCGAGAAAGCGTTGCGCAAATCGTGTCGCCGCGGCCGTCTCCGCGGCGCTTGCCTTCCAGTCGGCCGGAACGGGTTTGTAGGGGTCGGTCGCGGGGTCGTAGCAATTGAACGCCTGGCGATAATTCTGGATGATCGTTACGCCGCGTGCGGCGTCGACCTTATTATCGAAATAGAACCGCCCGAACCGCACCTTCATTCTGCCGCAACGCTGCGCCGCCAGCACCTTGATGCGCTCGATAACCGGCGAATACTGGTCCGCGTCGATCTGCGCCACCGTCGCCGCGAACCCTTTGCCCGGCACCGGATCGACTTTGATCGCGGGCAAGGGCTGTGCGGACGCCGCAAGCGCCGCGAGAAAAATGGCTGTCATGTACAAACCCCCAACGATTCCTTCGAATCGCGACCCTATGCCGCGATGGTCGAAGACTCCGCCGCGGCACCGTCATATGTTGTTAGGGAGCGCGCCGCGACGCAAGCACGATATTCGGCCATTTCAAAAGTTTGTGGCGATGCCCTTGCCCAGGTAGCAGGGAAGCTGCCGCAGCACGTCGGCTTTGGGCACACCATCTTCTATCAGTTCGGGGGGCACTTCCGACGTGTCGGTGCGCACGACCGTCCAGCCATCGGCCGGGGTCGCGCGATGGACGACGATATAGCCGCAATCCATCGTCCGGTCCCTGCGATCCCCGCGAAAATCGAACGCCGCATAAAGGCCGGGTGGCTGTCCGGCGGGGTCCAGATACCAGCTGAGCCGCAGCGGGCGAATCTGGCCGTCCGCCCACAAGGTCGCCCGTTTGCGCAGGTTCATTTCCCATTCCAGCCGCGGGTTCGATGCCTGGAACGACAGCCGCAGCATCGCATAAGCCGCCGCATAATCGCGGCGTTCGAGCGCCAGCGTATATTCGGCGAAGCGATCGATGGCACCCTCCTCGTCGGAAGGCGACGGCTGGAACGCCACACCCTCCGGCGCGATCACCTCACGCTCCACCTCGGGCGCCAGCGTCGGCGGCGCGGCGATCGCCGGGAGAGCAGCGAGAAGCGCAGCGGTCGCCAGCACCAATCGGCCGACGCCCCAACCCTCAATATCCATAATAGGCGCCGCCCTTTTCACGCGCGCGCTGCCAGGCGGGACGCGCGTGACACGCGTTCACGAAATTTGCGAGCTTCGGATAGCGCGGCGCCATGCCCTGCATGATCGCGATCTCGGCCGGGAAGCTCAGCATGATGTCGGCGGCCGACAGGTCGCTGCCGATGAAGTGGCTGTTCGCACCGACCCGGCTTTCCATATAGGCGAAATGGGCGTCGAGCTGCTGGGCGATGCGCGGCTCGAGCGGCGCCGCGGCTTCACCGAGCCGCGAAGTATAGATACGCAGCAGGATCGGCGTCATCGCCGACCCTTCGGCGAAATGCAGCCATTCGAGGTGGCTGACATGCTCGTCGGTGCCGCGCTCTGGCACCAAATGGCCGCCGCCATGCCGCTCGCACAGATATTCGGTGATAGCCCCGGACTCGATGATGACGCGGTCACCGTCCGAAATCACCGGCGATTTGCCGAGCGGATGCACCGCGATCAGTTCGGGCGGCGCCAGGTTGGTGACCGCGTCACGGTCATAATATTTGACTTCATAGGGCGCGCAGATTTCCTCGAGCAGCCAAAGGATCCGCTGCGAGCGGCTGTTGTTCAGATGGTGGACGATCAGGCTCATGGGGCTCTCCTCTAGGGGTCGACTGAATAGGGACCGTTGCGATCGATCAGCGCCGCAAGCTCGCGAACCAGCTTGGCGCCGAGAATGGCCGTAACACCGCCGATATCGCGGCCGGGATGGAGTTCGACGATGTCGGCGCCCACGATCGGCGCCGTCTGCTTGCGGAGCACCGCGAGCATTTCGCGCACCGTCAGCCCGCCCGGTTCGGGATGGGCCACCCCAGGCGCCGCCGACGGATCGAGTCCGTCAAGGTCGATCGAAATATATAGCGGCCCGTCGAGCACCGGCACACGGTCGGCTGTGAAATCGGCCATCGGGATTATCTCGACACCGAATCGGCTGGCCTGTTCGCGGCAATGCGCGTTGAGCGTCCGAATGCCGACCTGCACCAGCCGCCGCGCATGGCCCGCCTCGCAGATGCGCGCAAAAGGCGAGGCGTGGCTGCGCGGATTACCCGCGAAATCGTCGTAGAGATCGGGGTGCGCATCGAAATGGAGGATATTGACGGGCCCGGAACAGGTCGCCGCAGCCTCGACGAGCGGAAAGGTCACGGCATGATCGCCGCCGAGAGCGAGTGGCACGTCGCCGTCTTCGCACAGCATCGCGACGTGGCGGCGAATCGTCGCATCGTCGCGCGCGGTGTCTTCGGTCAGCGGCAGATCGCCGTCATCGGTGAAGGCGATGTCGGTGCCGATTTCGGGGCCCAGCTCGCTCGCCATATTGCCGCGCTCGCTCCGCAATGCGGCGCGGATCGCCGCCGGGCCTGCCGCTGCGCCACGCTCAAAGCTGCTGTTGACGTCGGTGGGCAGGCCGAAAAGGCGGATCGCGAGCATCCGCCGCTTGTAATCGCTGCCCCGGTGCACGCAAGAAGCAACGGCGGACGGGCCGACCTGCTCGAGAGGGGAAGAGCGCAGGTCAAAGGGGCTGGTGGCCCGCCGCCGTTATCCGGCCGGTTCAAGCAAGGCGAACCGGCCGAAACAGAAGGGATCAATTGTCGTCGTCGCCCTCGTCGTCGGGACCGGCCATCATTTCTTCGGCCACCGCGTCCGTGCGGCCACGGATCGCGGCTTCGAGCCTTTCGCGCAGTTCGGGATTTTCGGTCAGGAAGTTTTTCGCATTTTCACGGCCCTGCCCGATCCGGATCGAATCATAGCTGAACCAGGCGCCCGATTTTTCGACAAGCCCGGCCTTGACCCCGATGTCGAGAATCTCGCCGATCTTGGAAATGCCCTGCCCGTACATGATGTCGAACTCGACCTGCTTGAACGGCGGTGCGACCTTGTTCTTCACCACTTTCACGCGCGTGGTGTTGCCCACGATCTCGTCGCCATTCTTGATCTGCCCGGTGCGGCGGATGTCGAGGCGGACCGAGGCATAGAATTTCAGCGCGTTGCCGCCGGTCGTGGTTTCGGGGTTGCCGTACATCACGCCGATTTTCATGCGAAGCTGGTTGATGAAGATCACCATGCAGCGCGAGCGGCTGATCGAGCCGGTGAGCTTGCGCAGCGACTGCGACATCAAACGTGCCTGGAGACCGACATGGCTGTCGCCCATTTCGCCCTCGATTTCGGCGCGCGGGACGAGCGCCGCGACCGAGTCGACCACGAGCACGTCGATCGCATTCGATCGCACGAGCGTGTCGACGATTTCGAGCGCCTGTTCGCCGGTGTCCGGCTGCGACACGATCAGTTCGTCGATATTGACGCCGAGCTTGCGCGCATAGACGGGGTCGAGCGCATGTTCGGCGTCGACGAAGGCAACGGTGCCGCCGGTCTTTTGCGCTTTGGCCAGCGTGTGCAGCGCCAGCGTTGTCTTGCCCGAGCTTTCGGGACCGTAGATTTCGATAACGCGGCCACGCGGCAAGCCGCCGACGCCGAGTGCGATGTCGAGACCGAGCGAGCCGGTCGAGATCGCCTCGACCTGCATGGCTTCCTTCGAGCCCAATTTCATCACCGAGCCCTTGCCGAACGCGCGATCAATCTGCGCGAGCGCGGCGTCGAGCGCCTTCTGCCTGTCCGTATTATTCACTGATTTCCCCGATTCGACGAGTGACAATTGTCCGGCCATGACCGTCCCTTTCCAGCTCTAGAGCGACGGCAGAAGCATCGCAATGCCAGACTATGTGCCACATTTGTTCTTATGGAACAAGTGGGGAACAAAATAAAATCGACGCGGGTGACAGTGCCGCTATTCAGCGGAAAATTCATCCAGTGCCGCGGCGATATCGCTGATCCGGAACGGTTTGGTTATTAGTTTGCGGTGCGCATGCACAGGCGGAATGACATCGCCGCCGCCCGTGGTGAAGGCAAAAGGAATGCCCCGCTCGGCGAGCGCGTCGGCGACCGGCCAACCCTTTTCTTCGCCTAGGTTGATATCGACGAGCGCACCGGCGATCGGTTCGTTGGCGATCATTGCCAGCGCCTCTTCGTTGCTGGTCGCCTGCGCGGGTTCGGGCAGGTCGAGCGCGTCGAACATGTCGACCAGCATCATGCCGATCAGCACATCGTCCTCGACGAGCAGGATGCGGCGATTATCCGGCATGGGGCGTCCGATGCGCCGCGTCGTCGAGCGCCGCAGACGTTGCCTCGGCGAGCTGCGCAACCGAGAAGGGTTTGGGCAGGAAGGCAACATCATCGATGTCGATCGACTGGCGGAGCTGCTCTTCGGCATAGCCCGACATGAACAGCACCGGCAGGTCGGGCCGCTTGGCCCGCAGCGCACGAACCATCGACGGCCCGTCCATTGTCGGCATCACAACATCGCTGATGATCAAATCGACCTTCTCCATCTGGGCAAACCGTTCGAGCCCCTCTTCGCCCTGCGCCGCGGTGACGACAGTATAGCCCGCGCGCGTCAACGCGCGCTCCGCCACCGCACGCACCATGTCTTCATCCTCGACGAGCAGGATCGTTCCAGTGCCCCACTGACTTTTCTTCGGCTTTGCGGGCGGCGGCGGCGCGACCGGCGCGTCCCCCTCGGCACGGTGCACGGGCAAGTAGATCGCAAAGCTCGTTCCCTGCCCCGGCTTGCTGTCGGCGAAGATGAAACCTGCCGACTGTTTGATGATCCCGTAAACGGTGGACAGGCCGAGCCCCGTCCCCTTGCCCACATCCTTGGTCGTGAAGAAGGGCTCGAAAATCTTGGGCAGCACATCGGCGGGAATGCCGGTGCCGGTGTCACTGACCTTCAGCGCGCAATAGTCGGCGGGCGGCATGAACTCATTGCCCAACTGCCGCACGTCCGCGGCGGATACCGGGTATGTTTCGATCGTCAGAGTGCCGCCGCCCGGCATGGCGTCGCGTGCATTCACCGCAAGGTTGATAATGACCTGTTCGAGTTGCCCCGGATCGGCGCGGACCGCACCGAGCCCGCGACCATGGTGGACCACCAACTGGACCGTTTCGCCGATCAGCCGCTTGAGCAGGTGCGAGACCTCCGAAATCACGTCGGGCAGCTGCAATATCTGCGGCCGCAACGTCTGTTGCCGCGAAAAGGCGAGCAATTGCCGGGTCAGGCTGGCGGCGCGATTGGCGTTGCTGCGGATCTGCTGGATGTCGTCATAATCGCTGTCGCCCGGCGTATGGCGCATCAGCATCAGGTCGCACGCGCCAAGCACGGCGGTCAGGATATTGTTGAAATCATGCGCGACGCCGCCCGCAAGCTGGCCGACCGCCTGCATCTTCGACGCCTGCGCAACCTGGCGCTTGAGGCGCGATTCCTCGCTCGAATCCTTCAGGCTCAGCAGCACCGCCGCCTCGCCCAATCCGCGCACGCCGACGACACGCATCGACACCGGATCGCCGCTCTGCCCGGCCAGCCGGATCGACAGGTCGCCGCCAACTTGCTGCCCGCTGCTGTGGCGGCGGATCATGTCGGCGAGAGGCCCCTTGTCTTCGCCGACGACGATATCGCCGGGATAGCGCGGCATCTTGCCGTCGGGAACGTTCGCGGCGCGCACAAAGGCACGGTTCATATAGAGAAAGCGACCGTCGCGATCGACCATGGCGAGCCCGAAGGGCAGCAACGACAACAGGGTCTCGACATAGGTTTGCGCGGTGCCGCGATCGGCCGGTCCCATCTCCTCGTCGAGCATCGCCAGCAACATCGGGGTATTTGCATCGGCGGGCGCGAGCGGAATCTGGATCATCCGCACCGGGGTCGCGCGGTCACCCTCGCGCGCGAAATAGAGCGCGCCGCCGTCGTCAAGACGGATCATCGGGGCGACGTCGCGGCCGGCATAATGGCTGGCGTCGTCCTCGCCCAATGCGCGCAGAAGAAAGGCCTGGTTGGCGACCCGCAGCCTTCCTTCGGCGCTGACCAGCGCCGCCATGATCCCGGCATGGCCCAGCGTCCGGCCCGCTGGGCCGTCAAGATGGCGGACGATTTCGGACGCAAGGTCGAGCCGCTCGAGCGCCGAAAAGCGCCAGACCAGATAATCTTCCGCCTGTCCCGTCCGCGTGACCTGCGCGCGCAGTTGCAGCGGGCCGATCGCAATATCGTCCGCGCGCCCCTCGCCGTCGCGCCATGCGACCCGGCCTGCATTTTTGAGCACGTCGGCGCCGCGCCCCTCGAGCGGAAGCCCCGGCGGCGTGACGAAACCGTTGAACCAGGTGGCGAACAGGTCGTTCGCGCAGACCATGCGTCCCGCTCGGTCGGTCACGGCGATCGCGACATCGTCGTGATTGACCGCCTGGCGCAACATCGTCCAGTCGGGCAAAGCCGCCTCTCCGGCCACTGCGGCGGGGAACAGGCGCCGCGCAAGCAGGACAGCGCCCGCCGCGACCGCGAGCCCCGCGACAAACCCGGCCGCCAGAACCGCATTGCCCGTTGCCCAGAACAGCAGCGCGGCCGACAGCAGCGCGAGCGCGCCAAGCACCACCATATCGATCCGCGACAGCCCCGCGGGCGCCGACAGCGGTCCGGCGGCGCCCGCCCCCCTGATGAAATCACCATCAGCGGAGGGCAGGCTTTGCGCGGTCAATGATCAACTTTCCTGTTGGCGCATCACCAGATGCGAACGCGGTCCTTCGGCGCCAGATACAGCTTCTGGCCTTCCTTGATCTGATAGGCCTTATACCAAGGGTCAAGATTGCGCGAGACCCAAGTCCGCTGGATCGAGGGCGAATGCGGATCGGTCGTGATACGCTGCGACAGATTCTGCTCGCGATAGTTGCGGCGCCACACCTGGGCCCAGCCGAGGAAGAATCGCTGGTCGCCGGTCAGCCCGCCCAACACGGGTGCTTCCTTGCCGCCCAAGGATGCCTTGTACGCGTCATAGGCAACAGTCAGGCCGGCAAGATCGCCGATATTTTCGCCCAGGGTGAAGGTGCCGTCGAGCTTTTCGCCCGGCAGGATTTCATAGGCGTCATATTGCGCGATCAGCGCTTTGCCCGCCGCCTCGAACGCAGCGACGTCCGCCGGCGTCCACCAGTCGGCCAGCTTGCCCGTCTCGTCATATTTCGCGCCCTGGTCGTCGAAATGATGGCTGACTTCGTGGCCGATCACCGCGCCGATCCCGCCATAGTTGATCGCCGGGTCGGCGTGCGGGTCGAAAAAGGGCGGTTGCAGGATTGCGGCCGGGAAGACGATCTCGTTCATCCCGAAATTGGCATAAGCATTCACCGTCATCGGGGTCATGCCCCATTCCCAGCGACGGATCGGCCCGCCAAGGCGGCTGATATTGTCATCATGCGCAAACTGGTTCGACCGGAGCGCGTTGCCGAACAGGTCGTCGGCGCGGATTTCAAGCTTGCTATAATCCTTCCAACGATCGGGATAGCCGATCTTGGTCGTGAAATTGGCAAGCTTCTGCTTTGCCTTGGCCTTGGTCGCCGGCTGCATCCACGCCAGCCCGTCGATGCGGCGGCCCATCGCGGCAAGGACATTTTTCACCAGCTTGTCCATTTCCGCCTTGGTTTCGGGCGGGAAATATTTTGCGACATAGTCCTGGCCCACCGCTTCGCCCATGTTGCCGGTGGTGAAATCGACGGCGCGCTTCCACCGCTCCTGCATCTGCGGGGTGCCCTGCATCGCGGTGCCATAAAAGGCGAAGGCTTCGTTGGCGACGACATCGGGCAACACGCCCGAAAATCCGTCGAGACTGCGGATCAGCAGCGCGTCGCGAATCACCGCGATCGGCGCGTCGGCGATCAGCTTGGCTTCGCCGGTAAAGGCGCTCGGCTGCGACACGAGCAGCGAATCTTCCTTGACGCCAAGCCCGCGGATAAAGGTCGACCAGTCGAAACCGGGCGCAGCTGCGGCCAGTTCGGCGATCGTCATCTTGTTGTAGACTTTGGTCGCGTCGCTGCTGTCATTCTTGTCCCAATGGACCGCCGCGATCTGCTTCTCGAAATCATAGAGCGCCTTTGCCCGCGGCGCGGCGTCCTTTTCGCCTGCGATCGTCAGGACATTTTCGAGGTGCTTGAGGTAGGCGGCCTGCAGCTTGGCGTTGCGATCATTGTCCTTCAGATAGAAATCGCGGTCGGGCATGCCGATGCCGCCCTGGAACATCGTGTAGATATAAACGTCGGGGTTCTTGTCGTCCTGGCCGACGAAACCGCCGAAGAAATGCTGGACGCCATTGCGATCCGCTTCGGCAAGAAGCGTCGCCAGGCCCGGCTTGTCGACGGCGCGAATCTTGTTCAGCCACGGCTGGATCGGGGCAAGGCCCTTCGCTTCCACCGCTGCGGAATCGATATAGGCGGCATAGTTGCGGCCGATCATGCTGTTCGGATCGCCCTTTGCGGCGTCGAGAATTTCGCGCGTGCGCGTCTGTGACAGGTCGGCGAGCGCGGTGAACATGCCATAGTTCGACTTGTCGGCCGGGATCTGGGTGTTCTGCGCCCAGGTGCCGTTGGCATAACCATAGAAATCATCGCCCGGCGGGACGCTCTTGTCCATGCCGCTCAGGTCAAAGCCGAAATCGCCAATTTCGGGCTTTGCCGCGGTTTCGGATGTCGGTGCGGTGGTGGCCTTTTCCTTGGCCGCCGCCGGGACGGCAGCGAGCATCAGCGCGCCCAACGCGGCAGTCGCCATCAGGCGCGAAGAGATATGCAGACGTGTCATGATATTCCCCAGTATTCGATATGAAGCGACAATCCGCACCGCGCAGGCACGGCGCAGATCAGCGATGGGATAGCTATACGCCTGCCTTGGGGGCGTTCAACCGGCCGCCGTGTCGCTGGTCGATGCCTCATGTCGTTGGTCGCGCGCGCGCGCCAATTTGCGCCGCCAGCGCAGCCGTATCCAATTGTCCCAGAAAATCGAGGCCAGGACATAACCGACCGCGGCGGACACAATGGAAATGACGAACAGCCCGGCGAGCATGGCAGGGGCCGCATCAGAAAAGACCCAGCGCACCCATTCGCCCGCCGACGCACCATGTTCGATCATCGCCGAAAAGGTCGCACTGTTTGCATGAAGGCCGAACAGCCAGTCGCCCAGCCATACCGACGCGATAATGATGAACGGCGTCGTCACCGGGTTGGAGAGGAAGGTCATCGCCGCGCCGATCGGGATGTTCGCGCGGACCGGCAGCGCAAGCAGCGCGACGCCCAGAATCTGCACCCCGGGGACCAGGAAAAAGATGCCGACGAACAGCCCCAGCGCGGTGCCGCGGGGCACCGAAGTGCGCGTAAAGCGCCACAAATGGCTGTGCGCAACCCGGTGGGCAAATGGTTTGACGAAACGGCTTTCCAGCAACTCTTCGCGCGTCGGCGAATTGCGGCGAATCCAGTTCATCACCGCCGCCTTGTCGCGAGGCTTGCCCCTGCTCATCCGCGGTCCTTCATCAACCGCTCTTTGTCGCGCTTCCAGTCGCGTTCCTTGATCGACTCCCGTTTGTCGTGCGCCTTCTTGCCCTTGGCGAGCGCGAGTTCGACCTTGGCGCGGCCGCGGCTGTTGAAATAGACGCTGAGCGGGACAAGCGTCATGCCCTGCCGCATCACGCCCGCGTGCATCTTGTTGATCTCGCGCTCTTTGAGCAGCAATTTCCGCGGCCGGCGCGGCTCGTGATTATGTCGGTTGCCGTGGCTGAATTCGGGGATGTTGCTGTTGATCAGCCACACTTCGCCGCCCGTCACCTCGGCATAGCTTTCGGCGATCGTGCCCTCGCCAAAGCGCAGCGCCTTCACCTCGGTCCCCTGCAACGCGATCCCCGCCTCGAACACCTGTTCGATGGCATAGTCGAAGCGCGCGCGCCGGTTCTCGGCGACGACCTTTTTCTTGTCGAATTCAGCGGCGGACTGGGGACGAGCCATTTCTAAACCTAGATTACTCCGGCCGCGGACAGCGCGGCATCGACAGCGGCACGCGACGCATCGTTCGCCGCGATGATAGGTAGGCGCACTTCGGGCGAAAACCAGTCGTGGACGCGTGATAGCGCATATTTGACCGGCCCCGGCGAAGTGTCGGAGAACATCGCCTGATGCAGGTCGAACAGCCGGTCGTGCAGCACCAGCGCCCGCGCCCAGTCGGCGGCGGCACAGGCCGCGGCAAAATCGGCGCAAAGGCGCGGCGCGACATTGGCGGTGACCGAGATGCAGCCAACGCCGCCCATCACCGCATGCGGCAGCCACAGATCGTCATTGCCGCTGAGCTGACAGAAATCCACACCCGCGCCGGCGCGATGGATCGTCACGCGCGCCAGGTCGCCGCTCGCATCCTTGATCGCAACGACGGAGGGGATATCCGCGAGCTTGCACATCGTTTCGGCGCTGATGTCGGCAACGGTGCGGCCGGGGACATTGTAAACGACGATCGGCAGGTCGCTGGCATCGGCCAGCGCCTTGAAATGCGCGATCATGCCCTCCTGGCTGGGGCGGTTGTAATAAGGTGCGACGATCAGGGCAGCAGTCGCCCCCGCGGCCTGCGCGTGGCGCATGTGACGGACCGCAGTCGCGGTGTCGTTCGATCCGCAGCCTGCGATGACAGGCACGCGGCCCGCCGCCGCTTGGATACAGCTGTCGATCACCTGATAATGTTCGTCGAAACCGAGCGTCGGGCTCTCGCCGGTCGTGCCGCATGGGACGAGGCCGCTCGTCCCTTCTTTGATCTGCCAGTCGACAAGGCGCGCGAAGGCCGGAGCGTCGAACGCCCCATCGCGAAATGGCGTCACCAAAGCGGGAATCGACCCCGAAAACATGCTCCGCTCCTTTACAAGAACCCGCGAACGCCGATAGAATCCGGCCAGCGCGCCGCTATTGGACGTCTATTCAGCGCCCCGCAAGGAGTTTGGTATTACCATGGCAGCCATGACCTCGCTGACCCGTATCTCCCGCTTCGCGCTCGCCGCGGCCCTGCTCATCCCGACGGCGGCGCATGCCAGCGAACTCACCCCCGAACAAATGGCCTGGTATCGTGCACAGATGGGCCTTGCCAGCCAGTCGGGAGCACCGCCATCGACCAATTCGGTCGGCGACGCGGTGCTCGAATGGCGCCGACTGACAGCCAACAGCGGTGCGTCGTTCGATCAGCTTTCGCGGTTCCTGATGGCGAACAAGGGCTGGCCCGACAGCGACAAGATGCGCACGCGTGCCGAAAAAGCCATCTCGCTCGACAGCTACGACCCGACCCGCACCTTGGCATATTTCCAGGCTTATCCGCCCCAAACCGCCAGCGGGCAGTTGCGCTATGCGCTCGCGCTCAACGCGTCGGGTCGCCGCGACGATGCCCATGCGGCGGTCCGCCGCGCGTGGACGGGCGGGCCGCTCGACGAATATGAGACAAGCCGCGCGCTGAGCATGTTCCCCGGCGCGATCACCCCCGCCGACCATGATGCGCGGATGGACCGGCTGCTCTGGCTCGGCGCCACCTCGGCGGCAAGCCGCCAACTGGCCTACACCTCGCCTGACAAGCGCAGCATCTTTGCCGCACGGCTGGCGATGCGCAGCAGCGCAGTCGATGCCGCTTTCCAGGCGGCGGCGGTCGAAAGCGCGAACCCGTCGATCATCCGCACCGATCCCGGCTACATCACCGACAAGGCGACGTGGCTGCGCGCGTCGGGCCGGGTCGGCGAAGCGCGGGCGCTGCTCGCCGCGCCGCGTTCGTTGTCGAGGGCGCCGACGGATACCGAAGAATGGCTGGAAACCCTGCTCACCAACGCCCGGCAAGCCGACGCCGGCGGCGACAAGATGACCGCCTATAATATCGCACGCCAACTCGACGACGCCTTCCCGGCGGGCACGGTGATCCGCGAAACGCCGCTCGGCGTGCGCGACGATTACACCTCGCTTGCCTGGCTGGCGGGCCAACTCGCTTTCAAGGATCTGCGCCGACCCGCCGAAGCGGTGCGCCTCTACCGCGCTTATGGCGAGGCGGCGCGCTCGGCGCAGACGCGCACCAAGGGCTTTTACTGGGCCGGGCGCGCGGCGCTGGCCGCGGGCGACCGCAATGGAGCGAACGCGCATTTTGCCGATGCGGCGCAGCATTATGACCAGTTCTACGGCCAGCTCGCGCTCGAACGGCTGAACCGGCCGCAACCCAAACCGACCCCCAATCCGACGATCGCGGTCAGCAGCGCCGAACAGCGGATGTTCGAGGACGACCGGCTGGTCCGCGCGGCCCGTGCGCTCGGCGAAATCGGCGCGTGGCGTGAACAGTCGCTTTTCCTTCGCGCGCTGGCGCAAAAGGCCAGCTCGCCATCGGACCATGTGCTCGCGGGCAAGCTCGCCTCGCAGATCGGGCGCCCTGACCTGGGCGTGATGATCGGCCGCAGCGCGCAAGCGAACAGCCTCGACGCGGTTGAGGTCTCGGGATTCCCGACCGTGCGCGTTCCCGCAGGCCATGAAAGCAACTGGACCTTTATCCACGCCATCACCCGGCAGGAAAGCCAGTTCGACCGCGCGGCGATCAGCCACGCGGGCGCGCGCGGGATGATGCAGTTGATGCCGGGCACGGCGCGCGAGGTCGCGGGCAAGCTGGGGATGAGCTATAACGCCGGTTCGCTCACCACCGACACCAATTACAACATGATGCTGGGATCGACCTATTTCCAGCAGATGCTCCGTTATTTCGGCGGCAGCTATCCGCTCGCCGTCGCGGCCTATAACGCCGGCCCCGGCAATGTGAACAAATGGCTGCGCGCCAATGGCGACCCGCGCACCGGGTCGATCGAGATGCTCGACTGGATCGAGGCGATCCCGATTTTCGAGACCAGGAATTACGTCCAGCGCGTGCTCGAAAATGCCGTCGTCTACGACACGCTGCGCGATGGCAGCGGAGCACGGCAACAGGCTCCGCTCAGCTTTTACCTTGGCAAACGCACACCGGGGTAAGGCCGGGTGGCGGGGGACAAGACCAACATCATCAGCCCCGCGGGCTATGCCGCGCTGCGCGGCGAATATGACGCGTTGCTGGGCGACGAACGGCCCAAGCTGGTGGAAGTGATCAGCTGGGCGGCCGGCAATGGCGACCGCAGCGAGAATGGCGATTACATCTATGGCCGCAAACGGCTGCGCGAAATCGACCGCCGCCTGTCCTTCCTTGCGCGGCGGATGAAGGCGGCGCGGGTCGTCGATCCGGCCGAGCAGCCGGACAAGAGCCGCATCTGGTTCGGCGCGACCGTCGAGCTTGCCGACGATGATGATGCGCGTCGGATCGTCACGCTGGTCGGCGACGACGAGGCGGAGGCGGGCGACGGCCGCATCGGGTGGAACAGCCCCCTCGCCCGGGCGCTGCGCGGCGCCGCGATCGGCGACCTGCGCACGGTGCAACTGCCCGCCGGTGCCAAGGAATGGGAAGTGGTCGCGGTCAGCTACCCCTGACCATCATTCCCCGATCCCCGCAATCAGGTCGCGCTGGTCCTTCCTCAGTTCGGGAAGGTCGCGCGCCAGCTTCGCCCAATGGGCGGCTTCCTTTGCATCGGCGGTGACGCCGTCGCCTTTGGCATAGGCATAGGCCAGGATGGCGCGCGAACCGGCAAAGCCCGCACGGGCGCCGACACCGCAATCCTCGATCGCGCCCGACAGCGTCTTGTCGGCAAAATGCGCTTCGCAAAGCCAGTGATTGCCCTCCGGGTTGCCGCCATCGGCGATACTGCGCAGCCGGGCCAGGTTTGCCGCCCGCGTGTCGGCGAAATAGGTGAGCGCAAAGATCGCCGCCGGATGCCCCTTCGCCGCTGCCTCGGCATAAAGCGCCTGCGAGCGCACGAAGTCGGCAGGACCAAAGGTGCCCGCCGCGAGCCGATAGGCCAGATGCGTTTTCGCCTTGGAAAAACCGGCGTTCGAGGCGGCAACATACAGGTCATAGGCTTGGCGGATATTGTCGGGTGTCGGATCGTTTTCGAGCAGGAAATAGGCGAGTTCCTGCCGTCCCGCCGGGAAGCCCTGCCGCGCCGATTTTTCGAGATATTGGCGCGCCCGCCAAGCGTCGCGTTTCACCCCGACCCCGAGCGAGAACATATAACCGACCAGATGCTGGGCCAGCGGATCGCCGCCGTCGGCCAGCGCCACGATCCGGGCTGCGCGGTGCCGCGACAATATGTCGGCGATCAGGATCGGCTCATCCTCGATCGCCAGTCGGTCGAGCGAAATGTCCGACAGCTCTGCCGAGATGCGGCCGCGCCACTCGTCCGCGGCGGGATCGGCCGCGGCGCTGGCGGCGGCCCCTCGCGCCGCCTCGTTGACGGGCGCGCGGGGTGCCAGCGGCGGCGGCGGCGGCGCCGACCAGTTGCGGCGCCCCGGCGGCGCGGGCGGCACGTCGGGCGGTGCGACAAGATAATAATCCTCGAACCAGCTGCCATAATGGAAGGGCTGCTGCGGCCCCAGTTCCATCCCGAAAGTCCGCTTATATACTTCGCGCGATACGACCTTGAAATAATCGGAAATTTCCAGGCCGGGAATACCCAGTTCCTTGACCACCGCTGCCGCGAAGGGGCTGACCGGCGACCCCACGGGCGCGAAATCGAGCGCCGGGCGCCCCTTTGCGGTCGAATAGAATACCGCCCCTTGCCCGATGTCGAGCAGTCCGAGCGGCGCCGACCCCGCCTCGCCCTTCGCGACATCGGCATCCTCGACCCGCACCACGGGTTCGGCAGTGCGGCACGCATCGACGAACAGCAGCGTGAACGCGCCCTGCGGCACGACGCGTTTGACCACCGCTTCGATCGACAGATAGCGTTTTTCGACATCGGCGCGTCGCGTCGCGGGGGGCGCGTCCATCGGCACCAGCCAGTTGCGCCCGCCATATTCAAACCCGTGGCCGGCGAAATAGACGATCACCGACTTGGCGCCCGCCGCCTCGCCGGCAAAGCGTGTCAGCGCCGCATCGAGCGTCGGCATGTCGGCGTTGCGGACGATCCGCGGCGCGATACCGGCCTTTGCAAAGGCGTCGCAGACATAGTCGATGTCGTTGACGGCATTTTTCAGCGACGGCCATTCCCAGTCGTTATAGGCGCTGTTGCCGATCAGCAGCGCCACGCGCTCGCCCTGGAGCGGCGCGGTGCCGCAGGCGTCGCCGGGCTGCGCCGATGCGGCGGGAATCGCACAGGCGCACGCCAGCAAGCCTGCTCCCAGCGCGCCGATATGCCATCGCATCGTCATTCGTGCCCCTCCCCTTTGGTCGCCGTGCCACTTCACCGCGCCAATGACCGAATTCTGCGCAACTTCACTCGGGATTCGGGCCGCACCCCTCTCCCACAGCTGCGGCACAAAGGGTAGGTCGGCCGCATACAGTAGCAAAGCGGAAATATGCCGAGCGCCACGCGACACAAAGCCGCCGCGACCGTGCTGCGGCGCGCCGGTCGGACGACAGCCTTCGCCCTGTCAGGGCTGCAACAGCGCGGGAACGATCCAGATCGCGGACAGGACAACGATCACCGCAACCAGCGAAAACGCCAGAACATAACGGACATTATGCCCTTTGACCCCGCTGCTCGCCTCGGTCTCGGTCACTTCGACATGGTCATCGACGACTTTCATGGTCCGTCTCCTTTTCTGGTCCGCATAATACGCGGCCCGGCGCAGCGCGGTTCCCGCGCGGCTGGTGGGGAGAGAATATGCCAGAGGGTCTGTAAGCCGGGTTCTGTCCATCCCCTTGCGGGGACTGTGCGATCATTCCTCTAGGCGGACGGTTACCCGAACGCTCAAGCAGTCAACCCGGACGGCTGGGCCGGAATCAGCCCTGAGTTTCCTCATACCGTCCCTATTCGACCTTGCTCCCGGTGGGGTTTGCCGTGCCGCGCCTGTTACCAGCCGCGCGGTGCGCTCTTACCGCACCCTTTCACCTTTCGCCGGGCCGAAGCCTGTGGCGGTCTGCTCTCTGTGGCACTTTCCCTGAACCTGGCCGAGGCCCGGTCCGCCGGACGTTATCCGGCACCGTGATTTCCGTGGAGCCCGGACTTTCCTCCCCCGGCAGGATACCCCACCGGCGGCGATCGCCCGACCCTCTGGCTGGGCGAGTATAGGCCCAATCAATGCACAGCGCCAGCGATCCCTTCGTGTCGAGCGAACGGAAAGAGGAGTGGCTCTAATTGCCCTCGGGCTGCGGCAACAGCAGTGCGAGCAGGATCGCGCGGCACTCGCCGCAAATCGTGCCGTCGATCAGTTCGGGGCGAAAGCGGCGCTGGAACGCGACCGTCGCCGCGAACCCGTCGGTCACATCATAGCCAAAGCGTTCGAGCGCGAGCAGGAAACCCGCGTCGGTCCACAAGGGATCGGTCAGCTTCTTCGTCGGGCGCGGCAGCGCGAGGCGGCGGCGCGCCAGTTCTTCCCACGGGAAAAGCTCGCCGGGGTCCTGCTTGCGCCGCGGGGCGATGTCCGAATGACCGACGACATTGCCGCGCGTGATCGCATATCGGTCCTTGATCAGGTGGACGAGGCGGACGACCGATGCGACCTGCGGATCGGGAAACGGCACATAGCCCCATTCATGCCCCGGATTGACGATCTCGATCCCGATGCTCGCCGAATTGACGTCGCTGATCCCGCGCCAATGCGACTGGCCGGCGTGCCAGGCGCGCTTGTCCTCGGGCACCATATGGGTGATCTGGCCGTCCTCGCTGACGACATAATGCGCCGACACCTTGGCATCGGGATTCGCAAGCCAATCAATGGCTTTTGAGCCGTCTTTCATGCCGGTATAATGCAGCACGATCATCGAGATGGGCAGCACGCGCTCGTCGAAATTGGGAGACCAGCGTTCGATAAAATCGCTCATGCGTATCGCGGTTCCTGCCTGCGCCGCCCGGGGTGCGGATCGGCGTCCCAACTGCGCCAGTGCGCCGCAAAATGCAAGGTCAGGCGGCGGCCGGGCGGCGCACCTGTTGGTCGGCGGGCTCGTAAAGGCCGCGCAAGCGCGGGCTGGCGACATATTGGTCGGTCTGCCCCAGCACCGTTTCGCCCGCGCCGAGGACGAGGAAACTTTGCGGCGCCGCCATCGCGCGGAGCCGCGCAAAAGCCTTCTGCCGCATCGGCGCGGAGAAATAGAGCAGCAGGTTGCGGCAGAAGATCAGGTCGGCCGGGCTGGCGAGCGGCGGCCGATCGGTGAGCATATTCTGCACCGAAAAATCGATCCGGCGGCGCAAATCTGCCTTGGCGAGCCAGCCCCCCTCGGTCTGGTCGAACCAGCGCACCATGCGCTGCACTGGCAGCCCGCGCTGGATCTCGAACTGGCTGTAAAGCCCGACGCGCGCGCGGCTGATCGCATGATAGCTGACATCGGTGCCGATGATATCGACCTGCCACCCCGCCCATTTCGCACCTTGTTCGGCAATCAGCATCGCCAGCGAATAGGCCTCCTGCCCGGTCGATACCCCGCAATGCCAGATCGTCACGCGTCGGCGCAGCGCGTTGATTTCGCGGATTCGTTCGAGTGCATTCGCAGCTATTTCGTCGAAAACGCTGTATTCGCGATAAAAATATGTCTCGTTGTTCAGCATCGCGTCGACCGTATCGTCGAGCAGTTGGCGGCTGTTCGATGTGACCAGAGCGCCGACCAGCGCGTCGAGGTCGGCGATGCCGTGGCGCTGCATCACGGGTTTCAGCGACATTTCGATCCGCCATATGCGGTTTGGCGACAGCGTCTGTCCGGTCCGCGATTCGAGCACCCCCATCAGCACTCGATAGGCCGATTCGCTGGCGCTCGACCCCATCATGGCTTGCTGCGCCCCGACAGATAACTGCCCAGCATCAGCGCGATGGCATCGGGGTTCAGCGTGGCGGCGGCGACCCCGGATTTCGCGACGGCGCCCGGCATACCCCAGATCACGCAGCTTTCGGGCGCCTGCGCGAACACCGTGCCACCGGCACCTTTCAGACGGGCGGCGCCGATCGCGCCGTCGCGGCCCATGCCGCTGAGGATGACGGCGATGCCGCCCGCGCCATAAACGTCGGCGACCGAATCGAGCATCGGGTCGGCGGAGGGGCAGCAGCCATTGTCGGTCGGCCGCCGGTCGAGCGCGATTTCATGACGGCGGCCATTGGCAACCACCAGCATATGGGCATCGCCGGGGGCCAGATAGATGCAGTCGCGCTCGATCGCCATGCCGGCCTCGGCAACGCGGACGCGGCGCGTCGTCATCGTCGCGATCTGCTTGGCGTAAAATTCCATGAAAGCGTCGGGCAGATGCTGGGTCAGCAGGATCGGGGCGCCGATCCGCGGGTCGAGATGCGCCAGGAAGTTGGAGAAGGCGGGAATGCCGCCGGTCGAGGCCGCGACCGCGATGCATTCGATCGGCTGCGCGGTGTCGATCGCGAGCACGGATGGTGCGGGCGCGCGGCGTTCGGCCACCGGGATCGCCGCCGGAAGCTCCTGCCGATGGCCCAGCGTGATGATCCGTTCGGTGAGCACTTCGGCGAAGCGGCCCGAAAAACTGCCACGACCCGGCTTGGCGAGCGTATCGCTCGCGCCCAGCGCGAGCGCGTCGATCGCGGCGGGGCCGCCCTCGACACAGTTCGACGACAGGATGAGGACGCGCGCTTTCTCGGCCCGCGCCAATATGTGCGGCAGCGCGTCGATACCGCTCATTCCGGGCATTTCGATATCGAGAACCACGACATCGACGGGTTCACGCGCAAGATAATCCAGCGCATCCTGCGCAGAGGCAACCGAGGCGCAGATTTGGAGCCCGGGGCGCTGGTCGACGATGCGTTCGAGGATGCTGCGCACGACAAGGCTGTCGTCGACGAGCATGACGCGCACGGTGCGGGCTGTTGGCGGAGTATCGGGTATCAAGCGTTGCGGTTGCGCCACGACTGGCCCCCTGCCTTCAAGCGATGCCGACGAGTTGCAGCTTCCCTTCGAGCGTTTCGCGGTCGAACGGCTTCATCACATATTCGTCGGCGCCCGCTTCGATCGCGGCGCGGATATGGTCGATGCTGTTTTCGGTGGTACAGAACACGACGCGCGGCCGTTCTTCATGCCCATAGTCGAGATCGTTGAACGCGCCGAGGAACTCCATCCCGCTCATCACCGGCATGTTCCAGTCGAGCAGGATGACATCGGGGCGATTGGCACGGCAAAAGGTCAGCGCCTCCTGTCCATCGGCGGCCTCTTCGACCGCAAAGGACATGCTTTCAAGGATATGGCGTGCGACCTTGCGAATGACTTTGCTGTCGTCGACCACCAGACAAGATTTCGACATTAATTTAACTCCGACCCCCGCGACTTGGGCCTGTTTAGGTTGAAGGGGTATTCAGCCCGTTAATGAACGGCAGGAATCATGCAGCCTTTAAGGTGGGTAAGGTAATGAAATGCGACGGATCGACGACGAGCAGCGAAGCGTCCTGATGCTCGATCATCGCATCGGCGACGCGCGCCCATCCGGGCAGCAGCTTGCCCGCAATCCGCGTTTCGGGCGCGTCGATGAAACAGACATCCTCGATTTCGTCGGCGAGCAGCGCATAGCCATGCTGGGCGACCTCGACGACGATCACGCGTTGCCCCGGCGCCACCGGCACCGGGGGCAGCCCGACGACGACATGCGGGTCAATCAGGGTGAAGACGCGGCTGCGCAGCGCAAACAGTCCTGCGACATGCGGCGGCGCGGCGGGAACCTCGACCGGCGTGCCGACTGTGACGACCGAATGGATCGCCCGGCTGCGCAATGCGACCCGTGTGTCGGCGATACGCGCGATCAGATAGAGTTTTTCCATCATGCGACCTGTCCCCCGATTTGGCGGCGCAACGCGTCGAGCAGCGCCTGGCGATCGTAGCGATAGACGGTGTCGTCGCCGGGTCCGGCGGCGGCGATCGAGCTGCGCAGGCGGATCACCGGCACCCCGTCGGCGGCGTCGCGCGACCGCGCACCTTCGGCCGTGAAGCACAGCAGCACGTCGGGGGCCTCGTCGGAGGGGGTATCGCCCGAAATGACGCGGTAACCGGCACTCCGCAGGATCGGCGCCAGGAAATTGTCGCCCCAGCCGTCATGGTCGTCGGCCAGGCGGCAGAGCGGCTGGCGCAGCGCCGTCGCGGCGGCCGCCCCGACGGCATATTGTTCCATCAGCCAGAAAGGGTCGATCAGTTCGACGGGCTCGCCGCCGACGAGCACAACGCCGGCGACCAGCCCCGGCGCGGCCGACGGCTGGACGGCGTCGGGCAGGCGAACGATGTCGATCACCTCGGCAATCGGATAGCAGAGCACGGCCTGCCCGTCGTAAAGGCGGAGCAGTTTCAAGCTCCCCTCGCCGCCCGGCGCGGTCGCCGCATGGACGGGAAAAATCTCGTCGCCGATCTGGGCCTGCACCCGGCCCGCGCTTTCAAACAAGGCCGATGCGGGGACTTCCTCGACCCGCTCGATGACCGACAGGCGGACGCCGCGGACGCGGGCGTTGGTATCGCGGAACAGCAGCAACTGCGCGGCATTGCGCGCCGCGGCGGCTTCGGCCTCGGCCTCGGCCATCCGGTCGTGGCTGCGACCGGCCTCGCTGGCGTCGATCGCCGACGCGGCGAGCATCCCCTGGACGTCGAGCAGCAGCACCGGGCGACCGTTGTCGGGCAGCGTTGTCCCGGCATAAAGCCCGGTCGCCATAATCATCGGCGCCGCGGGCTTGATCACCAGTTCCTCATGGTCGTGGATCGCCGCGACGCTCAACGCATAGCTTTGCCCCTGCCCCGGACGGACGATGACGAGCGCGCGGTCGTCGACGTCGTCGCCGTGGTGGCGCCCGCGACCCAGCACGGATTCGAGGCGGAGCAGCGGATATTGTTCGCCGCGAACCGTCGCCAGTTCGCCGCCGCCGACGCGGTCGATGCGAACGGTGTCACCGCCTTCCAACAGGATTTCGCGGACGGCGCCGCGCGGGATCGCGAAATATTGTCCCGCCGCGCGCACCATCAGGCCGGATATGATCGTCAGCGTCATCGGCACGCGCAGCAGGATCGTCAGCCCGCGCCCCTCTTCATTGCGCAGTTCGACGATGCCGCCGATCTTTTCGACATTCGCCCGGACGATATCCATCCCGACCCCGCGGCCGGAAATGGCGGTCACTTCCGCGGCGGTCGAAAAACCGGGGCGGAAGATCAGGTCCAGCTTTTCCTTCGGCCCCAGCGCGCGCGCTTCGGCCGCCGTAATGGCGCGCATGGCGACCGCCTTGGCGACCAGCGCGTCGGGCGACAGGCCGCGACCGTCGTCCTGGATCGCAATTTCGATCTGGTTCCCCGACTGGCGGGCGGACACCGAAATCGTCGCGGTGATGTCCTTGCCCGCGGCGACACGGTCCTCCAGCGGCTCGACACCATGGTCGATGGCGTTGCGGACGATGTGGATCAGCGGATCGCGGATATTCTCCATCATCTCGCGATCGAGTTCGACCTCGCCGCCGCTCGTCTGGAACGCGATCTTCTTGCCCAAGTCCTGCGCCAGGTCGCGGACGATCCGCGGCAGCGGCGCGAACAATTTGTCGATCCGCTGCATCCGCATCTGGCTGACCGACTGGCGCATTCCGGCGATCGAATCGGACAGGCGGTCGAACGAAGCGATGACCGACAGGTCGGCGCCCGATTCGCGGAGCATCCGGGCAAATTCATTGCGCGCGAGCACGATGTCGGTGACCCCGGTCATCACGCTGTCAAGCAGCGGCAACGGAACACGGATCGAACGCCAGCTTTGCAGTTCGGTGCCGAAATCGTCGTCGCGGCGCAGCGGGACCCCGGCGACCTCGAACGACGCATCGGGCGCGGCGCCCTGTTCGGCAAGCGCGCCGATGACTTCGCGGTCGTCGCCAGCGGGTTCGGCTCCGTCCTGGCCCAAAGCCGTGCAGAGATCGCCCAGACGGTCGAGAATGCCCAGAACGCCCGATACGAGCGCGGCATTCGCCTGGCGATTGCCACGGCGAACCTGGTCGAGCGCATCTTCGGCGGCGTGCGACAGCGCGGTAACGCGCGGCAGCGCGAGAAAACCCGAACTGCCCTTGATCGTGTGGACAAGGCGGAAAATGGCGTCGAGCTGGGCGCGGTCGGCCGGATCGGCTTCCCACGCGACGATCGCCCCGCCCGCTTCGGCCAGAATCTCCGCCGTTTCGGCCAAAAAGTCGTTCAGCAGATCGTCCATCGCCGTATCGGTGCGCCCTAAAAACTGAGGCTTCACCATGGCGGACAATGGTTAAGGAGGGTTTTACGCAAGGCAGCCGAGAACCGCGCAAAAGGGATGAAATCGCCGCGACCGCAGCCTCTCGCTTCCGGCGCGATATGTATCGACTCTGGGCCAGATAGGCCTAGGCTGTGTAAGCAGAGGCTTTCGTGCGACCCCGAAGGCCGATGGGGCTTCCTTTGGTCAGGACCGCAGAGGATGAAAGGGCCTCGCCGCTTTGTGGGGCCCTTTTGCCGAGCGCTGGCTTTCCTGCGGGATGTCGTGCCGCCCGCCGGTCAACGCCCCCTCAGCACCGCCCCAACCAGCAGCGACGTCGGCGTTTCGCGCGCAAGCATGACGGTGCCGTCGCTCTGCCGCGCAACCGCCTGCACCAGCACGGCGGGCGCGGTGCGCGAAGTCATCGGGCTGGCGCCCTCACCTTCGGCAAGGATGCGTTCGACGTCGGCATCGAGGAAGATGCGTTCGGCCTCGACGTGCAGCGCGATTTCGATCGCTCCGTCGGGATGGGCGCCCTGTTTTTCGCAGCCGATATCGAGCCGCCCGCCCCGCACCAACGCATCGACGAGCAGCAGCGAGAGGTTGAGGATGATCTTCACCGCGGGCTTGGGCAGCGGTTCGGTCCCGATCATCCAGTTGAGTTCGATCGCGCGGTCACCGATGATGCCCTGTATCGCCGACTTGGCCTCGTCGGCCGGGACCAGTTCGCCGAACCCCCCGGCCGATCCGAACGCGAGGCGAAAGAATTTGAGCTTGTTCGCCGAGGTCCGCGCGCTTTGTTCGAGCAGTTCAAAACAACGCTCTCGCATCGCCGGGTCTTTCTCGTCGGCGAGCAGTTCCAGCCCGTTGGCGAAGGCTCCGACAGGACTCAGCAGGTCGTGACACAGGCGCGAGGCCAGCATCGAGGCGAAATCGACGCGATCGTCGGTCATGGATGAACAGGCTCCCCAGCGCAGTGTCCGGACGTTTCCGGCGTGCGCCGCTCCTACGGCACCGGGGCCGCCCAGAGCAAGCATGATACGGCGAGCCGCGACCCTTGAATTTTGGCGCCCCAAAACCACATTCGCTTCGATGCAGGGGGATGACGATATTTTGACCGTGGCACTGGCGGATAGCGCGGCCGGGTTGCGGCTCGACCGGGCGCTGGCGGAGGCCCTGCCCAACCTGTCGCGCGAACGATTGAAAAACCTGATCAAGGGCGGCCGTGTCGCCGATGCGACCGGCACGATCTTGTGGGACCCTTCGGCCAGGGCCGCGGCGTCCGCGACGATCGCGGTCCGCCTGCCCGCCACCACCCCGGCGCATAATGTGGCGCAGGATATGGGGCTGGTCGTCGCTTATGAGGACGAACATCTGATCGTCGTCGACAAGCCCGCGGGAATGGTCGTCCATCCTGCCGCGGGCAATCTCGACGGCACGATGGTCAACGCCCTGCTCCACCATTGCGCAGGACAATTGTCGGGGATCGGCGGCGTCGCGCGGCCGGGGATCGTCCACCGGATCGACAAGGATACCAGCGGGCTGATCGTCGCGGCCAAGCATGACAAGGCGCACGAAGGCCTCGCGAAGCAGTTCGCGGCGCACAGCATCGACCGCCGCTACCTCGCGATTGCGACCGGGCGCCCGATGCCCGCGAACGGCACCGTCGACGCCGCGCTGGGCCGGTCGAGCACCAACCGCAAAAAGATGGCCGTGGTCGCCGAAGGCCGCGGCAAACATGCGATCACCCACTATCGCACGATCGAGCCGCTGAAAAATGCCACGCTGGTCGAATGCCGACTGGAAACCGGACGCACGCATCAGGTGCGCGTCCACATGATGCATATCGGCCACCCGCTGGTCGGTGACCCGGTCTATGGCCGCGCCAAAAAGCCTCTGTCGGAGGTGCTGAAAGCGCGGAATTTCGCGCGGCAGGCATTGCACGCGGCCCATTTGGGCTTTATTCATCCGGTGACCGGTAACAGGATCGCGCTCGACAGCGAACTCCCAGCGGACATGCGGGAACTGATCGATGAATTGCGCGTTTAGGTTTTGAATGAAAATCTATTTTGACCGCTGGACCCAACCGCGGCATATTTCTCCTCTGAAAATAAGGGAAGTCTCTACCCATGGCTAACAAAAGCAATGTTCCGGCAACGGTGCCCGCGCTCGGCGGCGAGGCGAGCCTGAACCGCTATCTGGCCGAAATTCGCAAATTCCCTCTCCTGACCCCCGAGCAGGAATATATGCTCGCGAAGCGGTTTCAGGAGCATGGCGACAATGAAGCTGCGGCGCAGCTTGTCACATCGCACCTTCGCCTCGTTGCCAAGATCGCGATGGGCTACCGCGGCTATGGCCTGCCGGTCAGCGAACTGATCAGCGAAGGCAATATCGGCCTGATGCAGGGCGTGAAGAAATTCGACCCCGAACGCGGCTTCCGCCTCGCCACCTATGCGATGTGGTGGATCAGGGCGTCGATCCAGGAGTTCATCCTGCGGTCGTGGAGCCTTGTCAAAATGGGCACCACCGCCGCGCAGAAAAAGCTGTTCTTCAATCTCCGCCGGATGAAGAACAACCTCGCGGCGTTCGAGGACGGCGACCTGTCGCCCGAACATCTGACCAAGATCGCGACCGACCTGGGCGTGACCGAGGAAGAGGTCACCAGCATGAACCGCCGCATGGCGATGGGCGGCGACACCTCGCTGAACGTCCCGATGGGCGAGGATGGCGACAGCCAGTGGCAGGACCTGCTGGGCGACGAAGGCCCGCTGCAGGACGAACGCGTCGCCGAGGCGCAGGAACGCGACGTGCGCCATTCGCTGCTGAACGAGGCGCTCGAAACGTTGAACGAACGCGAGCGCCACATCCTGACCGAACGCCGCCTGACCGACGACCCCAAGACGCTCGAGGATTTGAGCCAGGTCTATGACGTCAGCCGCGAACGCGTCCGCCAGATCGAGGTGCGCGCGTTCGAGAAGCTGCAAAAGGCGATGCTCAAACTCGCGGGCGACCGGCGGCTGGTCACCGCCTGACGGCTTTCGCCGACGGGTGGAAGCGGCGATTTGACTCGCTGATCCAAAAGGACCAGCCTCCCCTTTCGGACACGTCGAAGGGGGACAGGTCATGTGGAAATGGATACGGATTCCCAAAGGCATCGCACTGCTGGCCTTTCTGCTGCCGTGGATGACGGTCAGCTGTTCCGACCAGACATTGGTCGAAGCGAGCGGGTTCGGTTTGGCTTTTGGCCGCGTCACCGCGATGGGACAGGCCGCGCAGGCCAGCGATGGCGCCTCGCTCAACATCTGGCTGATTCTGGCGCTGCTCGCGATTGCGGGAGGGTTGGTGCTCCTTTTCACCCGGGGCCGCGAGGCCGCGAAGCTGGTACTCGGCACGTCGGTGGCGGCGCTGGCGCTGATCTTCTTCGGCACCTATCGCTACAGCAAGGATGCGATCCTGGCTGAAGCGGCAAAGAACGGGTCGAACGGCAATATGGATCAGGCCGCACTGGCGATGATCCAGGTCCATTGGGAAATCGGTTACTGGCTCGCGCTGCTGTCGCTGATCGCCGCCGCGGTGATGGCCTGGCTGGTGATGAGCGGCAAGGAGGCCGACGCCGAAGCAAAGATGCGTTCGCTGGCGAAAGACGCGGCCGACCGCATGGCCGCAAAGGACGATCCGCCACCCACGCCCTGAATTTCGATCGACCGGATCAACCCCGCTTGCCTCGCGCCGCCAAGCGGCTAATTTGGCGGCATGGCAACGTCTTCCCGCGCCAAGCCGCGCAAGCTTCCCTGGTATCTGCGACCGTTCAAATGGCTGCTGTGGTTCATCGCGATTTCGGTGGCGTGGGTGCTCGTCTATGCCGTGGTGCCGCCGCCGGTGACCGCAACGATGCTGTTCGACAGCAACGGCATCACCAAGGATTGGGAAAGTCTGTCGCATATCGACCGCGACATGGTGCGCGCGGTGATCGCGGCCGAGGACGGAAAATTCTGCACCCATAATGGCTTCGACACCGAAGCGATCGAACAGGCGATCGAACGCAACGCCCAGGGCAAGCGCATGCGCGGCGGATCGACGGTCAGCCAGCAGACGGCGAAAAATGTCTTCCTGTGGCAGGGCAGCGGCTGGACGCGCTACGTCCGCAAAGTGCCCGAAGTATGGTTCACCTTCCTGATCGAAAAAATCTGGGGCAAGCGGCGGATCATGGAAGTCTATCTGAACGTCGCCGAGACCGGCATCGGCACCTATGGCGTCGAGGCGGGCGCGCAGCGTTATTTCAAACATGGCGCCGACAAGTTGACGCCGCGCGAGGCCGCCCGGATCGCCGCGATCCTGCCGCTGCCCAAGAAGCGCGAGGCGATCAGCCCATCGGGCTTCACCCGCCGTTACGGCAATACGATCACCGCGCGGATCGGCCAGGTGCGGCGCGACGGGCTGGATGCGTGCGTTTATGAATAGCTGACCGCCAAAGGCCGGGACATCCGCCCGGTCGCGTCGCGATGGGGAGACACCGGCAGCGCCCGATCCTTGTCGATCTTGCCCCGATCCTTGTCGATCTTGCATTGCGCAGAACGAAAAAGGGCGCCGCGTTGCCGCAGCGCCCCTTTCACGATCAGGATCCCGAACGGGAGACGGTCTTACTTGATACCGTCGCGCTCCATCCGCTTGCGCTCCATCTTGCGGGCGCGGCGGACGGCGGCAGCATGCTCGCGCGCACGCTTTTCGCTGGGCTTCTCGTAGTGACGACGCAGCTTCATTTCGCGATACACGCCCTCACGCTGCAGCTTCTTCTTGAGCGCGCGAAGGGCCTGGTCGACATTATTGTCGCGAACGATGATTTGCATACGCCGTGTCGTCTCCTGTTCGTCAAAACGATTTGCGCCACCGGGCAACCCGGTTTGCCGTAAATCGCCGATATTCGGGCAATAAAAAGAGCGCCGCGATCACGCGACGTTCCGATGGAGCGCCAACTAGAGAGATTCGCGCCGAAATGCAAGCCCCCGCGCGGCGAACCGCGCCCGGCGCGCTATCGAACCCTGCTGTCCGCTCGCGGGATTGTGCCACGCCCCTTCCTTATGGCATAGGTAGCAGGACGAAACTAACATCATGATGAGGGACAGGCCATGGCGACCCAGCTCAAGCGCAACAGCAAATATAGCGAAGCCGAATGGACGGCGCGGCAGGAACTGGCCGCCTGTTACCGCGTCTTCGCGATGATGGGCTGGGACGAGATGATCTTCAACCACATCACGGTAAAAGTGCCCGACGAGGAAGGCGCCTTCCTGATCAACCCTTATGGCCTGCACTTCAGCGAAGTCACGGCGTCGAACCTGATCAAGATCGACATCGACGGCAACAAGGTGGACGAGGATAATCCCTGGCACGTCAACAAGGCGGGCTTTGTCCAGCACAGCCTGTTCCACCGCGTCCTGCCCGACGCGCACGCGATCATCCACACGCACACCACCGCGACAGTCGCGGTGTGCGCGCTCGAAGGCGGGCTGCAACCCGTGAACTTCTATGCCTGCAATTTCGCGGGCCAGCTCGCCTACCATGATTTCGAGGGCGTGACGGTGCGCGAGGAAGAGGGCGAGCGGCTCGTCCAGAACCTCGGCGACAAGCGCATCCTGATGCTGAAAAATCACGGGCCCGTCGTGATGGGCAAGACGCTGACCGAAGCCTTCATCAAATATTGGGCGCTCCAGCGCGCGTGCGAAATCCAGATGGCGACGATGAGCATGGGCCAGCCGATCACCGTGCCCAACGAAGTGATCGCGGTCCACCAGCGCGACCTGTTCATGGCCTCGATTCCCGGACAGGCTGGCAAGGCCGAATTCGACGCAATGGTGCGCAAGGTCGACAAGATCGACACGAGCTGGCGTGACTAATCCCACCGCGGCGCTAACAGGGGCGGCATGACGCGATTCTCGGTCAACGACCGCCCGGTCGAATATCGCATGGACCCCGAAACGCCCCTGCTGTGGGCGCTGCGCGACGCATCGAACCTGACGGGCACCAAATATGGCTGCGGCACCGGCGATTGCGGCGCCTGCACCGTCGACATCGACGGCGAGGCGATTCGCAGCTGCATGGTCACGATTGCGGAATGCGAGGGCCGCTTCGTCACCACGATCGAGGGCCTCGCGCGCGACCGCAGCCATCCGGTGCAGCAGGCGTGGGTTGCCGAGCAGGTGCCGCAATGCGGTTTCTGCCAGTCGGGAATGATCATGGCCGCGGCCGCGCTGCTGCGGTCGAACAGCAATCCCAGCGATGCCGAAATCGACGCGGCGATGACCAACATCTGCCGTTGCGGCACCTATCCGCGTATCCGCACCGCAATCCGGCTGGCGGGCCGCGTCATCCGCGGCGAAGAACGCATCGCCGCCGCCCCGCCGCCCGGCATCCGCCCGGAAGATGCGGCAGAGGCCGTCCCGGCGCTGCGCCTGCCGCCGGGAAGCTGAACGCGCCCGTTCATCTAGCTGAACCGCAGGCAACAACGCGGTCAGCCGTCGATCATCTTGCACAGGGTAAGAATCACGTCATCATCCCGGCTGGCCTCTCCAGCAAACGGGACATGAGTTGGAGAATGGCGAGATGAAGAAGATGTTCGGAGGATTGCTGATTGCGGCAACGATCCTGACCCCCATCGCTCCCGCAGCCGCACAGGCATCGGGCGAGCGGGTGCAGATCGCGCAGCGCGGCGACCGTGGTGACCGTGGACCGCGCGGCCCCGAAGTGCGCCGCGGCGGTGGTGAAGCCCGCGCCCAGCGCCAGCAAAGCCGCCAGCCGCGGGCCGATCGGCAGCCGCGCAGCGAAATGCGGCAGCAGCGCGGGAATGACGCGCAGCGACAGGCGCAGCGCCAGCAATGGCAGGCGCAGCGCGGCAATGACCAGCAACGCCAGCAATGGCAACAACGGCAGGCGCAGCAAGCCC
>Ga0155548_141_pt1 | contig 101717 bp, 93 predicted proteins | sample RifCSPhighO2_12_FD_107205 | JGI IMG/M metagenome (GOLD analysis project Ga0155548, IMG submission 107205) | Sphingopyxis sp. RIFCSPHIGHO2_12_FULL_65_19
CAGTAAGGCTTTGTTGGTGAAGGCAGGATCGTCTGGATCATGGCTCCCGGCGATCAGCCACCCCTCAAAAACACCCGCGAAACGGGCATAACTATCGACCAGCCCGCCTGCCGGGACCGGGGCGTAACGATGGCCCACGCCCTTGGGGCCGGTTATCGCCTCCATATTGACGCCGACCGAATAGTCACTCTCCGGCACCATCGCCAACCCGTCGGGCAACGGTTTTTTCTCGGTCGCGTCGCCCCATTGCACAACATAATTGTCCTGCACCCGGTTCACGCTCGTCCCGTCCCACCAATGTGCGGCGGCGAGTTTGCGGATGTTGCCAACCCATCCTTGGCTGAAGGGCGCGGGCATCAGTTGAATGACCACGCGGCGCGCCTTGCCCGTGGCGCCGGGCGCCAGGTCCATCACCAGAAGGTCGGATGGTGCGATCGCGATCCAGTCGCTCGCGGGCGCCGCCGCCGCAATCTCGCCGGGTGACGGAATCGGCGTTGGTTCCTGCGCAGTGACCGGAAGGGCGAGCGAAGCGGCAGCGGCGGCCAGAAGCAGATGTTTCATGGCCGATGTCTGCCACGCCCAATCGGCTTGCGAAAGCCCCGCCAAGCGATTAGGGCGCGCGTTCCAAGCATGCGGAGCGGTGGCCGAGTGGTCGAAGGCGCTCGCCTGGAAAGTGAGTATACGTCAAAAGCGTATCGAGGGTTCGAATCCCTCCCGCTCCGCCAACTGCCCCTCCCCAGACGTTTGTCCGGCATATGCTTGTCAAAGGCCTGGCACCCCACTACCCCACGCGGACGCACCTCCGGGCGCCACGACCAGCGGACGCCGCCTCAAAAAGATTTCTTCAGCTGAGCCCTGATTCCCCCACTCCCTATGTCGAACCGCTCAGCATCGGGGCGGGTCGCCGCGCGCTTGCGATCCTGCTTGCCGTTCTGATCCCGGCCGTCCTGCTGTTCATGCTGCTGGCTTTCAATCTGACCACCCGGCCGGACGTCAAAGAAGAAACCATCAGCGTCGTGAACCTGGAGGCAAGCGAGATTTCGCAAGAGGCGCCCGAACCAAGCAACGCGCAGCCGGAACGCACCGCCGAGCCACCGACGTCGCCGCAACCCGCACCCGACGAACCGCAACCAGCACCTCCGCCGCCACGGACCCCCGAACCGAAGACCGCGCCGACCCTGCCGACGCCCAGCGCCGCGCCCGCGCCCCCGCAAAGCGTCGTTCGTCCAAGCGGCGGCGCAGTTTATGGCCCGCCCGATACGCGACGTTCATCCTCGTCATCTGGCGATTCAGAGCGCGTGGGAACGGCGCCAAATGGCGAGCCGCTCTATGCCGCGCGCTGGTATCGCGAGCCGAGGGATGATGAACTGCGCGGATATTTGTCGACCGCCAGCGGCCCAGGCTGGGGGCTGATCGCGTGCCGCACGGCACCAGACTACCGCGTCGAAGATTGTGTCGGGCTGGACGAATATCCGAATGGATCGCAGATCACCCGCGCGGTGCTCGCCGCCGCCTGGGCGTTTCAGGTGCGCCCCCCGCGGCGCGGCGGGCAGCCGCTGGTCGGCGCCTGGGTCCGGATCAGGATCGATTACGGCGTCAAGCGGCGATAGCACGGCGCCGATGCAGGCGCCTGTTGCGGACGTGCACGATAATCTGGGCGGGAACCTGTTCGGCCCACGATCGATATGATAGCAAGAGCGGACGAATCCGGAAATTTTCTCGCCGAAGCGGCAGGTATGAACAGCCGCGCGGTATCGACTGCCTGACTTTCCCGTGAGCCTTCGCGCGCACTGGCAAACAGAGAGAAACGGAAGATGGCTATGCAGACCCCAGCAGAGTTTGAACTGTCGCGCCGCGGCATGCTTGTCGGCGGTGCTGCGTCGGTCGCGGCGGTAACGATCCCGCCGGTGACCGCCGCCCCGACCCGGCCGGCGACGCCGCCGCCAGCGACGGCCAAGGTTGCCTTTGAAGTCAATGGCACGGCGCGCGAGCTGGAAGTCGATACGCGGACCTCGCTGCTCGATGCGCTGCGCGAGCAGTTGCACCTGACCGGCACCAAAAAGGGTTGCGACCACGGCCAGTGCGGCGCCTGCACCGTCATCGTCGACGGCCGCCGTATCAATAGCTGTTTGACCCTGGCGGTCATGCACGAGGGCGACAAGATTGTGACGATCGAGGGATTGGGCACGCCCGACAAGATGCACCCGATGCAGGATGCCTTCGTCGTGCACGACGGCTATCAATGCGGATATTGCACACCGGGCCAGATATGCTCCGCGGTCGCGGTGCTCGACGAGATCAAGGCCGGCATCCCCAGCCATGTCACCGCCGACCTCAACGCGGCACCGAAAGTGACCGCGACAGAGCTTCGCGAACGAATGAGCGGAAACATCTGCCGCTGCGGCGCCTATTCCAATATCATCGACGCGATCAGCGACGTCGCGGGAGTGAAAGCATGAAAAGCTTCACCTATGAACGCGCCGATACGGTCGCAGCCGCAACGGCAGCCTTTGCCCGCGCAAAAGACGCCCGGTTTATCGCAGGCGGCACGAACCTCCTCGACCTGATGAAGCTGGAGATCGAAACGCCTGCGCATCTGATCGACGTCAGCCGCCTTGCGCTCGATCGGATCGATGCCACGCCTGAGGGTGGGCTGCGCATCGGCGCGATGGTTCGCAACACCGACCTTGCCAGCGATACGCGCGTTCGGCGGGACTATGGCCTGTTATCGCGCGCGCTGGTGGCCGGAGCATCGGGCCAGCTTCGCAACAAGGCGACGACCGCGGGCAATCTGCTCCAGCGCACGCGCTGTCCCTATTTTTACGATACGAACCAGCCATGCAACAAGCGCAAGCCGGGCACCGGCTGCGCTGCGATCGGCGGTTTCCATCGCCTGCACGCCGTCATCGGTGCGAGCGACGCGTGCATCGCGACGCACCCCAGCGATATGGCGGTGGCGATGCGTGCGCTGGACGCCAGCGTCGAAACGGTCGATGCGGCCGGAAAGGCCCGCGTGATCCCGATTGCCGATTTTTATCGCGCGCCGGGCACCACACCGCACCTCGAAACCGTGCTCGCGCCGGGCGAGCTCATCACCGCGGTGACACTGCCAAAGCCGGTGGGCGGCACGCACATCTATCACAAGGTCCGCGACCGCGCTTCCTATGCCTTCGCTTTGATTTCGGTCGGCGTCGTGGTGCAGAAGGACGGGACCGGGCGCGTCGCGCTTGGCGGCGTCGGCTACAAGCCCTGGCGCGTCTCCGCGGCGGATGCCGAGTTGCCGCGGGGGGCGAAGGCGGTGACCGCCGCCCTGCTCGACGGCGCGAAGCCGGGCCACGAAAATGCCTATAAACTGCCCCTGGTCGAGCGGACACTCGCCGGGGTGCTGGCACAAGCGAAAGGCTGAACGATGAAGTTCGATACGCCCGCAACGACGAACCCGATCGATCGGCTGAAGGTCGTCGGCAAACCCACCAATCGCATCGACGGCCCGCTCAAGACGACCGGCACCGCACCCTACGCCTATGAACGGCACGACGTCGCAGCCAACCAGGCCTATGGCTATGTGGTGGGATCGGCGATCGCCAAGGGACGCATTGCGTCGATCAATCTCGACGACGCAAAGGCGGCCCCAGGTGTCGTCGCCATTGTCACCGCGGCGGATGCCGGCACGCTCGGCAAAGGCAATTTCAACACCGCCAAGCTGCTCGGCGGCCCCGAAATCGAGCATTATCATCAGGCGATTGCGCTGGTCGTCGCCGACAGTTTTGAACAGGCGCGGGCCGCGGCGTCACTTGTTCGGGTGGAATATGTGCGCGCCAAGGGTGCCTATGACCTTGCCGCCGCGATGGACACCGCGACCAAGCCAAAGGCGTCGTTCGGCGTCGAGGCCGATACCAGTGTCGGCGACTTCGCATCGGCCTTTGCGTCGGCGCCGGTGACGATCGATGCCCGCTATGCCACACCCGACCACACCCATGCGATGATGGAACCGCACGCGTCGATCGCTGCTTGGCAAGATGACAAGTTGACGCTGTGGACATCGAACCAGATGATCGCCTGGTCCGTCGGCGACATGGCGAAAACGCTGGGTATACCAAAGGAGAATATCCGCCTTGATTCGCCCTATATCGGTGGCGGTTTCGGCGGCAAATTGTTCATCCGCGCCGATGCGCTGCTCGCCGCGCTCGGCGCCAAAGCGGCGAAGCGCCCGGTCAAGGTCGCGCTGCCACGCCCGTTCGTGACCAACAACACGACCCATCGCCCGGCGACGATCCAGCGCGTGCGGATCGGTGCGACCGCGGACGGCAAGATTACTGCCATCGGGCACGAAAGCTGGTCGGGCGACCTGCCCGGCGGTGGTCCCGAAACCGCAGTCGCCCAGACGCGGCTGCTATACGCCGGTGCGAACCGGATGACCGCGATGCGCCTGGCAGTGCTCGACTTGCCCGAAGGCAATGCGATGCGCGCGCCCGGCGAAGCGCCGGGCCTGATGGCGCTGGAAATCGCGGTCGACGAAATGGCGGAGAAGCTGGGCATGGACCCGATCGCCTTTCGCGTCCTCAACGACACGCAGGTCGATCCCGAAAAGCCAAGCCGTCCCTTTTCGCAGCGCCGACTGAACGAATGTATGCAGACCGGCGCCGACAAGTTCGGCTGGGCTCGCCGCAACGCAAAGCCGGGCAGCGCGCGCGACGGACGCTGGCTGGTCGGGATGGGGGTCGCGGCGGCGTTTCGCAACAATCTGAATGGTCCTTCCGCGGCGCGGGTGCGGCTCGATCGATCGGGGATCGTAACGGTCGAGACCGACATGACCGACATCGGCACCGGAACCTACACGATCATCGCGCAAACCGCGGCCGAGATGATGGGCCTGCCGCTCGACCGGATCGTCGTCAAACTGGGAGATTCGGCTTTTCCCGTATCGGCAGGTTCGGGCGGTCAATGGGGCGCAAACAGCTCGACCGCCGGTGTCTATGCCGCCTGCGTCAAGCTGCGCGAAATGGTCACAGAAAAGCTGGGGTTCGATGCCGCCACGGCAATATTTGCCGATGGCAAAGTGTCGGTGGGTCGCCGGAGCGCCGCCCTGGAAAAGGCGGCCGACGACAGCGAACTCGTCGCCGAGGACAAGATGGAATATGGCGATCTGGCCGAAAAATATCAGCAATCGACCTTTGGTGCCCATTTTGCGGAAGTCGGCGTCGACGCCATGACCGGCGAGATCCGCGTCCGGCGGATGCTTGCCGTGTGTGCGGCGGGCCGCATCCTCAATCCGAAGGCCGCGCGCAGCCAGGTGATCGGTGCGATGACGATGGGCGCCGGATCGGCGCTGATGGAGGAATTGGCCGTCGACAAGCGTTTCGGCTTTTTCGTCAACCACGATCTTGCGGGTTATGAAGTGCCCGTCCACGCCGACATCCCGCACCAGGACGTCATTTTTCTCGACGAAACCGATCCCACCACATCGCCGATGAAGGCAAAGGGTGTCGGCGAACTTGGGATTTGCGGGGTCGCTGCGGCCATTGCCAATGCCGTCTACAACGCCACCGGCGTGCGCGTCCGCAACTATCCGATCACGCTCGACAAACTGCTCGACAAGCTGCCGGATATCGCATGACCCCGTCCCCGCGCGCCTGCCGTCAGGTTCCGCGCAGATCCTGGGGTCGGTCGATATCGGCGAGTTCGTCGGCGCTGGTGCGGACAAGCGCCGCGCCTGCGAGCAGCCCCTTGCCGCCGCGGTCGCCTTCCCCGGCGCACAGCGCATCGAAAAGCGAACGGTCGAACAGCGCCGGCGGCATGGCCGCATCGCCGTCGGTCGATGCGACTACGGGCGCGCCGACTGGATCGAAACGCGCGAGCAGCCTTCGCAAATGGACCGCACCGACGAAGGGCATATCGGCGAGGCAGACGAGCGCCGCCCTTTCGGTGCCCCGCGCCGCCGACGCGATGCCGGATGCCAGTGACTGCGACAGGCCGCGCTCGCTATGCGGATTGACCGCAATGTCGAAACCAAGCGCCCCCAATTGCCGCGCCAGCGGTCCATCCGCATCGCGGCACACGGCGATACGTCGCGCCGGCGCCAATTCGGCGATCCGCCGCGCCGCATGCAACGCGAGTGCTTCGCCCGCCAACGGCGCAAGCAACTTGTCATCGCGGCCGAAACGCTCGGACCTCCCGGCGGCAAGCAGGATGGCGACAATCTCGTCTGCATCGATCATGGCCGATCAGCGTCCTTCCCGTGCCGTGCGCGCAGCGTGCATCCTGACCGCAGAATTGGCATGATAGCAACCTCGCCCGCCGATATATTGCGCTTCATTGCCACCCGGAACGACGAGGGCATCGCGGCCACCCTTGTGACGCTCACCGGAATCGAAGGATCGTCGCCACGCGCGATCGGAGCCCAGATGGCCGTCGCGGAGGATGGGCGATATCTCGGTTCCTTTTCGGGAGGCTGCGTCGAGGCCGCCGTGGTCGCCGAAGCGATCGAGACGCTGGCCGACGGAAACGCCCGGCGCGTGCGCTTCGGCGCGGGTTCACCCTATCTGGATATTCGCCTGCCCTGCGGCAGCGGTATCGACCTGCTGTTCACCCCGCGCCCTTCCCCCGACGCGATCAACCAAATCCTCTCCTGCCTCGAGCGGAGGGAACCCGCCGTCCTGCTCCTCTCGCAAGAGGGGGTCCGCTGTGCATCTCCGATCGACAATGATGCGGCGACCGGCTGGCGGGACGACCAGTTTCTGCTCCGCTTCGCGCCCACGCTGCGTATCTTGGTGATGGGCCAAGGCGAGGAACTCACGGCGCTCGCGCGGCTTGCCCATGCGTTCGGCGCCGACATCTGCGCCATGTCGCCCGACCGGCCCGCGTTGGCCCAGCTTGCCATTGAGGGCATCGAGACCGCCGAACTTGCCACGCGCACCATGCTTCCGCCGGTCGTCAGCGATGACTGGACCGCCATCCTCTCGGTCTTTCACGACCGCGATTGGGAAGAGGCGCTGCTGCCCGATGCGCTGCGCCTCCCGGGCTTCTATGTCGGTGCAATCGGGAGCCCGCGCACGCAAAGGGACCGGCGCGATGCACTCGACGCGGCGGGTGTGCCTCGGTCGGTTGGCGACAGGCTCAGCTCGTCGGTCGGACTGATCCCGGCGACGCGCGACCCGTCGATGCTGGCCCTGTCGGCGCTGGCGCAGATCGCGCAGGAATATCACGCGATCGCCGCGCGACATGGTGCGCCGACAAACGCCGACGCTCCGGTATCGACCGACGCGCTTCATACCGCCTGAGTGATGGAAAATCCGACGGCTCGCGCTCGCGAAAACCGGCTGGAAGGGAAATGGCGCACCCGGAACGATTCGAACGTCCGACCCTCAGATTCGTAGTTTTGTGGTCCGCCTTTCCTCTGGTTTCCGGTGCGCCTCCCCGATTTTCCAGACTCGACGCATTTCTAACGCTGTTCCTTTCCTGTTCTCGCCTTGCCTTTCCGTCGCTTGCCGCTAGGATGATTGCCAGATGATTGCCAACGGAGCGGGCAAGAGAAATGGCGACGGGCAAAATCACAAAACGCGCGGTGGACGCGATGCGGGCCGGGCCTAGCAATGACTTCCTGTGGGACACTGAGGTTAAAGGCTTCGGGGTAAAGATCACCCCGGCGGGCAAGCGGGTCTATATCCTGCAATACCGCCTTGGCGGCGCTGGGACGGCGACGAAGCGCTACACCATCGGCGCGCACGGCCCATGGACGCCTGACGCTGCCGAAAAAGAGGCAAAGCGGCTGCTCGCGCTGGTCGATCAGGGGAAAGACCCCGCCGACGATAAGCGCCAGCGGGTCCGCGAAGCCACCGACCTGACCTTTAGCGCGGTCGCCGATCGATTCGAGCAACTGGAATTGCCCAAGCGGTGGGCGAAGTCGGGCGGCTTCGTCAAAGACGCCTTGCGCCTTCACCTCCGCCCCAAGCTGGGCAAGCGGCCGCTCCCGTCGATCACGGGACAAGAGATTGTCGCGCTGCTTGATGACTTACAGGGCGGGCAGGCCATGCGCCGCAACGTCTATGCCGTCGCGCATCGCATCTTTCGTTGGGCACAGGGCCGCGGTGAGATCGACCGCAACCCGCTAGAGGGTGTCGAGGCGCCTAAGCCGGTGGCGAGCCGCGATCGCGTTCTGTCCGATGAGGAACTGCGCCTTGTGTGGATCGCGAGCGAGGAATTGGGTGCGACGTTCGGCGCGCTGGTTCGCCTGTTGCTGCTGACCGGGCAACGCCGCGATGAAGTCGCCGGTCTGGAATGGCGGGAGCTTGACCGCGCCCGCGCCGAGTGGATTTTGCCCGGTGCCAGGGCAAAAAATGGCAGGGAGCATCTTGTGCCGCTGTCACTGCAAGCCGTAGCCGAATTTGACGCGCTCGCAGGCGGCGAGACGTGGCCGCGCAAAGGCTATGTCCTAACAACCGACGCGGGCAAATCGCGCGTCTCTGGCTTCTCAAAAGCCAAGCGTAAGCTAGACGGTGAGATTGCGGACCTGATCGAGGACGACGCGCCGCCGGTGCAGCCGTGGCGCTTCCACGATCTGCGGCGCTCGGTCGCGACGGGCCTTCAACGCCTTCGCATCCCGTCTGACTGGATCGAGGCTGTCCAGAACCGTCGCAAGGCGGGAATTGCTGGCACCTATCAGCGGTATGCCTTTGCCGACGAAAAGCTGGAGGCGTTGCAGACGTGGGGCGGGCACGTCGCTTCGCTCATGGTTACCAAGGATAATGTGGTGCAGATCGCGGGACGCCGATGAAAAAAGGGCAATGGGATTTCTACGAGATCGTTCTGTGGATTGGTTCTCGGTCGCCACAATTGATCGCGGATTTCCAATCTTTGCGGGATGGGCGCCAGTATAACAACTATCGCCCTCCTTCCGGTGGCGAAATGTTCTTAATTCACTCCCTTTTGGACGGTGCCGTCGTTGGCTACGGCAACGCGATCGATGAGCTGCGAGTGGCCCTACAGGATAACGCATTTTGCGCCAGCGCACTTGGCCCCGATGGGACAAGAGCGATGCGTGCTGCTTACGAATTTTCTGACTGGTCGATTTCTTATGAGACCAGCGGGACTTATGTCACACGCGAGCTGTTCGACGTGCGGGCGTCGGCTAATGACGTGATCTTCCATTGGCCGCAGTCGTGCTCCGATCTCACGAGATACTCTGACAGTTCAGGTGGCCCCGGCCGTAAATCGGTAAAGCATATTGTGGCTGGCGAGATATGGGACAGCCGCAGAAGTCGAAAACTACCGCTCTCTCCTACTCTTAGGGAAGAGGCCGCGGCGTGTCTCGCCGATTTCGATGCATTGGACGGTGTGCAGGGTCTGGCCCGACCTGAGAAGCCCAAAACGGTAGAGGGTTGGCTGCGCGACCAATACAACGCGGCCAAAGCGGCAGCCCAAAATAGCGGGCGATAAACTATAAAATCAGAGCAATTTATCGCCAGTATTTATCGCTTCCAGCGTTTGCCAGTCCTTTCCTGCCCGAACCATTGGGCAGGAGAACCGACATGCAAACTATCGATATTCTGGCGGTAAACGAGGATGAAGCCTCGAAGCTGATTGGCGTTTCAGTTTCATCCCTTCAAAAAATGCGGATGCGCGGCGATGGCCCGCCCTATGCCAAAGTTGGTCAGCGTGTCCGCTACCGTCCGTCCGATCTGGCGGCATTCGTCGCAAGCCGTATCGTTCGCTCGACCAGCGAGCAGGTTGCTGCGTGACCTATGGGCGGGGTCATCAACGGTCGTTCGCACCGTAACGCGAAAGACCGCACCGACGTAAAGCCGCGTGCGGTCCCCGAATTGCCTAAGCTGGCGGGCTGGCTCGAATTAGATAGCGCAGAGGCGCGACGGCTTCAAGTGTGGGGCCAGCGGATCATCGACGACATAAAGCAATGGCGGCACCGCGAGGCTCGCCGCCGCGAGGGGGTGCGGCCATGACCGACAACCCGACAACTGCCGTCGTGCGCATCAAGTTTCTGGCCGAACACCAACGGCAAGCCTGCAACGCAATCGAGACCGGCAAGGGCCTGTTGAGCCGTGCCGAATCCTCGTTTCTCCACCGCATCCGCGAACAGGTCGTCATCACCGACAAACAGCGCCGGTATCTCAACGATCTCGATGTTCGCCTGAAATGGGAGCTGTCCCTTGAACATCTCTGAAACCGCGTGGGCGCTTTTCCACGCCCACACGCTCGACGACATGGCGCAGCGTGCATGGGAAGCGGGCTATTTTCCCGACCATGCCGAGCGCCCGACCGTTGACGAGTTTGTCACGGCGCTCGGCGATACCTACCGCGGCGTCAATCGGACGTTCCGCCCCGATGACTATGCCGAGCTTGATGCGTACGGCGCCGCTCGCGATCAGCGATTTGCTGTGGAGCGTGCCAAGCAGGAAGGCGCCCCGCTTGCCGACGACATGGGCCAGCCTGCCACCTATGACGACATCATCGCGAACAGCCCGCCCGCCCACGGCTATGACGACTGGACGAATGCGGTTGTGTCGAAGGTCGGGAATATCCGTGTCGACAAGTTGGAAAGCCCGCAGGATATCGGACAGGCGCTCAAGATCGCCGAGAACGTGGCCGGCGGATTCGATGCTGCCAAGCGCGGCAAGATCAGCTTCGCCGAGACGCAGCAACTGGCCCAAGACCTCGGGATGACGGCCGACGATCTGCTTGCCCGTCGCAAGGGGCAGGCGTTCAGTGCAGAGGAAGCCTATGCCGCGCGAGCGATCCTCGCGAAGTCTGGCAACGAGTTGGTCACGATGGCAAAGCGCCTTCGAGCGATCGGCGAAGATCCCGGCTCTGAGGCGCTGTCCACCTTCCGTAAGGCGATGGTCCGTCACGCTGCAATTCAGGAGCAGGTATCGGGCATGACGGCCGAAGCGGGCCGCGCGCTCTCCGCCTTCCGCATAGCGGCTGATAGCCGTGACGTTCCGGGGCGCATCCTCGAAGGGCTGGCGAACAGCGGTGGCAGCTCGCGCCGTCTGAAAGAAGCCGCAGATGCTATCATCGATCTTGAGGCTGACCCCACCAACCTGAACCGATTTATCGAGAAGGCCAGCAAGCCGAAGTTCTCCGATCGCGCGCAAGAGATTTGGTACAACTATCTTCTGTCCGGTCCGACTACGCACATGGTCAACACGCTCTCCAACACGATGACGGCGCTGGGGCAGATTCCCGAACATGCCATCGCCGCAGGCGTTGGCGCCGCCCGCCGCGCAATCAGCCGGGACGCGACCGACCGGGTTCTGTTTTCCGAACTTGGCGCCCGCTCGCTCGGGCTTTTGCAGGGAACCAAGGAAGGCATTCGTCAATTCGCTCGCGCTTTTCGCACGGGCGAGTCGGCAGACTTCGTGACCAAGATGGAGCAGCAGACGCAAAAGGCGGTGTCGGGGATCAAGGGCGATATCCTCCGCATCCCTACCCGCTTGCTGACGGCAGAGGACGAACTGTTCAAGGCGATGGCCCGACGCATGGAGCTTTCGGGGCTCGCGGTGCGCCAAGCCGCAAAAGAGGGTCTCAGGGGGCAGGAAGCGAAAGACCGTGCCGCCGAACTGCTCGCCAACCCCACTGATGCAATGATGGAGAAGGCCCTAGACTATGGACGTTATCTCACTTTTCAGCGTCCGCTCGGCGATGGCTTGGCTGGCGGCCTGTCTCGCATCACGCAAAACCAGCCGATGTTCAAAGCGATCCTCCCCTTTGTCCGCACCCCGACTAACCTGATCAAATTCACGGCGGAACGCTCGCCCCTTGCTCCGATGGTCAAGGAATGGCGCCGCGACTTCGCAGCCGGTGGCGCTCGCCGCGACCTCGCGATTGCCAAGGTGATGGTCGGGTCAGGGATGGGTGCGACGATTGCCGAACTGGCAAATCAGGGAGTTATCACCGGCTCACCGCCGAGCGACGAGAACCAGCGCCGCCTGATGATGGCGAACGGCTGGCAGCCCTACAGCATCAAGATCGGCGATCAATATTATAGCTATCGCCGCCTCGATCCTTTCGCGATGACGTTCGGCACCGCTGCCGATCTCGCTACGATGGGCGACGGGATGACCGAGAAGCAACGCGACAAGGGCGCCGCGCTGTGGACTGCCTCGGTCGTCGCCAACCTCGCGAGCCGCACATGGCTCTCGGGCGTGACCGACGCACTGGAAGCCTTGCAAGACCCGGAACGCTACTCGGGCAACTTCATCAAGCGGCTGGTCGGCGCTGCCACGGTTCCCACCGGATCGGCGCAGATTGCCCGCACAATGGACCCGACGATGCGGGAGACTCCAGATATCCCCACCTACATGTCGTCGCGGATGCCGGGGCAGTCTGACAACCTCCTGCCCAAACGGGACGTATGGGGTCAGCCAATCGTCGCAGAGGGCGGCGTCGGGCCTGATATCCTCTCGCCGATCTGGACCACCACCGACCGCAAAGACCCCATCACACGGGAGGCGCTGCGCGTCGGTGCCAAGGTGTCGCCCCCGAGCAAGGGTGACCTGACGCCCGAACAATATGACAAGCTACAGCCTGTCGTTGGCGATCTCGCTCGCAAGTGGATCGGGCAGCTCATGGCCTCTCCCGACTACAAGGCGATGGATCGCGAAACTCAGGCTGATGAAATCGGTGATGTGATGGAGGCCGCGCGCAAAGAGGGCAAAGCCCATGTCCTTGGCGGGGAGCCGTTGAACGATGTTCGCCCGGTCAAGAAGCCCCGCGGGTCGTCGAATGCGTCGGGCCTGCCTGACGGGTTCGCGCTCGACGAACTGCCGGAAGGTTTCGTCATGGACAGATGAGGAAAGCTCTATATCGCTAGGCGTGCTACTAGGGGAGATCACGCCAATGTCGATTTTAACGCGCGCTACCATGTTGGCCGCAGCACTTCTCGTTTTGCCATCCAGCGCCCATGCCGAGGCAACGGGCCGGGAGTTTCTGCAAAACATCGACAAAGGAGGCGAAAGCGCTGAAGTCTATAAACTGGCACTTTTCGCTTACAGCACCGGGATTGGATGGGCGCATTCAGCGATGACAAACGATGGCGCAGCGCCAGCATATTGCGTGCCCGACACTCTTTCCATCACCGCCGACCAAGTTCTGAGTATGGTGCGAGAAGCCGTCAAAGCACAGCCTGAGCTTAAGGAGTTGCCAGCGGGCCTCGTCGTTTGGGCCGCCTACCTTTACACCTTCCCCTGCCGCCCTTGACGCCTTGATAGGGATCGCCAAGATTGAAGCGCGAAACCGCTCCGCGAGATTGCCATATGATTGCCAGTCCGCAAATTGCGGAAGGTCCATCCAGCTAAGTTATTGAAAAAATGGCGCACCCGGAACGATTCGAACGTCCGACCCTCAGATTCGTAGTCTGATGCTCTATCCAGCTGAGCTACGGGTGCGTGGAGAGGCGCCTTTAAGACTCGCGGCGCGGGGGCGCAACCCCCTATTTCAGCTTTGTGACCGTTCGGCACGACGATTGACCACGGATCGCCGTCAGCGCGCCGATTTCCGAGGGGTCTTTCAGCAGAAGACGCACCAGCGCGATTCCTCGATCATGTTGCGTGCGCACGACTTCGGCGCCTTTCGGCACCTCCTGCCCCGCCCGCGCGACGATGATTCGGAATGGCTTGCCCCCTGCCTCGACATCGTTGCGCACGAAAATCACATCGGTCGCGGCGTCGAAGATGCTGAGCGAGCTATAGCGTCCCGGCACCGGGGTCATGTCGATTGCGATCGGTCCTTTCGACAGGTCGTAGGGGCAGGTCGAATATGCGAGATCGGGGCTCGGACGGACGACCGGCTGGCGTTCCGGCGTTGCCAGATTGCCGTGAGACATGTGGTTGATCCCGCCCTGCCCCAGCCGTTCCATCGCGACATTCATCAGGCCATAGGGGATCGCCAGGATCGCCGCACCCGCGGTCGCCGCTGCGACGATCAGACCAAAGGCGAGCGGACCGAGCCAAGCGCGCATCTCAGCAGCCCTCCTTCACCAACCGCGGCAGCGCCGCACGCGCCGGCGCCGCGCGGAAGGCCTTCCCCGGATTATACATGCGCAGCGTCAGCTGGAAGGGCCCGCCTTTGCCTCCCGGCAACCAGGCGCCGGCCGCGGGCTTGGCGGGCGAAATGGTAACGCGCCATTCGCCATTTGCATCGAGCGCCACATTGGCGCCGTTGACCGACCAGTTGCGGGCCGCATTATCGACCAGATAGCCCTGTTCGTCATAGACGGTCACGCTCCACCAGCGCGCGTCGAGCGCCGTTCCCGACAGGCTGTAACGGCAATCGCCGTCGAGCGGCGCCCCCGCCTCATCGGTCGTTGCCATCCAGTAGAGGGTTTCCTTGGCGGGCAGTGCGAGCAGCCCCGAACGCGCGACCATCGCGCGCGTCAGCGGATCGGTCGCCTTGGTGCCGTAACCGAGCGAGGTCGTCCACGCACCGTTGCGGATCGCGCCGTCGCCGAGGCCGCCGCCGGTCAGCGCCCACGCCGCGCCGAGCCCCACCGCCAATCCGCCCACCAAAGTGATCGTATAGCGGTGCCAGCTCTTCATGACGCGCCCTCCCCGGCTATTTCGCCTTCAACGCCGCCTGTGCTGCCGCCAGACGTGCGATCGGCACACGGTAGGGCGAGGCGCTGACATAGTCGAGGCCGGTTCGTTCGCAGAAATGGATGCTCGGTGCGTCGCCGCCATGTTCGCCGCAAATGCCGAGTTTGACGTCGGGACGCGTCTTGCGGCCGCGGTCAGCAGCGATCTCGATCAACTGGCCGACGCCTTCGACGTCAAGGCTGACGAACGGGTCGGTCAGGAAGATGCCCTTGTCCACATATTGCGTCAGGAAGCGTCCCGCATCGTCACGGCTGATGCCGATCGTCGTCTGGGTCAGGTCGTTGGTGCCGAACGAGAAAAATTCGGCGGTTTCGGCAATCTCGCCCGCCATCAGCGCGGCGCGCGGCAGTTCGATCATCGTGCCGACGAGGTAGGCGATCTCGCGGCCCTTTTCGGCGAACACAGCCTTGGCCTGCGCGTCGACGACAGCCTTCATCAAATCGAATTCGCGGCGCGTCGCCACCAGCGGAATCATCACCTCGGGGATCGGTGCCGCGCCGGTTGTCTCGGCGACGTCGCACGCCGCCTCAAAGATCGCGCGCGCCTGCATCTCATAGATTTCGGGATAAGTGACGCCCAGGCGGCAGCCGCGATGGCCGAGCATCGGGTTGAACTCGTGCAACTCGTTCGCCCGCGCCTTCAATGCCTCGATGCCCACCCCCGCGGCTTCCGCAACGTCAGCGAAATCCTCTTCGCGCGTCGGCAGAAATTCGTGCAAGGGAGGGTCGAGCAGCCGGATCGTAACCGGCAGTCCCGCCATCACGCCGAAAATCGCGGCAAAGTCGCCGCGCTGTTCGGGTAGAAGTTTCGCGAGCGCCGCGCGGCGTCCGGCTTCGCTGTCGGCGAGGATCATCTCGCGCACCGCGGTGATCCGCGCGGCGTCGAAGAACATATGTTCGGTACGGCAGAGCCCGATGCCCTCGGCCCCGAAATCGCGCGCGACCTGCGCATCCTGCGGCGTTTCGGCGTTGGCGCGCACCTTCATCCGGCGGACCTTGTCGGCCCAGGTCATCAGCGTCCCGAAATCGCCGACGAGTTCGGGGAGCAGGGTCTTGACCTCGCCCGCCATCACTTCGCCGGTCGAACCGTCGAGGGTCAGGATATCGCCTTCGCGCAATTCACGCCCGCCGACGCGCAGCACGCGCGCGGCGCCGTCGATCGACAGCCCGCCTGCACCCGAAACGCACGGGCGGCCCATGCCGCGCGCGACGACCGCCGCGTGGCTGGTCATTCCGCCCCGCGCGGTCAAAATGCCCTTGGCGGCGTGCATCCCGTGAATATCCTCAGGGCTCGTCTCGACGCGGACGAGGATCACCGCTTCCCCCATTTCCGCGGCCTTTTCGGCGCCATCGGCGGTGAACATGATCTTGCCCGATGCCGCGCCGGGGCTGGCGGGCAGCCCCTTGGTCAGCACGTCGCGCGGCGCGTCGGGGTCGAGCGTCGGGTGAAGCAACTGATCGAGCGCGCCGGGATCGACGCGGCCGACTGCTTCCTCTTCGCTGATCAGCCCTTCCGCCGCCATGTCGACGGCGATCTTCAGCGCCGCCTTCGCGGTGCGCTTGCCCGAACGGGTTTGCAGCATCCAGAGCGTCCCGCGTTCGACGGTGAACTCGATGTCCTGCATGTCGCGATAATGCGTTTCGAGCGTGTCGAAGACGCGGCCCAGTTCCTCGAACGTCTCGGGCATCGCCTCTTCCATCGACGCCGGCTTGGCGCCCGCCTTTTCGCGTGCGACCTTGGTCAGATATTGCGGCGTGCGGATGCCCGCGACGACGTCCTCGCCCTGCGCGTTGATCAGCCATTCGCCGTACCAGGCGCGCTCGCCGGTCGCGGGGTCGCGCGTGAAGGCCACGCCGGTGGCCGACGTATCGCCCATATTGCCGAACACCATCGCCTGCACATTGACCGCGGTGCCCCATTCGGCGGGGATCGAGTTCAGGCGGCGATAGACTTTGGCGCGGTCGCTTTCCCAGCTTGCGAACACAGCACCGACCGCGCCCCACAGCTGGTCGTTCGGCTCCTGCGGGAAGGGCGCGCCGGTCTCGCGTGCGACGATCGCCTGATATTCCTTGACCAGCGCCTGCCAGTCTTCAGCCGACATCTCGGTATCGAGGTAGAAGCCCCTGTCTTCCTTGGCGATTTCCAGCGCTTCTTCAAATTCGGCATGGTCGAGACCCATGACGACGTCGGCGTACATCTGGACAAAGCGGCGATAGCTGTCCCACGCGAAGCGCGGGTCGCCCGAAGCATCGGACAGGCCGACGACGGTGCGGTCGTTGAGCCCGAGGTTGAGGACGGTGTCCATCATCCCCGGCATCGACACGCGCGCGCCCGAACGAACCGAGACGAGCAACGGATCGGCTGCGTCGCCGAATTTTTTGCCGGTGATTCCTTCGATATGCGCGATGCCCGCTGTGACCTCTTCGATCAGGCCGGCGGGGAACTGCTCGCCATTGGCATAATAAGCGGTGCAGACATCGGTGGTGATCGTAAAGCCCGGGGGCACCGGCAGGCCGATCGAGGCCATTTCGGCGAGGTTCGACCCCTTGCCGCCCAGCAATTCCTTGGAACGCTCGGCCGTGGTCGCGTCGCCGCCGAACAAATGCACCATCGTCGTCATATGTAGCTCCTGCTGCCCCGGGGAGGAGGTTGCGGCTGGATAGGGTTGAGAAGGCTTATCGTCGATTCAGTTTTACTTCGTTCATTCCAGACTCCCCTACTCCGTTCGCATCGAGCGAAGTCGAGATGCCCATCGTTCGTGCTCGCCTGCCCCGTGTCTCGACTTCGCTCGACACGAACGGGAATGGAAGGTCGGTTTACCCCTCGATCTTCGAGAAATCGGCCACGCCATGCACCGCGCCGGTAAATCGCGACAGCAGGTTGAGGCGATAGGCGCGGACATCCTCGTCGGGATCGTTGACCATCACACCATCGAAAAAGGCGTCGATCGGCGCGCGGAGGCTCGCGAGCGCGGCCATGGCGTCGGTGAAGCGTTCCTCGGTGACCGCGGCGGAGGCCGCGGGCTCAGCGGTATCGAGAGCGGCGAGCAACGCGGCGTCATGCCCTGTCATGTTCCCCGGCGAAGGCCGGGGTCCAGTGCTGCCATCCACAGACGTCAGCGCTTCTCCGCTCTGGGCCCCAGCCTTCGCCGGGGAATTGCCTTGTCCCGCCTGCTTCAGGATATTCGCGGCGCGCTTATACCCCGCCAGCAAATTCGCCCCGTCATCGCTCGCCATAAACGCCTGCAACGCCTTCACGCGGGCGAGCAGGCGAACGAGATCATCTTCGCCGCCGAGCGCGAACACTGCGTCGATCAGGTCGTGGCGCACGCCAGCTTCGCGCTGCTGGACCTTGAGGCGGTCGGCGAGGAACACGATGATGCCAACAATCGTAGGTTGAATTATCTGATCGTAGATGGGCGAAGCACGATCCAAAGCATTCTTCATCACAACTTGACGGAGATTTTCTCTAGATTCGTCGGAAAATTGAACGCCGGCCGCTTCGAGTTGCTGCACGCCAATTTCAAGGGAGAACCGGTCTGCGGACGCAGTCGATTTCCCAACTAGTGTCGCCAGAGCGGCTGCTAAGGGCATCGAAACGGACAAACGCAATTCGTTGGCTTGAATGATTGAAATTACGCCAAGCGCTGCACGGCGGAGCGCGAAGGGGTCCCGCGAACCCGTTGGCTTTTCGTTTATCGCAAAGAACCCGGCCAGCGTATCCAGCTTGTCCGCCAGTCCCACAGCCACCGTCACCGGCGCCGTCGGCACATCATCGCCTTGCCCCACCGGCTTGTAATGGTCGCGGATCGCGTCGGCGACGGCATCGGGCAGACCTTCGGCGCGGGCGTAATAGCCGCCCATCAGGCCCTGCAATTCGGGGAATTCCCCGACCATTTCGGTGACGAGGTCGGCCTTTGCCAGACGGGCCGCAAGTTCGGCCTGGTCCGCCAGCTCTTTCGTGTTCCCCGGCGAAGGCCGGGGTCCAGGGCTGGCTGACGCTGCCATTTGTTCTGTGCCGCTCTGGGCCCCGGCCTTCGCCGGGGAACCGGAGGTGACAATCCCTTCCTCGACCAGCCACCGCGCCAGCTTCGCCACCCGCTCGACCTTGTCGGCAACCGTGCCCAGCTTTTCGTGGAAGGTGATGCGGTCGAGCTTTTTGGCGTGATCTTCCAGCTTGGTCTTGCGATCCTGTTCCCAGAAGAAGCGCGCATCCGATAGCCGCGCGGCGAGCACCTTGCGGTTGCCTGCGACGATTTCCGCCCCTCCATCGACCGCGTCGATGTTCGCGGTGCAGACGAAACCGTTGGCGAGCTTGCCGCCCGCATCGTTCACGACGAAATATTTCTGGTTTACGCGCGCGGTGAGCTGGATGACCTCGGGCGGGACTTCGAGGAAGGCCTCGTCGAAGCGGCCGAGCAAGGGCACCGGCCATTCGGTGAGCCCGGCATTCTCGATCACCAGCCCCTCGTCCGCGACGAGGCTCAGCCCGGCGTCGGCCGCGGCCTTGGCGGCGCCGTCGCGGACGATGTTCTGGCGTTCTTCGTGGTCGACGATGACGTGGCATGCGCGGAGCTTCTCGGCATAGTCCGATGCCGAACCGATCGTGATCTCGCCCGGGCAGTGGAAGCGGTGGCCGCGCGTTGCGAAACCGGCCGAAATTCCGTTCACTTCACACGGGATCAGCTCTTCGCCAAAGATCGCGACGATGCCCGACAGCGGGCGCACCCAGCGCAGGCTTTCGCTGCTCGCGCTCGCCTTGCCCCAGCGCATCGACTTGGGCCAGGCGAAGGCGCGGATGATCGCGGGGATCGCCTCGGCCAGCACCTCGGCGGTCGCGCGGCCGGGCTTGTCGATCACGGCGAAATACACACCGTCGCGGTCTTCGAGCTGATCCTGCGTCAGGCCGGTCTTGCGGAGGAAGCCTTCGAGCGCCTGCGGCGGCGCACTGCTGCGCGGGCCTTTGAGTTCTTCGCTGACCGCGGCGGTCGCTTGCGGAAGGCCCTTCGCGATCAGCGCGAGGCGGCGCGGGGTCGACCAGATGGTGAGATCGCCCGCCTCGATGCCCGCGGAGGACATCTGAGCGCGAAACAGCTTTTCCAGTTCGGCGCGCGCGCCGGCCTGCATCCGCGCCGGAATTTCCTCGCTGCGCAGTTCGAGAAGAAAGTCGGTCACAGCGTCCACCCCGGATATTTCGCGGTCCACGCGGCCGACTGGCTGTCGATCCATGCCTTGCAGCTGCCCTTGGCGAGATCGCGGACGCGCGCCATGTAATTGGCGCGTTCCTGGACGCTGATCACGCCGCGCGCCTGGAGCAGGTTGAAGAGGTGGCTCGCCTCGATCGCCTGGTCATAAGCAGCCAAGGGCACATTCGCTTCGATCGCGCGTTTGCACTCTTCTTCGGCCGCCTTGAAGCCCGCGAACAAGGTGTCGGTGTCGGCGACCTCGAAATTCCATTTCGAAAACTGCTTTTCGTTCTCGAGGAACACATCGCCATAGCTGACCCCCGGCACGTCGCCGACGGGGTCGGAAAAGCGCAGGTCGTACACATTGTCGACATTCTGGATATACATGGCGAGGCGTTCGAGCCCGTAGGTCAGCTCACCCGCGACGGGCTTGCAGTCAAAGCCGCCCATTTGCTGGAAATAGGTGAACTGGGTGACTTCCATCCCGTCACACCAGACTTCCCAACCCAGTCCCCATGCGCCCAATGTGGGCGATTCCCAATCATCCTCGACGAAACGGATGTCGTGGAGCAGCGGGTCGATGCCGATCGCGGCCAGCGACCCTAGATATTGTTCCTGCAGGTCGGCGGGCGACGGCTTCAATATCACCTGATATTGGTAATAATGCTGAAGCCGGTTCGGGTTCTCGCCATAGCGGCCGTCGGTGGGGCGGCGGCTGGGCTGGACATAGGCGACATTCCACGGTTCGGGGCCGAGGCTGCGCAGCGTCGTCGCAGGGTGAAAGGTCCCTGCCCCCACGCGCATGTCATAGGGCTGCAAAATCGCGCAGCCGCGCGCGCTCCAATAATTATGCAGCGTCAGGATCATGTCCTGAAAGCTGAGTGGTGTCTTGTCCGCCCCGTCGGCCACTGCCGGTATTCCTTCGCAGGTGCAAAAATCGCCGCCGCATTGGCCCAGCGGCGGCGCAGGGTCAAGGCTCCGCGCCGTGCAGCCGCTTACGAAAACGCCGACGGCAGTCAGGTATCCAGAACTTTTTGTAAGGCGTTGTTGACATAGTCAGCGAATCACGACATATAGTCATGCATACCTGACATACAGACAGGTCAACATGACCACGACGCCGATCAACCAAGGAGATATAGACATGATGAACCGCACCCTGATCCTCGCCCTTTCGCTCAGCGTTGCCGCGGTTCCCGCCGCTGCGCAGACCGATGTGCCGACTGCTGCCGTGTCGACCAGCGACCTGGACCTGACGCGCGCCGCCGACCGCGAACGCCTCGACACCCGCCTGAAAAGCGCCGCGCGCCGCCTGTGCCGGTCAGGCCTTCGCAGCACCGCCGAAAACGCCCGCGAACCGGCGTGCATCGCGGCCGCGCTGGCGAACGCCGCACCGCAGGCCGAACGCGCCATCGCACAGGCGCAAAGCGGCACGCAGCTGGCGCTGCTGATGGTCGAGACCGCACGCTGATCCGTGGGGTTGAGCCCTTGGGTTCCGGCCGCCTCCTCCCCGGTGACGGCCGGCGATCCAGGCTGGAGCGTTCCCTCCCCTTTGGCGGGAGCGCTCCAGCCGCTTGGCAGCGGGCACCCTTCGCACTTCCGAAGGGCGGACAAGATTTTCGCTTCCCCGCCATTTCGATGCTCTATGGGATGTGTATGACCACCCCGACCGACATGCTGGCGAGGCGCCGATGAACAATAAATTGAAAGTGCTGCGCGCGATGCGGAACTGGAGCCAGGCCGAGCTTGCCGACCGGCTCGATGTGTCGCGGCAGGCGGTCAATGCGATCGAAACGGGAAAATATGACCCGTCGCTGCCGCTGGCGTTCAAGCTGGCGCGGCTGTTCGAGATGCCGATCGAGGAGATTTTCGATGACGGCCATGAAGGATAAGATGATGACCAAAGATCCGCAGCATCGCGGCAAACCCGGAATAGGCTGGCCGATTGCGATCTTTGTTGGCACCGCGCTGCTGGCGGGCATTTTTGCCGGCTATAGCGAAGCGCGCGCCGACCAGGGCCATTCGGCGCTGGCGCCATGGGCCAGTGCGATGATCGCCATTGCGCTGGGCGCCATTGCCTTTGCCTTCTACGTGCGCCGCCATGCGGCCTGGTTCCGGCAATGGTCGCCGCGCAAACGGCTATATTGGATCAGCCTGGTGCTGGCGGGCGCCCTGGGCCTCGTGTCCGCGATCCTGCTTCAGTCCCATGGCAACGCCGACCTGATGTCGGACAGCGCATTAACCCCCGCGCTGGCGATCGCACTGTCGGCTCTTTGGGTATTCGGCCTGCTGGTCGCTTTGATCATCTACCAGCGCTCGGTCGACGATCATGAGCGGATGGCCCATCATATCGGCGGCCTTGCGGGTTTCTACGCCTTTGTATTTCCGTGCCCCGTATGGTGGGTCCTGTGGCGGGCCAACGTCGCGCCGCCGGTAGAGGTCATGCCGCTCTTCGCGCTATCGCTCACCGTCAATGCGCTCGTCTATCTCTGGTTCAAATTTCGCTGAGCGTTCCGCCGATTCCCCCTCCCCTTTTTTTCTTCGACCGGCCACAAGGGCCTATGTTGAAAGGCTTTCCCATGAAAAAATTCTTCAAGATGCTCACCGCCACCTGCGCGGTCATCCCCTTTGCACAATGCGCGATGATCCCCGGCAGCAATGCGGCGCAGGCCGCCGAACCCGTCGCCGCGACGGCCGAGCCGGCAACGCCTGCCGCCACCACCGACGCCGACCCGGCATTGTGGGTGGTGAAGGACAAGGACACGACCATCTATCTTTTCGGCACCGTGCATGTGCTGAAACCCGGCCTCAGCTGGTTCGACGAAGCGGTGAAGACGGCGTTCGACAAATCCGACCAGCTGATGCTGGAGATGGTGCTGCCCGAGGATCAGGCCCAGGTCGCGAAGGACATGATGCCGCTCGCGATCGACCAGACCGGGAAGACGCTGTCGTCGCGCCTCGACCCCGAACAACTCGCCGCCTATCAGGCCGCGATGGCGAGCGTCGGCCTGCCCGCGGCGCAGTTCGACATGTTCGAGCCGTGGTTTCCCGCCATCACCCTGTCGATGCTGCCGCTGACCAAGCTGGGTTACGACCCCGAACAGGGCGCAGAAAAACAGCTCACGCGCCTTGCTAAAACGAAGAGCAAGCCGATCGCCGGTTTTGAAACCTTTACCGAACAGCTGGGCTTCTTCGACACGCTGCCCGAAACGCAGCAGGTCGCCTTCCTGAACTCGGTGGTCAAGGATCTCGACAAGCTGGGGCCGCAGCTCGACAAGATGGTTCTGCTGTGGGCCAAGGGCGATCCCGATGGCCTGGCGACGGCGATGAACGAAAGCCTGGCCGCGACGCCCGAACTGGCAAAAACATTGCTGTGGGATCGTAACGCTCGCTGGGCCGACCAGATCAAGACGCGAATGGACCAGCCCGGCACCGTCTTTGTTGCTGTCGGGGCAGGCCATCTGGCCGGCGAAAAAAGCGTTCAGGATTATCTGAAAGACCGCGGACTGACGGCGAAACGGGTCAAATATTGATCGGCGACGCCGCCCGATCCCGACTAGGGGGTCGCCGCATCGCGGCGGCCCTTTTGCCGTTGCTGCTGGCGGCGTGCTCCGCTGCCGAAACCGACACCCAGGCGCGGCCCGCGATGTGGCTGGTCGCGGACGCCGACACGCGCATCTTTCTTTTGGGCACGATGCACGCGCTGCCTCGCGGCACCGATTGGACCGGGGGACAGGTCGCCGGCGCGATCGACGCGGCGGACGAGCTGGTCCTCGAACTGCCGCCCGCCGAATTGGCGCGGGCGGGCGAGGTCTTTCATGAGCTCGCCCCGCGCGAGCCTCCGCTCGCCATCGAATCGCGGCTTTCCGGCAAGGCGTTGACGGGTTATCGCGCGCTCGAAGCGAGCGGACGCGGCTTCAGCGCCGATGGCTTCGACGATTGGGCGGTGATGGTGTTGATGGGGCAGCGCGTCGCGCAGAACGCCGACTTGTCGCCCGCCGAGGGCGTCGAAACGCGGCTGACCGACATTTTTGAAGACGCGAACAAGGCGATCGGCGGCCTTGAAACCGCGCGGGAGCAGCTGATGCTGTTTGAAACGCTGGACCCGGCGACACAGCGCGCGCTGCTCGTGCGCGCGGCAGAAGAGGCCGACGGCGCGGTGAAGGACGTCGGGGCGTTGACCGCGTCCTGGGGTCGCGGCGATGTTGCGGCGCTGGAGAAGGTGATCAACGAGGACATCGACGCCGTCCCCGCGGCGCGCAAGGCAATCCTGACCGATCGAAACCGACGCTGGAGCGCGTGGGTTCAAAAGCGCATGGCGCAGCCGGGGACGGTGTTGATGGCGGTTGGCGCGGGGCACCTGGTCGGCACGGACGGCGTGCCCGCGATGCTGGAGGCCGGAGGTATGAGGGTCATCCGGGTGCAATAGGCGCCGAAGCGCTTGCATTTCCGTCGGTTCCCCGCTAAGCGCCGCCGCTTCCGTCATGGTCATCCCTGGAGGCGTGGCGGAACTGTGTAACTGTTTCTCGGAGAATGAACATGAGCGATCAGCTGACGCTGACGGCCGAGACGCGCGAACGCGGAGGCAAGGGAGCCTCGCGTGACCTGCGTCGTGAAGGTCGTGTCCCCGCCGTTGTCTATGGCGGCAAGGAAGAACCCCTGATGATCCACGTCGAAGAAAAGCTGCTGATGAAGCAGCTGATGACGGGTCACTTCATGAACTCGGTCGTGATGATCGAAGTGGGGGGCAAGACCATCCGCACCCTGCCGAAGGACGTCGCGTTCCACCCGGTCAAGGATCGTCCGATCCACGCCGACTTCCTGCGCATCGCCAAGGATGCCACGGTGCAGGTCGCCGTGCCGGTCTCGTTCCAGAACGAGGAAGCCTCGCCGGGCCTGAAGCGCGGCGGCGTGCTGAACATCGTTCGCCACGAACTGGAACTCGTCTGCGACGCGGACAAGATCCCCGACGAGATCGCGATCGACGTCACCGGCTTTGACGTCGGCGATTCGATCCACATCAGCAACGTCACCCTGCCCAAGGGCGTCGAAAGCGCGATCACCGACCGCGACTTCACCATCGCGACCATCGTTGCCCCGTCGGCGCTCAAGTCGAGCGACGGCGACACGACGAAGGACGAAGGCGAAGCTGCCGAAGGCGGCGAAGAAGCCTAAGCATTTTGGATCGCCCCTCCCCAAAGCGGGAGGGGCGTTTCCACCGGACCCGGGAAAGGCAGGTTCATGCAGCTCTGGGTCGGCCTTGGAAATCCCGGGCCACAATATGCGATGCACCGTCACAATGTCGGCTTCATGGCGGCCGACGTCATCGCCGACCTCTATGGTTTCACCGCCCCTGCCAAGAAGTTCCAGGGCTGGGTCCAGGAAGGTCGCATCGGATCGCAGCGCATCCTGCTGCTCAAACCCGGCACTTATATGAACGAAAGCGGACGCAGCGTGCGCGCCGCGCTCGATTTCTACAAGCTGGCGCCGCAGGACGTCACCGCCTTTTACGACGAGCTCGACCTGGCGCCGATGAAGGTCAAGGTGAAGCAAGGCGGCGGTGCGGCCGGCCATAATGGCATAAGGTCGATGATCCAGCATATAGGCGAAGATTTTCGCCGCGTCCGCATCGGCATCGGCCATCCGGGGCACAAGGACCGCGTCACCGGCCATGTGCTCGGCAATTATCACAAGAGCGAGATGGAGCCGCTGATCGACTTGCTCGGTGCAATCGCGGCCGAAGCCAAGTGGCTGGTCGACGGCGACGACGTCCGGTTCCAGAGCGACCTCGCGCTACGCCTGAACGGCTGACGTCCCCCGGAAGCGGTCAGACGCAAGCCGATTGCTGAAGGTCATCCCCGGCTCATTCGCGGTCGATCTCTCCGGCGTCGAGCAGAGGCGCGGCGTCCGCGTCGCCCGCGCCAAGAAGGTCAGCCAACCGCTCGGTGCCCGCCAATATCATCGCCTGTTCCCAGCCGGGCAGCACGGCAAACGCGGTCTCGAATTTCACCTGAAGCATGTCCGGGGCCTCCAAGAGGCGGCGGCGGCCTGCGTCGGTCGCCTTCATCAGCATCCGTCGCTTATCCTGCTCGCTGCGCGTCCGGCTCACGAGGTCGAGCGCAACTAGGCGGTCGACAATCGCCGTGATGGTGGCGTGGCTGAACTGCAATCGCTGGGCAACCAGCCCCGGCGTAACGTCGTCGCCCGCATCGATCTCGCGCAGAACCAACAGCTGCGATGGCGTGAGGCCCGTCGCCGTTGCGAGCCTGCGGGTTCCGCCCTCGGTCGCCCGAAGCACACGCCGCAGGGCCCTTAGCGTCGCATTGGCAATCTCTGACTCCATCGAGGACTGGTAGCCGCTGGAGACATGGACGCAATCAATTTCATCGGCTCCGCAGCCATGATTTATTTCGATAACGGAAATATAATTGGCGCCGCGGGGTTGCCTGAACATCAGATGCGCCTATATTTGCGACCTATCCATTCTGTGGCGATGCGATTCCGCTGCATATTATTTCAGGAGACGAAAGATACTAGATCGGCAAAAAGACGAAGAGTCATTGCCTCCCCCGACAGAATTGGACCCGATATCCCGCACGAAGGACGACATGGAGTTTCGCGCGCCGGTCGCTGCGGACGGTCCGGCGGTCACGGCGCTGATCGCGGCTTGCCCTCCGCTCGATCGCAACTCGCGATATTGCAACCTGCTTCAGTGCGAGCATTTTGCGGATCATTGCATCATCGCCGAAAAATCGGGTCGGATCGTCGGCTGGGTATCGGGCTATCGCCCCCCATCCGACCCCGATGCCTTTTTCGTCTGGCAGGTCGCCGTGGCGGTCGAAGGGCGCGGGCGAGGACTGGCGCGCCGGATGATCACGGCGCTGATGGCTCGGTCCGCGCAGCAAAGCGCGACGCACATGATCACGACCGTGACCGGCGACAATGAAGCGTCATGGGCCTTGTTCCGCGGCCTGGCCCGCGACTGGGGCGTGGCGCTCGAACGCGATGCGCTGTTCGAGCGCGAGACGCACTTCGCCGGCGCACACGAAACCGAATATCTGGCCCGCATCGGGCCGATCGATCGAAAACATATCCACGCAGAACAGGGATAAGATGATGATTACGACACCCCAGCCGTCCGGCGCGATTCCGGACAGGACTATCTATGAGCGCCGCGAATCGGCGGTGCGCAGCTATGCCCGCTCGATGCCGCGCCAGTTCGGCAAGGCCGAAGGCGTGTGGATGCACGACGACCAGGGCGGGCGCTATCTCGATTTCCTGTCGGGCTGCTCGACGCTCAACTATGGGCACAACCACCCGATTCTGAAGCAGGCCTTGCTCGACTATATCGCCGCCGACGGCATCGCGCACGGGCTCGACCTGCACACCCATGCGAAGCGCGATTTCCTCGCCACCTTCGAGCAACTGATCCTGAAACCGCGCGGGCTCGACCATCGCGTGATGTTCACCGGCCCCACCGGCACCAACGCCGTCGAAGCCGCGATCAAGCTTGCGCGCAAGGTGACGGGCCGCGAAATGGTTATCGCCTTCACCAACGGCTTCCACGGGATGACCCTGGGGGCCCTCGCCTGCACCGGCAACGCCACCAAACGCGGCGGCGCGGGCGTGCCGCTCAGCCACGTCGCGCACGAACCCTATTTTGATTATTACGGCCCCGAGGTGGATACCGCCGACCTGCTCGAACAGCGCCTCGCCGACCCTTCGAGCGGCCTCGACGCGCCCGCGGCAATCCTGATCGAGACGGTGCAGGGCGAAGGCGGGCTGAACGCCGCGTCGCCCGAATGGCTGCGCCGGATTGCCGAGATCGCGAAGGCGCACGGCGCGCTGCTGATCGTCGACGACATCCAGGCGGGCTGCGGCCGCACCGGCGGTTTCTTCAGCTTCGAGGATATGGGATTTACCCCCGATATCGTGACGCTGGCGAAATCGCTGTCAGGCATGGGGCTGCCCTTTGCGCTGACGCTGCTGCGCCCCGAACTCGATCAATGGTCGCCGGGCGAGCATAATGGCACCTTCCGCGGCAACAATCACGCCTTCGTCACCGCCACCGCCGCGCTCCGTCATTTCTGGGGCTCCGCCGATTTCCAGCGCGACGTCGAACGGCGCGGCGAGCTGCTTGCGATGCGGCTGGGCCGTATCGCTGCCGAGCATGGTTTCGAGGTGCGCGGCCGCGGCATGATGCGCGGGGTCAACGTCGCCTCGGGCGAATTTGCCTCTGCCGTGACCGCCGCCTGCTTCGACGCCGGCCTGATTATCGAGACCAGCGGCGCGCATGACGAGGTGATCAAGGTGCTGGCGCCGCTCGTCATCGACGACGCGGTGCTCGCCGCCGGGCTCGACATTCTCGAAACCAAGATCCGCGAGGCGATGGCTGCCGACTACGCCGTCGCCGCCGAATGACACAGGAGATAGATATATGATCGTTCGCAACCTAGGCGATATCCGCAAATCCGACCGCAACGTCCGTTCGGACGGCTGGGCAAGCGCCCGCATGCTGCTGAAAGACGATGGCATGGGCTTTTCCTTCCACGTCACCACCATGTTCGCGGGCACCGAGCTCAAGATGCACTATCAGAACCATCTGGAGTCCGTCTTCGTGCTCAAGGGCACCGGGACCATCGAAGACCTGGGAACGGGCGAGGTCCATCGGCTGGAACCCGGAGTGATGTATGCGCTCAACGAGCATGACCGGCATATCGTGCGCCCGGAAACCGATATTCTGACCGCCTGCGCGTTCAACCCGCCGGTCACCGGCAAGGAAGTGCACGACGAAAGCGGGGCCTATCCGGCCGACGCCGACCTCGTCGCCGCCGACTGACAGCCATAAACAGAAAGGGAGGCGTCCGATGCAAGACCTCTACCCCTCACGCCACGCCGCCGAGGCCGAAATGCGGCCGCGGCAGGACCCCGTCGTCCATAGTGAATGGAGCAATGACGCGCCGATCAGCGCGCGCCAGGCCGCGCAGTTCGACCGCGACGGCTATATCGTGCTCGAGGATATTTTCTCGGCCGACGAAGTCGCCTTCCTGCAAAAGGCAGCGGGCAAGCTGCTCGCCGATCCGGCGGCGCTCGACGACGACACGATCGTCACCGAGCCGCAAAGCAAGGAGATCCGCTCGATCTTCGAGATCCATGCGCAAAGCCCGGTGATGGGGCGGCTCGCCGCCGATGCGCGGCTTGCCGACGTCGCGCGATTCCTGCTTGGCGACGAGGTTTATATCCACCAGTCGCGCCTCAACTACAAACCCGGCTTCACGGGCAAGGAGTTTTATTGGCACAGCGATTTCGAGACCTGGCACGTCGAGGACGGCATGCCGCGGATGCGCGCTCTGTCGATGTCGGTGCTGCTGGCCGAGAACACCCCGCACAATGGGCCGCTGATGGTGATCCCGGGGTCGCACCGCACCTACCTCACCTGCGTCGGCGAAACCCCCGACGACCATTATCTGAGCTCGCTCAAAAAACAGGAATATGGCGTGCCCGACGAGGAGAGCCTCGCCGAACTCGCGCACAAGCACGGCATCGTTGCGCCAACCGGCAAGCCCGGAACGGTGATCCTGTTCGACTGCAACCTGATGCACGGGTCGAATGGCAACATCACGCCCTTCCCGCGCGCCAATGCCTTCCTTGTCTATAATGCGGTCAGCAACCGGCTCGAAAATCCGTTCGGCGCCCTCAAGCCGCGCCCCTGGTTCCTTGCGCGGCGCGGCGAACCCGAGCCGCTGGCGATCGCGCACGGCCCGATCGCCGATACGGTGCCGGCATGACCGGGCACAGCGTCGAGAAAATCGGCGGCACGTCGATGGCCGCCACCGCAACCCTGTTCGACAATGTGCTGATCGCGGGGCGCGCGGGCGCCGACCTGTATAACCGCATCTTTGTCGTTTCGGCTTATGCCGGGATGACCGACCTGCTGCTCGAGAACAAGAAGAGCGGCGCGCCAGGCGTCTATGGCCGCTTCGTCGCCGACGAGGATGCGGGCGGCTGGCGCGAGGCGATGGAAGCCGTCCGCCGCGCGATGCAGGCACGCAACGCGGCGATGTTCGCGCGGCCCGAAAGCCGTGCCGAGGCCGATGCCTTCGTCGATACGCGCATCGCGACGGTCGCGGCATGCCTCGACGACCTGGCTCGCCTGCGCGCGCACGGCCGCTTCTGCGTCAAGGAGCAACTGATGACGGTGCGCGAGCTGCTCGCCGGGATCGGCGAGGCACATAGCGCGCACAGCACCGCGCTACTGCTGCGCGACCGCGATGTGAACGCGCGCTTCGTCGACCTGACCTTGTGGGACCAGGAAGACCTTAGCAGTCTCGACGAACGGATCGGCGACGCCTTCGCCGCCATCGACCTCGCAACGACGATGCCGATCGTCACCGGCTATGCCGGGTGCGAAGGCGGCATGGTGCGGCGTTATGCGCGCGGCTATACCGAAATGACCTTTTCGCGCCTCGCCGTACTGACCGGCGCGCGCGAGGCGATCATCCACAAGGAATTCCACCTGTCGAGCGCCGACCCCAAGCTGGTCGGCGAGGACAAGGCGCGCAAGATCGGCCGCACCAATTACGATGTCGCCGACCAGCTTGCAAACCTGGGGATGGAGGCGATCCATCCCGGCGCCGGGCGCGGCCTGCGCCAGGCCGACATTCCGCTGCGCGTTCGCAACACCTTCGACCGCGAGGATGAAGGCACGCTGGTGACGGGTGGCTATGTCTCCGACGTCCCGCGGGTCGAGATCGTTACCGGCATCCGCCAGATGCAGGCGCTGACCTTTTTTGAACAGGATATGGTCGGAATGAAGGGCTATGACGCCGCGATCCTCGATGCGCTGACGCGCCATCGCGTTTGGATCGTCAGCAAGTCATCGAACGCCAACACGATCACCCATTATCTGTCGGCGAGCGCCGAGGTGGTGAAGAATGTCATCGCCGACCTGCAAAAGGCATATCCGGAAGCAGCCATTTCAGCCCAGCCGGTGGCGATGGTGTCGGCGATCGGAAGCGACATCGCGCGCCCCGGCATGGTACCCGACGCGCTGCGCGCGCTCGACGATGCCGGTATCGGCATGATCGCGCTGCAACACCAGATCCGCAACGTCGATGTCCAGTTCATCATCGAGAGCGGGGATTTCGATGCCGCGGTGCGCGTGCTGCACAAGGCGCTCGTCGAAGGCGATGTGAAAACTGGGGAGGATCGGCGCGCCGCATGATGCGGCGACCGAAACCAGCCGATGTTTGCAATGATTCTGCCTGTTCGGAGCCTGCTCGTCGCGATTTTCGTGATGATGGCGGGCAGCGGTTTTCTGTCGACGCTGATCGGGCTGCGGCTCGAGCGCGCGGGCAGCGGGACGATGGTCATAGGCCTGGTCGCAACCGCCTATTTCGCCGGACTGGTGATCGGCGCGATGCGCGCAGGCGAGGTTTTGCGGCGCGTCGGACATATTCGCGCCTTCGCCGCCTTCGTCGCGCTGCTCTCGGCCAGCACACTCACCTATGCCTTGTTCCAGCACCCGCTGCTTTGGGGAATGCTGCGCCTGATCGACGGGCTATGCGTGGCGGGCGTCTTCATCTGTGTGGAAAGCTGGCTGAACGATCGCGCCGCCTCGCGCGCGCGCGGAACCATACTCGCCTGGTATATGGTCGCCCTCTATTCCGGGCAGGCGCTCGGTCAATTGCTGCTCCGTACAAGCAACACCGCGCCCCATATCCCGTTTGAGCTGGCATCGATCCTGATCACCCTTGCGATCATCCCGGTCTGCCTGACGCGCAGCGCCGCGCCGACGCTGGAGGGTGCGGCTTCGCTGCCCCTCAGGCGCCTGTTCGCGGCATCGCCGCTGGGGGTTTCAGGCGCGGGTATGACGGGATTGATCCTCGGCGCCTTTTACGGCCTCGCCGCCATATACGCCCGGCGGATCGGCCTTGGTCTCGCCGATACAGCCACCTTCATGATGATCGTGATCCTCGGCGGTGTCGCGCTGCAATGGCCGCTTGGACGCCTGTCCGACCGCTATGACCGACGGCGCATCATCATCGCCTGTGTCGCGGCGACACTCGCGGTCAGCCTTGCGCTCGGCACGGCACCGTCGGGCAGCCTGCTCCTGGTTCTGGGCGCCGGGTTCGGTGGCCTCAGCTTCGCGCTCTATCCGCTGTGCGTCGCGTTCGTGAACGACCGCCTGCTTCCGTCAGAACGCGTTGCCGCTAGCGGCCAACTCGTCCTCCTCTATTCGGTCGGCGCGGCGCTCGGCCCGATCGGCGCCGCAGCCGTGATGTCGTTGACCGGCGCGGGCGGGCTGTTCCTGTTCATTGCGGCCGCGGCGGCGGCAATGCTCGGCTTTGGGCTTTGGCGCCTCGCGACCACCAACTCAGTGCCCGACGACGAGCAGCAGGACTTCCAGATCCTTCCGCGAACGACGCCCGTCGCCGCGCTGCTCGATCCGGCAGGCCCTTCCCCTTCATCCATCCAATCGGCCGACCCGACAAGCAGGTAACATATGGAAAAACCAGACATCGTTCACGCTCCGGGCCACCCGCCGCCCTTTCCAGCGCCCTCGGAGCTGCACCGGGCGGTCGGCGCCTCGGCGCTCGGCAATGCGGTCGAATGGTTCGACTATGGCATCTATGCCTATGGCGTGACCTATATCTCGGCCGCGCTGTTCCCCGGCGATACCGAGGACGCGGTGCTGTTCGCGCTGGCAACCTTCGCAATCTCCTTCCTCGTCCGGCCGCTCGGCGGGCTGTTCTGGGGACCGCTCGGCGACCGGATCGGCCGCAAGTCGGTGCTCGCGATGACGATCCTGCTGATGGCGGGCGCGACCTTCGCTGTCGGCCTGATCCCCTCTTATGACCAGATCGGATTCTGGGCACCCACCGCGCTCATCCTCCTGCGCATGCTGCAAGGCTTTTCGACCGGCGGAGAATATGGCGGCGCGGCGACGTTCATGGCCGAATATGCCCCCGACGACCGCCGCGGCTTTTATGGCAGCTTCCTCGAATTCGGGACGCTGGCGGGCTTCTCCTTCGGCGCCGCGCTTATGCTGGGCTATTCTCTGCACCTTGGCGATCAGGCGATGCACGAATGGGGTTGGCGCATCCCCTTTCTGATTGCCGGGCCGATCGGGCTTATCGGCATGTATCTCCGCTCGAAAATGGAGGATACGCCCATCTTTCGCGAAGAGATGGCGGCGGCAGAACGCCGAAAACCCCCCGGTCTGGTCGCGATGTTGCGCGGTCACTGGCGCCCGTTGCTTGTCGTCGGCGGGCTGGTCGTCGCACTCAATGTCGTCAACTATTCGCTGCTCAGCTACATGCCCACTTACCTTCAGCGACGGATCGGCCTGTCGAACCAGGAGGCCTTGATCGTGCCCATCATCGGCATGGTCTTCATGATGGTCGTCGTGCCATTCGCTGGCGCCTTGTCCGATCATGTGGGACGCAGGCCGATGTGGCGCTGGTCGCTCACTGGCCTGCTGATCGGCGTTGTCCCGCTGTACATGCTGATCGGCACCGGCTTTGCGGGAGCCGTCGCCGGCTTCTTGCTGCTCGGCCTGCTCTATGTGCCGCAACTGGCGACGATCTCGGCGACCTTTCCGGCGATGTTCCCGACCGCGGTCCGCTTCGCGGGTTTCGCCATCGCCTATAATATCTCCACCTCGATCTTCGGCGGCACCGCGCCGATGATCGGCAGCGGCCTGATCACACTGACCGGCGACCCGCTCATGCCCGCTTATTATATGATGCTTGCGTGCCTGATTGGCTTGGTCGCCCTGCGCTTCATGCCGGAAACTGCGGGGCGATCCCTTCGCGACGACCCCTTCGCGCCGAACCGGCAAGGCCGCGAAAACGAGAGAGGCGCCGCGTAGCCGGCGCCAGCGATATGCACATTCGGCCCGGTTGATCGCCATCGACCGAGCGCGGCCAAGGAGATCCAATTGGGTTGGCGATGGGGCCCAAGCTCAAGACTCCAAAAGGGTCGTGCCGGGTTCAGCCGCCCGGAAGCGGAACGGCCGTCTGATATTTGACGACCCGGAGCGCGAAGTGCGACGAAGCCCCGGCGACCGCGTCGTTCCTGAGCAGGCTATGCATCAAAAACGCTTCATAATCGCCGACGCCGGTGGCGATGACGCGCAATTGATAATCCCATTCGCCCGACATCGACAGGCATTCCATGATCCGGTCCTGGGCCAGGACGAAATTTTCAAACAATTCGGTATGTTCGGCCGAATGACTTTTCAGTCGGACGTTGCAAAGGACGTTGACGCCCTGTCCGACCCGCGCCGCATCAACAAGCCACACATTCTTTGCCAGAACGCCCGCCGCCTCCAGCGACTTGATGCGACGCCAACAGGAAGGCCCGGTACTGCCCACCCGGTCGGCCAAGTCGGCATTGCTCTGCCCACCATCGCGTTGCAATTCGTCGATGATGCGACGATCGAGCGGATCGAGTTTGACTATTTCATTCATATTTTGACAATTATCCGAAATATCTTCTCCATCAAACTCCAAAATCTACGTTGTTTGAAAAGATTTTTTGCCGTTATCTTGCGATATTTCGCGAATGATATCCGACACGCTCCCCGCCCCCGCCACTTCGCCCGGACTGCCTTTCGGCGCATTGGCAACGCAGCCCGCCGACGCCTTGCTCGGTCTCATCGCGCTTCACCGGGCGGATGAACGACCCCAAAAAATCGACCTCGGCGTCGGTGTGTTTCGCGACGACGCGGGAACCACGCCAGTCCTGCGCGCCGTGAAAGCGGCCGAAGCGGCTTTGCTGGAAACGCAAATGACGAAGGCCTATCTCGGTGCGGAGGGCGACGCGACCTATGCCGCGCTGCTCGGTGGCGTCCTGTTCGGGGACCGGCCCGCGGATGAACGTCTGCACGGCGTCCAGACGCCGGGCGGCACCGGCGCACTCCGCCTTGGCGCAGAACTTGTCGCGCGCGCCGATCGCGCCGCGCGGGTGTGGATCGGCGCCCCGACATGGCCCAATCACGCGCCGATCTTTGCCGAAGCCGGGCTGGCGACACGCAGCCACCGATTTTACGATGCGGCGACGGGCGGCATCGACTTCGATGCGATGCTTGCCGATCTGACCGAGGCGCGCGCGGGCGATATCCTGTTACTGCATGGCTGCTGTCACAACCCGACCGGAGCAGAACTGACGCCCGCACAGTGGAGCGCGATCGCCGAACTGTGCGCAAGTCGCGGCCTGATTCCTTTCATCGATTTGGCCTATCAGGGTCTGGGCGATGGGCTGGCGCAGGACGCCGCGGCGACGCGGATGATGTTCGCCGCGCTGCCGACCGCGCTGGTGGCGTATAGCTGCGACAAGAATTTCGGCCTGTATCGCGAGCGCGTCGGCGCATTCTGGGCCTTGTCGGCGAACGGCGCCATCGCCGAACGCGTTCGCACCAACATATTGTCGCTGGCGCGCAGCCTTTGGTCGATGCCCCCCGACCATGGCGCCGCGATCGTCCGCACGATTCTGGAAAATGCGGCGTTGCGACGCGACTGGCAGCATGAGCTAGAGGCCATGCGCGTCCGCCTGAACGGTCTTCGCACAGCCCTTGCGGCCACCCATCCCCGGCTGTCGGCGATCGCGGACCAGCGCGGCATGTTCGCGATGCTGCCGCTGACACCCGCATCCGTCGCGACGCTGCGCGAAGAGCATGGCATCTATATGGCGGCGAACGGACGCATCAACATCGCGGGCCTGCGTGCCGAAACAGTGCCGTTTTTCGCGCACGCGCTTCGGCCGCACCTCGACGCCGAATCGACCACCCCATGACGCGCCCACCCATCGACACCACGCACGACCCGGCGCGGACCAGCTGGGTGGAATCGGCAAACGGACATCGCGACTTCCCGGTCCAGAACCTGCCCTATGGGGTCTTTGCGCCCCCGGATGGCACCGCCCGCCCCGGCGTGGCGATCGGCGACGCGATACTCGATCTTCGCGCTGCGGCGGCAGCGGGACTGTTGCCCGAAAGGGCGGCGTCTGCGTGCAACGGCGATGCGCTCAACGCGCTGATGGCGCTCACCCCCGAACACCGCCGCGCGCTGCGGAACAGGTTGAGCGTGTTGCTGTCGGATGCCGCGTATGAAGCGGCGCTGACGCCGATGCTCTATGCTGCGGCCGACAGCGTGATGCAGCTTCCGACGCGGATCGGCGACTACACCGACTTTTACGTCGGCATCCATCATGCCAGCAATGTCGGGCGGCAGTTCCGGCCCGACAATCCGCTGCTGCCCAATTATAAATATGTGCCTATCGGATATCATGGGCGCGCGTCGTCGGTGCGGCCGGCCGGAGAGCCGGTCGTCCGCCCGTACGGTCAGCGCAAGCCGCCCGAATCCGCCGCGCCGATTTTCGAGCCGACGCAGCGGCTGGACTATGAACTCGAGCTCGGCGTCTGGATTGGCGAAGGCAATGCACTCGGCGCGCCGATCCCGATTGGCGATGCGGCGCGTCACATCGTTGGCCTGTCGCTGTTCAACGACTGGTCGGCGCGCGATTTCCAGGCATGGGAATATCAACCGCTCGGGCCGTTCCTCGCCAAGAATTTCCATTCGACCATTGCCCCCTGGGTGATCACGGCCGAGGCGCTTTCCCCCTTTCGCATTGCGCAGCCGACGCGCCCCGACGGCGACCCCCCGCCGCTACCTTATCTCTGGGATGCCGACGATCAGGCTCTTGGCGCGTTCGACGTGACGCTCGAAGTGTTTCTGTCCACCGCCGCGATGCGCGCGAAGGGAATCGACGCTTTTCGCCTGAGCCGCGGTCCCGCGACGAATATGTATTGGACGATCGCGCAGATCGTGACGCACCATGCATCGAACGGCTGCAACCTGAATCCCGGCGACCTGCTTGGCACGGGGACAATTTCAGCCCCCGATCGCGAAGGCTTCGGCAGCCTGCTCGAACTCACGGCGGGCGGGACCGAACCCCTTCTGTTGCCCGGTGGCGAACGCCGCGCTTTCCTAGCCGATGGGGACGAGATTGTCATGCGCGCGGTCGCGAAGGCCGACGGTTTCGTGCCGATCGGTTTTGGCGAATGCCGCGCCGTCATCCTGCCTGCGCGCTGCCCCGCTTGACGGGGGTCAGGTCAGAAACGCGTCGAGTTCGCTCAGCAAGAGGTCCGGCACCTCTTCCTGCGGGCTGTGCCCGCACGGCAGCGCATGGCCGCGCACGTCACAGGCTTTCGGCCGCCAGCTGTCCATGACGTCGAACAGTTCGCCGACCGTGCCATAATCCCCCCAGAGCAGCAGCAGCGGCGCTTCGATCCGGCGCGCTTCATCAGCAGCATCATGGTCGAGGTCGATGCTCGCCGCCGCGCGATAATCCTCGCAGATCGCGTGGCGCGTCGCGGGGTCGCGATAACAGCGGCGATATTCGGCGACGACGCGCGGATCGAGCGAACCGCCGATCTTGATCTGTCCCGCAAGGTGGCGGTCGAGAAAATGGTCGGGATCGGCCGCGATCATCCGTTCGGGCAGGTCGAACGGCTGGATCAGGAAGAACCACCAGAAATATCGGGTGGCGAATTCGCGGTTCGTCTGGGCATACATCGTCGCGGTCGGCGCGATGTCGAGCAAGGCGAGCCGCGCGACGCACTGCGGATGGTCGAGCGCCATGCGGTGCGCAACGCGTGCGCCGCGGTCATGCGCGACGACGTCGAAACGATCGAAGCCGAGCGCCGCCATCGCTGCCACCTGGTCGGCGGCCATCGCACGCTTGGAATAATTCGCGTGCGCCGGATCGCCCGGAAGCTTTTCGCTGTCGCCGTAACCGCGCAGGTCGGTTGCCACGACGGTGAATCGTCTCGCGAGGTCGGGGGCGACCTTGTGCCACGTCAGGTGCGTCTGCGGATGGCCGTGAAGGAGGAGCAGCGGCGGCCCCGATCCGCCAACCGCGGCGCGAATGCGCACGCCATCGGCATCGACGTCCTGCCAGCGGAAGCCCGGCATGAGTTCGGGATATGCGGCATTAACGCTCATCACCGCCACCCATAAGCCAGGGCTTGCGGTCGAGATAGGCCTTCTCGAACGACCGGATTTCTTCGGCGTGGGCCATCGTCTCGCCGATCCGGTCCAGCCCGAGCATCAGCGCCCGCCGGTTCGCCGGATCAATATCGAAACCGGCGTCGTAGCGCCCGGTCACGATCCGCTGTGCTTCAAGGTCGACGGTCATCTCACCAGCATCGTCGCTGAGCTCCGCCATGATCGCGGCGACCTCCGCTGTCGGCAAGGACAGCAGCAGCAGGCCGTTGTTCGCCGCATTGTCCGCGAAGATCGCGCCATAGGAAGAACCGATGATTCCGCGAATACCATATTGGAGCATCCCCCACACCGCATGTTCGCGCGACGAGCCGCAGCCAAAATTGGGTCCGACGAGCAGGAATCGCGTTTCCGCCATGTCCGGGCGATTGAGGATGAAGCCGCCCCGCACCGCGCCACTTTCGTCGAAGCGGAGGTCGTGGAAAAGACCGGCCGCCAGCCCCGACCGATCGATTCCTTTCAGGAACGCCTTGGGCATGATGACGTCGGTGTCGATGTTGGCGGCGGGCATTGCTGCGACGCGGCCCGACACGCAAAGGAAGCCGTCCATCAGATACGGTCCTCCGCGGCGAGCGTTCGCACGTCGGCGAGCTTTCCGGTCACGGCCGCCGCCGCGACCATTGCCGGGCTCATCAAATGGGTCCGCCCGCCGATCCCCTGTCGGCCCTCGAAATTTCGGTTGGTACTCGATGCACAGCGTTCGCCCGGCGCAAGGCTGTCGTCGTTCATCGCGAGGCAGAGCGAGCAGCCCGACCGGCGCCATTCAAACCCGGCTTCGATGAAGATGCGGTCGATGCCCTCGGCCTCGGCAGCGCGGCGAACCTCGCTGCTGCCCGGCGAAATCATCGCACGAACGCCCGGCGCCACTTTCCGCCCCTTCAATATCCGCGCCGCATCGCGAAGATCGGTCAGGCGCGCGTTGGTGCAAGACCCGATAAAGGCGCGATCGATCGCGATGTCCTGAAGCCGCGTCTGGGGCGCCAAATCCATATAGGCCATCGCTCGCACCGCGTCGGCGCGCCGCTCGGCGGGGATGTCTTCGGGATTGGGAACGACCCCGGTGATCGCCAGCGACTGATCGGGGCTGGTGCCCCAACTGACCATCGGTGGGATATCGTGGGCGCCGAGCGCAATCTCCCTGTCGAAGCGCGCGCCCGGATCGCTGCGGAGTGCCCACCATTCGGCGCGCGCGGCTGCGAGCATGGCGGGCGACGGCGCGCGCGGGCAACCGGCAATATAGGCGATAACCTTGTCGTCGGGCGCCATCAGCGCAACGCGCGCTCCACATTCGACCGCCATGTTGCAGATCGTCATGCGCGCCTCGACGCCCAGCGCGTCGATCGCAGAACCGGCAAATTCCACCGCATGTCCGGCCGCGCCGTCGGCGCCGATCCGCCGGATCACTTCCATGATCATGTCCTTCGCGGTCACGCCCGGCGCCAGCGCGCCGTCGATCGTGATCCGCATCGTCCGAAGGCGTCGATAGACAAGCGTCTGCGTCGCCAACAGATGTTCGATATCCGATGTGCCGATACCAAAACCCACCACACCGAACGCGCCATAGGTCGTCGAATGGCTGTCCCCCGCGGCGATCACCATACCTGGCAGCACGAGGCCGAGTTCGGGCATCACGACATGCTCGATCCCTTGCCGCGGATCGAAGAGGTCGAAGATTTCGATCCCGAAATCGCGGCCATTTTCGCCGAGATATTCGATCTGCCGCCGTGCACCGGGGTCAAGCTCGCCGGCCGCCCGGTCGGGGTTCGTCGAATTGACATGATCGACCACGCCCAGCGACGCCGCGGGCCGCCAAGGCGTCCGACCGGCAGCGCGGAGGCCGCTGAATGCCTGGGGGCTTGTATATTCGTTCAGCACCGTTCTATCGATATAGAGCAATAATCGTTCGCCAGCCGCGCCGGATTCGTCGAATGATAATATGCGGTGTTCGTCGACGATCTTGTCATAGAGCGTTTTTGGCGCCGACATTCCTATCCCTTTCTGCGGTTTCGCGGGCAGGGATTACCGTCAGCGGTTCAGACGAAGCCAATGCCGGGACAGTATCAATTGATGCGATGAGTGGATTCAGATGGATATCATGTGGCTCGAAGACTTCATCAAGCTCGCTGATGAAGGCAATTTTTCCCGCGCAGCCGAAGCGCGCAACCTGACGCAACCGGCGTTCAGCCGCCGCATCCGCGCGCTGGAGGATTGGGTCGGCGCAACGCTGGTCGACCGCGACACGCACCGCATCGCGCTGACCGAAGCGGGCCAGGCGTTCCGTGTCCTTGCCGAAGAGATCATGCGGCGCCTGACGCTGGGCCGCGACCATGTCCGCGAAATCGGCGGCACGCTCAGCAACGAAATCCGTTTCGCCTCGACCCATGCGCTATCGACGACCTTTTTCCCGCCGTGGCTCCGCGGCCTGCACGACGGCCATGAAGCGGGCACGATCACGCTGATCGCCGACCATATGGTGGCGTGCGAACGCTTCATGCTGGAGGGCAAGGCCGACTTTTTACTGTGCCACCACCACACGGCGGCGCAGCATCGGCTCGACCCCGCGGGCTTTACCTCCCTCGCGCTGGGCGAGGACCTGTTGATGCCGGTGACCGCCCCGCTGGGCGACGGGTCGCCGACGCACCTGCTGCCCGGCGATGGGAACCGCCCGCTTCCCTATCTGGAGTTTGAGGAAAAGTCGGGAATGGGCCGCATCTTGCAGGCCGCGCAGGTCATATCGGCCGGCTCGGCCTCACTTCGCACCGTATTCCGTTCGCATATGGCGACCGCGCTGCTGTCGATGGCGCGCGATGGACGCGGCGTGTGCTGGGCGCCGCTGAGCGTCGCGGCGGCCGACCTTGAAAGCGGCCGCCTCGTCGCCGCCGGCGATGCACGCTGGCATGTCCCGATCGAGATTCGCATCTATAAGCCTATCGCGCGGCGGAGCCCGAGCGTCGAGGCCTTCTGGTCGATGCTGAAGAACCGGCTGAAGACCGAAACCGCCTGAGCGCCCGGTCGAGAGCCGGGGCAATCCCGCGAAATAATGCTACGCAAACAACGCCCACGCCGCACGAATGATTCTATGTCGAACCGGCATTGGGAACGATGACCGCATGTCCATAGACAGGCTGAACCCTAGCACTAACCGCCGAATAGGCGGCCTTGGCAGGGTTCAGGGCGGAGAAAAAACATGATCGAGGGACCGGCAACTGCGGCCGCGAGCGGCAAGCTCAACATTTCCACATCGCTTATCGCGATCTCGCTTTACGCGGGTCTGATGAGCTTCGCGAGCACCGCGCAAGCCCAGGACACCACCGCACCGGCTGACGAGCAGGCGATAGAGGGAGGCGATGACATTGTCGTGACGGGGTCGCGCATCGGCCGTCCCGTTCTCGACCTGCCGACACCTGTCGGCGTCGTCACGTCCGAAGCGCTCGACAATAATAATGCGCAATTCGACATCGGCCGCGCGCTCGCGCAGCAACCGTCGATCGGCTTTTCCGGGAGCATGCAGCAAAGCCAGCAGACGGGCGCCTCGGGCTCGCGCGGCGAAAACAGCGGCGGTCTGGCGCTCGTCGATTTGCGCAGCCTCGGATCGAACCGCACCCTTGTGCTCGTCAACGGCAAACGCCGCGTCGCGGGCGCCACCGACAGCACCGCGATCGACCTCAATTCGATCAACCCCAATCTGATCGAACGCATCGAGGTCATCACCGGCGGCGCATCGGCAATTTACGGCTCCGACGCCGTATCGGGCGTGGTCAACATCATCCTCAAGGATAATTTCGACGGATTTCGCCTGTCGTTCAACGGCTCGCAGCCCACGCGCGGTGGCGAAGGCCTGACCTATGGTGCCAGCCTGGTCGCTGGCCAGAATTTCAGCGAAGGCCGAGGCAACATCACGGTCGCCGCCGACTATACGAAGGTGCAGGAAATCACGCCGCGCCAGGCCGACATGAAAAATTATGTCGCCATGATCAATCCCGCGGACACCGGCCCCGACGACGGCATTCCCGACTATATCGTCACCCCCGGCGGCGAAGCTTTGCGTTTTTCGGGCTATGGCGTCGTCGGTTTCGGCGGCGACACCGGCGGCCTCGGCCGTTTCGTCTTCAACGACGACGGAACCGTGCGCCCCTTCCCCACCCCCAGCCTGACCGACGGCAGCCTGTTTGGGATTTTCGACGATTGCGGCGTCGCCTGTTTCCGCTTCGACGATTCGATCTCGATCGTTCCCGATATCGAACGCTACAACCTCAACCTCAGCGCGCATTATGACTTCAGCGACAGCGTGCGCGGCTATTTCGGCGTCGATTATAACAATACGTCGAGCTATGGCCGCGGCCAGCCGGTGATCCGGTCGGGCGCCGTGATCAACATTGCGCAAAACGCCTTCCTGAACGAAGATTTCCGCCAGGACCTGCTCGCAGCGGGTGCGACGACCTTGCGCCTCGATCGGCTTTATACCGACGTCGGCCTCCGCTTCAGCCAGGTCGACCGCAACAGCCTGTCCTTCGTCGGCGGCTTCAAGGGCGAGTTCGAGACCGGCTTTGCCGACCTTCGTTATGATGTCTACGGCACCTATGGCCGGACCAAGGCGAAGTTCATCGGCTATAACCGCCTCGTCGTCCCCAACCTGCTCGCCGCGCTTGATGCCGTGGTCGATCCGTCGAGCGGACAGATCCGCTGCCGGATGGACGTGCCCGCGCTTCAGCCGGTCGGCTATGTGCGCCCCAATATTCAGGGCAGCGCCCCTTGCTCGCCGTTCAACCCCTTCGGTTCGACCGCGAGCTCGGATGATGCGCGCAATTTCGTCAAGGCGACGACGGTCTCCGAAGCGTTTATCCGCCAGACGACCGCGGGCTTCTCGCTCGCAGGCGATACCGAGAAATTCCTGACGATGCCCGGTGGCGGCACGGTCGGTTTCGCGCTGGGCGCCGAATATCGCAAGGAACGCAACGGCCGCACGACCGACCCGCTGGTCAAGGCCGGGCTCACCAACCAGGCGGCGACGCAGGATTATGAGGGCGGCTATCACGTCACCGAATTTTTCGGGGAACTCAGCATCCCGATCCTGACCGACATGGCCTTCTTCAAACTGCTGTCGGTCGAGGGCGCCGTCCGCCACGCCGATTACAGCCACGCTGGACAGGCAACCTCTTGGAAGGCCGGCGCGATCTGGGAGCCTACCGACGGTCTGCGCCTGCGCGCGACGATCAGCCGCGCCATCCGTGCCCCGAATATTTTCGAGGCATTCCGCCCGAGCGAAGGGCAGACGACCAACGTCAACGACCCCTGCGCCCAGACCAACCTCGGGCTCAACCCGAACCGCGCCGCCAACTGCGCCGCGCTCGGCCGTCCCGCGGGATTTACCCCGCTCAACGGCGGTGTCGGGGTGCCCTTCATCGTATCGGGCAACCAGAATCTCAGCCCCGAAGTGTCGGACAGCTGGACGGCGGGCATCGTGCTCACCCCGAACTTCGCGCCGGGACTCCAGATTTCGGCCGACTGGTTCAACATCGAGATCGACGACGCGATCAGCTTCCTCAGCCCGCAGCAGATCGCCGAGAACTGCGTCGACCGCGCGGGCGGACCCGATCTCGACCTCTGTTCGCTGATCACGCGCGAAACAAACACCGCCAGCCCCAACTTCTTTGGCATCACGACGGGCAACAGCACTTATGTGAACACGTCGAAGCTGGAAACGTCGGGGCTCGACACGCAGGTCTTTTATGCCCGGCCGCTCGGTAGCGGCCGCATTTCGGCCAATCTGGCGTTCACTTACCTGCACCGCCTGCGGACCTACACCTTCCAGTCGCGGCCCGACCTCTTCACGGTGCTCGAAGGTTTCTACGGCTATCCCAAATATAAGGGTGTCGTCGGCCTGACCTATTCGAGCGGCCCGCTGACGCTTGGCTGGCAAGGGCGTTACCAGTCCAGCCAGGCGCTGACCGACATCTCGCCGGGGATCAGCCGCGAACTTCTGTCGCCGGACCGCACCGGGTCGCGCTTCTACAACGACATCTCGGCCTCCTACACGCTCTCGATGAACGGTCCGCAGGAAGCGAAATTTTCGTTCGGCGTCACCAACCTCTTCAACGAAAAGCTGCCGGTGATGGAATCGGTTCAGGTCATCGATCCGTCGGGGGGCGGTTTCGAGCAATTCGGTCCGGTCGTCCGCGTCGGGCTCGAAGTGAACTTCTGATCCCGACCCTGCCGCATGAGGCCCGCGTGACATTCGCGCACGCGGGCCTCATGTCGTTCTAGAAGGAGAATCCACCTTGCCCGGTCAGGAAGGCGCGATCTTGAATACCGAAGCCGTCCGCCCCGCGCGTCAGAGGGGCTTCCTGGGCTTTGTCGAGCGGGTCGGGAACCTGCTCCCCGACCCGACGATCATCTTCCTCTATCTGATCATCGTGCTGATGATCGTGTCGGCGATCGGCGCGGCGCTGGGGTGGAGCGCGTCTTTACCCTATTCGGGCAAGACCGCGCCCGCGGGCGCCGAACTCGCGGACGGCGTCCTGACCTATCGCGCGTCGAACCTGTTTTCAGCCGACAATATCGCGCGCCTTTTTACTGAAATGCCGCGCACCTACGCCAGTTTCACGCCGCTCGGGATCATCCTGACAATCATGATGGGCGCAGCGGTGGCCGAGCGATCTGGGCTGTTCTTCGCGCTGATCCGGGGATCGCTCCGCAACACGCCGCGCCGCTACATGACGCCGATCATCGCGGTGGTCGGCATGGTGTCGCACCACGCCGCCGACGCCGCCTATGTCGTCCTCATCCCGATGGCGGCGGTGCTGTTCGCGTCGGTCGGGCGGCATCCGCTCGCCGGAATTGCCGCTGCGCTTGCCGCCGTTTCGGGGGGCTATGCCGGCAATATCATGCCCGGCCAGCTCGACGTCCTGCTGTTCAGCTTTACACAGGAAGCCGCGCGCATCGTCGAGCCCGGATGGACGATGAACCCGCTCGGCAACTGGTATTTCATCCTTGGCATCGTTGTCTTTTTCACACCGATCATCTGGTTCATCACCGACCGGGTGGTCGAACCGCGCCTTGGCGCATGGAATGAGGAGGTCGACGACGAACTGCGCGCCGACCTGGAAAAAGGCGATCTCAGCGACGATGAACGGCGGGGGCTTCGCCGCGCGGGGATTGCCGCCTTGCTGGTGGTTTCACTCTTCGCGGCGTTGTGCCTGTGGCCCGGATATACGCCGTTCATCGACCAGGATGCCACCGGCCCGATCCGCCTCCAACCGCTCTATGGCTCGATGATCGCGGCCCTGTTCCTGCTGTTCCTTTTTACGGGGGTCGTCTTCGGCCGCGCTGTCGGCACGGTCAAAAATTCGGCCGACGTCATCGCGATGATGCGCGAGGGGGTGAAAACCATTGCGCCCTATCTCGTCTTCGTATTCTTCGCGGCCCATTTCGTCGCGATGTTCAACTGGTCGGGCATCGGGCCGATCATCGCAATCAGCGGCGCCGAAAATCTGCGCGGCATGAACCTGCCCGCCCCCGTGCTCCTCGTCTGCGTGCTGCTGCTGTCGTCGATCATGGACCTGTTCATCGGGTCCGCGACGGCGAAATGGAGCGTTCTGTCATCGGTCGTGGTGCCCATGTTCATGCTGCTGGGCATCAGTCCCGAAATGACGACCGCCGCCTATCGGATGGGCGACAGCTATACCAACATCATGACGCCGCTGATGAGCTATTTCCCGCTCGTCCTCGTCTTTTGCCAGCGGTGGGACAAATCGATGGGGGTCGGATCGTTGCTCGCACTGATGCTGCCCTATGCGCTCTGCTTCATGGCAACCGGGATCATGATGGTCGTTGCCTGGGTCGCACTCGACCTGCCGCTCGGCCCGCATGCACAGGTCTTTTATCCGGTTGCATCGCACGGCGCACCTTGAGGGAGCCGACAATGAAATCCGCCGCCGAACATGTAACGATGTTCAATAAGCATTGGGGTCGGATGCTTGCCGCCCCTAGCCTGATCTTGCCGCTGCGCCAGGAGGTGCGTCCCCATGTCCGTTGACCTGACACCACTCGAAGCCGACATGACCGCCTGGCGCCGGCATATCCATCAGCATCCCGAACTCGGTTTTCACGAACAGGATACGGTCCGCTTCATCCTCGACCTGCTCGAAAGCTTCGGGGTCGACGAGGTCGCGACCGGCATCGGCGGCACGGGCATCGTCGCGACGATCCGCGCCGGAACGTCAAGCCGCGCGATCGGCATCCGCGCCGACATCGACGCGCTGCCGATGACCGAACTCGCCGAGTCCGATCATAAATCCTGCACCCCCGGCGTGATGCACGCGTGCGGCCACGACGGGCACACGACGATGCTGCTTGGCGCCGCAAAGCATCTCGCCGCGACGCGCAACTTCGACGGCGCGGTCCACCTGATCTTTCAGCCCGCAGAGGAATCACTGGGCTATCAGGGGCCGGGCGGCGATCCCGACGGCGGCGCCAGCGCGATGATCCGCGACGGGCTGTTCGATCGCTTCCCGATGGACGCGATTTTCGGCATCCATAACCGGCCGGGCATCGCCGCAGGCAAGCTCGCCGGACGCGCGGGCGCGCTTTACGCCGCCGCCGACAAGTTCGAAATTGTCGTGTCGGGCAAGGGCGGCCATGCCGCGCGCCCGCACCTGACGGTCGATCCCGTGCTCGTCGCGGCGCACATCATCGTCGCGGTACAGAGCATCGTCGCACGTAATACCGACCCGATGGACGCCGCAGTGGTCTCGATCTGTAAGGTCGAGGCGGGCACCGCGTTCAACATCATCGCCGACGAGGCCCGCCTGGGCGGTACGGTGCGCACCCTGTCACGCGCCAGCCAGGACGCAACCGAACGGCGCCTGCGCGAAATCGTCACCGGCATCGCGGCCTCGTTCGGCGCGACGGCGGACCTGCATTATGAGCGCGGCTATCCCGCCCTGCACAATCCGGCCGATCTTTACGCAAGCGTCCGCGACATTGCGATCGGCATCGTCGGTCCCGACCGCTTCGTCGACCTCGACGCGCCGGGCATGGGGGGCGAGGATTTCGCACGCTACCTCGACGTCGTTCCCGGCTGCTTCCTCCTCCTCGGCAATGGCGACGAGGGGCCGGGGTCGGTGATGCTGCACAATTCGCACTATGCCTATGACGACAGCATTTCGCCGACGGGGGCGGCGCTGTGGGTCGCGCTGACCGAAACATTCCTGCCGAAACACATGCCTTAGGGAGACGCCTGGATGCGCCGTTCGATTGCCGCCCTGCTTCATGGTTCCGCCGCATTGCTGCTGGCGGCGATTCCGCCCGTACAGGCGCAGGAAAAGGTCAGCATCTACCGCGACGATTTCGGCGTGCCGCATGTCCAGGCGGACACGTCGGGCGCGGTGATGTTCGGCGCGGGCTATGCGATCGCGCACGACCGCCTCGCCGCGATGGAACTGGCGCGCCACAACACGCAGGGCCGCCGCGCCGAGCTGGTGGGTGCCTCGGCGCTCGAAAGCGACAAGATGATGCGCGGCCGCAAGCTGCCCGACGCCGTGCTGATGCAGCGTTACAGGGCTCTGGCGCCCGAGCATCGCGAAATGATCCAGGCGATGGTCGACGGCATCAACAAGCGCATCGACGAAGTGAATGCCGATCCCGCCCGATTGACCCCGCTCGAATTCATCCGCTGGGGAATCAAGCCGACGCGCTGGAGCCTGACCGAATATCTTGCGCTGATCACCGCCGCGCCGCTCGGCCGCGATAGCTATGAGATCCAGAACCTCAAATTCCTGACCGAGATGACGGCGCGTTACGGCCCGGAAAAAGCCTGGGCGATCTTCAACGATGTCGTGCCCATTTCCGATCCCGATTCCCCCACGACCATCCCCGCTGGCGACGATCTTGCCCCTGCCCGGCCGGTGCCGACCCCCGTGCTCGCGCCGGTCCAGCTACCGCCGGGCGGCGTCGCGTCGGCGGCAGCGCAGGTGGCGCCACGCAAGCCGGTGAAAGGCGCGAGCCGCTGCATGGTGATTGGCCCCCAAAAATCGGCCAGCGGCAAGGTGCTGATGATGGAAGCGACCGCCGATGGCCCCGAAATCCACCTGCACGGCGGCGGTTTCGACAATGCGGGCTTTGGCTCGACCGGCTGGGGCGTGCCAACGATGGGGCGCGGCGCCCAGCACGGCTGGCTGCTTGTGTCGGGCAGCAGCGAAGCGGGAACCGTCTTTGCCGAAAAACTCAACCCGAAGAACCGTTACGAATATTGGTACAAGGGCGCATGGAAAAAAATGGAGCATCGGACCGAGACCTTCAAGGTCAAGGACGGCGCGGCTGTGACGCACGAAGTGGCGTGGACGATCCACGGGCCCGTGATCGCATGGGATGCCGAAAACGGGACCGCCTATGCACAGCAGATGGGGGTCCACGGCCGCGAACTCGACACATGGATCGCCTTCGCCGAAATGGGCCGCGCCAAAAGCCTCGCCGAGTTTCGCGAAAAGGGCGTCGACCGGCTCGGCTGGAATCTGGGCGCCTGTTATGGCGGCGAGGATGGCACGATCGCCTATTTCGAGGCGGGCGCGCTGCCAAAGAAAGCCGCCGGGGTCGATCCACGCCTGCCGACACCCGGCACCGGCGAATATGAATGGACCGGCTTTCTGACGCGCGATGAAAAGCCGCACATGATCAACCCGCGGCAGGGCTATCTCTTTTCATGGAACAGCAAGGCGACGGGCTGGTCGCAAGAGGGCGACAATGCCCGCATCGGCGCGACGTTCCGAACATGGCTCGGCGATCGGCTGGCGAAGAATGGGGAGGCGCTAACCCTGCTCGACATGCGCGAGTTCAACGGCCGGATTTTCAACGCGCTCGGCGCGGTCGACCGCAATCAGGCGGCGCCCGACTTTTTCGCGCCCTATCTGCGCAAGGCGATCGAGGCGAGCGACGATCCCGACGTGAAGCGCGCGGGCGAATATATGCTCGGCTTCAACGGGCTTTATCAGGATCGCGACGGCGACCATCGCTATGACGACCCCGGCCTGACCCTCTATCGCGCCTGGCTTCAGGTCGCGCCGCGCGTCGTTTTCGGCGACGATATGGGCAATTGGTGGAAGGCGATCGACGATGGGCGCTACCTCACCTATCAGTCGAGCCTGTTGCTGCGCGCGTTTCAGGGCGATGCCGCGGGGGCGCCGCTCGCCGTCGACTATTTCAACGGGCGCGACCGCACCGCGGTGATGATCGACACGATCAAGGCGACACTTGCCGAGGTCAAACCCCGTTTCGCCGGCAAGGATATGGCCGAGTGGAAGCAGCCGATCTTCTGGAAATATTTCGATGCGTCGCTCGAAACCCCCGCGCGTCCCCAGATGGCAGAGGACGCACCCGAAAAGCGCCTGTCTGCGGTGCTGCGCCTCGGCCCGACGATGGCGCCGCACAATGGCGGCGAAAGCTGGGTCGGGCTGATGGAGATCGGCGCTGACCGGCGTGCGCTCTATTCGGTCGTCGATGCGGGCGGGCAGAATCTCTTCATCGGCCCCGACGGCAAGGGCAACCCGCACCTCACCGACCAGACGATAATGCACGAAACGAACGAGCTGAAGAAGATCGAGCTGTCGCCAGACCGAATACGCAAGACGGCGCGTGCCGCGACGACGATCGAATATCGGCCAAAAGCCCGTTAGCGCGCGGCGGTCGGCGATGATGGAACGGCGGACGATGCTGGCTATGCTCGGCCTGATGCCGATCACCGCCTGCGCGCGCCAATCGCGTGCGCCGGGCGAACTATGGGTCGGATCGTCACCGACGGGCGTTCCGTTCAGCTATGTCGACCCCGCAACCAACGAACTGACCGGCGCGATGATCGACATCGCGCGACGCGTGCTGCGCGAGATTGGGTTGACGGGGGACTATCGCGCCGCGCCCTTTGCCGCCCTGATCCCTTCGCTGACAACTGGGCGGATCGACATGATCGCGGCGGCGATGCAGCGGACTCCCGACCGCGAAAAAATCGTCGATTTCAGCGCGCCGGTCTTCTCCTATGGCGGCGGGCTGGTCGTGCGACGCGAAGATCGCGGCGCCTATCCCGCCCTGTCCGCCATAGGCGACAAGCGCGTCGGCGCACAGGTCGGCACGCGCTTTGTGGACCAGCTCCGCGGCGCCGGCGTCGGCCGCGTCAAAACCTATGACGGGTTGGGCGAAATCGTCCGCGACCTTGCCAACGGCCGGATCGACGCCGGTTATGGCGACGACCCCATCCTCCGCTACCAGCTTCGCGTCGGCCCGCAGCGGCGAGTCCGTATGGCCGACGACTTCACGCCGCCGGTCAAAGAGGATCTTTGCCTGATCGTCGAGAAAGGCAATCCGCTCCTCGCCCGGCTGAACGACGCGATCGCGCGCCTGCGGAAAGACGAAATGCCTGCGATTCTGCGTCGCTGGGGGCTTGGCTGATGCAGGAATTTCTTGCGGACGCCGCACTGTTCCTGCCGGTCCTGCTGCGCGGGCTCGGCATGACGCTATTGCTCACCGCCGCTGCGCTGGCCGTCAGCATCGCGCTCGGCCTGCTGTGGGTGCTCATGGGCTATGCGCGCTTTGCGCCGCTGCGCTGGATCAGCCGCGCGATCATCAACGTCATCCGCGGCATCCCGATCATCGTCCAGCTCTTCTGCATCTATTTCGTCCTGCCCGAATGGGGACTCGACTTGCCCCCTTTCGCGGCGGGGGTGCTCGGTCTCGGCCTTGCCTATTCGGTCTACCAGGCCGAAAATTTCCGCGGCGGCCTGTCGTCGGTCGACAAGGATCTGATCGAGGCGGGCACGATGCTCGGCATGACATGGCCGGTGCTGATGCGCCGCGTCGTGCTGCCGCTCGGCATCCCCGCGGCGCTGCCGTCGCTCGGCAATACGACGATCATGCTGCTGAAAGATTCATCGATCGCCTCAACGATCACGATCGCCGAACTGACGCGCGCGGGGCAATTGCTGGCAATCTCGACTTTCAAGAATGGCACGGTCTACCTCCTGATCGCCCTGCTCTACCTCGCCGCCAGCTTGCCGATGGCGGCGGCCGTGCGCGCGCTCGAACGCCGGTTCGCACGCAAATGATCCGGCTACGCGGCGTCCGCAAATCCTTCGGCGAGCGCGACGTTTTGCGCGACGTCAGCTTCGACGTCGCAGCGGGCGAGGTCGCCTGCCTGATCGGCCCTTCGGGGTCGGGCAAATCGACGATCCTGCGCTGCATCAACGGGCTGGAAAGCCACGATGCAGGAACGATCGAGGTCGATGGCGTCGCGGTTACGCCGCAATCGCTGCCACAGGTCCGCGCGGCGGTGAGCATGGTGTTCCAGCGCTTCAATCTGTTCCCGCACCGCACCGCGCTCGACAATATTATCGAGGGTCCGGTGCATGTGCTCGGCCAGCCGGTCGCCAAAGCGACGGCGCGCGCGATGGCGCTGCTCGAAAGGGTCGGCATGGCGAGCCATGCGCAGGCCTTCCCCCGCCATTTGTCGGGCGGCCAGCAACAACGCATCGGCATCGCGCGAGCACTGGCGATGGAGCCGCGCGCCATCCTGCTCGACGAACCGACCTCCGCGCTCGACCCCGAACGCGTTGGCGAGGTTTTGAAGGTGATGCGCGACCTTGCCGACGGCGGCATGACGATGATCGTCGTGACCCACGAAATCGCCTTCGCGCGCGAGGCTGCGGACCAGATCCTGTTCGTCGACGGCGGCACAATTGCCGAACAGGGTCCGGCAGCCGAATTTCTCTCCAACCCCAAAACCGATCGAACCCGGCTGTTCCTCAGCCGCGTCCGTCACCCTCTTTGACTTCGGGAGCCACCGATGACCGCCGATGCGATCAGCCTGTTTCGTCCGCACGAACTCCTCGCCGCAGGTGCGATCGCGCCCGTCCCCGTGCCGCTCGGCCAGCCGGTCTCGCAGGTGCGGTCGGCGGCGATTCCCGGCGTGGGCGCAAGCCGCCACGGCGTCTGGCACTGCACCCCGGGAGCCTGGCGCCGGCAGGTGATGCAGGCCGAATTCTGTTATTTCCTGTCGGGCGAGGCGATCTTCCATCCCGACGGCGGCGAGCCGATCCATATCTGCGGCGGTCAGGCCGCCTATTTCCCGCCCGAAAGCATGGGGACTTGGGAAATCCTGCGCGAAAGCGAAAAAATCTTCATCGTCTTTGATGAAGGCCAGGGCGCACCATGACCGCGCGCGTTCCCCCCGCCGACATCGGCAGCTATTGGCTGGCGAGTTGCGACGACGATCTGACGCCGCGCCCTGCCCTGACCGGCGACGCGACGGTCGATGTCGCGATCATGGGCGGCGGCTTTACCGGGCTATGGACCGCTTATTATCTGCTGCGCGACAATCCGGACCTGTCGATCGCGATCGTCGAGCGGCAATTTTGCGGTTTCGGCGCGTCGGGACGCAATGGCGGCTGGTGCTCGCCGCGTTTCCCGATCAACCCCGCCGCGCTCACCCGGCGCTTCGGTGCCGCGACGGCGCGGTCGATGCTGCTTGCGCAGCAGGCCATGGTCGACGACGTCGGCCGGATTTGCGACGAGGAAGGCATTGACGCCCATTTCCGGTCCGTGGGCGTGCTGACCCTCGCCCGCAGCGCCAGGCAATTGCCGTCGTTGCAGCAGTCGTTCGACGCCTATGCCCGGCTGGGCATGGGGGATGGCTGCGAACTGCTCGGCGCATCGCAGGCGCAGGACGCGGTGCACGCAACCCAGGTTCACGGCGGAATGCGGCTACGCGCTGGCGGGACGATCCATCCCGGACGCCTCGTCCGCGGCCTTGCGCGGGCGCTGGAACGGCGCGGCGTGCGAATATATGAAGGGACCGAGGTGTTGCAAACCGCCGCGGGCATACAGCCTGCGCTCATCACATCGGGGGGCACCATCCGCGCGCGGCGCGCGGTGGTGCTGGCGGGCGAAGCGTATATGACCGCGCAGCCCGCCTATCGCCGCCGGCTCATCCCGATGGCTTCGACAATCATGCTCACTGCGCCGCTGACCGCTGCTCAGTGGGACCGCGTCGGGTGGAGCGGCGGCGAATGCCTGTCCTCCTATGTCCACACCACCAACTATCTCACCCGCACCGCCGACGGGCGCATCCTGTTCGGCAGCCGCGGCGCGCCCTATCGCTACGGATCAGACATGGACGAGGTCGCGCTGCGCGAAAACGCCAATTTCGGATGGATCCGCGACCGGCTGACCGAATGGTGGCCCGCGCTGGACGGGATCGAATTTACGCACCGCTGGGCAGGCTATCTCGGCATCCCGCGCGACTGGCTGCCGACCGTTCATTTCGACCCTGTCCAGCGCATCGGCTACAGCTATGGCTATACGGGGCACGGCGTGATCAGCAGCGCGATCTGTGCACGCGCGCTCGCCGGACTGATCGTCGGCCGCGCGGCCGATCCGAACGCGCCCTATGTCCGCGCGCAGGCGCCCAACTGGGAGGTCGAACCGCTGCGCTGGGCGGGCATCCGCTATGTCCAGAATGCCTATTTGCGGATGGACGTGGCGGAGGCGGCCAAACGGCCGCCCCCGCTCGACGCGGGCCTCGCCAAATTTCTGGGCGAACCCTAAAAGCCGCTCACTTTGCCAAGTCCCCGAGCGCAGCCTCCAGACCGGGGATGAACTGCGCACCCGCTTTCAGCTCAACGCGCGACCCGGCCAGGTCGTCGCCATAGGGTTCGGCCGGTCCGCCCAGGCATTTCGACAGGAAATGTTCGGCGATCGCGGCAAAGGAAATGTTCGTCGCGTCCTTTGCATAAACATGCCCCTCGTCGGGATAGAAGGCATAGGTCACCGGCTTTCCGCGCGCTTTTAGCGCATCGACAATCTCTTCCGACTGGCTGGGAAATATCCGCGGGTCGTTGGCCCCGTTGGTGACGAGGAGTGGCTTCGCAATGGCGTCGACGCGCGCGATCGGCGAACGTCGCATCAGGTCCGCCGCGCCTTCGGGGGTCGCCGGATCACCCACGCGGTTGACGAATTGCGGGCGCTGCCAGGTCCACCAGTCGGGCATCAGAGCGACCTGCTTTACCAGGTCGCTGGGCCCGGCCAGATCGACGCCGCACTGGAAGGTGTCGGGCGTAAAACTCAGCGAAACCAGCGTCGAATAGCCGCCATAGGACAGCCCCATCACCGCGACACGATCCTTCGCCGTCACGCCCTTGTCGATCGCCCATTGCACGCCGTCGATCAGGTCGTCGTGCATCGTTTCCGACCATTTCCGATCGCCCTTTGCCATGAAATCGCTGCCGAACCCGCCCGACGCGCGGAAATTGACCGATAGCACCGCATAGCCACGGTCGGCGAGCCACGCGTGCTGCGGGTCAAAGGCCAGATCGTCGCGCAGCCAAGGGCCGCCGTGGACGAGGAGCACCATCGGGACCGGCGTCACGGGCATGCCGTCATCGCCGAGCTTCGCATTCGTCGGAAGCGTCAGATAGCTTGGCAGCGTCAGCCCGTCCCGCGACGCGATCCTGACCGGCAGACGGCGGGCGAGTGTCTGCTGTGCCAGGTCCGGCCGCGTCGACAGCAGCGGCACGAGCGCCCGGTCCTTGCGGTTCCACCAGCTATAGCGATCGGGGCGGTTCGGAACGGTTTCGAGAAGCAGCCAACGCGCGTTGTCCGGGGTCTGATCGACGATCTTGAACGGTCCGGCCACCGCCGCTTCCAGCGCGGCGAACTCCGCGCGCGCATCGTCCGACCGGACAGTCCATTCGCTGACCAGCGGGTCTTCGCGCGTCGCGAGCAACGCGCCGCTGGCTTCGTCGAACAGGGGATCGACAATATCGGCACGCATGGACGCGGCGAGCAAAGTCGTCTTGCCCGTGGCGATGTCGACCGCGACAAGGTTCGCCTTGTCGCTGGTGCGGCTGTCGAACATCAACAGCTTTCCCTGGCGGTCGAGCCCGAGGATCTTGGAATTGCGCAGCGAGGCCAGCGGAATCGTCATCAGCTCGCTCGGCCCGGCGGGGTCGAGGCGCATATAGGTCGACGACCCGTCGATATTGCCGCGAACGGCCAGCCGGATATTGAAATCGGGATCGGCAATGACGTCGATATAATTGGTTTCGTTGCGAAACACCTCGGTCCGCTTCCCGGTGGCGAGGTCGATGCGATAAATGTCGCGATAGCGGCGATCGCGGATATTCATGCCGACCAGAACTTCCCCAGGGCGGTGCTTGGACAGCTTCACAATCTTCGTCTGCACGGCGGGATCGGCGGTCATGTTGACGACGGTGCGCTTTTCGAGGTTCGCGACCCACAGCTGGCTGTGCTCCTCGCCGCCGACATCTTTGAGCACCAGAATATAGCGTCCGTCGGGGCTCCACTGGAATCCGTCGGGCGGGCGCGTATCGAACCGGGTGACGGGGACGGCCGCCCTGGGATCGTCGATCGGCGCGACCCAGACGTTGGGCACCCCGTCCAGCGGGTGCAGGAAGGCAAGCCGCTGCCCATCGGGGCTGATCTGCAATTCCGAATAGGTGGGCGACGCGAAAAGCGCGTCGCGCGGAACCAGCGCGGATGGCGACGCAGTGCCCGGCGCCGCCGCGCCGACCGCGAGGCCCGGTGTAATGATCGCCGCTCCCAGCATCGCAGCCAATGCGATGGCGCGGCAGCTCTGCCGTTCGCGCCGCAGAATGTCGAAACCCATGCCCACCCCCTTAAACAAGCCTGTTGGCACAGGCCCCACCCCTAAATCAGGCCTGTTGGCGCAGGCCAATGCCACGATCGACCCAGCTTGCCCATCGAACGACCGCGGCTCCAATGCGCAATGTGGATCAATCCATGCCGATCAGGAGGGGTAGTCACACGTCCTTGGGCCATTACAAGCGGCCAAGTGGCCGAAGGGGCATGAGTGATGGAAATGGCATGGCTGGAGGATTTCGGCGCATTGATACTCGCCGGCAATTTCTCGCGAGCCGCGTCGGCGCGCTGCGTGACCCAGCCGGCGTTCAGTCGCCGCATTCGCGCTCTCGAAGAATGGCTCGGCGTCGAACTCGTCGACCGCAGCACGCATCAGATGGTGCTGACGCCCGCCGGCAAGCGATTTGCCGTGATCGCCGAAACGGTGCTGCGAGAGATTGAGCACGGGCGGCGCGAGGTGCAGGAAATTGCCGGAACGTCGGCATCGATGGTCAAAATCCTGGTCACGCACGCCCTGGCGCTGAATTTTTTTCCGCAGTGGCTCGCGGCGCTTCAGGCGATGACAGACACCGAAATCCCGATTCAGCTGACCGCCGACAATATGGGCACGTCCGAACAGATGATGCTCGGCGGAAAGGCCCATTTCTGCTTGTGCTATTTCCATCCGGGTGCGCCGTCGGTGCTCGACGGCGCGGGGTTCCAGTCAATATCGCTGGGCCCCGATGCGCTGGTTCCGGTCAGCGCCCCGCTGGATAAGGAGGCAGGCCCGCTGCACCCGCTGACCGATGACAGTGATCATCCGGTGCAGCTGTTGGCCTATGGCGCGGAATCGGGAATGGATCGCATAGTATCGGCCATGATCGATGCGACCGCAGCCCGCGTGCGTTTCTCCCCCGTGTTCACCTCGCACACACTGATCCTCGCGCGCATGGCAAAGGATGGCAAGGGATTGGCATGGCTGCCGTTAAGCATCGTCGCCGACGATCTGAAGAACGGCACGCTGGTGCGCGCGGGCGACGCGCGCTGGGACATTCCGGTCGATGTCCGGCTGTATCGGCCGCGCGGTCGGCAATCGCCCTCCGCCGAAGCCTTGTGGCGACTGGCAACGGCGTAAACCGCGATCGCCGCGGATACGGCGCGGCATCAAACCATTTGCAACGGGCATTTGCCGGTCCGATCACGTCATTGCTAATCGCAGCGGACCGGACAGCAGCACCGCTATCGTCCCGGCGGCGGCCGCGCCGCCTTCGCCCTGCCTATCGCGTTTGGATTTCGATCGATGAAACAGCTTGCCCCTGTCGAAGCCGTGGTCTTCGACCTTCTGACCGCTCTTCTCGATTCATGGTCGCTGTGGAACCGTGCGGCCGGATCGGCCCTGGACGGGCTGCGCTGGCGACACGCCTATCTGGAGCTGACCTATGGCTGCGGTGCCTATCGCCCCTATGAGGATCTCGTCCGCGAAGCCGCCATCAAGGCGGGGGTGGCCGCATCGGCGGCCGACCGGCTGGTTGCGGATTGGAACAGGCTCCGGCCCTGGCCGGAGGCGCAGGAGATACTCGCCAGGATCGGCGCGCGCGGCGTTGCGCTTGGCGTCATAACAAATTGTTCAAAATCGCTGGGACGGCAGGCAGCAGAGCGCGTCGGCGTTCGCTTCTCGGCCGTCCTGACGTCCGAAGAAACCGGATTTTACAAACCGCGGCCGGAATCCTATCGCGCCGTCCTCGACCAACTCGGCAGCGATCCCGAAAAAACGCTTTTCGTGGCGGGGTCGCCCGCGGATATTCCCGGGGCGGCGGGCGTCGGCATGCCGGTTTTCTGGCACAACCGCGCCGGATTGCCCTTTGTCGCGAATGCAGCGCGACCGTTTCTGATCGCCGACACCCTCGACCCGCTGCGGACGCTGCCATGACGGGCGCGGACACCATCTTCGCCGGATTGAACACCCCGCGCCTGATCCTCGACGCCGACCGTCTGGAACGCAACGCCGCACAGATGCGCGCCCACTGCCAACGCCTCGGGGTCACCCTGCGACCGCATCTGAAAACCGCCAAGTCGGTCGATGTGGCGCGGGTTGCCGCAGATGGCGAGCAAGGGCCGATCACCGTGTCGACCCTGGCCGAAGCAGAGCATTTCGCTGCCGCGGGCTGGCGCGACATCCTCTACACCACGGCGATCGCTCCCGCGAAACTACCGCGCGTCCATCGCATCCAGAGCGACCATGGTGCACGCCTCTTGCTCACCCTGGACGACAGGGGCACCGCTATTGCCACCGGAGAGGCCGCGTCTGCACTCGGTGCGCGCTTCGGCATCCTCGTCGAAATCGATTGCGGCGAACATCGCAGCGGCACCGAACCGGCGTCGGACGAGCTGGTCGCCGTCGCCCGCGCGGTCGCGCACGGTTCCCCGCATGTCGAGCTGATGGGCGTAATGACCCACGCCGGGCATTCCTATGCCTTCGACGATCCCGCATCGATCCGCGCGCTGGCCGAAACCGAACGCCATGCGGCCGTGGCATCGGCGCAATTGCTGCGAAGCCACGGCTTTCCTTGCCCCATCGTCAGCATCGGTTCGACCCCGACGGTCGCATTCGCCGATCAACTGGAAGGCGTGACGGAGGTTCGCGCGGGCATATACCTGTTCGGCGACCTGTCCCAATGGTCGCGCGGCGTCTGCGCGCGCGAGCATATCGCCGTGTCCGTCCTCGCGACGGTGATCGGCCATCAGCGCCGCGGCCCCAGCCCCAGCCTGATCCTCGACGCCGGCGCCCTCGCCCTTTCCAAAGATGTGGGGGCAAACCGTTTCATGTCCAATGCGGGATATGGTCTCGTCTGCGATGCCGCCACGCTCGCACCGCTGGCTTCGCTGACCGTCGCAACCGTCCATCAGGAACATGGCGCCGTGCCCATCCCCGACGCAAGCTGGTTTGGCCGCCTTCCGATCGGCAGCCTCGTCCGCATCCTGCCGGGCCACGCCTGCCTGACCTGCGCCCCTTATGCGTCATACGATGTTCTGCGCGCGGGAAAGCTGGTGGCGGAATGGCCGCGAACAAGCGGCTGGTAAGCAAGGGAGCAATGGCGATGACGATCCAGAAAATGACCGAAATACGCTGCGCCGCCGCGCCGCCGCCCGGCGGTCATTATGCGCAGGCGGTGTTGCACCGCGACACGCTCTATGTGTCGGGGCAGCTCGGCGTGACTGCCGCGATGGCGGGGTCCGCCCCGCCATCGGTCGGCGATCAGGTCACGTTCGCGCTCCGCAACATCGAAGCGATCGCGCGCGTGATCGGAGCGTCGCTCGACGACGTCCTCCGGTGCACCATCTATGTGACCGACGTAGCGCATTGGGACGAGGTCAACCGCGCTTACGCCGCCGTCTTTGGTGCCCATCGCCCGGCACGGTCGATCATTCCATGCGGCCCTCTGCATTTTGATGCGCTGGTCGAGATAGAGGCAATCATTGCCGTCGATGCGGGCGCCGACTGGAGCGCCTGACGAACGCCCACGCGGCCTGCGTCGATCGTCACCGTCGATGGCCGAACATCAATCGTGCCGCGACGCGCCGCGCCGGTCGGTCAGGCGGCGCGTTCAAAAATGGCGGCAATGCCCTGCCCGCCGCCGATGCACATCGTCTCCAGCCCATAGCGGGCATCGCGGCGCACCAGCTCGCGCGTCAGGTTGGCAAGGATGCGTCCGCCGGTCGCGCCGATCGGGTGGCCGAGCGAGATGCCCGAGCCATTGACATTCAATATCTCGTTCCGACTGTCGTCGTCCGACCAGCCCCAACCCTTGAGCACTGCCAGCACCTGCGGCGCAAACGCCTCGTTCAGTTCGACAAGGTCGATGTCGCCCCAACCAAGCCCGGTGCGTGCGAACAGCCGCTCGACTGCCGGGACCGGGCCGATGCCCATCCGGCTTGGGTCGCATCCCGCCGCAGCCCAGCTGTGAAACCAGGCGATCGGCGCAAGCCCGAGTTCGTCGAGCTTGTCCTCGGCCACCACCAGACATGCCGCCGCGGCGTCATTTTGCTGACTGGCATTGCCCGCAGTGACCACCCCGCCTTCGAGTGCGCGCAGCTTGCCGAGCGTCTCCATTGTTGCATCGGCGCGGTAGCCTTCGTCATGCGCGAAAACGACCGGATCGCCCTTTTTCTGCGCCACCGACACGGGCACCAATTCTTCGTCGAACAGCCCGTTCGCCCACGCCGCCGCGGCGCGCTGATGGCTCTGCACGGCATAGGCATCGCATGCTTCGCGGCTGATTCCATAATCCTTCGCCAGATTTTCGGCGGTCTCGATCATCCCGCTGATCACTCCGAAACGTTCAACCGGCTGCGACATCAGCCGCCCGCGCGTCAGCCGGTCGTGCAGCGTCAGATTGCCTGCGCGAACGCCTTTGCGAATGTCCGTGCTGTAATGTTCGACGTTCGACATCGATTCGACCCCGCCTGCGACGACGACTTCGGACATGCCCGTCTGCACCATCATCGCGGCATTGGCGATCGCCTGGAGCCCGGAGCCGCAACGGCGGTCGAGCTGGTAACCCGGCACGTCGAGCGGCAGCCCAGCGGCGAGCCACGACCAATGCCCAATGCTGGGCGCCTCGCCATTGCCATAGCCTTGCGAAAACACGACGTCATCGACCCGCGACGGGTCGATCTTCGTCCGCTCGACGAGCGCCTTCAGGATCACCGCGCCCAGCTCGCCGGCGGTCATCGACGACAGGGCGCCTCCGAACTTGCCGACCGCGGTGCGGATCGGGGCGACGATAGCGGCGCGGCGAAGGGTCATGCGAAATCTCCGGTCGATGGATTGGGGTCAGCCTTGGGCGTGGAACTCGCGCAGCATATGCTTGGCGATCTGAAGTTGCAGGATCTGGGTGGTGCCTTCGTAGATGCGATAGATACGCGCATCGCGGAAGAAACGCTCGGCATCATATTCCGCCAGATAGCCCGCGCCACCATAAACCTGGACGCAGGCATCGACGACGCGCCCGCACATCTCGCTGGCAAACACCTTGAAGGCCGCGGCCTTGCGCAGGACATTCTCGCCCGCATCCGCGCGCCGCGTCACATCCTCCATCATGCATTCGGCGGCATAGATGTCGACCTCGCTCTGCGCGAGCATCTGCTGGATCAGCTGGAAATTGGCGATCGGCTCGCCGAATGCCTTGCGCTCGGTCGCATAGCGGACCGCGCTGTCGAGCGCGCGGCGGGCATAGGCGGTCGCCGCGGCGCCGACCGACATGCGGCCGTTGTCGAGGCTCATCATCGCATAAGCAAATCCCTTGCCCAGCTCGCCGCCGAGCAGCGCCTCGCCTCCAACGCGGACATCCTCCATGATGACGTCGGCGATATGGCTGCCCGACTGGCCCATCTTCTTGTCCGACTTGCCGATCGTCACGCCGGGCGCGTCGAGCGGGACGAGAAAAGCCGACACATGCGCGTTCTTGGGCAAATTTTCCTTGCTCGTCCGCGCCATGATCAGGCCTAGCTTCGCAAAGGGCGAATTGGTGATGTAACGTTTGGTGCCGTTGAGCACCCAGCCGTTGTCGGTCTGAACCGCCGTCGCCTGGAGACCCGCCGAATCCGAACCCGATCCGGGTTCGGTCAGCCCGAAACACGCAATTTCGCCCGCCGCGATACGCGGCAGCCATTCGGCCTTCTGCGCGTCGGTGCCGCCATTCTTGAGCGCCGAAGCGACCATGCCGATATTGATCGAGATGATCGAACGGAACGCCGGCATCGCATAGGACAGTGTGTGGATGGTGCGGACATATTGGCTGACGTTCATGCCCGCGCCGCCGAACTCTTCGGGAATCGTCAGGCCGAACAGGCCCATGTCGCGCATTTCGGCCAGGATGTCGGCGGGGATCTGATCGGTCTCGATGATTTCCTGCTCGGCGGGGATCAGCCGGTCGCGGACATAACGTTCGAGCTGTTCGATGAACTGGTCGAAAATGTCGGCGTCCATACCGATGTTGCTCATGGCGGCTCTCCCTGTCGAATCTTGTCCCAACCAATACCCCCTTTTGCGGGATAACTTCAATATTCAGAATTGTATTTTCATATATATGAAAATATCCTGCGCGAATGACCAGTCCGGTGCCATCGGTTGCCAAGGCTTTTGCAATCCTCCGCATCCTTGCGGATTCCGACGCCCTGTCGCTGTCCGATATCGGCCGTCTCGTCGGCGTCAGCCCGTCGAGCTGCCTCAACCTGCTGAAAACGCTGGTCGGCGAAGGCGCGATCGAGCGCGATGCGCGAACAAAATTATACCGCCTGACGCCCGCGTGGCAGACGGCGGACGCCCTGCGACAGAATCGGACCCGACAACTCGTCGACCGGGCCCAACCCGCCATGGCACGCTTTGCCCAGACGCATGAAACAGCGGTGGGATTGTGGCGCATCGCCTCGCGCGACCGGATGCAGCTTGTGGCGCATGCGCAAAGCGATGCCGGGATGCGCCTCGCGCTGGCTGACGATCAGCGGCAACCGCTGGGCGCGGGCGCGGCAGGCCGTGCGATCGCGGCAGCCCAGGCAATCGGCGAAATCGAATTGGCGCGACGCTTTGCGCCCGTCCGTTGGCAGTCCGCTTTGACGTTCGCGGCCTATGCCGAACAGGTCGCGGATGCTGCCGCGCGCGGGTTCGGCCTCGATCGCGGCCACGCGCATCGCGGTGTGCATACCGCCGCCGCCGCGATCACCGGCGTCGCACCGGGCTTCTGCCTTACCGCCTCCTTCGTCGTCGGATCGCGCCCCGACGACGCGCTGGACGATATCGGCGGCGCGCTCGCCGAACTGGGCAAACAACTCGCCGCCGCTTAGCGGGGAGAACGGCGCGAACGCCGGCGTTCAGGGCACCGTGAAAGTGACCAGCAATGTGTCGCGGTAATAGCCCGCGGCACGGCCAGTCGCGCTATCGGGAATCTCGATCCGGATCGGCACATCATGCTCCGCGCCATCTTCGCGGAACGGCATGGGGATGGCATTCCCGGCCGAGGGATCGACCGCAATCCCGCGGACGTTCAACTGATAGGCGATGCCCGGCGCGCCGTGCGCATGGGCAAGGCGGCCCCCATTCTGCGACCGAAAGCTGACATTGACGTCGGCGTTGGCGCGCACCGTAAAGTCGATCTCGCGCTCGGCGGCGCCGCTGATGTCGCCCAGGTCGATGCTGGTTTCGCGCAGCCCGGGGCCGAAATCGGGCGACCGTATTTCCAGACCCGAAGCGACGCGGGTCGCAATCGTCAGCGGAACTTCCGCCTGCAGGCGTTCGCTGCCCTCCTCGGCCGTGAACACGCGCAGCAAGGCCTGGCCCTGATAGGTTCCGCTGCGGACAAACTGGCCCGCGGGAATCGCGACGAGCAGCGGCACCAACTGAACGCTCGATCCCGCCGCGAACTGCCCCTCGATCCGCGAAGTCTGCGTGCCGAAATAATCCGGGCTCAACAGCGACGGGCCATTGGTCGTGGAAAGAATGTCGAAACCGAGGCTGCTGGCCCCGCTGGTCAATTGCGGCGTGGCCGAACCCGATGCCGCGCTGCCGGTCAGCGCATAGCGACACGCCGCGCCGCTATGCCGCATTTCGACCGCGACGGTTTCATAGGATTCGCCCCCCGCGAACACTTCATACCCGCGGCCAAGCGGCCCCAACCAGTCGACCGAGGATGCCAGTTGCAGCTCGATGCGGCACGGGCCGCCGTTGGGGTCGATATCCTCCTGCGCTGCAACAGGCGTAGATGCAGCGGCCAAAAGAAACGAAAAACCCAATGCCTGGATCTTGCTATTCATCGCCATTCTCCTTGGCTGGCGCGGGGGCGTCGATTTCGAGTTTTACCGGAGCGCCGAGGCGGAAGAGGCCGTCGGCATCGTCGGGAACGTCGATCCGGGTGCTGACCCGCTGGCCGCCGACTTGCAGATCGACGGCATAGCCGCGCCCGGCTTCGACACCCTCGACGAAAAAGCGTCCCGTCTCGTTCGTAAACAGCTGGATCGGAGGACCGCCCGGCTTTCCGTCCGCGCCGATCACCGTCGCCTCGCCCGACGCGTAGGATATGGGATCGCCGTCGCGGTCGGCGAGATTGCCGACGATCGACACATTATTCTCGCTTCCGACCGGGATGTAATAACCAGCGCGATACCCGGGGGTTAGCATGAAAACCTGCCCACCCAATGAATTGCCGACGGGCGCATCGGGCGCATCGACCTGGATGCCGCGATTGAAATAGGGCGCAAGCGTGCTCACCACCGCTGGGCCAAGCGCGCCGCTGCGCGCCGTATATTGGACATCGGTCGAACCGAAACCGACGCGCGGTTCGACCATCAGCTGGAGTCCGCCCGCCGCCTTGTCGGGATCGAAAATGGCGAAACCGTTGCTGACCGGGCGGCTGAGCGCAAAATGGCCGTCCGCCATGACCAGCGCAGTGCCGAAGGTAAATTCGCTGCGAAGGTCGCGGCTGTCCTTGTCGGTGAAATAGTTGCGGGCGATCTGCTCGAACGTGGCCTCGAAGCGATTGTCGACATAGGCGACGCGGCCCGACACGCGGTCGGCCCCATCGCGGCGCTCGATCGCGGCGCTGGTGCTGAGCGAACCGATACCGCTCGTTCCTGTTCGCGAATAATTCAGGCGCGCATTATTGTCGTTGCTGTCGAACGTCGCATTCACCGACGAGCGGCCGAACGGGATGAGCAACCCGATGTTGAAGGCCGGCCCGCGATCTTCGGGAGTGCTCCGATATTCAAGGCTGGCAGAAAAGTTTCCGAACCGGAATCGGTGCGAATAATTGACGCCGACGGCATAGCCTTTGCCGAATCCGCGGAACCGCTCGAACGAACCATAGATCTGAACGCGAGCAGGTTCGCTGAGGCGCATCCCGGCGCGCAGACGCGCTTGCATCGAAATCAACTCCCCGCCCAAAATCGAATTGAGCGACCGATAGTCTTTTCCGGTCAGAAGCAGGACGCCATCGACGGTCAGGTCGCGCGTCGCATCGGTATCGCGCCAGCGATATTGCAGGCTGGCCCGGCCGGCGGTAGCTTTCGGATTGAGCGCATCGACCGCAGCGTTGACCGCAAATGTGCCCACGCCCGTCGCCCACAGGACCTCGCCACCGAGGTTGGAGAAATTCTTGTCGCCCTCCCAATTGATGCCGAGGGTGAGCGACTTGTTGACGCCATATCGAAGATAGCCGGTGCCGTTGTAATTTCCGGTATCATAGCGGCGCACGCCATCCTCGTCGCGAAACGGCACGCCGACGTTGATCGCAAAGTCCAGCAGCCCGGGGTTCAGCAGGTCGATGTCGAAAAAGGCCGGAAACGACAGGCGCTCGGTCTCGCCGCTGTCATAGGTGATGATCAGTTCGACGTCGTTGGCCGCCGACGATACCAGCGGAAAATCGCGCAGCCGATACCGTCCGCTCGACAGGTTGAAGGTCCGCGACGGGATGCCGTTGACCAGCACATCGACCCGCGCGGGCCGTTCAAGCTGGAATTCCTGTTCGGGCACGGGGCGGATGTTGAGATAGGGATTGATCGAATATTTTCGGTACATCGACGCACCGGCGATCCGCGGTGCAAGCTGGAACGGACGGCGCCCGATGGTAAGGTCGCCCAGTTCATAGCGGATGAGCGAGGCGCGATCGTCATAGGTCAGGCGCACGTCGCCGCGGCGCAGCCGCCTGTTGCTCCGGTCATCGTAACGAAGCTCGGCCTCCGCAACCAGCCCGTGCAGATTGGCGGCCAGGTCGATATCGGCGGCGGTGCGGTAAAGCCCTTCGCCGGGCCCCGGCATATCTTCGATATAGGTCATCCCGATGCGCGCCGACACATAGGCTGAAATGCTGCTCTGCTTGACGCGTTCCAGGTTCGCCTGCTTCCGAACAGACCGGATGACCAGATCGGACACGTCCCGCATCTGCGCCGGTATGCGCACCGCCAGGACCAGATTTGCTTCGTCGAACTCGACCTCGATGCCAAATCCCCGGATATCGGAAAAGGGCACGTCATCGCGGCCATTGGCGAGGGCTGCGACCTGCTCTTCCAACCCGGCCACCAGCGTCGGGGCCAGTATATCGCGCACGAACCGCGCACTGACGCTTCCCTCGCCCGCACCTGTCGGCTTGATCAGATAATCGCCGACATAGATATTTTCGATCTGGGCGGCGTAGTCGCCGGCGCTGATCGCGGGCCGCGCACGGCCGAACACCTGTTTGAATATATCGTCGGGAGAGGCATCGTCCGCGACATCGCCTGACGCCGCGTCGGGAGGTGATGCTGGTGCATTTTCGTCGGCGTCGGCGCGCGGTTGGATCGGTGCGGCGGGGGTCTGGGCCCAGGCGCCTCCGGCGGCGAACGCAAGCAGCGCCAGAAGCGACGCATTGAAGAGCAGGCGAGGTCTGGATGCGGAACGCAAATGGGACAGCCCGGCTCTACGACCGACTATTTTAGCACGGTATAGTCGGTCTTGAGCGTTCCGGTCAGCGGACCGTCGGGCAGACCTTCGGGCCAGGGCAGCCGGATCTTGCGCTCGCTGCCCGCAAGGACGTTGAAATTTTGAAGCGGACCTGCCGAAGCGCCGGAAATTATCTTTTCGGTGCCGCCCGCCGCGGAGCGCAGCGTGATCGCGGGCTTGTCGAGCAAAGCGCGCGCATTGCCGTCATTCTTGATCGTCAGTTCCAGCCAGGTCACGCCCTTGTCGTCCTTGACCGGCGCGGCACCGCTCAGCGTCGCCGACGGCGCACTGCCCGCCGGCACGACATATAGCGCGGCTTCATATTTATAGGTCAGATTGACCTTGGCGTTAACTTCGCCCTGCTGCTGCGATTTGAAGTTGATCGGCAGCTGGGTCGTGACGATACGAAAGGCCTGTTCGCGCGTCGGCTTCGGATCGCCGATCCAGCGCACCTTGAACGCCTGGCTCGATCCCGGCTGGATGACCATCTGCGGCGGCGAAATGATGATGTCGTCATTTTCGGCGGTTAGCTTGTCGCTGCCGTCGGGCAATTGTTCGCGCCGGAACGCCTTGACCTCGATTGCGATCGGCACCTTGTGCGAATTGGTGATCGTCATCTGCTGCGCAGCGCCTGCGCCGCTGGGCGTCAACTGCACCACGATCGGTTTCAGGTCATAGGCGCCGAGCAGCGACGGTGCCGCAGCGGCAACGACCGCACATCCCGCAAAAGCAGCGAGCAGATATTTGTTCACGATGAAACCCTCCCCGCCCGTGCCATAAAGTGCCGGGCGGAATATGGAAAGGGCCGGAGGATGCAGCGCATCGTCCGGCCCTTCCGCGTGAAAGCCGAAGCTTAGAGTTGCGCTGCCAGCGTGATGGTCAGCGTGTCCGAATAGTCACCGGCAACCGCATATTCGCCGGGGTTGTCGAAGCTGAGATCGAGGTTGCCCGAACGAGCGCCGCCGTTGAGCAGAATGTTCTGCCAGTCATTGTTGGTGACGATCGTGACAGGGCTGCCCTGCATCGCTGCCGAGTTCGTCGACGTCGCGCTGAAGCCGAAGAAGCTGGCTTCGACGTTATAGTCGATGTTCACAAGGCCGCCGCTGGTGGTGTTCTTCATGCCGCCATTCAGCGACGACAGCGACACCGTGTAGGGCGAGTTGCACGAATAGACGATCGCGAGCGCGCCCTGGTTGCCGGTGTTCAGCATGTCGACATTGTACGAACCCGAACCTTCGGGGATCAGTTCGCAGTTGCTGGCAACCGAACCGCTGAGCGCGATTGCATAGCTTTCATCGTCCGGGGTAACCTGCGCGGCAGCCGGAACGGCGGCGATGGCGAAGGGCAGCGCGGCGAGGATAAGTGCTTTTTTCATTGGGTAGTCCTTTCCAAACATTAACTAGGGTAGGTGATTGGAGAGGCCCGGCCGATCGACCAGACGACACCTACGGGTATGTTCTTGGAAAGAACCCCCCCCGCATTGCCTCTCGGAAACAGAAATTACGGGCACCGTGAGAGGAAACCCACCGCGCAGGAGACTCGATTCGTGTTCCGTCGAGCAACGATTCGGCGCCAACGGAGTCGCTATGCGCGCTCCTGGTTCGCGAAATCTTCATCGGTTCTTAAGTGCGACTCTTAAGAGTCCGGCACAACGCTTTAGCGCTGCGGCGCCATGCCCTGCTTTACGTCGCCACCGCCCAAAATGGCGATTCGCGTCAGGAATCCGTCAGATTCGGCATGAATCGCCAGTGCCGCTTTCGCGTTACCGAAGCGCCGCTCCATGTCCCGCTTTGACGCAACTCGGTTAATGTGACGCGGAAAGTTTGCAGATAACTTAGCTTTCTGTAATTAAAACTTCAGGAATCAATCGCTACCGGCGAAAGCGTAGTGGGGTTTCTCATCAAGGTCGCAAGAGGGAAGAACGCCGTGCGTTGCGGCGTTTGGGGAGGTTTTTGCGGGCTCTAAACCTTGGATGCCGCACCCTCCCGACATCGGGCTGAGGGCAATGAAGCATACGGTATATTCGGTTCTGGTGCTGTGCCGGGAAACGCTCCTGCGCGAGGCAATAACCGACTCGCTGGCCGGGCATGACGGCGTCACGGTCGCCGGAAGCATGTATCTTTCCGCAAATCTTGGCGACGAGTTGAACATCGATCCGGATGTCGTCGTCTATGTCGACACCAGCAGCGATCAGCGTAACCTGGAGCGCGACGTGGCGAACGCCCATCTTTTGAAAACCGCGCGGTGGATCGTCCTCAGCGACCAGAGCGGCGGAACCTTGGTGTCGCGGCTGCGCGAATTACGCGCGGGGATTTCCTTCGCACCGCTCAGCATCACGCGCCATGCGCTGTCGCACCTCGTCGCTCTGTCGGCTTGCGGCCATGAAGTGCGCCTCGACGACTGCCGCGAACACGCCCCCTCCGACGAGCGCATCCAGATCATGGGCGCGGGGCTCGCGCCGTCGCAATGGAAGCTGCTCCACCATCTGGCACTCGGCCTCTCCAACAAGGAGATTGCCCGCAAGGAGAGCGCGACGGTCAATGCGGTCAAGGTTCGCGTCCGCACGTTGCTCAATCGTTTGAACGTGACGAACCGCACGCAAGCGGCGGTACTGATCGCGCGGGCGGGCCTTTTTGAACAGGGCAATCTGCGCCGGACCAACGTCGTCGAGCTGCGCCGGCCATCGCCCGAACACCGGGTTGCCAGCGTCCAATAGCCAAATCTGCGGCGGTGCGCCGTTCAAAGTCTTTCGATGTGCCCCCTCAGGCTGTCGAATTCCGCGGCGATATGCCGGGCATAGGGCAAGCCGCTGTCGCGGATCACAAGATCGCCCTCGTGCCAGTCAATGACGCCGCGCCGCTCATAATCCCGCAGGGCATCGCGAACGCGTGCGCGCTGCGAACGCGCGAGATGGGTGCGGCCGTTGCAGATGATTTCGCGGATATGCCGCGCCCGCACCTGCTGGTCGGCGGGAACTTCGACCCCCCGCACCGCCGCAAGCTGACCGTCGTTGACCCGGTCGCGATAGGGACCGGCGCGTTTCTCGTTCTGGACCATAAGGTCGGGAAACCGGCTGATCGCGCTTGCTCCGAAACCCAGCAAGACGGGCGCGCTGTCATCGGTGAACCCCTGAAAATTCCGGTTCACACGGCCCGCGCGGGCGGCCAACGCCAGGGGATCGTCAGGCTGCGCGAAATGGTCGAAACCGACGGGAATATAGCCCGCGTCGGTCAACCGCCGGAATCCCAGCGCCGCCTGTTCAAAACGCAACCGCTGGTCGGGAAGATGGGTAGCATTGATCCGTCGCTGCCGCGGGATCATTTCCGGCAGGTGCGCGTAGCCGAACAGCGCGATCCGGCTCGGCGCCAGGCGGATCACCGCGTCGAGCGTTTCATCAAGGTCGGCAAGCGACTGCCCCGGCAGCCCGTACATCAGGTCGAAATTGATCGCGTCTATGTCGCGAAGGCGCAGCGCAGCCACAACGCGTTCGATATGCGACAGCGGCTGAATCCGGCCAATCGCCTGTTGGACATGCGGCGCAAAGGTCTGGACGCCAAGGCTGACGCGCGTAACATTCGCCGCCGCAAGCACCAGCGCCCATTCCGCCGAAAAACCCCGCGGGTCGAGTTCGATCGACACGTCAGGCCGGTGCGCATCGAATATGGTCAGTATGCGATCGAGCAGGCGCACCAGTTCGACCGGGGCTATCGCATTGGGGCTGCCGCCGCCAAACGCGATGCTTTCCACCCGCCCGCGCCCGCCCAGCCGTTTCGCAACGAGGGCGATCTCCGCCCGCAAGACAGCGAGATATTCGGCCAGCCGTTGCTTGCGCCCCGCCGCACCCGTATTGCATCCGCAATACCAGCAGATCTGCTCGCAGAACGGGATATGGACATAAAGCGAGATCGGCGTCGCCGCCTTGACCGCGTCGAGCGCGCGCCCATAGGCATTTGAACCCACGTCTTCGGTAAATTCCATCGCGGTGGGGTAGCTGGTGTACCGCGGCACCGGCTGGGCGAGCAGATCGGGGTGATAGGACCACATGCCAAGCGTCCTACGTCCGCGGGCCGACCACGACATTGACCCGGATCAACATTGGGACGTCAGCAACATATCTTTTTTCCGCTCCCTGGCTTGCTGCGCCGTTCGGTGACGGCATGGCACGCCTTGGCGCAATCGCGGCGTTGATCGGGGTCTGCGGGGTCTCCAGGGATCAACATGCGGTGCGGCGCTCCGCCACATGATCCAACTATAAGCACCCGTGCCTCGACCGCGAGCGGCGGCTGGACGAGCGCCAGCGCGCCCAACATGTGAACGCATCGCCGCGCGATCATGGCCGCCTCCCCTCTTCTTCTTCGACGAAGATCCGCCACGCAGCGCCGTCGAGATCGTCGAACTGCCCCTTGCGCAACGACCAGAAAAACGCCGCGAGACCCAACAGGCCAAGCCCCAGCGCGATCGGGATCAGAATGATCAGCCCGTTCACCGGATCGTCCGTTTGAGCCGCAGCGCATTGCCGACGACGATCAGCGACGACCCCGACATCGCGATAGCGGCGACGAGCGGGGTAACGAAACCGAGGAAGGCGAGCGGCACCGCTACCATGTTATAGCCGACCGCGGCCGCGAAATTCTGCCGCACGATTGCCTGCGTTCGCCGTGCCATGCGCACGACCTGCACCACCGGCATGATCCGGTCGCCGAGGAAGATGCAATCGGCGGCATTTTTGCCGACATCGCTCGCCGACCCCGGCGCCATTGAGGCATGACCCGCCGCCAGCGCAGGGCCGTCGTTCAGGCCGTCGCCGATCATCAGCACCTTGCGCCCCAGCGCAGCCTGCCGTTCGATCGCCTCCAGCTTGTCCTGAGGGCTCATCCCGGTCTGCGCCGTGAGCCCCAGTTGGCGCGCGACCGGCATAACCGCTTCGGCGCGATCTCCCGAAAGGATCATCACCTCAATCCCCTCGCTTTCCAACGCACGGATCGTTTCGGCGGCATCGGGGCGCAGCCGGTCGGCAAATCGGATCGTCGCGACCGGCCGCCCATCGACCGACAGCTCGGTCGCGATCATGTCGCCAAAATCCCCACCCTGCGGACGCCCCAGCTCGACCAAGCGACCCGCCCAGAGCGCCTTGATGCCGAAACCCGGAGTCTCGCGCAGCGAGGTCACTTCGGCGGGACGTACGTCACATGCCTGCAAGCCTCGCGTGAGCGACTCGCTGAGGGGGTGGCGGCTCGCCTGCGACAGCGCGAGGAGAAGCGAGCGCACACCAATATCGAGCCGGTCGAGCCCGACTGCGTCGGGGCGCCCCAGCGTCAATGTGCCCGTCTTGTCGACGAATGCGCGATCGACTTCTGCGAGCCGCTCGAGCGCCGAGCCGTCTTTGACCAGCACTCCCGCCCGCATCAGTTCGCCTGCCGCGACGATCTGCGCCGCCGGCACCGCGAGGCCGAGCGCGCACGGGCAGGTGATGATCAGCACCGCCGCCGCAATCAGCAGGCTCTGATGCCAACCGGCTCCTGCGACCATCCAGCCGGCGAAGGCCATCAGCGCCAGGCCATGCACTGCGGGGGCATAAAGCCGCGCCGCGCGGTCGGCGATGCGGACGTATCGCGACTTGGCCTGCGCCGCCTCGCCCATCAGTCGGGCGATGTCGGCGATCGTGGTGTCGGCGCCCGCCGCGGTCACGCGGACGCGAACCGGCGCGTCGAGATTGAGCGTCCCCGCATGGACGCGGTCATCGGCGTGGACGCGTTGCGGCGCGCTCTCCCCAGTCAGGAGAGACAGGTCGATCCGGCTTTCCCCTCCGACGACAATGCCATCGGCCGCAAGTCGTTCGCCCGCTGCGACAAGCATGGTCATCGCGGGCTCCAGCGCGGTCGCATCGACCCAGCGAGTGCGGCCATCGTCGCCGACCACCATCGCGCCCGTCCCCATATTGCGCAGCAGCGCGGTCACCCCGCCCCGCGCGCGGTCGCGCATCACGCTGTCGAGCCAGCGGCCGCAGAGCAGGAAGAAAAGCAGCATGGCTGCGCCGTCGAAATAGGCGTGCGGCCCGCTGGTCGCGGTTTCGTACAGGCTGATCGCACAAACGAGCGCGACGCCGATGCTGATCGGCACGTCCATGTTGGTGCCGCCATGGCGCAACGCGCGCCACGCCGAACGGAAAAAGGGCCGGCCGGCATAGGCGACAGTCGGCAGGGCAATCGCCGCCGACAACCAATGGAACAGGTCGCGCGTCGCCCCTGCCGCGCCCGACCAGACCGACACCGACAGCAGCATGATATTCATCATGGCAAAACCTGACACTGCCACCGCGCGCAGCAGTTCGCGGCTCGTCTCCGCCTCTGCGTCGGCTTCGCCCGGCCCGTCGCCGATCGGATGCGCTTCAAACCCGAGGTTCGAGAAAGCGCCGATCAGGTCGGGCATGTCGGTGTCGGCAATATATGACAGATGAACGCGCTTTTCAGTGAAATTGACGCGCGCGGCGGCAATGCGCTTGTCGCGTATCAGCCCCTGTTCCAGCTTGGCGATGCACCCGGCGCAGCGAATATCGGGAACCGCGAAATCGCGTTCGATCAAGGCGGCGACGCTCATTGCAGCTCCTCCCGATAGCGCGCTTCGTTCGAGCCGTGCCGGACGATGAGGTCGAGCCGCCAGCGCCCTAACGCCAGCGGCTCGACGGAGCGCAGCACGCCATCCGCCGCCGGCTCGAAACGGAGCGCGGCGGGTGCGGTGCGCCCAACCGGATGAATGACCGTCGCGGACACGCCGAGACCTTGCAGCAATTGGCCGTCCTTGCGGACGGCCAGCACGACGCGCCGCGTGGCATCAAGACTGACGGTCTTGTTCCATCCCAACCGATCCTGCACCGCGGCGCGTTTCAGCCATTCATTATAATGTTGGCTGGCGACATAGCTGTTTTCGACCACCTTGCCGCCAAAGGTCGAAATGGCGAAGCGCGCCATCGTAAAATTGACCGCGATCACCACCGCGAAGAATGCGACGAGGATCGCCGTCATATGCAGGCCGGTGAATGCTTTGGGTTTGCGCCTGTCGCTCATTGTCCTGGCTCCGGCCGGTCGAACTGGATGATGTCGCTGTCGCCGCGCGGGTCGCCGTCGAGGCCGCGCGTGCTGATCGCAAAATCCTGCCGCGCGGGCCCCGCACCCGGCGCCGCGATAAAGAGTTTGAGGCGCGTGACACTGTCGGGGGCGACCGTCAGTATGACCGTCTGCCCGGCCCCCTCGCGCGTGCCGCCTTCGGTCCACACTGCTGCGCCCGGCAGCCCGCTGACGGTCACCGCGACGCGGCGTGGACGCGTTTCCATGTTGCGCAGCTTCAGCGTGTAATTGTTGCGGACATGGCCGTCGGACAGCTGAACATAGAGCGGGCTGCGTTCATGCTGCACGGCGAGGTCGAGCCGCGTACGCTGTCCCAGCGAAAAGAGCATGGCAGCACCGATCGCGATCCAGACGCCGAAGTAGACCAGCGTGCGCGGACGCATCAGCGTCTTGCGGATCGACTGCGCCGTGCCGCCTGCCTTTTCGGTCGCAGCATCGTCGAGCGTGCAATAATCGATCAGCCCGCGCGGTCGGCCGACCTGCTTCATCACACCGTCGCACGCGTCGATACAGAGCGCGCAGGTGATGCAGCCGATCTGCGGGCCTTTGCGAATGTCGATCCCCGTCGGGCAGACCGCGACGCATTGATTGCAGTCGACGCAGTCACCGAAGGCGCCCGGATGCGCCTGTGCCTTCTTGACGCTGCCGCGCGGCTCGCCGCGCCAGTCCTTGTACGTCACCAGCAGCGATTTTTCGTCCATCATCGCGGTCTGGATGCGCGGCCAGGGGCACATATAGATGCAAACCTGCTCGCGCATGAAACCGCCGAGGATGAAGGTGGTCGCGGTCAAGACGGTCACCGTGCCATAAGCAATCGGCGCCGCCTGTCCGGTCCAGAAATCCACCGTGAGCGTCGGCGCGTCGGCGAAATACATGATCCATGCGCCGCCGGTCCAGAAGGCGATGACAAGGTAAATCAGATATTTAAGAGTGCGCTTTGCGATTTTCTCGAAACCCCACGGCCCCTTCGCCAGACGGACCTGTGCGTTGCGGTCGCCGTCGACTAGCCGGTCGACATGCTGGAACAGGTCGGTCCACACCGTTTGCGGACAGGCATAGCCGCACCAGGCGCGCCCGACCGCGCTGGTGACGAGGAACAGGCCAATGCCCGCCATGATGAGCAGACCCGCGACATAGTAAAATTCGTGCGGCCAGATTTCGATCTGGAACATATAGAAACGGCGGTTCGCCAGGTCGACGAGCACCGCCTGGTCGGGTGCATAGGGGCCGCGGTCCCAGCGGATCCACGGCGTTCCGTAATAAATCGCGAGCGTCACCGCCATGATCGCCCATTTGAAGCGGCGAAAAGGGCCGGTTACCGTCTTTGGGTAAACGCCCCTCCGCGCTTCATAGAGCGGGGCGGGCTGACCGGAAAGGTCTTCAGGGCTGACCATCGGCTCCCTGCTCCTCGACGGCTCCTGCGGTTTCAGGAGCAAGTCCTTTCTCGCCGCCGCCCAGCGAGTAGACATAGGCCGACAGCATCTTGATCGTCACCGGATCGAGCCGGTTGTTCCAGCGCGGCATCACGCCGTTGCGCGGCTGGTTCACCGTTGTGGTCAGACTGTCGCGGTCGCCGCCATAGAGCCAGATCGCATCGGTCAGCTTCGGCGCGCCGAACTGACGCCCGCCCTCGCCGCCCGCACCGTGGCAGACCGCGCAATTGTCGGCGAACAGCGACGCACCCCGCGCAGAGGCAGCGCCGGGCTTTTCCTGACGGCTGATCGTGCGCACAAAGCTGACGACGTCGCCAATCTGTGCTGCATCGAGAATCCCGTCGCGGCCAAAGGCGGGCATCAGGCTGGCGCGCGTCGCCCTATGATCGGGATTTCTGATGCCGTGCGTTACCGTATATTCGATCGCGGCCAGATCCCCGCCCCACAGCCAGTCGTCGTCGGTCAGGCTGGGATAGAGATTCCTCACCCCTGCACCGCCCGCGCCATGGCATTGGACACAATGGACGCGGAACGCTGCGCCGCCGCCCTGCACCGCGGCCTGCATCAATTCGGGTTTCGCGGGCAGGTCCGCGATCGCGGTCGCCGCGATGGCATTCACCGTCGGCGCGCGGCGCTTGGCATCGGCGGCCATTTCCTTTGCCAGATCGCCGCGGCTCGACCAGCCGAGTACGCCTTTTGTCGCGCTGTCGATCATCGGCCAGGCCGGATAGAGGACGACGTAGGCCAGTCCCCAGACGATCGTCGCATAGAAGGTCCAGAGCCACCAGCGGGGCATCGGCGTGTCGAGTTCCTCGATCCCGTCCCACTCGTGACCGACCGTGCTCGTGCCGGTGGCTTCGTCGATACGCTTCTGCTCAGCCATGCTCGTCGTCCTTGAAGATCATGTTCGCGGCCTCGTCGTTGCGCGCGCGCGCGCTCGGCCGGAACGGCCAGGCGATGAGGGTGAGAAACAGCAGCGCCATGGCGAGCAGGCCCCAGCTGTCGGCGAAATGCCTGAGGTCGTTGTAGCTCATCGGGCCGCCTCCGTTTCGGACGGACGTTCCTGCGGTGCCGCCTTGTCGACGTCGACGAGCGTGCCGAGCATCTGAAGATAGGCGATAAGCGCATCCATCTCGGTCACGCGCGCCGGATCGCCATCGAAATCGCGCACCTGCGCCTTCGGATAGCGTTTCTGCAGATCGCCGGCGCCGGCATCGGGGTCGGCCTGAGCTTTGATGTCGTCGTTGGCCTTGGCGATATCCGCTTTTGTGTAGGGCACCCCGACGCGATAGAGAGCGGTAAGGTCGTTCGCCATGTCCCCCGTCTCAAGCTCGCGCTCGGCGAGGAAGGCATAGGGAGGCATAATCGATTCGGGCACCACGCTGCGCGGGTCGATCAGATGCGCCTTGTGCCATTCGTCCGAATAGCGGCCGCCGACCCGCGCCAGGTCGGGTCCAGTCCGCTTCGACCCCCATTGGAACGGGTGGTCGTACATGCTCTCGGCGGCCAGGCTGTAGTGCCCATAGCGTTCGACCTCGTCGCGGAACGGACGGATCATCTGGCTGTGGCAGGTATAACAGCCCTCGCGCATATAGATGTTGCGCCCCGCGAGTTCGAGCGGGGTATAGGGCCGCATCCCCTCTACCTTCTCGACCGTGTTGTCGATCCAAAAGAGCGGCGCGATCTCGACGATCCCACCGATGGTGACGGTCAGTAGCGCGAGCGCCCCCAGCAACGTGACGTTGCGCTCGATCTTCTTGTGGCTGAAGCCCTTTTTGGCGGGTTTGGCGGCCATGGTCCGGGCTCCTATTCGGCGGGAACTGGCGCAAGCGGACGGTCCGCCGCGGCGTTGTAGGGGGTTTCGGTCATCGGCTTTTCGGCGCGGACCTTACCGCTGAGCGTCGCCCAGACATTGGCGATCATGATCAGGAAGCCGGCGAGATACATCGCCCCGCCCGCGGCGCGGATCAGGTACATCGGGTGCATCGCCGCGACGCTTTCGGCAAAGCTGTAGACGAGGTAGCCGTCGGCGCCATATTCGCGCCACATCAGCCCCTGCATGATGCCCGCCACCCACATCGACGCCGCGTAGAAAACGATGCCGACGGTCGCGAGCCAGAAATGCCAGTTGACCATGCGCAGGCTATAGAGGCGCGGGCGGCCCCACAGGCGCGGCACCAGATAATAGACGCAGGCAAAGGTGATCATGCCGTTCCACCCGAGCGCGCCCGAATGAACATGGCCGATCGTCCAGTCGGTATAATGCGACATCGAATTGACCCATTTGATCGACATCATCGGGCCTTCAAAAGTGCTCATGCCGTAAAAGGCGAGCGCCATGACCATCATGCGGATGATCGGGTCGGTGCGAATCTTGTCCCACGCGCCGTTCAGCGTCATCAGGCCGTTGATCATCCCGCCCCAGCTCGGCATCCACAGGATCACCGAAAAGACCATGCCCAGCGTTTGCGCCCAGTCGGGCAGCGCGGTGTAATGAAGGTGGTGCGGCCCCGCCCAGATATAGAGGAAGATCAACGACCAGAAATGGATGATCGACAGGCGATAGGAATAGACCGGCCGTTCGGCCTGCTTCGGCACGAAATAATACATCATCGCGAGGAAGCCTGCGGTCAGGAAAAACCCGACCGCATTATGCCCGTACCACCATTGGGTCAGCGCATCCTGCACCCCGGCGAAGGCGGCGTAGCTTTTCGATCCGAAGATGCTGGCGGGCATCGACAGATTGTTGACGATGTGAAGCATCGCGATGGTGACGATGAAGCTCAGGTAAAACCAGTTCGCCACATAGATATGCGGTTCGCGGCGCTTGACGATCGTACCGACGAACACCGCGAGATACGCGACCCAGACGACCGTCAGCCACAGGTCGACATACCATTCGGGCTCGGCATATTCCTTCGCCTCGGTCACCCCCATCAGATAGCCGGTGGCGGCGAGGACGATGAACAGCTGGTAGCCCCAGAAGACGAAGCGAGCGAGCTTGGGAAAGGCGAGCCGGGCGCGGCAGGTGCGCTGCACGACATAGAAGCTCGTCGCGATCAGCGCATTGCCGCCGAAAGCGAAGATCACTGCCGATGTGTGCAGCGGGCGCAGCCGCCCGAAGGTCGTATATTCCAGGTTGAGGTTTAGCGCCGGAAAAGCAAGCTGGAGTGCGATATAGAGCCCGGCAGCCATCCCCGCGATACCCCAGAACAGCGTCGCGACGACGCCCCAGCGGATGGGATCGTCATCATAGACACCCTGTTCGGCGGGCATCTTCAATATTCCGCGCGCAAGGGCACCATAATCGGCGCGCGTGACGGTCGCCCACAGCATGGCGAAGCACGCCAGCGCCACGATGATCATATGTACCGTAAACGGTGCATCGACCGCTAATGCGGCCATTACCAAGGCGAGCAGGGTCAACCCCAGCCACCCCCCCGCCCTTGTTACCAGACCGTCCATTTCGCTTGTCCCTGCTTGGCGCGCCCTCTGATCGCGCGGTTCACCGCCGCCATGGGCCGACTGGCGCGCCGAAACATTGACCGGGATCAACGAATTTGTTGCGCCGCATCAATGCGGCGGCGTCGCACCGGGCACAGGGGGGGGCCGTGCAAAGCAAGGAGTCCAGACCCATGAAAAAACAATATTTCTCCCTCTTCCCGCTGGCGGTCGCCCTCGCGATTCCGGGACAGGCGGCGGCCAAGGCCGGTGACGTGCAGGTCAAACTGCTCGGAACGCTCGTCGCGCCCGACGGAAAGATCCAGGATGTGAAGACCGACCGCCTCGGCTTACCGGCGGGGACCCAGACGAAGGCCGACGACAACGTCGTGCCGACTCTCGCGGTCGAATATTATGTCACCGACAAACTCTCGCTCGAAACCATCGCCGGGGTGACGCAGCACGACGTCGATGGACGCGGCGCGTTGGCGGGCGCGGGACTGGTGTCGGATGCCCGGATCGTCCCCGCAACGCTGACCGTCAAATATCATTTCGGCAAGGAAGGCGGCGTGCAGCCCTATATCGGCGTCGGCCCCAGCTATTTCATCTTCATCGACGAAAAGCCGGGCGCGACCGCCGTGGCGCTTGGCGCCACGCGGCAAAAGATCGACGACAAATTCGGCGCCGCGCTCCAGGCTGGGGTCGACGTCCCGGTAAACGACAAGGGACTGGCGGTGACTTTTGATGCGAAGCGCTATTTTCTTCGCCCGACCGCTCGCTGGTTTGCCGGGACGACCGAGGTGCTGCGCACGAAACACAAACTTGATCCATGGGTGATCAGCGCGGGGGTGGCCTTTCGCTTCTGATCGGGCGCCTTATCCCGCCATATCCTCCATCGCCGCGCGGTCGTTGATCACGATCTCGCGGCGCGAGGGCAAATCCACGACGCCGTCTGCTCGCATTTTGGTAAGTTGGCGGCTTGTCGTTTCGATCGTCAAGCCCAGGATATCAGCAATCTGCTGGCGCCCGAAGGGCAGCTCGAACCCGTTGCTCGCGCCCGACTGGCAACCCTGCCCCGACAATCGCTCGGACATTTCGAGCAGGAAGGATGCCACTTTCTCCGACGCCGACTTGCGCCCAAGCAGCATCATCCAATGGCGTGCGCGGTCGAGCTCGTCGAGCGTGCGGCGTAGCAATTTCTGTTGTAGGTCCGGGTGCGAACTCGCAAAATCGTCGAAATTATTGCGGTTGAAGATGCAGACCTCGGCGTCGGTCATCGCGGTGACGCTATATGGGCTTTCCTTGCCGAACGGGCGACCGATGAAATCCGATGGAAAAACAACCCCGACGATCTGTTCGCGCCCGTCGGCGGTCGATACCACCAGTTTCAGCACACCTTCGAGAACATTGGCGACAACGGGCGCGCCGTCCCCTTCCCACAATAAGGTCTGCCCGGACCGAACCTTTTGCAGACGCCCCATTTTGCCCAGCGCGGCAAGTTCCGCAGGGTTCAGGCTTGCGCAAATCGCGCGGTTTCGGACAACGCAGGTCGCACAATCGGTCACTCGCCCGCCCTACAGGACGGCGGCCGGTTTGAAAAGCGTAACGACCCCAAACCTCGGGTTTCGACCCTAGTGCGCGAGCAGCAGCGGCGCAGGCGCGGCCTCAAGCAGGTAGCGCGTGACACCGCCAAACAGCGTTTCGCGCAGGCGTGGTCGACCAAAAGCCCCCATGACGATCAGCCCGGGCGCCTTGGCCTTTGCCTCGCGCTCTATCACCTCTTCGGCGGTTTCGACGCCGCGCTCGACCTGGCGAAAATCGGCGTGGATTTCGTGGCGCGACAGATAGATCAACGCATCTTGCGCAGGAATCCGGCCTTCGTCGGGCCCCACTGTCAACAGCACGACCTCGCACGCATCACCGATAAGCGGCACCGCTGCGCGTAGCGCGTGCGCCGCCTGCGGGCTGCCGTTCCAGGCGATTATTACCGGCGCGTCAAGGTCGACCGGGCCACTGTTGTCGGGAATCGCGAGTACCGGCACAGGCACCGTCATTGCAAGGTCACCCGCCACCATCGACGTGCTGGCGCGCCCCAGCGACACAATGGCTAGGTCCGACAGTGTCGCGGCAAGCGACAACGCCGACACGACATCGCCATCGGCAATGGCAACGTCCCACGGCACGTCTTCGTGCGCCAGTTCGGCTCCCAGTCGCTCGGCCAGTTCCTGGTCGGCCAGCTGCGCCTTCGCAAGCTGTTCCGAGGCGAGATACATGCCGCCGAACGGATCGGTCGCGATAAACTGCTGAAAAGGCGATGCAATCACAAAGCTCAAGTGCGAGCGGTGCCGTCGGCCGATCGCCAATGCGCTCTCCATTCGCGCTGCCATCGCGTGGCTCGCGTCGGCGTGGATCAAAAGATTTCGCATGTCGTTCCTCCTGCGGTTGCACAGGGAAGGTGCCAATGCCTTGACGGCCGGTCATTGACCGGCATCAAAAGACCGCATTTTCGGCAAGCCGCCGACGTGGCTCGGCAGGTGCGTCAGGCGGTCATCTCGCGCCGCCGCATTTCGGTCGGAACGACCCCGAAACGGCGCGCGAAGGCACGGGTAAAGCTGGCATTGCTCATATACCCACAACGATAGCCGATGCTGGAGATCGAAAGGTCGCTCTGCGCGAGCAACTGGCGGGCGCGCTGGAGCCGCCGCTCGCTCACCGCCTCGGCAACGCTGCACTGATACAGCTCACGAAAACCCCGCGTCAGCTTTTCCTTGCTCAGCCCGCAGCGTCGCGCGACGCTGCTGACGGTCAGCCGCTCCTGCCAATGCTCGTTGACGATCTGGTGCGCGGCGGCGACGCGGGTGATGTCATCCTCGCTGAGCGTTGTCGCACCGCCGACCTCGACCATCCGCCCTTCGCCGAGCGCCGCAAACAGCTGACACAAAAGTTCCAGACTACGCGCCGATCGCAGGATGTCGGGAACTTCGCCTTCGCCTTCGACCGCGACGACGGCGCGCCCCAGCCCGCGAAGATCGGCAGGAAGATACCAGCGGCCCTCGGGCTTGGGCAGCAGGGCGAACAGGCGCAGGCAGGCCGCCTCGCTGATCGCGAACACCACCAGATGATCGTTGGCATGACCATCGAGGTCCGGTGCCTGGAGGACGCTGACGGCAGGCTCGCCTATGTCGCCGAACCCCAGGATGACCGGATCGGGCGGCAACAGCGCGCGGTCGCATGGACCGCGACCGACGAAACTCGTAAATTCTGGCGAGACGCCCAGCGGAAGTTTTTTATCCATGTGGTCACCCGAAATATCCGCCAGCGCCATATGCGGTTCAGTCCCGCGCTCAAACCCCTTATCGCACATGTAGAAAAAACCAGCTTCCCGCGCCCCGCACCGGACGAGGCGCGCGCGGTCAGTGTTTCAGATACTGGCTCGGCGGCACACCGAACGCGCGGCGGAACATTGCGGCAAAGCCGCTGGGGCTGTCATATCCGACGTCATAGGTGACCTGCGTAATCGACGCGCCGGCCGCCAACAGGGAGAGGGCCTCCATCAGTCGCACCTGCTGCCGCCAGACGGCGAGCCCCATCCCCGTTTCCTGTTTGAAACTGCGCGTGAAGGTGCGCCGCCCCATCGCCGCGAGCGCGGCCCAATCGTCGATATCGCGCGGGTCGGAGGGGTCGGCGATGATCGCGTTGCAAACACGCAGCAGGCGCGGATTGGACGGCATGGACACCTGATAGGGCGCGTTGGGCATCCGTCCGATTTCGTCGAGCAACAATTTGATAATCTGCCCTTCGCGCCCATTGACGTCATAAAGGGCCGGAAAATCGACGACTTCGAGGATTAGCGATTTGACAAGGTTCGACACCTCGAAAACCCGGCATGCCTTGTCATGTTCGCCGCGTCCGCGCGGAAGATATAATGTGCGGAGCGACACCGGCCCGCGACAAGCGACCTCGTGCCGCGTTCCGGCGGGAAGCCATACCGCGCGCTGCGGCGGGATCACGAAACTCGTCTCGGGCGTGCGAACCGACATCACCCCTGCCGATGCGTAAAGGATCTGGATATGATCATGGCTGTGCATCGGATCGATGAAGCCCGCGGGATATTCATCTTGCAGCGCAATGACCGGGCGGTCATTCGTCAGGACATCGACACTATGCTTCATGGCCCAATCCTCGCAAGTCTTAGACAAATGCACAATATAGGCCGGGCGCGCGCTTGACCAGCAACGATGCGGCCGCTGGCCTGTCCGGCGCGGTGATTGGCCCGAACGGGCGATAGATGCGACCGGGTAAAAGCTATCAGGCGATCAAGGAATGTTTGGGGAAGGATATGCTAAATATGTCAAAGGGCTTGAGCGCCGTGCAGGACGACATGGCCGATCCCGACATCCGCCGTTTCGTCGATGCGATCAACGCCGCCTATGTCGAGCATGGCGCGCCGGCGGGGGCCAGCATGGCAACGCGTCGCCAGATCGCCGAAACGGTGCGCGCGCCGTGGCGTGCGGGTGGCCCGATAATGGCGGAGACCTGCGAAATGGATATGGGCGGCGTCCGTTTGCGGCTTCATCGTCCGGTTACGGACAAAAAACCGCCGGTCATGCTCTATATCCACGGCGGCGGCTGGATGCTGTTCAGCATCGACACCCACGATCGCCTGATGCGCGAATATGCCGCGCGCGCCGGAATCGCGGTCCTCGGCATCGATTACAGCCTGTCGCCCGAAAGCAAGTTCCCAGTAGCGCTGGAAGAATGCGCAGCGGCGCTCGACTGGATCGACGCACATGCGGATGCGCTGGGCCTCGACGCCGACCGGGTTTTGATCGGCGGGGATTCGGCGGGCGCCAACCTGTCGGTTGCGACCTGCCTGTTGCAACGCCAGCGCGGGCGCCCGCTGCCCGCTGCGATGCTGCTCAACTACGGGGCTTTTGCGCCTGAACGCACGCCAAGCTACGCCCGCTTCGGCGCTGGCGACTATTCGCTCGAATCGGATGAAATGGACGCCTTTTGGGCGGCCTATGTCGATAGTGCCGAACAACTCGCCGATCCGCTGGTCGCGCCGCTCCGTGCCGATCTGACCGGTCTGCCCCCCGCATTTCTCGCCATCGCCGAATGCGACATCCTTGCCGACTGCAACGACGCCTTTGCACGCAAGCTCGGGGATGCTGGCGTCCCGGCCCGCGCTGTCACCTATCGCGGCGCGACCCACAGTTTTCTCGAGGCGGTATCGATCGCTCCGCTTGCGAGCCGCGCCCTCGACGAGCAGGCAGCGTGGGTTCGTGATATCGTCGGCGCATGACCGCCCTCTACGAGCCGCGCGACACCGCCGATATCGGGCAACTGATCGCCGACTATCCGCTCGCCTGGTTGGTGTCGGGCGCTTTCCATGCCAGCCCGCTGCCGCTGCTCGCCGAACGTGACGCCAGCGGCGCCGTCGTCGCGCTGCTCGGCCATTGCGCCTTGCGCAATCCGCTCGTCGGCGATTTCCGCGCCGACCCGCGCGGCCTGGTCCTGTTCAACGGCCCGGCGGGCTATATCCCGACATCGCTGTTATCGAAGCCCGACTGGGCGCCGACGTGGAACTTCGCCGTGCTCCGCTTCACCGTCGAGATCGAATTCGTCGAGGACGAAACGCGCGATGCCATCGAACAGCTCGTCGCAAAGATGGAGGGCAGCGCCTGGTCGACAGCTCGCCTCGGCACCCGCTATGACGGAATGCTGGAACAGATTATCGCTTTTCGTGCGCACATACGGTCGGCCGAACATAGCTTCAAACTGGGGCAGGACGAAAGCGCGCAGGGTTTTGCCGAAATCGTTGCCGGCCACAGTGACCCGGCGCTCGTGCGATGGATGAAAGGACAGGCCAAAAGGTGAAGCTTTTCTTCGACGAACGACAGGCCGCCCATGCCCCCTTACGCGAGCTGCACAATGGGGATTGGGTGCCCTATGCCGAAAATATCGAGCGGCCGCGCTCGATCGTCAAACAATTCAGCGATTGGGAGGGCGTACGCGATTTCGGCATGGCGCCGCTCCTTGCGGTTCACGATGCCCATTATCTCGCCTTTCTCGAACGCGCCCACCGCGAGTGGCTGGCGGCCGGGCGCACCGGCGACGCCATCGGTTATACCTTCCCGATCCGCCGCCGCCGTCCCCTCGCCTTTGGTCGCATCGATGCCGACCTCGGCGCTTACAGCTATGACGCGGGAACACCGATCGCCGCGGGCACTTGGGAATCGGCCTATTGGTCGGCGCAAGGCGCGCTGACCGCCCTCGACCATCTTCAGACAAGCGGCGAGGCGCACGCCTTTGCGCTATGCCGACCGCCCGGCCACCACGCGGGGCGCGATTATATGGGTGGTTATTGCTACCTCAACAATGCTGCAATCGCTGCGCGCGCCGCCCAGACGCGCGGCCTCGGCCCCGTCGCGATCCTCGACGTCGATTATCACCACGGCAACGGCACACAGGACATCTTTTACGGCGATCCCGATATCTTTTTCGCGTCGATCCATGCCGACCCGCGCACCGACTATCCCTTTTACTGGGGCCATGCCGACGAAATTGGCGAAGGCGCGGGCGAAGGCAGCACGCTCAACCTGCCCCTCCCCCGCGGCACTGACGGGAAAAGCTATGCCCCGGCGCTCGATGCGGCGCTCAGCGCGATGGCGGACTGGGGCGCACGGTTCCTTATCGTCTCGTTCGGCGCCGACACGCACAGCAGCGACCCGATTTCGAGCTTCGCGCTGGAACGCGAGGATTATGTCGCCATGGCCGCCCGTATCGCCAGCCTCGGCGTGCCGACGCTGATCGTGATGGAGGGCGGCTATGCCGTCGGCGACCTCGGAAAGAATGTCGCGGCGTTCCTTTCGGGTTTCTGATAAATCCCCCCATGCCGCCGGCAAGGGGGGATTTCCCGATCTCAGTCCAGACTGAACCGCAGGCTGGCGCCCAGCGTGCGCGGCCGTGCGACGGAACCCGCAAAGGCGAAGGGCGCATTCAGGATGCCATACTGGTTGAACAGATTCTTGGCGAACAGGCTGACTTCGATCCGATCGCTCACCGTTACCGAGGCATTGAGGTCGACAAGGTGGAAATCGCCCTTCTCCAGCGACCCGGCGAAATCGACGGGTGCGCTTGACAGATACCGGTGCGCGATGCCGAACCGGGGCTTCAAGCTGGCATCGGGGAAGCTCAGGTCGAGCGAGTTCGACAGCGTCCATTCGGACGCCCCTGGCAAGCGCGTTCCCTTGGCATAGCCGCCGCCCGGCGCGAAGCTGTCGGGCAATAGCGTCGACAACCGCGCGTCATTATAGGCGATGTTCGACGAGAAGGTCAGGTTCCGCGTCGGACGCAGGTTCAGGCTGATTTCGACACCGTCGATGTCGGCGCCGCCGCCATTCACCGTATAGGCGTTGAAATCGACCGGCGTGAACAGCCGCGCCTGCACATTGCCCCAGTCGATATGATAGGCTGTGACGTCGACGCTCAGCGTCCGGTCGATCAGGTCGACCCGCGTTCCGATCTCGTAATTCTTTGTCGTGTCGCTTTCAAAGGTCAGCGGCAGTCCGGGAACCGCAGCCGAATAGACGTTGACACCGCCGATGCGGAAACCCTCCGAATAGAGCGCATAGACCATGAAGTCGTTCGACGGCTTGTACGTCAGCGAGACTTTCGGGATGAAATCTGAATCCTTGCTCGCCGCCGGGGCGAAATCGAACGGATCGACCAGATTGGCGTTGGGCAGATATTGGAGGCGCGGGCGCGAGCGATATTCGAACAGGCGCCCACCGACCGTCAGCGTCAGCGCATCGACAATGTCGAACGATGCCTCGCCAAAGATCGCCTTTTCGGTGACGCGGTTGCTGCTGATCGTCCGCGTCGCGAGGTCGCCGGGGGCAAGTTCGCTGCCCGGCTGGCCGTCGAATTCGCCGGGGTTCGCGTCGATATAGTCAGCGATGCCCTCGATAAAGGTGCCGTCGGTATTGTTCGAGCGCAGCCGCGTGTAATTGGCACCGATCAGCCAGCGGAAGCGTCCGCCGTCGGGCGACGCCAGTCGCAACTCGCCATATTCGGTCTTCGACTTGCCATCGCTGCTCGCCAGTTCGGGCGTGTCGGTGCGCGGGTCGTTGCCGCCAAAGATTGAGTTGTCGAACGCGAGGTTCGCCTTCTTTTCGGTATAGCTGCCGACTGCGGTCAGAGTCGCAAAGCCCAGATCCTGCTCGATGCGCAGGCTGTGCATCATGAAGCTGGTGTCCTGAAACTCGGCCACGTTGGTCGCGCGGTCGAAAGTCTTGGGCGGGCCGAAGATCACATAGGTCTGATCGTCGAGATCATATTCCTGGTACATGCTGAGCGCCGAGATGCGCGTCGCCTCGGTCGGGGTAAAGACGATCGACCCGCGCAGGCCCCTGACCCGCAGGTCGTTGCTGCCGTCTTCGCCGAGCAGCGTGTTGTTCAGATAGCCCGCGTCGTAACGCTGGAGCGCGACGAGGCGGACAGCGAGCTTGTCGGTCGCGATCGGCAGGTTGACCATCGCCTTCGCGGCATAGCTTGCCTCGCCGGCGCCCTTGGTTGTCGCAAGATTGCCTTCAAAGCCCGCATCGAATCGGCTGGGATCGGCCTCGTTCACCACATAGTTGATTGCGCCGCCGAGCGACGACGATCCGAACAATGTGCCCTGCGGCCCGCGCAGCACTTCGACGCGAGACACGTCGAAGCTGTCGACGTCGGGGATGACGAGCGGGAAGCCGGGTTCGATCAGCGGCACTTCGTTGAGATAATAGCCCGTCGTCGCCTGATTTGCTTCATGATAGGTCGACGATGCGACGCCGCGGATCACAACTTCGGAGACGCCCGGCTGGTAATCGTTGAACACGACGCCGGGGACGCGGGTGATATAGTCGGAAAGGCTCTGGGCATTCAGCTTTTGCAGCGTCGCTTCGCTGACCGCGCTCACCGAACCGCTGACGTCGCGGACCGACTGTTCGCGCTTGGCGGCGGTGACGACGATCTCGCTGTCATCGGTTTCCTGCGCCAGGGCGATCGATGCCTGTCCCAGCGCCAGGATCGAAATACCACACGCCGCGACGCGCCTGATCGATGCAAACCCCATTTTTGCCTCCCTAATTGATAATGCCTATTGGTAAGAAGATCCGATGCTCAAGCTATCATGGGAAATTGGCGTGACGGCGATGGTCGGGCCATATTCCAGCGGGATCGGGCCACCCGCCATTCGCCGGAAAGCGCGGTTTCGCGCGAGCTTGCGGCCAATTTGCCCAATCGGTGGATTGGGCGGCCTGATCGATGCAGTAAGCCGGTCGAGGCGCCATAGACTGGACGCGACATCCCCGTCGGGCAAAAGAGGGTCGGAAAATGCGCAGCGTCGACAACAAGAGCCGAAGGGCGTTTATGGGTAGCGTCGCGGCGGCGGCGCTGTTGCTGGGCAGCGGCCCGGGCCGCGCGCTCGAAAAAAGCGCGCGCGGACGCTGGCCGATGATCGCGCCGCCGCGCTCGCCGCGCATTTCGCATGTGATCGACCAACTGGGCCGCCGGCGCGACGATGCCTATAGCTGGATGAAGTTCATTCCCCCAGTGGGCGAACGCAGCCGGACCAACCTGCCCCGTCCCGTCGCGAAAATGCTTGCCGACGAAAATGCCTATGCCGACGCGATGCTGGAGCCGACGAAAGCGGTGCAGGCCGAACTGGTTCGCGCGATGCTGGCGCGCAGCGCGGGGGCCGTCGCGGCGCCGGCGCTCGAAAAGGACGGCTGGACCTACGCCTCCGCAATTCCCGAGGGCCAGGCCCACGCCCGCTACATTCGCCACAAGGAGGGCGAAAAACCCGAACTGCTCGTCGACGAAAGTGCGCGGGCGGCGGGCCAGCCCTATTTCCGCAGCACCGGCCATCAGCCGAGCCCCGACCATCGTTATTTCGCTTGGGCCGAGGACGTTATCGGCAACGATCGCCATCGTATCTGCGTCCGCGACAATCGGAGCGGCGCCGTCCGCACGATCGTGGAACAGGACGCTTATGGCTATGGCGGACTCGTTTTCGCCCCGTCGTCGCGGTGGCTCTTCTGGATCTGGCGCGACGCGCGCAACCGTCCGACACGGCTCTATCGCACCGCAGTCGACGGCACGACGACCAGCCTTGTCTATGAAGAAAAGGACCCCGCAATCTTCATGCAGGTGAAGCGCACCGCCGCCGACGGCTTTGTTGCGCTCACCCTCGCCGGCCCTGAAACCGCCGAAGTCCGCTTGCTGTCCGCGACCGACGAAACCGCCGCGCCCGCCGTCGTCTGGCCGCGCAAGGTCGGGGTCCGTTATGAAATCGACGAATGGAACGGCGAACTCGTCACACTGACCGACGCCGACGCCGCCTTCGACATGGCGCTGCTGCGCCTCGACCGCGCCGATTTCCGCACCTTGGGCACACTCGTTCCGCATCGCGCGGGAACGCCGATCCTCCAGCTTGTGCCTTTTGGGGCGGCGCTGGTTCGGCTTGAGCGGGCCGACGGCCTCCACCGTCTCGTCATCCTGCGCCCCGACGGGTCGGAGCAGGTGATCGCGTTCGACGACCCCGCCTATGCGATCGAACTGCCCGCCGAGCAGAGCTACACTGCGCGCACGGTGACGATTGTCCACCAATCGCCCAAATCGCCGCGCCGCTGGATTCGCGTCGACCTCGCGAACGGGACGCAGACCGTCATCCAGCAACAGACGGTCGCGAACTTCGATCCAGACGACTATGTCGTCGAACGCCTTTTTGCTCCTGCCCCTGACGGCGAAATGGTCCCCATCACCCTGCTGTCGCGTCGCGGCGCGCCAAGGGACGGCAAGGCGCCGCTGCTCCAATATGGCTATGGCTCCTACGGCGTGCCAAGCGACCCCGAATTTTCGGTTCCGGCACTTGCGCTGGTCGATCGCGGCTGGCGATATGCCATCGCCCATGTTCGCGGCGGTTCCGAAAAAGGGCGGCGCTGGTTCCTCGGCGGGCGCAAATTCACGAAGCGTAACAGCTTCACCGATTTCATCGCCTGTGCGCAGCATCTCGCCGCCGAGGGCTATACCGAAAAGGGCAAGGTCGTTGCCTATGGTCTGTCGGCGGGCGGGCTGCTCGTCGGGGCCAGTATGAACATCGCGCCGACATTGTGGGGCGGCGTGATCGCGCAGGTGCCCTTTGTCGACATGCTCAACACGATGAGCGACGGCGCGCATCCGCTCGTGCCGCTGTTTCGGCCCGATTGGGGCGACCCGCTCGCGGATCCCAAGGCCTATGATTATATCGCCTCGATCTCGCCCTACGAAAACGTCGGGGCGGCCGCTTACCCGCCGCTCCTGTGCACCGCGGGTCTCAAGGATGACCGCGTCGCCTATTGGGAACCCGCGAAACTGGTCGCCGAAGTGCGCCGCCGTTCGACCAGCGGCAATCCGGCGCTCCTCCACACCGACATGGACAGCGGGCACCAGGGCAGCGCCGACATCGCAAGCGAATATCGACAGAAAGCGTTGTTCTGGGCCTTTGCGATGCGGTGCGTCTGACGTCATTTGCGGGACAAAAGGGTCGCCGCTGCGCATGATCGTTGATCGAGCGTCTCCAGCTAAGCCACTGTTCTAAAGCGGCGATTGCACCAATGCCGGTATCGGCGAGCAAATGGCGCCTGAAAATCGCGCCATTGGCAGTAAATCGGACTTAAACCTTCACCGCGCCGCTCGTTAAATGTCGCATGACCACTAAAGCGACACAATCGAACGAGCCGGTAGGACGGTTCCTGGGTTGGCTGGGGCTTCGCCATTCGCGTGGCGGCGCGCCCGACGAAGGCGGAGCTCCGCCCGATGGCGGCGGACCGCGCGACCGCGCCCGCGCCGCGCGCTACGAACTCGCAGCGTCGATCACCTCCTTCCTGGTCGACAATGACCTCGACGTCTCGCCTGCGAACCTGCTGCTGGCGCACGGGGCCTTTTCGGGTGGCAACCCGCGGCTGGCGCGCCAGATCGTCGCGCAAGCGCAAACGCCGCAGGGGATCAGCCAGCAATGGCTCAACGACCTCGACCAACAGGAAGCGAGCCAGCCCGACCGCGTCGAACTCGATCGCCTGATGACGCGGCTCGAAACCAATATCGAGGCGTTTCACGCCAACACCAAGGAGGCCCGATCGGTCACGAGCGACTATGGCACCGAGTTGGAGCAGCATGTCGTCGACCTCGAACAGCTCCAGAAGACCGGCCGCATCGTCTCCAGCCTTGCCGACCTCGCCAAGGTCATGCTCGACCGCACGCGCCAGGCGGAGGACGACATGCGCAAGAGCGAGGATGAGGCGAAAGCCCTGCGCCGCAGCCTCGATCGCGCCAAGCGCGACGCCGAGCTCGATTATCTGACGGGACTGCCCAACCGTCGCGCCTTCGAAATCCTGCTCGAGCGCCACTATAAGGAAGCACGCGCCGCGGTCGAACCGCTCAGCATCGCCTTTTGCGACATCGACGAATTCAAGAAGGTCAACGACCTTCACGGCCATGAAGCCGGCGACCGCGTCATCAAGGCGATTGCCGATACGCTGGCGCGGATATCGAACGACCATTGCCACGTCGCGCGCCACGGCGGCGAGGAGTTCGTCATGCTGTTCCGCGGGCTGACCCCGTCGCAAGCGGCCGAAAAGCTCGACGATGCGCGCGAGGCACTGGCCGACCGGCGGCTCATCAACCGCAAGACCGACGAGCCCTTTGGCCAGATCACCTTCTCCGGAGGGGTCGCCGACGTCTTCGGCTATGGCGACACGCGCGCCGCGCTGAAGGCCGCCGACACCGCGCTTTACAAGGCCAAGGCGGCCGGCCGAAACCGGATTGAAATCGCCGACCCGGCCTGAATTCCAGCTATTCCCGCGAGGGGGCGGGAGGCCGCGGGCGATCGCACACCAGAGCGCGATCGCCCGCGGCTTTATTCCGCCTGGCGGCTACGTGGTCGCCCGGCGCGCTGCCCACAAACCGAAACTTGCGATGATCGCATAACAGATCAGCGGCACCGCCAGCGCGAGACGGATATCGCCACTCAGATCGGCCACCGTTCCGAACAGGAACGGAACGATCGCCCCGCCGATAATTGCGGTGCACATGATGCCCGATCCCTGCGGCGTCCGTTCGCCGAGCCCCTCGGTCGCGAGGCTGAAGATCGTCGGGAACATCAGCGAATTGCAGAAGCCGACGAGGATCAGCGCCCAGCCCGACAACGCGCCCGTGGTCACCGCCGAGAGCAGGATCAGCGAAATCGCACCGGCCGCAAAGGTCGCGAGCACGCGGCCCGGCTTCGCCAACCGCAGGATGAAACCGCCGAGCAACCGGCCAACCAGCGCGCCCAACCAGTACATCGCGACGAGCTTGCCCGCCGCCTGGAGCCCCAGCCCCATCACGCTCGGCTCGGCGAGATAAGCCATGAGGTTCGAGCCGATAGCGACTTCGGCGCCGACATAGACGAAGATGCACAGCGCGCCGAACTGGACACGGCGGTTGTGGGTCAAGAGGCCCCAGGTGCCCTCCAGCTTCACATCGTCGGTGCGGGCATGGTCGAGCGCCGACCGGTACATCCAGAACACCGCGGCGATGACCAGCATCAGCACGCCGAGCCACATATAGGCGGTACCGATCGACGCGCCCTCGGCGACGCGATAGGCCTGGATTTGCGCCTCGGTCGCGGTTTCGGCGTCGATCGGCTGTTCATCGCCGAGCAGGAAGGTCGCGCCGCCATAGACCATCAGGAACACGCCGATCGAATTGAACGCCTGCGCAAAGGTCAGCCGGCTGTGCGAGGTTTCGACCGGCCCCAGCGTCGTGATCACGGGGTTCATCGCGACCTGCAGAACCGTAATCCCCGCGCCGATGCAAAAAAGTGCGGCAAGGAAACCCGGATAGGATGCCGCGGCCGAAGCGGGAATGAAGAGGAACGCGGCGGCCGCCACGATGACGAACCCTAGCACGAAGGTGCGGATATAACCGAGCTTCGACATGATGATGCCGGCGGGGATCGAAAAGGCGCCATAGGCGATAAAAAACGCCATCTGGACGAGGTTGGCCTGCGCATGCGTCAGGTGGAACATCGGCTTGAACTTGCCGACCAGCAGGTCGTTGATGTTCGTCACCCCGCCAAGCAGGAAAAACACCGCAAAGGCGAGGATCAGCACGACTTTGGTGCCGCCCCCTCCCTTGCCCGGCTGTTCGACCGCGTTCGGGTCCACACTCGTCGCAACGCTCGGCGCCAATGCCATGTCTCTCTCCCAACCCTGTTTTCTGGCTAACCCGCGTCGGGTCTTGTCACTTTACCGCGGGCGGGCAAGGCAGATTCTCGCCGACCGCCTCGACATTCGTATTCAGCAGCGTCGCGGCAAAGCCCTTGTCGGCCTTGACGGTCGCGGCATTGTCCACCTGCCGCAAATTGGCGCCGGCGTCAGCGAAGCAACGCAGCGGCACCTTGATCGTGACGATCTGCCCCGGCGCGGCCGATTTGACCGCTGCCGAAATGTCGAAGGCTTTGCCTCCCAGCGCGATGCTCACCGGCGCCGTGCCCGGCGCATCAATCCGCCATTCGATGCGAAGCGCAAAGCTGTTGTTCAGCTGACGCGACAGGTCGGCATAGGGTCCGGTCAGCTCGAGCGTCGCCGGCCCGGTCCAGACAAAGGACTTGCCATCCTCCTGTGCGCGCACATCGACCGAGCGGGCCGCGATCATGCCGCCCGGACTTGTGATCGCCGCCGATTCCACGGGACGCTTGCCGCCAGCATCGGTGATCGAAAGCACCCAGGGCGACCGCGCACGGCCACCGGAGAAGAAGTTCTCGACGTTCAACGCCGCGGTGATATCGACACCCAGCTCTTCCGAAAGCTGCGGCACCGTCGACGCGTCGCCATATTTCAACCCGTAACCCACGGCGAACAGCGGTTTTTCGACCGGCGATCGCGCGTTGGCGGGCCAGGCGAAAGGCAGTGTGCCCGTAAAGCCGCGTACCGTCTTGCCGTCCTTGCCCGCGACGAGCACATCGGCAACGCCGGCACCCTGCGACCCGGGCAGCCAGCCCGCAACAAAAGCGTCCGACGCATTGATTTCGGGATTGGTGAACATCGACCGCCCCGACAGGAACAGCGCAACCACGGGGATACCCGCGGCCTTCAGCTTCTTCAGCGTCGCAAGATCGGTGGCCTCCGACGGCTGATAGTCGAGCGTCGCCACGTCGCCCTGAAACTCGGCATAGGGCGCCTCGCCGAACACGACGATCGCAACGTCGGGTTTTTCCTTGAACGCGCCGTCATCGGACAGCGTGGCGACACCGCCCGCATCGCGCACCGACTTGTCCAGCGCCTCCCAGATCGTCTGCCCGTTCGGGAAGTCCGACCGCACGACGTCGGTCCCCTGCCAGCTGATCGTCCAGCCGCCCGACTGAATCGCCATGCTGTCGGCCGCGGGGCCAGTGACGAGCACGCGCGCGCCGGGTTTGATCGGCAGGACGCTGCCGTTGTTCTTGAGCAGGACCAGCGACTTGGCGACCGCCTCACGCGCGACCGCGAGATGGTCGGGCGTGCCGACCGCTTTCACGATACTGCGGTCGACATGGCCTTCGGGAAACAGGCCGAGCTTATATTTCACGCGCAGGATACGCCGGACCGCATCGTTCAGGCGAGCCGCAGGGATCGTGCCATCCTTCGCATGTTTTACCGTACTGTCGAACAGCCCCTTCCAGCTGTCGGGTGCCATGAACATGTCCAACCCAGCGTTGATCGACTGGGCGCAATCGGTGACGGTGCATCCCGCAACCTGCCCATGGCCGTTCCAATCGCCGACGACGAAGCCCTCAAAGCCCATCTTCTGCTTCAGCGCGTCGGTCAGCAGCCCCTTGTTGCCGTGATGCTTGACCCCCTGCCAGCTCGAAAAGCTTGCCATCACGGTGAGCGCGCCCGCATCGATCGCGGCCGGATAACCCATGGCGTGCTTGGCGATCAGTTCCTTTTCGTCGATCTTTGCGTCGCCCTGGTCCTTGCCCTCGAACGTCCCGCCATCGGCAAGGAAATGCTTGGCGGTCGCGGCGACCTGGCTGGCACCGAGAGTCCGGCCCGCAACCAGCTTGCCTTGCAAGCCGAGCACCATGGCCTTCGCATAATCTGCAATCAGTTTCGGATCGGCGGCATAGCCTTCATAACTCCGCCCCCAGCGCAGGTCTTGCGGCACGGCAAGTGTCGGGGCAAAGGTCCATTCAATTCCGCTACCCGCGATTTCAGCCGCCGTCACCGCGCCGATACGCTGGATCAGTTCGGGATCGCGCGCGGCGCCAAGGCCGATATTGTGGGGGAACAGGGTCGCGCCGGGGATGTTATTGTGCCCGTGGACCGCATCGACGCCAAAGATGATGGGAATCGCAACACCATTGGCCTGCGGCCGCAGCGACACCGCCCGAAAATCGCCAACCAGTTTTGCCCAGTCGGCGGCGGTCGACCGCTCGTTGCCGTTCGGGCCGCTGTTGCCGCCTGCCAGGATCGACCCGAGCGGATAGGTTTCGAGATCCTTCGGCGTGATCGTGCTGATATCCGCCTGAACCAGTTGGCCGACCTTTTGCTCAATCGTCATCTTGCCGATCAGGGCGTCGATCCGCGCCTCGGTCTTGGGATCGGAGATTGCGGCCGGGCTTTTTGCCGCAGGCCATAGGTCGGGATGAACCGCCGCCGCATCGGGGTTCGCGGTCTGTGCTGCGGCAGCAGCCGTTCCTGCCAGAAGCAGCGCGGTCGCCATCACCATTGCCTGTCGGCGCATTATCTCTCCCATCCCTCTATTGTGAACGTTATCAAATTGGGTGTCGCATAGTGACCCCCTGAAATCAAGCGCTGTATTTGCGGGGTGGGTCAGCGGATGCGCGGCATGGTCGCCAGCAGCAGCACGGCGATCGCGGTCAGCCCCGCCAGCAGCAGGAACAAAGCGTCGAAACCAAAACCTGGAACCAGCGAGATTGTCAGCCACGGCATGATCAGCGACGGCACAGTGTTGGTCAGGTTGAAAACGCCAAGGTCGCGGCCGCGCCGGTCCGATCGCGGCAGGATACGCAGCGTCTGGCTCGCGTGGAGCGAAAGGAACACCGTCGTCGCGATCCCGAACAGAAGATAGCTTGCCTTTGCCGCTTCCAGCCCTGTCGCGACCGCCATGCCGACCATCCCGAGGCCCGATACGGCCGAGCTGACGACCAGCGGCAGAAACGGTCGGTCGTTGCGATCGGCCCAGCGTCCGCTCGCCAGGGCGATGGGGATCGCGATCGTCAACGCCATGCCGAACAGCCGCGCCTTTTCATTGTCGTGCATGCCGGGGTCAATCGACCGGAACCAGAAATACAGATAAGCGAACAGCGCCGCTTCGGCGATCTGGACGAGCAAGCGCGCGAGCCACATCCGCACAGCCGGGCCGGTCGGCCGACGCGACGGCGCATCCGCTTCGCCTATGGGGCGCGCGTTGAGTTCGGGGAAGGCGCGCGGTCGGCCGAACAACAGCACCGGCGATACTGCGGTCGCGACGAGCATCGCGATGACGATCAGCCGCCCTTCGACCGGGACCAGTCCCGGCCAGGTCACGAGTGCCCCCGACCAGGCGCCGAGCGCCGGCGAAAACGCGAGCAAGCCGCCGAGCAGGCCCTTTTGTTCGTCGGGGACAAGATCGCCGGCCCAGGCGGCGAGCGGCCCGAGCATCATGTTGAGCGTGAGTTGCCACGCGATGATGATGCCGACGAGCGACCAGATGTCGTGCGCGAGCGGCACCGCCAGCAGCAACAGGATCGTCAGCGTCAATCCGGCCAGCACCCAGCCGCGCCTGTTGCGCGTGCGATCGCTGAGCCAGCCGAACCCGATCCCGCCGATACTCGCCGCGATCGCGCCAAAAAAGGTGACATAGCCCAAGGTCTGGACATCCGCCGTTCCCGCAAGTTCGGTCATCCGGGACGGCAACCAGATCGTCAGGAACGGCACATAGGCGATGGCGCCGCCCGCCGAAGCGAGCGCGTAGAGGAGGAGGAATGCGGTGGACTGGCGACGCGGCGCGCCGACATCATCCATGGACGGCAACCGGCGGCGCGGCCGTCGACCCGCGCGGCACAAGCCCACCCTGAACCCGCGTCGGCTCGGTCGGGCGCGGAGCGCCGCGCTGCGCCGCGATGATCAGTTCGACCGCGCGCGACGCGGTTTCGGCGACCGGCTGGTCCACCGCGGTCAGCGCCGGCTGGGTGAAACGCACGACCGGCGGGTTATCGAAACTGACGATCGACAATTGCCCGGGCACGTCGAGGCCGAGTTCGCGTGCGACCTCCAGCGTCGCGAGCGCCATCTGGTCGCTGCTCGCGATAATCGCGGTGGGCGGATGGACGCCGCCCAGCAACTGGCGCGCCGCGTGGGTCCCCGACGCAAAGGTGAAGTCGCCCTCCACAAGCAATCCATCCGTCGGCAGTCCGGCCGCCCCCATCTCGCCCTGCCAGCCGTCGATACGCCAGCGGCTAAGGCTGTATTCGGGGGAGCCCGCGATAAAACCGACGCGCCGGTGCCCCAGGTCGATCAGGTGGCGTGTTGCGCGCCGCGCCGACCCTTCATCGTCCATCGTCAGCGCGATCCCGGCCGCGCCGCCGCGCGAACCGATGCGCGCGAACGGAATCTTCTGCTGGTCGAGCAGACCGACGATCAGCGGATTGTCCGAATGCGGCGGGGTCAGGATCACGCCGTCGGGTTGCAGCGCCGCGATGGCCGCGCGCAGCTCGCGCTCGACATGGTCATTGTGGGTATCGACCAGCTCAAAGATCATCCGGTAGCCATATTCAGCACATTTGAGCATCCCGCCGAGCAGCATCTGGTCGACCCAGTCGACGCCCTGCCGCCCCTGCCAGTCGGCGATCGTGCGTTCGCGGTCGTTGATCGCAAGGATCAGGTAGGAGCGCGATCCGCTCATCCGCTGCGCGGCGATCGACGGCACATAGCCCAGCTTGTCGATCGACGCCTGGACCCGTTCCTTCATTTCCGGGCGGACATTCGGCTCGTTGTTGATGACGCGGCTGACCGTTTGCAGCGACACGCCCGCGTCGGCTGCAACATGCTTGATCGTAACCGACTGCCGCCGACGCCCCATTATTTCGCCTGATCCCCCGTGCTGCTGCAATCGCTAACGGCATTGCCATCACATTGCCAGACGCGGACCCAATCTATTTCCATGTTTTTGGGATAGCCGTTCTCATCCACGCCCTTCAGCCCTCGGTCTTCGGCCAGCCCGCCGCCGACCGCGAGGTTCAGGATCAGGTGGAACGGCCGGTCGAACGGTGCGGCGGGTTCGCTCGATCCGCTCGTCGACCATTCGCTCGCGACGCGCGTGGCATAGGGCTTGCCATCGACCGTCCAGACGATCTTGCCCTTTTGCCAGACGATGCCGAAGACGTGGAAACCATCGAGCGGGGCGGGCAGCGCAGTTTCGTCGCCCTTATGCTTGTTCGCCGGCCATTGACCGCCGAAATGGAGCGTGCCGAGGATGCGGTTCTCGATCCCGCCCGCGCAGGTTTCGCATCGGACGCCAAGGTTCACCGCCTCCAATATGTCGATCTCGCCCGACGCGGCCCAGCTGCCATAATGGCCGTCTTCGGGCAGCATCCAGATCGCGGGCCACGTCCCCTGCCCCTGCGGCAACTTCGCGCGCACCTCGATCTTGCCATAGGTCCACGCCGCCTTGCCGCGCGTGACGAGGCGGGCGGAGGTAAAGGGCTTCGTCGCCTGCGCCGTCGCCTTTTCAGCTTCGCCGCGCTGCGACAGCGGGAATGCCGGCCCGGTCATCGCCTCCTTGCGCGCGGTGATGACCAGCTTGCCGTCCTTGATCGCCGCATTGGCGGGCCGGTCGGTATAGCATTGGCGTTCGTTATTGCCGCCGCCCCAACAATCGACGTCAAAGTCCCACTTGTCGCGATCGATCGCCGTGCCGCCGAACTCGTCCGACCATGCGAGCCGCCATCCGCCATCGGCGGGTTCGCGCGCCGCTGCACCGCCGCCAAACGCGGCCGCAAGCGTCAGGATCGCTGCCGCGCGGATCATGCCGCCTTTGGCGCCTCCGCCCCGCAATAGCGCGCGACATAGGCGTGGTGTTCGGGCAGCGTCGCAACGGTCTGCGCGATATTGTCGCGGATCGACTGGAACAATCGCTCCACCTCGTCGTCGCGCAGCTTGTCGGCAATGGGGTGATAGGATTGCGGTTCGATCCCCTGCCCCATCATCACCTGCACCCAGCTATTCTCCGCAAACAACTCTTCATATTTGCGGAAGACGCGGCCCGTTTCGCGAAACAGCTCGATCTTCTGCTGCAAGGAATCGGGGATCGGCATGGCGGCGACATGGCGCCAGAACGGGCTGTCGCGCCGATTGGTCGCCTTGTAATGCAGCACAACAAAGTCGCGGATCTGTTCGATGTCCAGCCGTTGCTGGTCGTTGAACTCCATCGCGTCGCGCTCGCTGACGCGGCCGTTCGGCATAAGGCGGATGAAGCGTAGCACGGCGCGCTGGATCAGGTGAACCGTCGTCGCCTCGAGCGGCTCGACGAAACCACCCGCCAGGCCGACGGCAACGCAGTTGCGATACCATTGCTTCCGCCGCACCCCGCCCTTGAACTTGATGTCGAACGGTTCGATCAGCGGTTCGCCGACGCTGCTCATCAGCCGGTCATAGGCTTCGTCGCGCGACAGATAGCCGCTGGTATAGACGATCCCGGCGCCCATGCGGTGTTGCAGCGGGATGCGCCATTGCCACCCGGCGTCGTGCGCGATCGCCTGCGTATAAGGCATCGGCGGGCCGAGATGTTTCGACTGCACCGCGATCGCGCTGTCATTGGGCAGCCAGTGGCTCCAATCCTCGAACCCCGCGTGCAGCGCGCCGTCGATCAGCAGCCCGCGAAAGCCGGTGCAATCGACGAACATGTCGCCCTCGATCCTCCGCTCGCCGTCGAGATGCAGCGCGGCAATATCGCCGCTTGTCCCGTCCAGCTCGACGTGTGCGATCTTGCCCTCGACGCGCGTGCAGCCATCGGCTTCGGCGAGCTTGCGAAGGTAGCGCCCGTAAAGCGTCGCATCGACATGATAGGCGTAATTCATCCGATCTTCGGGCAGGTGCGCGAACTTCCCCTGCATCCCCGCGACCAGCTCGAGGCAGTAATCGGCATAGGGCTGTTCATGCCCGCGCTCCCGCGCGTTCAGCCAGAAATGCTGGAAACCCGCCGACCAGTGGTCCTTCCCCGACAGGCCAAAGCTGTGGAAATAGCTGTCGCCGTCATGCTTCCAATTGTCGAACAGGATGCCCAGCTTGAAGGTCGCCTGCGTCGCGCGCATGAAATCGGGTTCGGGGATGCCCAGGATGCGGTTGAAATTGACCAGCGGCGGAATGGTGGACTCGCCGACCCCGATCGTCCCGATCGCTTCGGATTCGACCAATGTCAGATCGACGGTCGGACCCATCGTGCGCGCGATCGCCGCTGCCATCATCCAGCCCGCGGTGCCGCCGCCCGCGATGACGACGCGGACCGGTTTCTTGTCGCTCATTTACTCAAGGCCCTCAGCAAAAAGGCGCGCAACCGGCCCGCCGTCTCGGACGTGAGCGGGGCAAGGATGCTGCGCGCGGTTTCGGGAATATGGTCGGTGACGCTGGCGTCATTGTCGAAGACATAGTGGTCGAACTGCTCACGCCAGATCGCCTTGTCTTCGGGCGGCAAGTCGCGGATCGCAAGGATCGCGTGATTGAGCGCCGCCTGCGGCTGGCCCAGCCAGGCCGGTGTCCGCCGCCACCAGTAATTGACCAATATGTTGAAGTCCGCGAGCCCCTCCACATGGTGCCACCACATCGAGGGGATGAAGATCGCGTCGCCGGGCTCCAGATCGACGGTCAGCGCCTCGGCCATCGCATCGACGAAGCGCGGGTGCGCGGCCAGGTCGGGATTATCGAAATCGACCATACTGACGACGCGCCCGGCGGGCGTGTTGTCGATGGGGCCAAGATAGAGGTTTCGGAACGCGCCGGGCGGAAACAGCGTGAAACGGCGCCGCCCGGCGGCGCAACAAGCCAGATTGTCGGGAAAATCATTGTGCGCGGCAATCTTCGTGCGCGTCCCGATCCAGATGCTTTTCAGCGGATCGCGGTCGCCAAGGTCGATCGGATTGGCTTCGTCGAGCCCGTCGAAGTGCGATGGAATGTCGATCGACGCCAGATAGACGGTGCGGTTTTCGCCGCGATCCTCGGCCTGGTCGATACCGCCGAAAATATCGGCCAGCCGCCCCGTGCCGATGCCGAAATTCATTTCCATGTCCGCGTCGTAGAACAGGCGGCCATCGTGGCCCGGCGGCGCGATCGACACCTTGAACGGCCGCTCGCGGGCATGATCCAGCAAATAGCGTCGCGCGTCGCGGGCCGACCGTTTCCCCGCCTCGACCAGCGGCCAGTCGGCGACCAGGCCGCGCAGGACGAATGGCGCGCGCGGGTTTTCCAGCAGCGCATCCAGTCCGGCATCCTTGTCCCACGTCCGCTCGGGCACCCGCGCCAGGCGGTGGGTAAAGGCGCCGCCCTGCTCAGCCACCGCCAAGCCTGCCGTTCTTGCGCGCAACCAGCACCGACAGTTGCGACAGCGAGGCCAGCGCCATGAACATCGGCATCAAATGCCCCGCCGTGTGCAGCGCGCCGAGCGCCGCCGCGTCGAGCGCGCGCAGCTTCGCCTCGTCGACGATATGGAATCCGACCAGCGAATGAAGCGACCCGTCGTCCAACGTCACTTCCAGGCTGAACGGTTCGAGCAGGTCATAGGCGAGCAGCGCGTCGTAGAAGGATTTGCTTTCGCGATACCCTTCATCGAGATCGCCCAGCCGTTCTGCGATATCTTCAAGATAGGGGGTCGCGGCGCCGTCGACATCGAACAGACGCACCCCCTCGCCGCCCGTGGCAATACGCGGATGGTCCATGTCGATATGCACCTGTCCCAGTCCGTCGCCATTTTCCGGGCGGCCGATCAGGAACGGCTGGACCGCAATCGACAGCGGCCGATAACGCGCGTCCCACCGATCGCCGTCGAGGAACAGGTTTTCGCCATTTTGGAAACCGAACATCGCCAGCGCAGAAAAATCGTCGCGTCCCGTCTCGCGCCGGAACAGGATCGGGAAATGCGCCTGCACGCGGCGAAACTCGCTCGGCACCGTCAGCGCCGCCATGATGTCGTCGCCCAGTTCGGCACCCGCATCGGTGCGGATGCGCAGATCGCGGTGGGTCTTGTTGTCGAGGACGGCGTGGCGGGTCATCAAAATCCTTTCCTATCGCGCCGCGGCCGGTTTGGCATCGGGGCGAAGCGCGTCGAGATAATCGCGGTTGGGCGGCAGCGCCGCGGCGAGCGACCGCGCACGCTGCCGGATTTCGGAAAGCAGGGCCGCGGCGCGCGCGCTCCCGGATAACTCCGCAGGAACCGGAAACCCCATGCCGTAAAGAATATATTGGTGGCTCTCGGCCGAGAAGATTTCGTCGACCCGCGGAAAGTCCCATGCCGACGGCGGCTGGTCGCGCCACAGGGCCAACATTTCTGCCAGTCGCGGCGGGACATGCGCCGCGTCGCGCTGAGCCAGCCAATAGGGGTCGTCGCGGCGGCTCAGCACATAGTGAAGCTTGAGGAAATCGACGATGCGGTCCCAGCGATAGCGGAATAGCTCGTTGAAGCGGTCGGCGTGGATGGGCATCGCGGCACGGCTCGC
>Ga0155548_117_pt3 | contig 95194 bp, 114 predicted proteins | sample RifCSPhighO2_12_FD_107205 | JGI IMG/M metagenome (GOLD analysis project Ga0155548, IMG submission 107205) | Sphingopyxis sp. RIFCSPHIGHO2_12_FULL_65_19
CGGCGCGCGCCGGATCGAAGAAAAGGTGCGCGTTTTTCCCGCCGACCGCCCGCTGCCGCCGGAGCTTTATGCATTGCTCGACGAACGGAGCTTTTGCCGCACGGCGCCCTGCATCGCGCAATGGACCGGCGATGGCCGCGTCGCGGTCGTGTCGCACACCGGCATGCTGTCCTCCTTCGCCATCGACCCCGTCGAGGGGAAATGGAACGACTATTATGAGCGGAGCGACCCGGACGAACAGAAGCGGCGCGCATTGACCGCCGACGATGTCGAAAAGGGCACGGTCGAAGTGCGAACGGTGACGCGTCGCCAGATTTTTGTAAACGGCAAGCCCGTCGGCGGCGATTTCCAATAGGCGCAGCTTGAAGCGCGCCGGGCGGGATGCTAGCGGCGCGGCTTCGTTAACGTTAGGGCGATCATGGCAATCGATCAGGCAACAGTCAGGAAAATCGCGTCGCTGGCGCGCATCGCGATCAGCGATGCGGAAGCCGCCGCGATGGAAGGCGAACTCAACGGCATCTTGGGCTGGGTCGAACAACTCGGCGAGGTCGATGTGACGGGGGTCGAACCGATGACCGCGGTGATTCCCAACACGCTGCGGCTGCGCGACGATATCGTCGACGCCGACCCGCTAACCGGCGGCAACCGCCGCGACGATGTGCTGGCGAATGCGCCGGCGGCGATGCACGGCTTTTTCGGCGTGCCCAAGGTGATCGAATAATGACCGAGCTGACCAATCTGACCGTCGCCCAGATTCGCGACGGGCACCGCGCGGGCGATTTCAGCGCCGTCGAAGTGGCCGAGGCGTTCAACGCCAATGTCGCGGGCGCGAAGGCGCTCAACGCCTTTATCGTCGAGACGCCGGACCATGCGATCGAAGCCGCGAAGGCGGCGGACGCCGACCGCGCGGCAGGGACGCTGAAGCCCTTGTCTGGCGTGCCGATCGGCATGAAGGATCTGTTCGCGACGAACGGCGTCCAGACGACCGCCGCAAGCCATATGCTCGAAGGCTTCGTGCCGCGTTATGAGTCCACCGTTTCGCAGAAATTGTGGGACGCGGGTTGCGGGATGCTGGGCAAGCTGAACCTCGACCAGTTCGCAATGGGCTCGTCGAACGAGACGAGCTATTTCGGCAATGTGATTTCGCCGTGGCGGCGCAAGGATGGCGGCAATGCGGCGCTGGCGCCGGGCGGGTCGTCGGGCGGCAGCTCGTCGGCGATCGCGGCGCGGCTGTGCCCCGCGGCGACCGGGACCGACACCGGCGGCTCGATCCGCCAGCCTGCGGCGTTCACCGGAATTTCGGGGATCAAGCCGACCTATGGCCGCTGCTCGCGCTGGGGCATTGTGGCGTTTGCCAGCTCGCTCGACCAGGCAGGGCCGATGGCGCGCGATGTCCGCGACTGCGCGATCATGCTCGAAAATATGGCGGGCTTCGATCCCAAGGATGCGACGAGCCTCGACATGGCAGTGCCCAATTGGGAAGCCGCTTTGTCGAGCGATCTCAAGGGTAAGACCGTCGGTATTCCCAAGGAATATCGGCTGGAGGGCATCGACCCCGACATCGACGCGATGTGGGATGCCGGGATTGCGATGCTGAAGGATGCGGGCGCTGACGTGGTCGAGATCAGCCTGCCGCACACCAAATATGCGCTGCCCGCTTACTATATCATCGCGCCTGCCGAGGCGTCGTCGAACCTCGCGCGCTATGACGGCGTGCGGTATGGTTTGCGCGACCTGCCACAGGGCGCGGGGTTGCAGGATATGTATGCCGCGACGCGCGCGGATGGTTTCGGGCCAGAGGTCAAGCGCCGCATCATGATCGGCACCTATGTGCTGTCGGCGGGCTTTTACGACGCCTATTATACGCAGGCGCAGAAGGTGCGGACGCTGATTTCGCGCGACTTCACCGCGGCGTTCGAGACTTGCGACGTGATCCTCGCGCCGACCGCGCCGTCGGCGGCGTTCGGGCTGGGCGAGAAGATGGCCGATCCGCTGGCGATGTATCTGAACGATGTGTTCGCGGTGCCAGCGAGCCTTGCAGGGCTGCCCGCAATGTCGGTCCCCGCTGCGCTGAACCGCGAAGGGCTGCCGCTGGGCTTGCAGATCATCGGCAAGGCTTTCGACGAGCAGGGCGTTCTGAACGCCGGACTGGCGATCGAGGAACGCGCCGGGTTTACGGCGCGGGCGGAGAAGTGGTGGTAGCTTGGCCTGTGCCCCTGCGAAGGCAGGGGCCCATCTCCGGATGGTGCAAGGTTGAAGCGGCAGGTGATGGGTTCCTGCCTTCGCAGGAACACACTGAGGATTTGAATGATGTCTGATTATCGCATCAAGGGCGAAACCGGCGAGTGGGAGGTCGTGATCGGCCTGGAGGTCCACGCCCAGATCACGACCAACGCCAAGCTGTTTTCGGGCGCCGCCACGGCGTTCGGGGCCGAACCGAACACGCAGGTGTCGCTGGTCGACGCCGCGATGCCGGGGATGCTGCCGGTGCCGAACCGCGAGTGCATCCGCCAGGCGGTGCGCACGGGCATGGCGATCGAGGCGCAGATCAATCGCTGGTCGCGGTTCGACCGCAAGAATTATTTCTATGCCGACCTCCCGCAGGGATACCAGATTTCGCAGCTTTATCATCCGCTTGTCGGCGAAGGTTCGCTGACGATCGCAGCCGATGAGAAGGCCGGGATTCCCGCCGACAAGGCGATCGGGGTCGAGCGTATCCATGTCGAGCAGGACGCCGGCAAGCTGATGCACGACCAGCATCCGACGATGAGCTACGTCGACCTCAACCGTTCGGGCGTCGCGCTGATGGAAATCGTCTCGCGCCCCGATATGCGCTCGCCCGCCGAAGCCGGGGCCTATGTGCGCAAGCTGCGCTCGATCCTGCGCTATGTCGGATCGTGCGACGGCAATATGGAAGAGGGCTCGATGCGCGCCGACGTCAACGTCAGCGTCCGCAAGCCCGGCGACGAATTCGGGACGCGGACCGAGACGAAGAACGTCAATTCGGTGCGTTTCGTGATGGCGGTGATCGAGGGTGAGGCGAAGCGTCAGGTCGCGCTGATCGAAAGCGGCGGCACGGTGGTACAGGAAACGCGGCTTTACGATCCCGACCGCAACGAAACGCGCTCGATGCGGTCGAAGGAAGATGCGCATGATTACCGCTACTTCCCCGATCCCGACTTGCTGCCGCTCGAGCTTGACGACGCGTTCCTCGAGGAATGTCGCGACAGCCTGCCCGAACTGCCCGACGCCAAGCGCGCGCGCTATCTGGCCGCGGGGATCAGCGCCTATAACGCCGATGTGCTGACGGCCGAGGTCGAGGCGGCGCGCTGGTTCGACGCGCTGCTGGAAGCGGGCGCCAAGCCCGCCGCGGCGGCGAACTGGGTGACGAGCGAGCTGTTCGGCGCGCTCAATCGGATGGGCCGCGACATTTCGGATTCGCCGGTGTCGCCCGAACACGCTGCCGAATTGCTGGGCCTGGTTGCCGACGGCACGATTTCGGGCACCATCGCCAAGCAGGTGTTCGAGAAAATGCTGGAAAGCGGCGACGCCGCGAGCGTGATCGTCGAGCGCGACGGGCTGAAGCAGACGAGCGACACCGGCGCGATCGAGGCCGAGATCGCCAAGATCCTGACCGCCAATGCCGACAAGGTCGAGCAGTATAAGGGCGGCAAGGAGGCCTTGTTCGGCTTCTTCGTCGGGCAGACGATGAAGGCGATGCAGGGCAAGGCGAACCCGCAGGTCGTCAACGAACTGCTGAAAAAGGCGCTGGGCTAAGGCCGGCGGCCAAGGCTGGCGGCTGTGGCGGGCCGGGGTCGCCCCCGGCCGCTTCGCCCGTTAGAATCGCCGCTGACCCTGGCCCCAATTGCCGACATCGCACTGGCCGGAAAAGTCGGTCTGTGCCTTGATCTGGATGCGGCCCGAACGGCGGTCGATATCGACCTTGGGCTTGTTGAGGCCGTTGAGGCGGTAGGTCGCGGTGATGCGATCGGGCGTTACCATCAGATTTTCGAGATCCCACCAGCCTTCGTGCCCGCCCGAGTGAATGGGCGGCACGAGTTTCGGGCCAAGGTGGATGCGCCCCTGATCGCCATAAAGTTCGATCTGGACGTCGCTGTTGAAGCCCTGCGTCGTGCTGACGACATCATTGCCCCATTCCCATTTATGTTTCGAGCTGTTCCAGTCGTAACGCGGGGCCGTGGTGACGCTGGGGCGGTTGCCCGCGCCGTAGCAGACGAGGACGAGCGAACCGGCGTCGCGATACGCCGGATCGGCAGGGGGCGCGTGATGATCGGCGGGGGGCGCATAGCCGCCGCGCGATCCGCCGTCCTGGCAATTTTCGGCGGGAACGCCGATGATCGCCGAATAGCGCCCGTCCATCGTGGCGACCGAGATGCAGCGCCCGGTGCGCTGGTTCCACCAGAAAGTATAGCGTTGGTCGCGCACGGTGGTCGATTGGCGCGATTCATAGCCACGCGCGAGGAGCTGGGTTTCGCCGCCAGCGCCGCGCGCGCCGACAAGATCGGCGACGTCGGGCGCCGATTGCGCAAGCGCGGTCCCCGGAAAGGCGGCGGAGGCGAGAAGCGGTAAAAGCAAGACTCGACGCATGATGGTGACTCCCGTTGCTTGCAGCGTCGCCACATTATCGTGCCGCGATGCCGCCGCCAAGCAAGTCCCGGTCGGCGGTCCTGAAAAAATCAACGTCCGCCGGGACCGGCCGGATATTTCCACACGCTGCGGCCTTCCTTGATGGTTTCCAGGACCTTGATGTCCTTGATCTGATCCACCGGGGTGGTCAGCGGATTCTTGTCGAGGATCACCAGGTCGGCGAGCAGGCCGGGCTTGATCCGGCCCTTGCGACCCTCCTCAAATGCTTGCCACGCGGGGCCGGTGGTAAGCGCTTGCAGCGCGGCATAGGCGCCGATGCGTTCGCCCGGGCCGCTGACGACGCCGGTCGGCGAGAGGCGCGCCATCGACGTCCACAGCATGAAGCGCGTGTCGAGCGGCGTGACGCTGTAATCGCTGTGGTTCGACGGCCTCAGGCCCGCGGCCCGTGCCGAGGCGAGCGGGCTGATGAAATCGACGATGTCGGCGGGAAAGTTGGTGCGGTGGACGTCGGCCCAATACCAGGCGTGGTTCGAGAAATAGGCGGGGCCGACCCCGATGCGGGCGTAGGCGGGAAGCTGGTCGCGGCGCTGGAATTGCGAATGGATGACGATCGGGCGGCGGTCGTCGGCAGCCTTGATGCCGAGCGTGTCAAAGCAGCCGATCGCCATGTCGATCGCCGCGTCGCCATTGGCGTGTGCGAAAATCTGCCACCCGCGCGCGTGGACCTTTGCCGCCTGTGTGCAAAATTCCTGCGGCGACAGCACGGGTTGGCCGTGCCAGGGATGCGCGCCCTCCGGGCTGCCACGCGCATAGTCGCGGGTGAAATAGCCGGTGCGCGCCTGCACCGAACCGTCGAGGACGAATTTGATCCCCTGTAGCTTCACATGGTCCTGCCAGACGCCGAATTTGAGGTCGGGCCGCGCGAGCAGCGCATCGAGGCCGGGTGAAAAGGGCAGGAGGGCGAGGTCGATCTTGAGCCGCGCGCGCGCTGCCGGCGAGGTGAGGAAAGCAATGTCGGGCGGCTGGGTCGCGCCATCCTGGGCATGCGTATAGCCTTCGGCGAAATAGGCGTCCTGCGCGGCGTCGAGCGCCGCGAGCTTCTGCTCCGCCGTCGGCTGCGGCAATTTGGCGAGCAGCAGGAACATCGCTTATTCAAGCAGGACGCCGTTAAGCTTGCCGCCCGCGTCGCGCAGCATCATGCCGCCGGGCGGGATGGGCGTGGTTTCGTCGAGGTTGGCGGCGGCCAGCGCGGCGCTGTTCGCCACCGCGCCGTGGAGCGATACGTGCAGCACGACGATCGGGCGGTCGGCGGCAACCGCGTCGAGTTCGGCGCGCGTGATGTGGCGCTTTTCGGCGAGATTTTCATTGTCATATTGCCACACGACGATCCAGCGCCCGGCGGGGACGGTCGCCGCATAATCGCGAATGGCCGCCTGAAGCGCGGGGATGTCGGCGACCCCCGCGTGCGCCTTGTCGCGCAGGTCGAGCCCGCCCGCGCTCATCGCCCGGACGGTGAAATGCGAATGGGCGTCGATGAAGCCGGGGAGCAGGGTAGCGCCGCCGAGGTCGCGGACCGCGGCGCCCTGTCCCGCCGCTTGCCGCGCCGCCTGTTCGGTTCCGGCAAAGGCGATGCGGTCGCCGCGCGTGACCACGGCCTCGACGATTTGCGGCACGTCGCCGTCCATCGTGACGATCGGGCCGCCGCGATAGAGTGTGACGTCCTGGGCAATGGCGGGCGCCGTGGTTGCCAGCAGCAGCGCGATGGCGGCGGTAGTTTTCATATCTCTCTCCCCTGCGGATATCGTGCGGAGGGGGAGGGAAGAGTCAAGTATAGTGAGCATTCTAATCTTCGTCATTCCCGCGGTGGCGCTGCGCGCCGTCTGCGACGCCGCGGGAATGACGAAAGGGGCGGGCCCGCTAAACCTGCTGCGGCGGCACTTCGTCGGGGCCGCGGCCCGGTTCGTCGATGTCGCCGCCGCCGGGACGACCGGGGATTTCGCTCGGTTGGCCGGCGGGGTCTTCTTGCGGGGTCGGTTGCACCGGCCGTTCGGGCGGCGCCATCGGTTCGATGGTGTCGGGCTTCGGCTTGGGAAACGGGTCGATGGCGTTGGTCATGCTACTCTCCTTGCATGGACCCAACGAACGGGCGCCGGGCATGTTCCGCCAGCAGGCGCCGAGCATGTTCCGCCAGCGGAACGGGGGGCTTTGTGCCCTTGCCCTTGGCGGCGCGTCTGCTATAGCCCCGCGCGGCCCGCACGGGCGTGCGCGGCAGCGCGCGATTTCGTGCACCCGGCCGAAAACACCTGCGGGCGTGGCGGAATTGGTAGACGCGCTGGTTTTAGGTACCAGTATCGCAAGATGTGGGGGTTCGAGTCCCTTCGCCCGCACCAATCCGCAATGCAGGCCGGGATCATGGGGAACTCCGCCGCGATGGCGGGGTTCGATACGAGATTTTGAGCAAGGATAAGACCAAGGCAATGAAGACCGTCGAAACGCTGAACGAAGGCCTGAAGCGCGAATATCGCGTCACCATCACCGCCAAGGACATCGACGCGCGCGTCGACGACGAGGTGAAGAGCATCGCCCCGACCGTTCGTATGCCCGGCTTTCGCCCCGGCAAGGTGCCGCCGAACCTGATCCGCAAGATGCACGGCCCGGCGCTGTCGGCCGACGCGCTGAACAAGGCGATCGACGCCAGCGTGCGCGACCTGATGGCAAAGGAAAAGCTTCGCCCCGCGCTGCAACCCGCCGTCGCGCTCGACGAAGGTTATGAAGCCGGCAAGGACGCCGAACTGACCGTCAGCCTGGAAGTGCTGCCCGACATTGCGACGCCGTCGATCGACGGGCTGAAGCTGGAGCGCCTGACCGTTCCTGCCGACGACAAGGCCGTGATGGCGAAGATCGAAGAATTCGCCGCGCAGATGAAGCGGTTCGAGGACGCGCCGAAGACGAAGAAGGCCGCCCAGGGCGATCAGGTCATCATCGATTTCGCCGGCAGCGTCGATGGCGTCGCTTTCGACGGCGGCACCGGCGAGGACATGGCGGTCGAAATCGGTTCGGGCCAGTTGATCCCCGGCTTTGAAGACCAGCTGGTCGGCGTCAAGACTGGCGACGAAAAGGTTCTGAAGGTCACCTTCCCCGACGAATATCCGGTCGAGAATCTGAAGGGCAAGCCCGCCGAATTCGCCGTGACGGTGAAGGAAGTGAAGGTGCCCGCCGCGTCGAAGATCGACGACGAGTTCGCCAAGTCGCTTGGCCTGGAAAGCCTCGACAAGCTGAAAGAGCTGATGAAGGATCAGGTCGAGCAGGAACTGAACGGCCTGACGCGCACCTATATGAAGCGCAAGCTGCTCGACCAGCTCGCCGCGAGCCATGATTTCGACGTGCCGCCGACGATGGTGGAGGCCGAGTTCAACCAGATCTGGCAGCAGCTGGAACATGAAGTCAGCCACGAGGAAGATCCCGAAGCGGCGAAGGCCGAGCTGGAAAACGACCGCGAAGATTATCGCGCGATCGCGGTGCGCCGCGTCCGTCTGGGCCTGCTGTTGTCCGAAATCGGACAGGCGCACGGCGTCCAGGTTTCGAGCCAGGAAATGCAGCGCCTGATCATGCAGGCGGCGCAGCAGTATCGCCCCGAAGATCGCGGCCGGTTTATGGAATATGTGCAGCAGGACGCGCTCGCCGCGGCGCAGCTTCGCGCCCCGCTGTATGAAGACAAGGTTGTCGACTTCCTGTTCGAGAAGGCCGAGATCAGCGACCGCGAAACCACCCGCGAGGAACTGGAAGCCGCGATCGAGGCCGACGATGATGCGGGCCACGTCCACGGCCCGGGTTGCGGCCATGACCATGACCATGACGCGAAGCCCGCCAAAAAGGCTGCCGCGAAAAAGCCCGCCGCCAAAAAGGATGCGGTGAAGGACGAGGCCAAGGCCGAGGACGCGCCCGCCAAGAAGGCGCCCGCGAAAAAGGCCGAAGCCAAGACCGAGGAAAAGCCCGCGGCTGCCAAGAAGGCCGCGCCGGCCAAGGCTGCGGCCGAAAAGGCTGAGCCCGCGAAAAAGGCTCCCGCCAAGAAGGCTGCGGCAAAGAAATAAGCCTTTGGCTGACGATCACAAAAAGGCCGGGTGGAGGATGCTCCACCCGGCCTTTTTTGTTCGTCGATCGTCGCTACTGGGTTCCTGCTTTGGCGGGAATGACAATGATAGCGAGGGCGTTCCGCTTCCCCTTCAAATCACGTCCATATTATAGCAATGCCAGCTGAAGATCGCTGCCGCACCGCGATGCGGCCGCCATGGTTCGGCGAGTTCGCGCGCCTGCTTTTCACTGGGCCGCGCGCCCAGCCCGAGGATGCGGCCGACCGCTTCCTGCACCGCAAGGTCGCCGGCCGGCCAGATGTCGGGGCGCCCCTCGGCGAACAGCAGGTAGATCTCGGCCGACCAGCGGCCGATTCCCTTGACCTTGGTGAGCAGCGCGATCGCTTCCTCGTCGTCGGCGGGCAGGGCGTCGAAGGTCAGTTCGCCGTCGAGGATCAGTTGCGCGAGGCTCTTGGCATAGCCTTGTTTCTGGCCCGACAGGCCGCAGGCGCGCAGCGTGTCGAAATCGGCGGCGGCGATCACGTCCGCCGGACAGCCCTCGCCAAATTGCGCCTCGAGCTTGTTCCAGATCGAATTGGCGGCGGCGACGCTGACCTGCTGGCCGACGATGGTGCGCAGCAGCGTGGTGTAGCCCGGCGCGCGGATGCGCGGTTCGGGATAGCCCGCATTGCCCAGCGCGCGGGCGAAATTGGCATCGCTCGCTGCAAGGGCGTCGATCCCCGCATTCAGCTGCTCCTGGCTGAGCCCCATCGCGATATTCTCCTTTTGTTCCTTTGGTTGTCTTTAGCAACGCTTGATTTGAGGCGCAACGCGCGACATAGCGCCAGCAACACCAAAGATATGGGGACTAGCATGGCGAAGCTGATTGTCGTGACGCGCGACGGAACCGAGCATGAGATCGAGGGCGATACCAGCCTGACGGTCATGGAGAATATCCGCGACGCCGGTTTCGACGAACTGCTGGCCCTGTGCGGCGGTTGCTGTTCGTGCGCGACGTGCCATGTCCATGTCGAGGCGGGCGCGACCGACCAGCTGCCCGCGATGAGCGAGGACGAGAATGACCTGCTCGATTCGACCACCGACCGCGACGAGGGGTCGCGCCTGTCGTGCCAGATCCCGTTCAGCGACGCGCTCGACGGACTGAAGGTGCGGATCGCCGCCGAGGATTGATATGTTCGTCATCCCGGCGAAGGCCGGGATCTCGACGCTTCTGATATGAGGCGAAGTTGAGGCCCCGGCCTTCGCCGGGGTGACTGCCCAGGAAATTAGGCGTTTGCCGTCGCCACCGCGTAGAGCGCGATCGCCGCGGCGTTCGAGATATTGAGGCTCTCCATCCGCGGCGAGATCGGCAGCTTTGCCAGCACGTCGCAATGTTCCATGACATTGTGGCGCATCCCGTCGCCTTCGGACCCGAGCACCAGCGCGACCTTGCTGCCGTCGAGCGTCGAGGCCAGCGTCGTGTCGGTGTCGCCCATCAGCCCGATGCGCCAATATTGCGCCTCCGCGATTTCCTCGAGCGCGCGCGACAGATTGACGACGCGCACCCACGGCACGGTTTCGAGCGCCCCCGAGGCCGAACGCGCGATCACGCCGCTTTCGGGCGGGCTGTGGCGATCCTGCGTGATGATCGCCGCGGCATCGAACGCGGCGGCCGAGCGAAGCACCGCGCCGATATTGTGCGGATCGGTGACCTGGTCAAGGATGACGAGCGGGCGCCGGCTGTCGGCGTCGCTTTCTTCCTGCAATAGGTCGCCGAGATAGAGGCTGTCGAGCGGATCGACTTCGATCACCAGGCCCTGGTGCGGCGCGTCGCGCGCAACAAGTCGCGCGAGGTCGGTGACGTCGGCGTAGCTGATGGGAATCACCGGCGGCAGGTCGAGCTGCCCCAGCGCTTCGCGCGTGCCCCAGATGCGCTTGACGGTGCGGTCGGGGTTGGCGAGCGCGGCCAGAACGGCGTGGCGGCCCCAGAAACGGACGGCCTGACCGCGCTGGCCCTGGCCCTGGGGGCGACGATGGCGGGAAAATTGTCTCATGCGGCGCGCCTTACCCATGACTGCCATTGACAGGCAAGCATCGTTTCGCCATTGGACCGCTTCCCAAAGCGGGCCCCAAGGACAGGTGGCCGAGTGGTTAAAGGCAGCAGACTGTAAATCTGCCCGGGTTTCCGTACGCTGGTTCGAATCCAGCCCTGTCCACCACCCTCCCATCCGAGGGTGTCCGCCGAACCCTCTAGAAATCCCAGAAAACCTAGCGTATCATCCACGCATCGTCCGCATGCGTCCGGGGCAATTTGCCTGCAGCCGGAGCGTAGTGTGGGGGAAGTGTGGGGGAAGATTGTCTTTCCCCCACACTCGTGTTCCCCAGAATGTGGGGAGAAAGTGTGGGGGAAGATTCCCATGGGCAAACTCACGGCGGTTGCGGTCAAGGCCGCTCTTGCGAATCCGGGCACCTATCAGGATGGTGACGGCTTGTTTTTGAAGGTCGATAGGCGTGGAGGGGCATCTTGGACCCTTCGTCTGCAGCGCGACGGTAAGCGTCAAGACATCGGACTGGGCAGCGCGAAGTTGTTCACTTTGGCGCAGGTCCGCGAGAAGGCCGGCGAGCTTCGCAAGGCGGTCAAGGTCGACCGGCGCGACATATTGGCTGAGCGGAAAGACGAGGCGTCTGCCAAGGTGACGTTTCGCGAAGCGGCGAGGCAATATCACGCCGAGAACGAGGCGGGATGGAAGAGCGAGATCTACGCCCGCCAATGGCTTTCCAGCCTTGAGAATTACGCCTTCCCGAAACTGGGCGACGAGCAGACCGGTGCGATTGTCGCGGCTGACATCATAAACGTGCTCACGCCGATCTGGCAGGAGATACCCGAGACCGCCCGTCAGGTGCGCAACCGGATCTGCACCGTGCTGGATTATGCACATGCAAAGGGCTGGCGTTCACGAGAGGCTCCCTCAGGTAATAGCAGCCTGAAAGCGGGGCGTGGCTTGCCGCGGCAACTCAAGAAAACCGAGAATCGCAAGGCTATGCCATATGCCGCTTTGCCCGGTTTCATCACTGCACTGCAGCGCAAGCCATCCTACAGCAGGCTTGCGCTGGAACTACTCATCCTGACCGGTGCGCGCAGCCAGGAGGTGCGTCTGGCGACCTGGGACGAACTCGACATCGAAGCGCGGCTATGGACTGTGCCCGCCGATCATATGAAGCGTGGCAAGTCGCATATCGTGCCGCTGTCCGATGCCGCGCTGGAAGTGATTGCAAAAGCGCATGCTTTCAGGCTCCCGGACACAGACGTGATTTTCCCCGGTGCGAGTGGGAAGAATATGTCCGATATGACGCTGCTCAAAGTCCTTCGTGACATGGCTGAGCCTTTTCATGTCCACGGCTTCCGGTCGACATTCACCGATTGGGCGGCGAACGAGGGTTTCCCCGATGCCGTTGTGGAAGCGGCGCTTGCGCACAAGACGCCGGATGCAGTGCAGGCCGCTTACCGTCGGACGACCTACCTCGGGACCGCGGAAAAGCCTGGCGAGCGTGTCAGGCTCATGGGTGCGTGGGGCAGTTATTGCCTCGCCCGCAAAGTTGTTGAGGACGACGGGGAACAGACAGGAGGCGGAGACGCGGAGTAGACGAGCCGTTTTCCCTATCAAGCATCGAAACGTGGTTATCATCGCGGGCCAAACAGCAGTTCGCATCCTTGTTGTGAACGGTAGCTCACTTCCCTGCCTCCCCCCAACCGCGCGGGTGAGAGCAAGAGGGAAGGGGCGCTTCGCGACGGTTCGAAGGCCGAGAGAGAGTCTCTTGGTCGGCCGTCGCGGAGAAAAGTCATGGCTTCCAAGCAAAAAATCACGCTCGATCAACCGCAGGCCATCCCGCTTGACCGGTTGCGGCTTTCGGACGCAAATGTTCGGCGGATCAAGCCCGGCCAGTCAGTTGCCGAACTGGCCGACAGCATCGCACGGCGCGGGTTGCTGCATAACCTGAATGTCCGCCCGATCCTCGATAGCGAAGGCAACCCTACCGGTGACTTTGAGGTGCCGGCAGGCGGGCGACGCTACCGCGCGCTCCAACTGCTGGTGAAGCAGAAGCGGCTTGCCAACAATGCGCCGATCCCGTGCAGGGTACGGGCTGCGAACGACGATATCCTGGCCGAAGAGGACAGTCTCGCCGAGAATTCAGAGCGCGTAAGTCTGCACCCGCTCGACCAGTTTCGCGGCATGCAGGCGCTCGCCGCCAAGGGGAATGCCGTCGAGGACATTGCCGCACATTTTTTCGTGACGCCGGCGGTGGTCAGGCAGCGCCTCAAGCTGGCGAGCGTCTCGCCAAAGCTGCTCGACATCTTTGGTGACGACGGCATGTCGCTCGAGACCCTGATGGCCTTCACGGTGACGGACGATGAAGAGCGCCAGATTCAGGTCTGGGAGATGGTCGAGCACGACTTCCAGCCATCCGCTTCGTTCATCCGCCAGAGGCTGACCGAGAACAGCGTCCGCGTATCCGACAAGCGTGTCCGCTTCGTCGGGCTCGACGCCTATGTCGAGGCGGGTGGCAGTGTCGTTCGCGACCTGTTCGAAGTCGATCACGGCGGCTGGCTCACCGACGTCGGCCTGCTCGACCGGCTCGTCGCCGAGAAGTTCGAAGTCGAAGCGGCGCGGATCGGCGAGGAAGGCTGGAAATGGATCGACGCCGCGATCGAGCATGTCTTCAATCCGGGGCGCGGCATGCGCGTCCTTGCCGGCGACGAAGTGCCGATGAGCGCAGAGGAGGAGAAGCTCGGCGCGGACCTCGAAGCGGAGGGCGAAGCGCTGAGCAACGAATGGAGCGATGCGGACGAGGTTCCCGACGAGGTCCACACCCGGCTCGAGGAGATCGACGCCGAGATCAGCCGCATCAACGACCGCCCGATCGTCTTCGATGCCGCCGAGATCGCCATCGCCGGCGCGTTCGTCTCGATCGGGATCGACGGGAGGCTGAGCGTCGAGCGCGGCTATGTGAAGCCGGAGGATGAACCCGAAGCCGAGCCGGAGGAGGGCGATCAGGGCACGGACGAGGGCGCGAATGACGCAGGCGGCGGCGACGGCAGTTCCAAGTCCGCGCCTTCGGCTCCCGGCCAATCTGCGGCCGAGCCCGAGGACGATGAAGGTGCCTTGAAGCCGATGTCAGAGCGCCTCGTGTCCGACCTCACGGCGTGGAGAACGCTCGCGCTACAGGACGCCTTCGCGAAGTGCCCGGAGACGGCCTATATCGCTGTGCTCCATGCGTTCGTCCTGTCCTGCTTTTACGGTTACAGCCGCGAAAGCTGTCTGCAGACGTCGATCAACTCGGTCCATTTTTCCAACGCTCCGGCAGGTCTGCGTCACTGCGCCCCGGGGCAGGCGATCGCGGAACGCATCGACGGTTGGCGTGGTCGCCTGCCGAAAAGCGACAAGGAGGTCTGGGACTGGCTGCTTGAACTCGGCGACGAGGACCGCGCGAGCCTTCTTGCGCATTGCGCCTCGCTCGGCGTCAATGCACAGGCGGAGATCGTCCGGGGCTATGACGGCCGCGTCTCGGCGCACGGGATCGCCCGGCGGCTGGCGCACAGCCATGTGCTCGCGCGGGCCGTGGGGCTGGATGTCGTGGGGGCCGGCTGGCGCCCGACCGCCGACGGCTATCTAAGCAGCGTTCCGAAGCTGCGGATTCTTGCCGACGTTGCCGAGGCACGCGGCGAGAATTTTGCCGGAATGATCGACCATTTGAAGAAGGGCGACATGGCACGCGAGGCCGAGCGCCTGCTCGAAGACGCTGGCTGGCTCCCCGAGCCGATGCGGACGCCCGAACTCGAGAGCGCTGCCATCCCGGCGCCGGAGGCAACGGCGCCGGCCAACGACGAGGCGGATGGCGAGCTTCCCGCCTTTCTCGCGGAGGAAGTAGGTGAGGATGCGGGCGATCCCGAAGCGATCGGCGCCGAATGAATCTCCGCCGCGCATAGCGGCACCCTGAAGTCCCGCCTCGAAAGCCCGGCCATCGCGCCGGGCTTTCGCTTTTGCACGGAGAATGAAAATGCGAAATGAAATTCAAGCAGACGCGCCGGCGATGCCGGTCCTCGTCGCGGGAGGTCATCATGGCTGACCGCGTCTCTATATCGTTCAAGCTCGGCGGCCATCTCACGCCCGAGACCTGGCTCGCACTCGCGGCGGTCATCGCGGGCGAGAGCCTTTCCATCGAATGGGACGGCCCCGCCTTCGAGTCTTCGCACCGTACCGTCGGCGAACCGCTCGAACTGTTTGCGAACGAAGTCGCCTGGGGAAAGGTCGAGCCGCTCGAAACGTTCTGCCAGGATCATGGACTGCCTTACCGATTCTGGGCGGGCGGATTCTTCGCCGAATGGAGCGCAGAGCGGATCGTCTTCCGCGGCGAAGGCACGCCTGACAGCTTCATCGTCGACGAATCCGATCGCGTCCTGATCGATCGGCACGAAGTGGTCCGGCGCGGCAGCGTTGAGGGCATTCTCGCCTATTTCGACGAGGCCGAGTTCACCGTGCCTACGCTCGTTGTCGAAGGCGATCCCGACATTCCCGTCGGGGCGGCCGGACAGGAGACGGCGCATGGCTGACTATCATTCGCCAACGATCGTGCGCCCGGATATCCCGCGCGCCGCGATGACCTTGCTCGAGCATCGTCTCCTGATCGGGATGTTCAGCCACGAAGGAGGCGAGGACGAGGTGTACTTCTTCGCGGAGGACTATGTGAACGACCTTCTCCATCTCGACCTTGCCGAGGTGCATCAGCTGCTCGAGGTCGATCCCTTCCCAGACAGCTATGCCGTCACGGCGATCCGGGATCACCTGCGCAAGCTCGATCCGGCGGAGGGCGAGCTTGCCCTCGACATGTCGGTGATCGGCTATGAGGGCATTTTCCAGGACATCATCAAACGCTGCGATGCTCTCGATGATGTCGAGGTCGTTGCTGCCTGGACCTGCACCAAGATGCGGCCCGATGGCTTCGGCGGGATAGCGACGCTGATCACCGCCGATGCGATCGAGACTATGTCGACCGCTTCATTCCTCGACGAGGTTCGGAACCGACTGCGGCCCGAGGAGCTGGCCACCGCCTGACCCGTCCATCGTCCCAACCTGGCCCGGCCGCCGCGCCGGGCCTTTTCTTTTGCAGGAGATTGTCATGGCCGAGATTATCGAGACGACGGTCTACAGCCTCGAGGAACTGTCGGAGGAGGCAAAGGAGAAGGCGCGGGCGTGGTATCTTCAGGGCGCGTTTGACCACGACTGGTATTGGGCCGTCTGTGAGGATTTCGAACGGATATGCGAGATTCTGGGCGTCGACCTCGCGACCGTGCCCGTTCGCCTCCACGGGGGCGGTACGCGGCGAAAGCCCTGCATCTGGTTCTCGGGCTTCGCGAGCCAGGGGGACGGTGCCTGCTTCGAGGGCGACTATAGCTACGCGAAGCGTTCCGCCTCATTGATCCGCGAGTAGCTCTGCTGAACGGGCTGTGTCTGCGCCTGCGCGGCGGGAACCTGAATCGCGATTGCTGCGGTGCTCACCGAGAGCATCGCCGCCAGAAATTTGTACTTCATTCTACCTCCCCAAGCGGCCACCGATGACCGTCTGGGGGTGCAAAACACCGGAAAGGAGATTTCCCCCCTCTCCGATGGGAATTATTTTTTGCTGAGCGTGATCGCGTCCGATCCATCGGTCGCTTGGAGCCCCAATGCCGCGGCGAGCTTGCGGGCGAGGCTTGCGCCGTTGGTTACGTCAAAACGGCCTGTCACCGGGAGCGAGGTCAGGGCGGGATCCGCGAGGCGGATCGGTCTCGAGTTCACTTTATTCGCCGCTTCGATCACCGCGCCGAGCGGAAGTCCGTCGGCGGCAAGCATCGTCGTCGGTTCCGCTGTCGGCACCGGACTTGTCATCGCCGGGATGAGGCGTGGACCGCTTTCCGAGACTTCTGCACTCTCGCCGGGGACGAGGCGGACAGTCTTTGCCGTTCCGCCGAGGCGAACCTCCACCGAGCCGCGCACGAGTTTGACCTTGGGGGCGTTCGAACGCGCGTCGACCTCGAACACCGTGCCGAGGGCTTTCGTCTCGGAGATGCCGGCGACGACGATGAAAGGGCGGGCGCTGTCGTGCGCAACATCGAAGCGTGCGCGGCCGCCGTGCAAGCGGATACGGCGCTCGGTCTCGGAGAATTGCGGCTCGACCCAGGCACCGTCCATCAGGGTCACGGTGGAGCCATCGGCGAGACGAAGCTGGCGAGGCAGCATGGGACCAGCTGCTATCTGGGGCGTGTCGCTTTGCCGCGCCATGTGCCAAGCGAAGCCGAGGGCGATGCCGACCGCGGCGATCGTCGCGACGGCCCAGCGGAAACCGCCAGTCGATCTGCGTTCGGTCCGCGCCTTCGCATCGATACGGGCGCGCGATGCCGTACGAGCCACCGCGACATCATCCTCGGACATAGCAAAGGCCTCGGCATTGCCGGGCTTCGCATACCATTGCTCGAAGGCCTCGCGGTCGGCCTCGGACGGTGTTCCGCGCATCCGCACGGCCCATTCGGCCGCTTCGCGCTCGACGGACCTCACGATTGCGTGTCTCGCGCCTTGCGAATGGCCATCCGGGCTTTGACGAGATGATTTTCCACGGCTTTTTCGCTTATGCCTTTGATTCGTCCGATCTCGGAATAGCTGAGATCGTCGAAAGTTTGCATCAGGAATACATCCCGAGTGGTTGGATTCAGCCTTGCGATGGCGTCCTCGACGCGGCGCAGCGTGTCGCGGTGTTCGAGCGCGGCATGGGGATCGGGACCCGCGACGTCATGGTCCTCGAAACTATGGTGGGCGTGGGTCTGGTTGCGAGCCCCGGAACGAGCCCGGTTCTTGAGGATCGCTCGTGCGGCAGTCGCGACATAGGCCCGCGACGCCTGGAGGAGCCCTGTTCCCGTTCCCTTTGCGCTGAAGAGGCGGCGGAATGTCTCCTGCACGAGGTCGGGCACCTCTTGCGGCGGTACGCTGCGCCGGAAGATCGCGGTCACATAACGCCGTTCGGCCGCATAGATCGCTTCCGCGCGGCCGGCCGCGCCAGCGCCTTCCCAATCGCCCGGCGGCAGCGGATCGCCCGACGACAGCGCGCGCCGATTTGAGGGGTCGTCTTCGAAATCCATTTGCCATCGCCTACCGGTCGAGCCGAGAGGCGGGTGTGCCGGGAGGTAAGAACATATTCGGAAATATGCGCCGCCGCCTTTAGCCCGAGGGCCTGGACATACGCGTCGGCCACCCGGCAGCGGATGGGAATATCATAAGGCTTCCGAACGAGATTCTTACGTCTCGGCACCGTGCGCCTTCTTGCCCGATGCAGGGCAAGCATAGCTCGCCGTAGCGGCAGGGCAAGTCAGTGTCGCGCAACTTCGTCCAATATGAATCCATCTCCATGCCAGCCGCTTGAAGACAGCGTGCGCGCCGGCGAGGCGATGACGGCGGAATCGACGCAACCCAAGTTAACTTGCTGCAACCGCGGCAAGAGAGGTCGGTTTCAGCAGCATGCTACCACCAACCGACAACAGTTCTCATCCTCTGGCTCAACGCTTCCAGAACTTCATCCGTTCGGCGGATTTTCCGTGCGTCGGAGCGAAGTCGGCGCTGGCGCGAAGCCAGATCCGTTTCGTCGTCGGCCGCGACATGCGCTCGGCATGGGACGATTTGCGCATCTACCCCAATCTCCTCGATCTCGCCTGGAGTTATGCGCGTTCGCCGAGCCTCTTCCATTCGCTCGTGGTGATCTTCGAGGAGGATGGTGGGCTCGACGAGCAAGCGTTCGAGACATGCCTGTGGGAGCGTATCGACTCGCTGAGCCGGAAGGACGACTGGGCAGGCCAGCCGCCAGATCCACGCGTCAGTCACAGCCCCGATGATCCGCACTTCTCGCTGAGCTTCGGCGGCGAGGCCTTTTTCGTCGTCGGCCTCCACCCCCGAGCCAGCCGTCCCGCGCGCCGCTTCGAACGCCCCGCACTGGTGTTCAACCTCCACGACCAGTTCGAGAAACTGCGCGAAACCGAGGTCTATGAGACGATGCGCGGAAAGATCATCGCACGCGACATCGCCTTGGCCGGAAGCGCGAACCCCATGCTTGCCCGTCACGGCGACGTGTCGGAGGCACGGCAATATTCGGGGCGGGCTGTCGGACCGGATTGGCGGTGTCCCTTCTCCGGACGTGACGCGGCGCCCTGAGCGCCTCTGCGCAGCCTATTTTTCCTGGCGGCGCGGCGCCAGGTCGAAACTCTCCCCATCGCGAAGCGCGTGAAGCGTCGCGCCGTGAAGCGACACGATGCCGCCGGACGACGCGCCCGCCGCAGTGGAACGGCTCGCCCGCGACGCGTCGACGATCGTGACGCCGCCGCTTCCGATCACCTGCGCGGTGCCGGCCTCGACCCGGAGCGCGGTGTCCTCGTCGATCCCGATTCCGAGACAGTCGGGACGACGGCTGACCGCGCCGAGAAGCCGCGTTATAGACCGAGCGTTCGAGCACGCGCAGCTGGGCGGAACTCAATGCGCCGGCCTTGCAGGGGGCAGCGACCGGTTGCCGCGGTCGAGGGGCGCGGTTCGAGCCCGGGCGCGCGAAAAGATGGGGCCGGGAGGGGAGAGGGGGAAGCGCGGCATGCTTGTCCTTGGGTTGGGTCCTGCAGCTGCCAACGCGAGCGGCTGGGCCCGGTTGCCGGGGTTAACCTGGATCATGGCGATTGTTGCCGGCGGGTCGGCAACTGCACGCGCGGAGGCGCGTTGGGGAAGCAGGCGATGACGCATCTCCTGCCAGAGCGGGGCGCGCCCTTCGGGCTCGACCGTTCTCCTCTGAAACCCGTCTCGAGGGGAAGAAGGGCAAGGTCGATGCGCGCTCCTGTTCTTCATTCGGGGGGACCGGACAGAAGGCACAACGATGAAATTCGACAGCGAGACCAGCTTCCTTACCGCATTCGACAATGAAGAGAGCCGCCACGGCGGGCCCGTTGCCAGTATTGCCGCGCGCGCCCGGCGCCTCGCGCTCATCGGCTGTTTCCGGCCGCGCCAGTGCGGGATCGCGACCTTCACCGCCGACATTTACGACCATCTGACGACCGCGCGTCCCGACATGGCGATCGATGTCTATGCGATGGCAGCCAGGCCGGGCGATGCGAGCGATTCCGCAGCCGTTGCTGGCATCGATGAGAAAGATGCCGATGGATATCGCGCTGCCGCGGAGGCGATAAACGCAAGCGGTGCCGACGCGGTCTGGCTCCAGCATGAGTTCGGGATTTTCGGGGGTCCCGCAGGCAACATGGTGCTGGGGCTCGTCGACCGCGTTGCGGCGCCGCTGATCGTCACCTTCCATACCATCCTCGCCGAGCCGAGCGCCGACCAGCGGCGCGTGATGGAGAATCTCGTCGCGAAGGCGGCGAAGCTCGTCGTGATGAGCGCCTTCGGCCGCGAGACGCTGATCCGCGTCTATGGCGCGAAGGCAGAGCGCATCGAGCTCATCGAGCATGGCGCCCCCGACCGGGCCTTCGAGGTATGTTCGCCGCTTCGCGAGCGGCTCGGCCTTGCGGGCCGTCCGGTCGTGTCGACCTTCGGCCTCCTCGGCCCGGGCAAGGGGCTGGAAGCGGCCATCCGCGCGCTGCCGGCGATTGCCGCCCAATATCCCGACATTCTCTATCGGATCGTCGGCGCCACCCATCCCAATCTCGTCGCTGCCGAGGGCGAAGCCTATCGGCAGAGCCTTGCCGACCTCGCCGGGGAGCTCGGCGTCGCGGACAATATCGCCTGGGAGAACCGCTTTCTCGACCTGCCCGAACTCCTCGAACAGATCGAGCTATGCGATATCTATCTCGCGCCCTATCCCAATCTCGCGCAGATCACCTCGGGTACGCTCGCCTATGCGGTGGCGCTCGGCCGCGCGGTCGTATCGACGCCCTTCGTGCATGCGCGCGAACTGCTCGCCGACGACGTGGGCATCCTGCTCGGCGGGGCCGACAGCGACGCGATCGCCGAGGCGGTGTTGCTGTTGCTCGCGCACCCCGGCGAACGGCGCGCGCTCCAGGAGCGCGCCTATGCGCGCGGCCGGTCTACCGCCTGGCCGGTCATCGCGGCGCGCTTTGCATCGCTGATCGAAAACGTCGCGGCCGTGCCGGCGCGGCGCGAGCCGCGGCGGATGTTCCCCTCCTTCGCCGCGATCCGCGCGCTCTCGGACGATGTCGGCATATTGCAGCACGGGACGGGGCTCATTCCCGATCGGGATCACGGCTATTGCATCGACGACAATGCCCGCGCTTTAATGCTCGTCAATGCGAGCCCGTCGCTCGGCGAGGAGGAATATGGCCTGCTCTTCGCGCGCTACGCCGCCTTCCTTCACCATGGTTGGAACCCCGATCGCGGGCGCTTCCGCAACTTCATGGCCTATGACCGGCGCTGGCTCGAGGATGAAGGGTCCGAAGACAGCAACGGGCGCACGCTCTGGGCGCTCGGCCATGGCGCAGCGCACGCGCGCACGCCGGAACTCCGCGCCTGGTGCGCGGGACTATTTGCGCGCACCGCCCCCTTGGCGGCCGACCTCAAAAGTCCGCGCGCGATCGCGTTCGCACTTCTCGGAGCCGACGAACTCCTGGCGCGCGAGCCGGGGCATGCCGCGGCAGGCGCGATCGTCGAGCGCGGCGGCGCCTTCCTGCACGCGCTCTGGCGCAGCGCGCGGCGGAGCGGGTGGGAGTGGTTCGAACCCGCTCTCGCCTATGACAATGCGCGTCTCGCCGAGGCGCTCCTGCGCGCCGGGCGGCGGACGGATTCCGTTCCGATGGAAGAGGCCGGCATCGGGGCGCTCGACTGGCTCTGCGACATCCAGACGAGCAGCGAGGGGCATTTCCGTCCGATGGGTTGCGAAGGCTTCGGCGCCGAGGGCGAGCTTTTTCCGTTCGATCAACAGCCGCTCGAAGCCTGGGCGACGGTCGATGCCGCCGCGACCGCCTACCGCTTGACGGGCAAGCTGCGCTGGCATGACCGGGCCGAGCGGGCCTATGGCTGGTTTCTCGGCGCGAACGACCGCGGCGCGGTGATCGCGAGCTCGGCAACGGGGCGCTGCTGCGACGGGCTGACCCGTCACGGGGTCAATTCGAATGTCGGGGCCGAGTCCGCGCTGGCTTTTCACCTTGCGCACCGCGCGATGGCCGATACATTCTGGACGCGGGGGATAGCGAAGGACACCAGCGCCAGCGATGTTGATCTGCAATCCGAACCACACGCCGCTGCACATTCTTCATGACAAGCTTGCGGCCGACCCTGCGCGGGTCGTGCTCAGGCCCTTCCACCTCGCCTGGCAGTCCAATGTGTCCGAACCATCGCGGGCGGCGCAGCTCGCCGCCGACATATTGGCGATGGACGAGGAGGAGGCCGAGGCACAGCTCGGCCTCGTGTGGAAGGATTTTTCCGAGCGCCACTGGCAGATCGGGCGGATCTTCGACGAACGCTTCGCCGAGGTCGCGGAAGATCTGGAGCTCGATCCCGCCATCGTCTCGCCCGTCAAGCGGCGGCTGATCGGCGCCTATTTCTGCCACGAATATAGCTATGCCGCCGCCGCGCTCATGAACCCGAGCGTCGTCCCGCATCCCGACCAGAGCGGGCTTGCCGCCGACCAGCAACGCTTTCTCATGTCGATGCGCGCGGTGGGCGAGGGCCATATCAGCTCGGTCGCCTTCCGCGAGGGAATCATCGGCGAGGGCGGCGACTTCACGCTTTGGCCCCAGTCGGGACCCGCGATGGCGGCGGTTGCCGACGACCGCCATCGGCTTGGCGATGACGGCAAGGTGAATGTCCACCGTCAGCCCGACAGTGCGATCTCGAACAGCGTTCTTTTTCCGATGACCGAGGCGCAGCGCGGCGGCATCGAGGATCTGCGCCTCGTGCCCTTCGTCCACGACGATGGCCGCACCGAATATATCGGCACTTATACGGCCTATTCGGGGCAGGCGATCCGCTCGGAACTCCTGCGCACGACCGATTTCTCGGGATTCTCGCTCGAGCCTCTGTCGGGCCGCGCCGCGCGCCACAAGGGCATGGCGCTGTTTCCACGCAAGGTCGGCGGCCGCTATCTCATGATCGCGCGGCAGGACGGCAAGAACATCACCATCATCGCGTCGGACAGTCTCACCGACTGGGACGACGAGGGACAGATCCTCATGCGTCCCGCCTATGCGTGGGAGCTCATCCAGATGGGCAATTGCGGCAGCCCGATCGAATGCGACGAGGGCTGGATCCTTCTCACGCACGGCGTCGGTGCGATGCGCAAATACAGCCTTGGCGCGGCCTTGCTCGACCGCGACGATCCGACCAAACTCATCGCGCGCACCGAGTGCCCGATCCTATCGGCCGCCGAGAGCGACCGCGAGGGCTATGTGCCGAATGTGGTCTATACCTGCGGCGCGATGCGCGTCGGTGGGGACCTGTTCATCCCTTACGGTATATCGGACAGCGCGATCGGTTTTGCGACGACGCCGATCGAGCGGCTGCTCGCGAGCATGAGCTAGAAGCCCAGCCGGCTTATTTGAAGGGCGCGGGGCGCTCGATCTTCCGCCTGGCGTCGACCGACGCGACGAGCACCGCGCAGCAAAGGCAGCCATCCTCGTCGGTCACCTCGATCCGGAGCGTATCGACATCGTTGATGAGTTCGGGATTGTCGCCGAGGAGGTGCCCCGCATAGCGGGCCGCCTCGACCCGGGCTGCGGCCGTGTCGGGCAGATCGACGCCTTCATCGTCGAGCTCGCGCTGGCCGCTGCTGCTGTGGAAATAATAACGGGGCATCCAACTTCTCCCACCTTCGGCAACTCACAAGTCTGCCTAGGGTTTCGATCCGGCCACCGCCCCTTCGTCACTGCACCACGACACATGCCGATCGGGCGGGCCTCATGCCCGCCTATGGCGCTCAGGCGGCGGCAAATCCAGCCTTGTTCATCACTGCGGTCACATGTTTGTTGCCGTCGTCGCCGAGCGCAGCCCTGAGACGGGGGAAAAGGCGCTGTTCCTCTTCCTCGACATGCGCCTCGATCTGGCTGCGAAATTCGCGGACCTTGGCGATCCAGGCGGGGTCGGCGGCGTCCATTTCCGAGAGGTCGAAAAGATATTGCTTCACATAGCCATGGTCGTGAACGAGCTTGTCGGCGTCCTCGATCTGGCCATGGTCGCGCATCGCCGGATAGACGACATTCTCCTCTTCGAACGCATGTTTGGCGAGCGCGTGCTGGAGCTGGACGAGCAGCGCCTTTCGCTTTTTGACGTCGCTTTCGTCGGTCGCCTCGAGTGCGTCGAACAGCGTCATCGTCAACCGGTGTTCGGCCTTGAGGCCCTCGTCCCACTGTCCCTTGAGCGCGGTGAGGCTCTGCACCGCGGCCTTTCGGCCGAGGTTGGCGACGAGGCCGACGGCAAACCCCGCTGCGGCCGCACCGAGCAGGAAGGCCGGGTTGCCCAGCGGCTGGCGCGCGTTGGCGAAAATGTTGAGGGACATGGGAAGGCTCCTTCGGAAGGTCAGGGATGGTCGAGGCGGGTCTCGACGCGGATGAGCGATACCGCCGTGCGTCGCGGCTGAACGAGCATGAAGTGGGCCGCGACAGCGATGTCCTCGGCGCGAAGCATCTGATGCTTGCCGATCAGTTTCTTCTGCTTCTCGGGCGGGAATTCGGGATATTGGAAGTCGGCACCGGTAAACCCGGGCTCGATCAGTCCGACCTTGATATCCTGCTCCGCCAGCTCCTTGCGGAACGACTGGACGAAGCCCTGTATGCCGCTTTTCGCCGCGACGTAGATCGAGCTGCCCGGACCGCGCGACACCGCGGTCATCGATCCGATCACGATGATGTCGCTGCCCGCCGACATGCAGCGCGCCGCTTCCTGGGCGCAGACGAGATAGGCGGTGAAGTCGGTCTCGAGCTGGTAGCGCGCCTCACTCTCGCCTGCGTCGGCAAGCGCCGCCGCCGGGACGGCGGCGTTGATCACCGCGATGTCGATTTCGCCGAGAAAGTCTCGCGCTGCCTCGAAAAACCGGTCGACATCTTCCGCCATTGAAAGATCGACGTTGATCCCGTCGCCTTCGCCCACTTCGCGGATGCGCTGCAGCGCATCCTCCAGATGTTCGGGGGTACGGCCGCAGACGAACACCTTCACGCCGTAGCTTGCGAGGAGGACCGCGATCGCGCGGCCGATCCCGGTCGTGCCCCCGGTTATGATCGCCCGCCGGCCCTTGATGTCGGGGGCTTCGGTATGCGCGTCGGCTTCGTCGATCATGGCATTTCCTCGAAGGTCGCGGAGACGGGATCGCCTCTCGTTCGCGCTGTCGGCGCGGCGACGACCCAGTAGGGATTGTCATCGTCGGCCTTGAGCAGGCTGCAGAGCGGCGCGCCGTCGACGAACAGCCGTGCGGAGCGGCCTGCCGCTTCGCCGGCGGCGATATCGAGCGCGCTTGCGGGGCTCGCCGCCTCGAAGAGGAGGCGCTTCTGGAGGCCGAATTGATCCTCGTCATAGTGCAGCATGAGTGTCGGCTTGCGTGCGGGCGCCGGGCCGTTCGATGTTCCTGCCGCGACTTGGCCGGTGACGGGAGCGTTCATCGTCAGCCCCTCAGTAAGCCGGCGGATCGCTGCTAGGGAAGGATTCGTCGGCGGCCTGGTCGACGCGGTCCCACTCGCGCCGGACCTCGTCGCGCATGCCGTCCGGTCCCGCCGAGCGGGTCTGATCGAAATTTTCGGGATGCGTCTCGCCATCGGCGAAGGCGGCCGAATGGCCGTCGTCCTTCACATCGGCCGGCGCCTGCTTGCGCGTGAACCAGAACAGCGCCCCGAGGACGCCGATACCGAGAATTTTTCCGAACCCCGACGAACGGCGGGGCGCCGTCATTGCGTGTGCCATGTCTGTCTCCAGCTTGAGAGAAAATCCGGGAGGCTGAAAGGGCAACGGGGGGGCGGCCTCAAAGTTGCCGCGGCGCCGCACCGATTAACAAATGTTGCGCTGTTTGTACCGGCCTGCGTGGCGGACGCCTCAGTTCCAGCTGAGAAGGAGGCTGCCGTTCGCCGGAACGAGGAAATCGAGGCGGTCGCCGCTGTTCCCGTCGGGCCGGATCGCATCGCCGTCCGCCGCGGCGACGCGTATCGCGGGAAGCTCGCCCCGGCTCTTCCGGACGAAGCTGAGCCGGGCCGTGCAGCCTTCGCCGCCGTCGAGGCGAAGCGAGAGCCGCGCTGGCGCCATGCGCTCGAGGGCACGGACGAAATGATCGCAATAAAGGTCGAACGGCGCGCCGTCGACGCGGTGAAAGGCGCGGGTCGCGAAGATGAATGCGGCCCCGGCGCCATAGATTTCCTGCCCCACCTGGCCCGCGGGCTGACCGTCGGCATAAAGATCCTCGACCGGGAAGGAGAGGGTGGGGTCGATGCGCCCGTTACCGGGGCGCTGTTCGTCCGAGACGGCCTCGGCGGGCAGGGCGTCGGGATAATAATACCAGGCCCGATCGAGTGCATAGCGGCAATATTCCGAAATCAGCATGCGCGCCGCGGGCTCGAGATCCGGTCCGCTGTCGGCAAGATAATGTTCGAAAGCGGCGAAGCTGTCGAAACATTCGTAGATCGCCATATAGGGTGCGTCCTGCAGACAGGTGGCGCCCAGAAAGTTGCGGTGATGAACGGCGAGGCCGATCTCGCTTTCCCAGATCTCGGTGTGATGAAAGAAGCTCGCGAGATAGACATAGCTCTGCTCGCGGTAGACGTCGCGGCCGGTGACCCGCCACAATCTCATGCAGGCGGCAGCCCCCCAGGCGGTGAGGTTGGCCTGATAATTGATGTCGAATCCCAGACCGACCGCGGTGTCGATCGCGGCGCATGCCTCGTCGAGATACAGCTTCTCGTCGGTGAGCTCGAAAGCCTCGAGCATCACCCAGGCATAGATGCCGCCGACATCGGTCTGGCCGCGCCCGTCGGCTCCGGCGGTTTCGGTGATGACCGAGAAGTCGGCGATCTTGTACTGGATCGGCCATTTGTAAGCGAAATGCTGCGCTGCGCGGATCGCATAAGGAAGCGATCTCAGAAACAGCCGCCGCGCCTTCGGGTCGCCATCGAGCGCCAGTTTTCCGAGGTTCAGAAGCGGGTGGTAGAGATACCAGCTGTCGACGGCGTCGGCATCCTTGTCGTCACCGACATTGGGCAGATAGCGGCGCAGCGTCTCGAGCTTCCGGTCGTAGAATTTGCCGAGGCCGGCCTTGAATTCTTCCTCGAGGGGATGAACCTCGCCGCGCCATTTCCCCCAGTCGTGCAGCGCCTGCACGATCGACATCTGAACCATGGCGTCCGGATATTCGGCATCCGTATAAGGGTGCACGTACCGATGACCATAATGGCGCACGGTCGCCTCCGGCGCGGCGCCGAGATGCCGCGCCGTCCGCGCGGCCCTCTGCCGCCAGTCGCGATATTCGGTCGGCGGCAGGGACAGCGAGCGATAGACGGCGCCCAGCATCTGGAGAAATCGCCGCGCGCTGTCGCGCTCGTCTGCCGGAGAGCCGTCGCGGACGACGAGCCTCGCATCGCTCAGCGTATAAGTAATCCCGGGCGCCAGCGGCGCGGCTTCGTCGGCAGTGTGGAGTGTCTGGCCGGGAAGGCGGAAGCCCAGCCCCGGCCAGATGCCTCCCACCGCGGCATCCGGATTGGTGCCAGTCGCTTGGAAATAGGGATTGAGCGCGGTGAAATCCTGGAAATAGAAAAAGGTACCGAAGGCGGGGTCGGTAAGTTCGCCATAGAGGAGCCCGGCGTTGAGACCGCGTTGCACCGCCTCGACCGTGCCGCGGGTCCCCATCGGATCGTCCTGGGCGTCGAACGGAAAGAGATCGCGCGCTCCGGGCGGAAGGAGCAGCGGTGCCGAGGGGCGGAGTGTCGAGACAAGGCGGAGGCAGGGGAGCGGCCCGGGTCGCGCCTCAAGCGCGACCTCATGCGCGCCGATCGCACTTTCGACATGCACGCGGGCGAGCTCGCCGCCAGCGCGCTTGACGCGGCGGGCCTTCGCCGCGCCGGGCCACGAGGCCGCGCGCAGGGCGACGCCGCCGATGTCGGCGCGCCGGACGAACAGCCAGAGCGCTTCGCCGCCCGCAGCAAGTTCGACGGAGAGGTCGTCGATCCTCTGCGAGACGATCGGAGTAGCGGCCGCGAGCTCGCCGCGAACGCGAACGAGATCGGGCGTCAGCGGCGTGTCGCGGCGCGTCTCCACGCGCTGGTCAGTCACCGAAACAGGCCTTGGGGACATGGGTGATCCGACAGGCAAGATCGGCTTCCCCCGACGCGACGACATAATGATCGCCGCCATCGGCGATGCCCGTCGTGAAGACGACATCGCGTATATAGAGCTTGTCTTCGAGCGGACGCGTAAGCTCGGGGTTCGCCTCGAGGAGCGGCCGGTGATCGGTGCGGAGGACGACCGAGGGGTCGTCGAGATCGAGGAGCGACCAGTAGGTGCGGTAGATCCCGACGATCTCTTTCGGCTCGACCCCATGCCAGAGCGTGAGCCATCCCGCGTCGGTACGGATCGGCGGGGTGCCGCCGCCGATGCGCGCGGTCGCCACCGTGTCGGCATGCGGACGGATGCCGGGAGCCTCATGAGGCTTCCAGTGCAGCGCATCGGGCGAGGTCGCGAGGTTGATCGAGGGCCCCGCCCGCCACCTCGATCCCGGCGGATAGGCGAAATAGAGATCGCCGAGCGGCCGCGTCTGCGCCCAGTAGCGGCCGTCGATCAGGCCCTCGAAGATCAGCATGTCCTTGTTCTGATGATCGAGAACGATCCCCTCGAAGACCCAGTCGAGGCCGTTCGCCGAACTGTAGAGCGTCGTCGAGTGGCGCTCCGGGCTCACCGAACAGGTGGTCATCAACCAGCGCCTTCCGACCCGGCTGATGCGCGCGTCCTCGACGCCATAGCATTGGAAATCCGCGCCCGGATTGACAGCCTTGTCGTAATGGACGGCAACGATCTCGAGCCCGTCGGGCGTGAGCTCGACGGGAAGCAGCCACGAAAGCGAGGTTAGTGCCATGATCCGCCAGCTACCGCCGTGCACCATGAACTTTCTGGGATCCGACGTATCGCAAAGCTCGAGCGGCCAGATATCGACCTTGTAGCGCCCAGCCTCCCACCGGATCGAATGAACATGACCATCCTCGATCGGGGCCCGGAGCGCCTCGGCGACGCGCACCATCATCAGGAGATTGCCCGAGGCGAGGCGGAGCAGGCCCGGGTTGAAGGCCCCGAGCACATAGGTCTCGCGGCCGAGCTGACCCGCGAGCGGCGAGCGCGACAGATCGACATCGTCGGGGCCGAAGACCAGCCGATCGGTCGCGAATTGCATGAGTACCGCTCCTTCGCCCAGGCCGGTCAGCGAGCCGGCTTGGTAGCCGGTTTCGCTGCCGGAGCGGATACCGCCTTGCGCGATGCCGATGTCTCGGCCGCCTCCTTCGTTCCGCCTTTTGCGTCGAGGTCGACGCCGGCTTCACGCGGCCAGTGCCGAAGCGTTACGCAGGCATCGAGGAAGGCGGTGACATCGCCAGGTTTGGCCAGCGCGATGCAGGCCTCGTCGAGCTTGTCGGCGAGGCCGGCGGCCGCGAAGAGCGGCGCCGCTTCGGCGCCATGTCCGATAAATTTGCAATGCGCGAAGGCGTCGCTGACGAAGTCCTTGGCCGCCGCATCGCCTGCGAGCAGCGCCGCCCCATCGTCGCTCGGGAGAAGCGCGACCGCGTCGAACAGCACCGACGGCCCGCCGTCGATCTTGTGCCGGCCCGCGACGCTCGTGCCGTCCGAGAGCGTGATCCCGCCGATCTTCGGTGCAACGAGTTCCCAGACAGCGCCGGCGGCGTCGACCGCCTTGGTCAGCGCCTTGAAGAGCCGCGCATCCGCGCCGTCGGTCGCGAGGATTCCGAGCTTGCGTCCCGCGAAGCTGGCCGGGCCGTTGAGCAGGATACTGAGCGGCCGGGAAGGGGGAAGGTCGGCGAGCGGCTTTTTTGCGGCCTTGGCCGGCGCCGGAAGCGGCAGCCCTAGGCCATCGGCCACCGTGGCTGCGAGGCCGCGGTCGATATGGAGGAGATGCGATACGGTGCGGGCGCGAATGTCGGGGCGTTCGACCTTCGACAGCTCGAAAACAAGCGCGTCGCCGATATGCTTCTGCTCGATCGGGGTCTGGCTCACGAAGAATTGCCGCGCCTGGCTGTAGTGGTCGGCGAAGCTCTCGGGGCGGATGCGGCGCTTGGCGCCTTCGGCCTCTTCGGGGAAGCTCGCAAAGCCGCGCGCGGGATCCTCGCGCGGGCCGCCGTCCGTCGGTCCCCAGCTGTTCGGCTCGTAATTGGCGCGGCCGACGGGGTTTCGCATCGCCATATGACCATCCTGCTGGAAATGCGCCATCGGGCATTTCGGCGCATTGATCGGGATATGGGTGAAGTTCGGGCCGCCGAGCCTTTTGATCTGCGTGTCGAGATAGGAGAAATTGCGGCCCTGGAGCAGCGGATCGTTCGAGAAATCGATGCCCGGGACGATGTTCTGGGTGCAGAAGGCGACCTGCTCGGTCTCGGCGAAGAAATTGTCGACGACGCGGTCGAGAACGAGGCGGCCGACGGTGCGGATCGGCACCTGCTCCTCGGGGATGAGCTTGGTCGCATCGAGGACGTCGAATTCGAACTTGTCCGCGAAGGCGTCGTCGAACAGCTGAACGCCGAGTTCCCATTCGGGAAAGTCGCCGCTGTTGATCGCATCCCAAAGGTCGCGGCGATGGAAATCGGGGTCGGCGCCGTTGATCTTGACCGCCTCGTTCCACACCACAGACTGAAGGCCCTGCTTCGGCTTCCAGTGAAATTTGACGAAGGTCGATTTGCCGTTGGTGTCGACGAGGCGGAAGGTGTGGACGCCGAAGCCTTCCATCGTGCGGAAGGAGCGGGGGATTGCGCGGTCAGACATCACCCACATGATCATGTGGAAGCTCTCGGGCATCAGGCTCACGAAATCCCAGAAATTGTCGTGGGCCGATTGCGCCTGCGGGAAGGCTCGGTCGGGCTCGGGCTTCACCGAATGCACGAGGTCGGGGAATTTCATCGCATCATGGATGAAGAAGACCGGGATATTGTTGCCGACGAGATCCCAATTGCCTTCCTTGGTGTAGAGCTTGACCGCAAAGCCGCGCACGTCGCGTGCGAGGTCGAACGAGCCTTTCGAACCCGCGACGGTCGAGAAGCGCACGAAGGCGGGCGTGCGCTCGCCGACGCGCTGGAAGATGTCGGCGCGGCTGACGTCGGCGAGGCTGTCGGTGAGCTCGAAATAGCCGTGCGCGCCATAGCCGCGTGCATGAACGACGCGCTCGGGGATACGCTCATGGTCGAAATGGAAGATTTTCTCGCGGAAATGGAAATCCTCGAGCAGCGTCGGGCCGCGCGCGCCCTGCTTGAGGCTGTTCTGGTCGTCGGCGACCGGCACGCCGTGCTGGGTGGTGAGCGGCGCATGGCCGGCACTCCCTTGATGCGTCTCGCCGCCGCTACCGCGATCCTCGCCAAAGCTCTCTGCGATCGGAGCGTCCGCCGGAAAGACTGGCGCTTTTCGCACCGACTCGCCGCCCATGTCCTTGCCCGCGATCGCAGCGGCGCTCTGGCCGCGGCGAGGCTTGGGCTTCGCGGCGTCCGCGCGGGTGGAAGAGGGGGTGGTGGGGGATTTGGCCATGTCGGATCTCGCTTTGTCTGAGGGGCGCAGCAGGGAGGCGTAACGCGGTCGGCGGGCGTGCAAGCGCGCCCTCCGGACCCGGCGATGGAACGAGTTCGCGCTTTGAAAGTTGCTGCACCGGGTTTGTGATTAACCTCGATCATGACGATTCCGCTTCCCTTGTGAGGGGTTGCCGGGCTTTCGGAATTTTCGCAGTTGAGCAGGCCCGCTCACGCATTTCGGACGAAACAGGGAACGTCAGTGATGTTAACCGATCGCTTCTTGAGAGACCGTCGCGGGGTAAGCCTCGAACCCGGCGAGCGCGCGCGTCTCGAGGCCGCCATCAGCACTACAATGACGGTCGATGCCCGCAAGATCATCGCGCGCGCCGGCGAGCGGCTCGACCAGAGCACGCTCCTCGTCGAGGGCATCATGTCGCGCTACCTCGACGACCGGAACGGTCTCCGCCAGCTTGTCGCGATTCACCTGCCCGGCGACTTCGTCGACCTCCACGCCTACCCGCTGAAACACCTCGACCATGATGTCGGTACGATGACCCCGGCGACGATCGCGATCGTCCCGCATGTCGAGCTCGATGCGATCACCGAGGAAATGCCCGAGCTGACGCGCAAGCTCTGGTTTGCGACCTTGCTCGACGCCGCGATCCACCGCGCCTGGCTCTTCCGGCTCGGCCGCCTCGATGCCATCGGCCGCGTCGCGCATTTCTTCTGCGAGACCAATGTGCGTCTCCAGTCGGCGGGGCTGAGCGACGGGCGTCAGTTCACGCTCGGACTGACGCAGGCCGATGTCGCCGAGATCTGCGGCCTGACGACCGTGCATGTGAACCGGGTCGTACGCCATCTTCGCGAGGAAGGGCTTTGTACGTTCCGCAACGGCAAGGTCGAGATTCTCGATGCCGCGAAGCTGGCGCGGCGCGGCCAGTTCGATCCCGCCTATCTCTATATCGACGATCCCGCATCTCCGCCGCTCCCAGACCAGAGGCCCCGCCGATGACCGGTGATTTGTCTTCCCCCCAGCCGCCCGAGACGGAAGCGGGGGTCGCCACCGCGGAAGATGGCGTTGTCCTGCTCGATGGCCCCGACGGTGTCGCGGTGACGATGACCCCGGCGGCGGCGCGCAGTACCGGCGAAAGCCTTATCGAGGCGGCGAGGCGTGCGGAAGCACAGCTCGCGGCCAGGCGGTCCTGAAGGATCGCCTGATCGCGCCCGTACGGGGGCGACGGGGCCGTCGCCGATTTGGCGCCAGGGAGCCGACGCACAGCGCGCGGCGCCGATAAATGCATTGATCGATGTTGCATCGCCGCCGTCCGGGGGAACGCAGTGATACGGCGGCGGGTTCTGCCCGGGAGCGGCGCCAGCGGGTGCCGCCGACCGAGGAGAAGCCGCACGTGGAAGAGGCCGCCGGACTGATTGCGCCTGCCGCGACGATGATCGCGGCGATGATGACGGCAGCCAATCTCGGCGCGCGCGTGACCGGCTCGGGCTTCGTCGTGTTCACTTTGGGCTCGCTCGCCTGGTCGGTCGTCGGGTTCACATCGGGCCAGACCAATCTTCTTGCGACGAACCTGTTCCTGACGCTCGTCAATCTCGTCGGAATATGGCGATGGCTCGGCCGCCAGCGCGGCTATGAGGATGGCGCGCGGCGTGCCGCGAAGCGAAGCCGGATCGCGGCCTCGCCCTCGCTCTTCGCCGCGAGTGCGCTAGGCGGTCGTCCGGTGAGCGATATCCGCGGCGAAGTTGTCGGCCAGGCGGTCGATGCGATGATCGAATGCGAAAGCGGATGCCTCTCTTATGTCGTCGTCGCGAGCGGCGGGCTCGGCGGCATCGACGAGACGCTGCGCGCGGTACCGGCGGCGATGCTCGACTGTCATGCCGACGGGCTCGTGCTGCTGATGAGCGCGGCGGAGTATGAGAAGCGCGATACGCTCGACGGCGCCGCCTGGCCTGCGCGGCCCCCACGCGGACAGGTAGCCACGGAGGCGTCGCTCGCCCCCGCGGCGGCGGCGGGCGAGGGGCCGCGGGGCGCCGGAAAGGAAGTGGCCCATGACGCGGCTCAAGGATGATAATGGTCTCACCATCGTGCTGCTGCTGCTGTTCGCAGCGTCGATCGTCGGCCACTGGCTACCGGGGTGGCACGTCGCGCTCGCGGACGCTGCGCGGCACCATCAGCCCGGTCTCTCGCTCTGGGCCTATGGCGGCAGTCCGCAATTCCTGTCCTCGGTGTTCGAAAACTGGGAGAGCGAGTTTCTCCAGATGTCGGCCTATGTCGTGCTGACGGCGATGCTCGTTCAGCGTGGCTCGTCGGAATCGCGGGGTCCCGACGCGCCGCTACGCGACGCCGATCTTGCCGCGCAGGCGCGCAAGCCCGGTGCCCCTGCGGTGCTGCGCAAGGGTCGTCTCGCGCGCGCTCTCTATGCTCGGTCGCTGGGGCTGGTGCTCGCGATGCTGTTTCTTGCCTCCTTCATCCTCCACTGGACGCAGAGCGCGCGCGCGGCCGCCGAGGACGCGCGCGAGCATGGCGAAATCGCCCTTTCCACCTTCGCCTATCTCGGCGACCCCGGCCTCTGGTTCGAATCCTTCCAGAATTGGCAGAGCGAATTTCTGTCGACCGCCGTTCTGGTGCTCTTGTCGATCTTCCTTCGTCAGAAAGAGTCGCCCGAATCGAAGCCCGTCGCCGCTCCGCACGCGGAGACGGGATCGTGACGGCGAATGGCCGAGCGAACCGGCGTGGGCGTTACGGCCCCGCTGCCCCGGTGCCTGTCTCGCTGGGCGCTCGGAGCGCCGATTTAATCCTCGAACCGCGGAACGATCGCAGCGGACGGGCGTCAGTCGTTCATCGCCCCGAAGTCGGGGCCGCTTCCCCCGACCGGCGCCGGCCCCGCCGACGCTCCCCAGATGACGCCCGGCCTTTGCCCGGGCGGGAGATGATCCATGTCCAGATCCAAGAATGACCTTCCCGATCCGCTGATTCTCGCCGCCGCTGGCGCGGGCATCGCCGTGCTCGCAACCGGCGCGGCGCTCTGGCAGCGCCGTCGGCACCGCGAGAGCCGAGGGCAGGAAGAAACAATCGCGACCGACGCGCCGCATTGGACGCTCGACAAAACCTCCTCCCGCGCGTTGTTCGGCAAGTCGGTGTTGATCAATCGCCCCCGCGCCGAGCTCTACGCGGCATGGATGCCCGAACGCTTTCCCGAGTTCATGGAGAATGTGGTCGCGGTCGACGACCTCGGCGAAGATGTCTCGCAGTGGACGATCAAGGCGCCCGCCGGGCGCGAGGTGACACTGGTCAACCGCATCACCGAGCGCGTCGAGGACACATCGATCTACTGGCAAAGTACGCCGGCCTCCGACATCGCGAACAGCGGCGAGGTGCGCTTCACCGACGCGCCGGCGGGGCGAGGCACCTATGTCAGCCTGATCCTCGCCTATGACCCGCCCGCCGGGAAGGTCGGGCGCCTCGCCGCCAAGCTCCTTCAGCGCGAGCCCGAAGTGCAGGCGCGGCGCGACCTTCACCGTTTCAAGCAGCTCATGGAAACCGGCGAAGTGACGACCAATGCCTCGCCCTCCGCGCGAGGCGCCGAGAGCCCTGCCGAGCCGCACATCTGAACGCCGAACCGCAGCACAATCACATCAAGGAGAAGGCCATGCGCGCCGTTACCTGGCAGGGACGCCACAAGATCAGTGTCGAAACCGTTCCCGATCCCGAAATCGTCAACCCGCGCGATGCGATCATCCGCGTGACCTCGACCGCGATCTGCGGCTCGGACCTTCATCTTTACGACGGCTATATTCCGGGCATGCGCGCGGGCGATATCGTCGGCCACGAATTCATGGGTGAAGTGGTCGAGACCGGCGCATCCTCGACGCTGCATCGGGGCCAGCGCGTCGTCGTGCCTTTCACGATCAGCTGCGGGCAATGCTTCTTCTGCGAGAAGCAGCAATATAGCGCCTGCGACAACAGCAACCCGTCCGAGACGCGCGATGCATCCGAGCTGATGATGGGTCATGCGATGGGCGGGGCGTTCGGATATGCGCATCTCACCGGCGGCTACGCCGGCGGGCAGGCCGAATATGTCCGCATTCCCTATTCGGATGTCGGGCCGGTGGTCATTCCCGACGGCCTTGCCGACGACGACGTGCTCTTCCTCTCGGATATCTTGCCGACGGGTTGGCAGGCGGCGGTCAACGCCGACATCGAGCCCGGCGACACCGTCGCGGTCTGGGGCTGCGGCCCTGTCGGCCTGTTCACGATCCAGTCGGCGCTGCTGCTTGGCGCCGGGCGCGTGATCGCAATCGATCACTTTCCGACGCGCCTCGCGCTCGCAAAGAAATATGGTGCAGAGATCCTCGACTATACGAAGGTCGATGTTCGCGAGGCGCTCGCCGAAATGACCGGCGGCATCGGGCCTGACGCCTGCATCGACTGCGTCGGCATGGAAAGCCACGGGTTCACGGTCGACAACATCCTCGACCAGGTGAAGGTCAAGCTGCTCTCGTCCACCGAGCGCATCCACGCCTTGCGCCAGGCGATCCTTGCGTGCCGCAAGGGCGGCCGCCTTTCGATTCCCGGGGTTTACGGCGGTTTCGCCGACAAATTCCCGCTGGGCCAGCTCATGGAGAAGGGCCTCACCGTCAAGAGCGGTCAGACGCATGTCCAGCGCTATTCGGGCGAGCTTCTCGACATGATCCAGGCCGGCAAGTTCGACACCGTCTCGCTCATCTCGCATCACGCATCGCTCGAGGACGCCGCCGACATGTACCGGCACTGGCACGACGAGCAGGACCTCTACACGAAGATCGTGCTCAAGCCCGGCCTCGCAAAGGGGGCCGTGTCGGCCCTGCAGGAGATGGAACATGCCTGATCGCAAACTCGCTGTCGTCACCGGCGCCTCGAGCGGCATCGGCCGAGAGATCGCCCTACTCGCGGCGAAGGATGGTTACGACCTCATCGTCGCGGCCGACGAGCCGCTCGTCGATGCTGCCGCAGGTCTTCTTGCAAAGGGCGTCGAGGTTGAGACGGTCGAAGCCGATCTGGCGACCCCAGCCGGCGTCGAACGCCTTCTCGCCGCTGCGGGCGGCAGGCCGATCGACATTCTCGTCGCGAACGCAGGTCACGGCCTCGGTCGCGGTTTTCTAGACCAGCCCGTCGACGCGTGGCGTCACGTCATCGACACCAATATCACCGGCACGCTGCTGCTGCTCCAGCCGGTCCTGAAGGCGATGGTCGCGCGCGGCGAAGGCAAGGTACTGATCACCGGCTCGATCGCCGGTCATCTCGCCGGCTCTTTTCAGGCGGTGTATAACGGCACCAAGGCCTTCGTCGACAGTTTCGCCGCGGCGATCGGCAACGAATTGAAGGACAGCGGCGTCACCATCACCTGTCTCAAACCCGGCGCGACCGAGACGCGCTTTTTCGAGCGGGCCGGCATGCTCGACACGAAGGTCGGGCAATCAGAAAAGGACGATCCCGCCGATGTGGCGAAAACCGGATGGGATGCGCTCCTCGCGGGGGAGCATGCGGTCGTTCACGGGTTCAAGAACAAGGCGCAGGTCCTCGCATCGGGCGTTCTCAGCGAAGCGGCGACAGCCGAGATGCACCGGAAGCAAGCCGAGCCGGGGTCGGGAAAGCAAGGCTGATCTGGCCGATCCGGCCTCATTTGGTGAAGAGGAGACGATCATGATCAATCGCAATGGCAGCAGGGGTGGGGGCTCCGCCGGCGACGGGTCGCTGCCGCAAGAGCCCGTGGAACGCCGGGAGAATGTCGGGACGACCGCGCCCGACCGCTATCCCGCCGGGGAGCGCGAGGCCGGCGACGTATCGGGCGCCGCCAACCGCGGCCATCGGCGCAGCACCGGCAGCGGTCCGGTCAGCGGAAGCGGTGCGGGTGCCGGCGGCAAGGGCAATGCCGAGGATTATGACAGCGACCCGCAAGGCGGCGGCGGGCGCGCCGCCGAACCCGATACGCCCCCGCCCGGCAAGGGGGCGGACGCGCCGGTTGGCGGGAGCCGTTAGGCCCTCGCGGCGGTCGGGCGGCGCGGCGCAATCGCTGTGGAAGCGCTGTACCCGCCGGTTCACTCGATCCGGTAGTCAATCGGCTTGAAGCTGCCGCCGCAGCTGTCGTAGGCCGAGCAGGCGGTGAGCCCGACGATCAGGTCGTCGAGCGCGCGAAGCCGGATGAAGTCGCCGGCCTTCGTCGTCGGCGGAAGGACGCGGATCTTGCCGTCGCTGCCGACCGGCACATTCATGAACAGGTTGAACGCGACGGGAATGGCGTCGGCAGCAATCCCATATGGCTCGAGCGCTTCGGCAAGATTGCCGAAGCAGCCGCGATGAACGGGCTTGTCGGCGTAGAAATGGCGAAACGTCGCCTCGCTGCATGGCGTCAGCAGGAAATCATGCACCCCGCAGCTGTCCTCGACGATCTCGAGCAATGCGTTTGAACGGTTCGACCACAGGCGGTTGCCGGTCGTCAGCCGGATCGTCTCTTCATAGTCGAACGTTCGCCCGTTCGAGATCGCTTCGCGGGGATCGGCCGCACGAAACGCAAGAAGGTCGCCGACCTGGCCGCCCTCGGGGTCGGTCACGCAGAGAATCTTGTCCTTGGGAAGCGTGAAGGCAACGCCACTACGGGGCGCGATCCGGTCGTTCATGGGAACTCCTGTACTGAAAGGGTGCGGCGGCTGGCGGCAAGGATGCGGTGCGGCGGTTCCCGGGAGGACGAGGGGCAGCAAGCGAAAGCCGCCGCGCATGGCGCGCGGCGGCTTCATGACACTGCTCCTGGCCTCTGTCAGGGTGCCAGCTTGCCGAGTTCGGCGCGGTGCGCCTCCACCACCGGAACGATCTCGGCCGCCGCCTGCTTGAGCTGGACTGCCTCGCCCGAGGCGGCATAGCCCTGATGAAGTGCCAGCGCCGAACCATGCGCGGTTTTCTGATGATCGAGATAGATTTTGTCGATCGCTGCGGCATCGGCCGCCTTGATGTCGGCAAGCATCTTCTCCTGGTCAGGTGCGAGCTTGGGTGCCGGCGCCTCGACCCCGGCGCTCGCGGCTGCCGCCTTCACTTTCGCGGTCGATTTGCCGTGGTTGTCGATCATCATCTCGGCAAAGGCCCTGACCTTTTCATCTTTCGATTTGGCGAGCAGGGCTTTCGACGATTCGATCTCCCAAAGGTCACCGGCGCCCGCCTGGGCAACATAGTCTGCGGTGCTAACGGCTGCCGCCGGCGTTGCGGCGGCCGGAGCGGGCTCCGGTGCCATAGCGGCGGTGTCGGCAGACGCGGCGGCTTGCTCCTCGTCGCGCGTATCGGGTCCGCCGCATCCCGCGACGATCGCGGCGATCGCCGCGGCTCCAATCCATGTCTTCATCTTATCTCTCCTCAAACCATTTTCTGCGCGTCGGCTGGGCGGCGCTTTTCCGCATGCAAGACCGGGCCGCGGCGCGCGCGGCCCGGTCTTTCACCCGGGAAGCGGGAGGGGCTCAGCCGCGCTGTTTGCCCTGGTCCTTGCTTCCGGACTGCTTGCCGGCGCCCGACTGGCTTTTGCCGTCGTCCTGCTGCTGCTGACCGCCCTTGCCGGACGAGCTGCCCTGCTGCTTGCCGTCTTTCTTATCATTTTGTGCCATGACGCATCCTTTCTCCTGATCCCGATCGGATCGAACAGGAAACCCCGCGCCTGTCCGGCTTGTTGCGTGAAAGAGGAGCCGGGTTGATCGAAGTTATACGCTTTTGGCGTGCGGCAACGGTCCGGGACGCCGTGCGTGTTCCGGCCGCCTTTCGCGATGGCGCGGCCGCGTGGCGGTGGGGCGAGGCGGGCAGGCGCGTTCGGCGCTTCGCCGGACTTATCATGCGTGCGGGAGGGCGGCGGCGCGGCGCCGGTGCGGCCAAAAAGGGCCCGGCGCGCGGCGCGGCTCGCAGTCGCCTGACGCACCTTCAACCGAGGCAGGCGACGATCGCCTCGATCACCGCGATCGTCTCCCTGGGGTCGCGCACGCGCACCGTGTCGAGTCCTAGCAACTTCGCCGGATAGTCGTTGCCGCCCGGAAAGATCGCGTCGCCGATGAAGATCATGTCGCCGAGCGCGATTCCGCTCTCGGCGCTCAGCTTCTTGAGTCCATAGCCCTTGTCGACGCCCTCGCGCGTGACGTCGATCGACGTCGCGCCGCCCATGTTGATCGACAGGCCCGGGAGCCGCTCGCCGAGATCCGCCTGGATGATCCGCCGCTTCGCGAAGTCGGGATCCCAGACTTCCTTGGCGGCGATCGGCGCCTGCTGGCCGAGCGCCGAGAAGGTGATCTGGCTGCCGCGGTCCTCGATGCGATCGCCCCAGACTTCCTCGGGAACGAACCCCGTCGCCTCGAGCGACGCGTCGAAGGCGGCGAGGATGCGCGCCTTTTCCTCGTCGCTGAACAGCTCGGCATAAAGCGGCGTCCAGCCGCCGCCGCGGTGGACGAAAAGCTTCGTGCCCGTCGTCGGCATTAGCCAGAGCCGGCCCCGATCGGCGTCTGCCGGAAGTCGGCTCGCGACCTGCTTGTCGAACTGCGGCCAGTCGCCGCCCGAAATCACCGCGACCTCGGCGACGCCCAGGAGCTTCGCGATCGCCGTGCCCATTTCGGGGGCGAGCGGCTGCTTGCTTTCCGCCAGGGTTCCATCGAGATCGAAGGCGACGAGTTTCTTCATGATTGTCTCCTCTGTTCGCTGTCGCCGACGCTGAGCCGACAACGCATCCCAATCGCCTGAGGCCTTCCGAAGTTCCTGCGGGCACCTCGCCCCAACCTACCTCGCGGGCAAAATGTCAAAGGCGGGGCGACGAGCACGGCGGGAGCGGGCGTGGCGGGGACGGATGGCGGGCCGTCGTTGTCGGCATGCCGCGGCCGCGGCAAGGTCGGGGCCGCTCGCTGGGCGACCCGCGAGCCTAACGCAACGAGTTCGGCTTTGGAGGCGTTAGCGTGTCGATGACGAGGAAAGCCATTCGATGACCCCGCGCTGGCCTTCGGTGCTCTGGGTGGTTCGCCACGGCCAAAGCGCCGGCAATGTCGCGCGCGATGCCGCCGACGCGGCGGGTGACCTGCGCATCGCGCTCGACCACCGCGATGTCGATGTGCCCCTCTCCGCGCTGGGCGAGCAACAGGCGCAGGCGCTCGGCGGCTGGTTCGCGGCGGGGGAGGAAGACGGCCGCCCCGAGATCATGCTCGCCTCGCCCTATGTACGGGCCGTGCAGACCGCCGAAATCTTTCGCAGCGCGGGAGGCTGCGCGGCCGACGAGAAAATCTGCATCGACGAGCGGCTGCGCGAGAAGGAGTTCGGCATCCTCGATGGCCTCACGCGCCGCGGCATCGAGGTGGCGCATCCCGATCAGGCCGAATTCCGGCTGGCGCTCGGCAAATTCTATCACCGCCCGCCGGGCGGCGAAAGCTGGTGCGACGTGATTCTGCGCCTCCGCTCGCTCCTCGACACCGTCTCGCTCCATTATGGCGGGCGGCGCGTGATGATCGTCGCGCACCAGGTGGTCGTCCTTTGCCTGCGCACCATCATCGAAAATCTGGGGGAGGCCGAGATATTGGCGATCGACAGCGAGGGCGACGTCGCCAATTGCGCGATCACCGAATATCGTTTCGACGCGGACGTGGGCCGCGACGGCAACCTCGTCCTGTCGCGCTACAATGTGACTGCGCCGATGGAGGGCGAAGTCCCGGTCACCCGCGAACCCGATGCGATGGTGGCCGCGCGTGGCTGAGGCAACCCCGCTCGACACCGCCTGGCTCAAGGCGCATCCGCTTCCCGATCATCATGACAATGTCGACAAGAACGGCCGCGGCCGGGTTCTCGTGATCGGCGGTTGCCGCCGGGTGCCCGGCGGCATGCTGCTCACCGCCGAGGCGGCGTTCCGCGCCGGGGCGGGCAAGGTGACGATCGCGACGATCGCCTCGGCGGCGATCCCGATCGGCATCGCCTTTCCCGCCTGCGCCGTTGTCGCGCTCCCCGAAACCGAAGCGGGCGAGATTGCGCCCGAGGCGGCCGAACTGCTGCTCGCCGAGGTGGCGCTGCACGACGCCATCGTCTTCGGGCCCGCGATGATCGACGCCGACATCGTCCGGACCTTGCTCGAAGCCCTGCTGCCGGCGCTGCCCGGGGACATCTTCCTCCTCCTCGACGCCGTCGCGCTGCGCGCAGCGGCCGCACATTCGGATGCGATCCGGGCGCGCGCCGCGCACACAATCCTCACCCCGCACGAAGGCGAACTTGCCGCGATGCTCGATGTAGCGAAAGAGGAGGTCGCGAGCGACCCGCTCGCGTCGCTCGGCAAGGCCGCCGACCGCTTCGGCGCGGCGGTGATGGTCAAGGGCGCGACGAGCCATCTCATCGCCGAGGGGAGCTGCCTGGCTTATGCGGGCGGCGGGCTCGGGCTAGCGGTCAGCGGCTCGGGCGACGTGCTGGCCGGCCTCATCGCCGGTCTCGGCGCGCAAGGCCTCTCGCCCCTGCAGGCGTCCGCCTGGGGCATCTGGCTGCACGGCGAAGCGGGGCGGCGGCTCGGCGAAACCATGGGGCCGCTCGGCTATCTTGCGCGCGAGCTGCTGCCGCTCGTCCCGGGGCTGATGCGCGGTGTCTGAGCTCGATCTCCTCGACCCCGATCTCCTGCTGCCGATCGCGGGCGCGGTCATCGCCGGCGCGATTATCGGCGGCGAGCGCGAATATCGCGCGAGCCCGGCGGGTCTGCGCACCCATATCCTCGTCGCGCTGTCCTGCTGTCTCCTCATGCTGTCGGCCGTTCACCAGATGGAATGGCTCACCGACACGCCGACCGAGGTCGTGCGCATCGATCCCGTGCGCATGGCGCATGGCGTGCTCACCGGGATCGGCTTCCTGTGCGGGGGCGTGATCTTTCGCGAGGGGCTCAATGTCCGCGGGCTCACCACCGCTGCATCGCTCTGGATGACCGCGACACTCGGCATCCTGTTCGGGGTCGGCTTCTACGAACTCGCCATCTTCGGCGGCGGCGCGACCTTCCTCGTGCTCGCTGCCGTCACCTGGACCGAGCGCCACGCGCCGCAGCGGCGCATCGCGCATATCACGCTCAACTATCGGGCGGGAACGAGCATCGCCTCGGCCGAGGTCATCGCCCTGCTCGGCGAACATGGCCTCAAGGCGATCACCGTCGAACAGCGCCGCGCCGGCGGCGCGCCCGGTTTTACCGCCATCGCCGCAGGCTATGGCGAGGAATGTGCCGATGCGCTGGCGGCGGCGCTCAGCGAGGACGATCGCATCGCCGCCTTCGACATCAGGCCGCAGCAGGGATGAAGGGTGGGGCCGGAACGGGCGCGGGCATGCCCGCTGGCCGCGACCCTTCGGGCGAGCCCGCTTATGATGCGCTCGTCATCGGCGCGGGACCCGCAGGGCTCACCGCCGCTCTCTATCTTGCGCGCTATCGCCGCCGCACCCTCGTGCTCCACGACGGACGCTCGCGCGCGCTTGGCGCGCCGATGGCCTGGAACGTGCCCGGATTTCCCGACGGAATATCGGGAGCCGATCTCGTCGCGCGGCTCACCGATCAGGCAGAGAGATACGGTGCCGAAATCGAATTGGCGCGCGTCGACTGTCTGTCCGCAGGCGCCGGCGGTGCCCCCTTCGCGGCGCGGCTCGAGGACGGCCGCCGCCTGTCGGCGCGCGGGCTCATTCTCGCGACCGGCGTCATCACCAACGAGGCGGTGCTCGCTAGCGGCGACCATGACGCCGCCGTCCGGAGCGGCGCGCTGCGCTACTGCCCGATCTGCGACGGATTTGAGCATCGCGGGCGCAAGATCGCCGTACTCGGGTCGGACCTTCACGGCGCCGCAGAGGCGATGTTCCTGAGGCAATATACCGACGATGTGACCCTCATCCCCAAGTGGCAGGTCGAGCTCACGCCCGCGCAGCGTGCCGAACTTCTGGCAAGCGACGTGCGGATCGAGGAGCGGCAGCTGCTTCGCCTCGCGCACCGGGACAGACGTATCGCGGTTCAGCTGGAGGGTGCGGAGGACGCGCTTTTCTTCGACACCCTCTATCCGGCGCTCGGGTCCGAACCGCGCAGCGAATTGCTGGCGGGGCTCGGTCTCCAAGGCGACGCCAATCGCTGCCTGCCCGCCGATGCCTTTGCCGAGCCCTTGATGCCCGGCGTCTACGGCGCCGGCGATGTTCTCGCCGGGCTCGACCAGATCAGCACCGCGACGGGCCATGGCGCGGCGGCTGCGACGCGGCTTCACAACTGGCTGCGCCGTGTCGAAGGGCATGTAATGGCGGACCAGCACTGAAGGGCACGGGGCAGGCTATCGCTTCGACGGATGCACGAAAGCTGCTCGGCCGGGCGCGTTCGGCCCACATGGTTGTTGGGCAAAACCTGCCTCGATGGATCTGGCGACGCGACGGGCGGATGGGGCGCTACCCGCCGCAGCGCGTGCAGGATTGATCTCGATCATCACGATTTTCGCGCCTTGGGCCCTGAAATCTGCTATGCAGAAGTGGCTGAGTCCCACCCTCATCGGCGTCTCTTGCGGCTGCCTGATTTTGCAGTCCGCCCTTTGCCTGAGGCGTTCCGATCGGTGCTGAGAGCAGGGTCGCGCTTGCTCCGGAACAGGAATGGAGCATGTCATGCGCCTTTTTCATCTTCTTTTTCATGGCGAGGATGCGCGCGAGCCGCGCCGCGTCGAATTTCGCGCGCCCGACGCCTATCAGGCGTTCCAGTTCGCGCTCAACGATCGCGGCAGTGCCGAGGTCGAACTATGGGACGGCGAGCAGCTTCTCGTTCGCATGAGCAAGACCGAAGCCAATCTCTGGAAGCTGCACGGCCTCCCCCCATCCCAAGGCACCGCGGGGCCCTCTGCTCAGTCAGGGGCGGCCGCCTGACCCGCGCTGCGGAGGTGACGGGCGCGCGATGGACGCGTGACAGGTGGATCACGCCCGCTTGCCCGCCTTAGGCGGGCCGGCCGTCTTGCCCGGCGCAGAGGCCGAGGCATGCATCGACGAGCGCGCTCATCAGCACGGGTTTCGAGAAGAAGAAGCTGCCCTCGACCTGTCGATCGGCAAGCGGCACATTGGCCGAGGCATAGACGACGCCGCCGCCCGGATGAGCGTCGCGATAGGCTTCCGCGAGGCTCCATCCGTCGAGAGCGCCGGCAAGCCGGATATCGGTCACAAGGATATGCGGTCGCTCCTCGCCGATCAGGAGCAGTGCGTCCTCGGCGGTTTCGACCTCGCGAACCGCGAACCCGGCTGCCTCGAGCGCCTCGACGATGTCGATGCGGACGAGCCATTCGTCTTCGGCGACGATGGCCGTGCAGAGAGGGGCGGGGGACGGGTTTGGCACGCTGATGACTTTCGCCCTGAAACATGGATCGAAGTTGAGAGGTCGCTCGGCGTCACGGCTGGGCGCATGGCAGTCTCGGCGGAACGCATCAACCACTCAAGGGTTTCTTTGCCATAGCGAATTCCCGTTTCGGGAACGCAGGGGCCATCGGAGGGGCAGGGACCATGACATATGCGTGAGACGCTGGTCGAGGACGAAGCGGCGCAAGGGGGCTTAGCCGTTCGCGAAAGTGCCGCGCACCTCGCGGCGCTCGTCGAGGGCTCGGACGATGCGATCATCAGTAAAACGCTCGATGGAACCATCACCAGCTGGAATCCCGCGGCCGAACGCATGTTCGGTTATCGTGCCGACGAGATCGTCGGCCGCTCGATCCTCACCCTCATCCCCGAGGAACGCCGCAGCGAAGAAACCGCGATCATCGAGCGTGTGCGCGCCGGCGAGCGCGTTCCGCCTTTCGAGACGGTCCGTCGGCGCAAGGACGGCAGCCTCGTCGACCTCTCGATCACCGTGTCGCCGGTGCGCCGCGCCGACGGCACGATCATCGGCGCTTCGAAGATCGCGCGCGACATCTCGGAACGAAAGGCGGTCGAGGCGCAGCTCGCCCGCCAGGCCGAGCGGCTGACCCACCTCAATCGCGCCGCCCTCCTCGTATCGCAGGATCTCGATCTCGAACGGATCGTCCAGGCGGTGACCGATATCGCGACGGAGCTCAGCGGTGCGCGCTTCGGCGCCTTCTTTTACAATGTGCTGGGCGACGAGGGCGAAAGTTACCTGCTCTTCTCGCTATCCGGCGCCCCGCGCGAGGCGTTCGAGCGCTTCGGCATGCCGCGCAATACCGCCGTCTTCGACCCGACGTTCCGCGAAGCGGGGACGATCCGGTCGGACGATATCCGCAAGGATCCGCGCTACGGCCTGAGCGCGCCGCACCACGGCATGCCGGAGGGGCATCTGCCCGTCGTGAGCTATCTCGCGGTTCCCGTCATCTCGCGCTCGGGCGCGGTGCTCGGCGGTCTTTTCTTTGGCCATGACGAGCCCGCCATGTTCAATGCCGAGGTCGAGGAGCTTGTCGAGGCCGTGGCTGCGCAGGCGGCGGTGGCGATGGACAACGCCCATCTTCACGAGGCGGCGCGCGTCGAGATCGCGGCGCGCGTGAAGGCCGAAGAGGAGCTCCAGCTCACTCTCGCCGAAATGCGCCACCGGGTGAAGAACACGCTCGCGATGGTCCAGGCGATCGCCGCACAGACGTTTCGCGAGACGCCGGCCGCCGAGCGCCAGTCGTTCGAGGCGCGCGTCCGCGCCCTCTCCGACGCGCACGACCTCCTCACCGAGCGCCACTGGGGCACCGTATCGGCCGGCGAAATGATCGAGCGCGCGCTCCACGCTTTCGACAAGATGAAGCCGGGCCGCATCAGCCTCGCGGGGCCGGACGCCGAGGTGCCGGCGTCGAGGGCGCTGCTCGCGGCGATGGGGCTGCACGAACTCGGGACCAATGCGGTCAAATATGGAGCGCTGTCGGGCGATGCCGGCACGGTCGCGGTCGAGTGGGACATGGTGAACGAGAGCGGCCGGGATCGGCTCCGCCTGCGCTGGAGCGAGCAGGGCGGTCCCCCCGTCGCGCCTCCCGCGCGTACGGGGTTCGGCACGCGGATGCTCGAACGGGCGCTCCGCGGGCAGGGCGGCAGCGCGGCGATCGAATTCAGGCCCGAGGGTGTCTGCTGCACTCTCGAGCTTCCCGCATGACCAGCATCTTGGGCGCGGCGGGATCGCGCGAGGCTCGCGCGGTTCGTGGTTCGAGGATCGAAGGTGCGGGCCGAAGGTCGATGGTCGAAGGGAGCGGTTCGCAGGGTGGGCGTCTCAAACCTTGCTCGTGGCTGGCGAGTATGGCGCGGCTCGGCTAAGGCGTAGCCATGGCTGGAATCGGATCACGCATCGACGAGTCGGGGATGCTGCTGCGCGTAGCAGGCGGTTTTGCGCTTCGCCGCGACCTCGGCGGCCGCTGGCGGCTCGACCTTCGCCGCACCCCCGTCGACCATGTCGAGAAGCGCGTGCGCATCACGGGCACGCTCGTCGGCGACGATCTTGTCGAGGTCGACGGCGTCGCCCCGGAAGGTGCCGCCCCGCCGGGTGGCGAACGCCCGGACAGCGGCTCGGCCATGGAGGCATAGGCACGCCGCGACTGGCGAAGCTGCCCGGCGGGAGGATTGAAAAGCCGGACGTCCGCAGGCGGTCCGAATGCAACTCATTTTTGATGGTCCCGAGCCGCGGAACAAAGTGGCGTAATGCCGGTTAGAGCTGCATGACCCACAGCATCGCAAGCCCCGCACCTGCCGCCGATCCGGCGCGTTTCATCGTCCTTCTCTGTGCGCTGGCGCAAATCGGAGCTGCCCTCTTGCCAGCGATGGGAATCGGCACTCCGGTCGGCGAGCGTTCGGACGTCGTGCAGACGCTGATAACGCCCGCGGGCTGGGCCTTCTCGATCTGGGGCGCGCTTTATCTGGGATCGATGATTTTCGCGCTCCTCCAGTTCACCGCCTCCGGGCGCGATAGCGCGTTGTTCGCCGCGCTGCGCTGGCCGGCGGCCGGCGCCTTTCTCGGCAATGCGCTCTGGGCCACTTGGGTGCAGCTAGGCGACATCGACGCGGTATCGACTCTCATCATTTTCGGCTCGCTTGTCTCGATCCTTATCGCCTATCGCCGTATCGCCACTTGGACCGCGTCCATTTCGGTGGCCGAGCGCTGGGGCGCCATCCTGCCGCTGTCAGCGCTCGCTTCCTGGTTGACCGCAGCCTCGATCGTCAATGTCGCCGCCACTTTGCGCTACTATGGCGTCGACGCTGCGCCCGATGTCGCGCCGCTCATCTCCGCCGCGATTATCGTCGTGGGCGGTCTGATCGCGGCCGCGGCCCTTGCGCGGGGCAAGGGCAATCCGCCTTTCGCGCTCGTCTTCCTCTGGGCGCTGGCAGCGATCTTTGCAGCCGGCGGGCAGGAGGCGGCTGCCATCGCGGTGGCGGCAGCGATCGCGGCGATCCTCGTGCTGATCGGAATTTTGCTGGGCTGGCGCGACGGCGGCGCGCACCATTGGTCCGCTTCGAGATCGTAAATCTGTCTCGGGGACGCTCGAGCGTCTTCGCCGCAGTCGGTTTGCTTTCGAACTTTTCCGAGGTTCAGCGCGCGATCGGCACCTTCTTACGGCGAGGCGCACCGGGCATCGCCGCGTCCCTGCGGCCAGCCGCGATCCCGACCCGCGCTTGAGGCGTCTGCCGGGGCGCGGCCCCGGCGCAACGGGCTTCGCCCGTCCTCCACTGCCGTTGCGGCCCTCTGGGTGCGCCGGCGCCTGGCGGCGCCCCGGCTGCCTTTCTGCGCCGCGGGACGGGCTCGCGGGCAAGGGCAGGAGACACATCATGGGAGCCATCGGCTTCGTCAGCGGCATGATCGAGAAGGGCTTTGTCGGCGAACTTCGCACCCTCTCGATCCGGGTGCCGATCGAAATTCGCATCAACCGCGGCAAGGGGAGCGAGGTGCAGCCCGACTACCGCGTCTACTCCGACGACGTCGAGATCGGCGCGGGATGGGTGCGCCTCGCGGCGGTGTCCGAGCGCCGCTACGTGTCGCTCGCCCTCGAAGCCCCCGAGTTCGGGCAGCGGCGCCTTTATGCGAACCTTGCTCGCGCGGCGGGGCAGGACAATCCCGACGCTTATGCGCTGCTTTGGAACCCCGCCGACTGACGGCGTTAGAAAAACGCGCGGCATGTCCTCGCACTGGCTGCAATAGCTGGTGCGCAGGAGGCGCCGCCTTGATAGGGTGACGACGATGAAAAGCGGTATCGACCATCTTCCCCCGCACAAGCAGCGTGAACTCGAGCGCGTCGTCGAGATCGTCTTCGAAGAATTCGAGGATGCGCTGGCGCTCGCGACACAGGGCTGGAAGAAGAAGGGACGCATCTCGAAAATCATTCTCTATGGCAGCTATGCGCGGGGAGGGTGGGTCGACGAGCCGCATACGGCGAAGGGCTATCAGTCGGACTATGACCTGCTGATCATCGTCAACGACAAGCGGCTGACCGATCGGGCCGATTATTGGTCGAAGCTCGACGACCGGCTCATTCGCGAACTGTCGGTGACGAAGACGCTGCGGACGCCGGTGAATTTCATCGTGCACAGTCTCGACGAGGTGAACTCCGGGCTGTCGCAGGGCCGCTATTTCTTCATGGACGTCGCGCGCGACGGGATTGCGCTGTACGAGGCCGAGGACAGTGAGCTTGCCGAGCCGCAGCCGAAGACGCCGCATGCGGCGCTTGAGATGGCGCGGGAGTATTTTGACGAGTGGTTTCCGAGCGGCGGCGAGTTCTTCGACAACTACCAATTCAATCTGGATAAGGAACGTTTCAACAACGCCGCTTTCCAACTTCACCAAGCAGCGGAGCGCTACTACAATTGCGCTCTTCTCGTCTGCTCGTTCTACTCACCTCACGTGCATAACCTCGCTTTCCTGCGAACCCAAGCGGAGCGGATTGATATGCGGATAATCGATGCCTGGCCTCGCGAGACGAGGTCGGAGCGGTCTCACTTTGAGAAGCTGAAAGAGGCGTACATCAAGGCGCGCTACTCTAAGCATTACAGCATCACCGCCCAGGAACTGGCTTGGCTGGGTGAGCGGGTTACCAATCTGGCTAGCATCGTCGAACTGGTGTGCCGCGAACGCATTGCGCTATTGGAATCGACGGCGCGCGACGCTGGCTGAGGCTCCAAAAGCAAAGGGCCCTGCCGTGGCAGAGCCCTCTCTTCTTTCGGCGTGGAGGGGTCTCCAACCGAAAGATGCCCCTTTTGCTCCCGGGGTCGCACGGAAGCATTAGAACGACGACAATAAGGCTCTGCGCGTTCGTGGCAATAAACACAGGTTAAGTAGGCGAACTTGGTTTTAGATCGCCGTGCTGATTCGATACGGTCCTTTGCGAAGGGGGAGGGTCTCACCCTTCCAGCTAAGCTGCACCAGATTCTTAGCGAGCATGCCGTCGATTGCGGCATGGACCATTGGCATGGTGCTGCGCCAGTTCGGCCCTTCGGTTATCGCGCGAGCGACCTCACTCGGACATACCGAACCCCCGGGGAACCGGGCGGCCAGAAGCGCAAGAACAGCCTCTTGTGCTTTATCGTCCACGCTCGCCTCCACCGCGCGACGAGCGTCCTTTGGTCATAGGGTTGGGTTTCGGTGGCGGTTTCCATCCCGGAGGCGGCGTCATGCGTTGCTGGCTCGTGCCGAGCCCCATCGCGCCGGGCTGCTGCCGTTCGATGCCCGACAGGTCCGCTTGCTCGGCCTCTTCGGGGGCAGCGCCGCCGCGCAAAAGATTGATCTGGTCTCGGCAGCGGCGCGCCTCTTCGAAGTCGAGCGTATCGACAGCGGCTTGCATTCTCTTTCGAAGTGCTTCGATCGCCTTGGTCATTCTCGCTATACGCCTGACCCGAGTATTGGCCGCATCCTAATCGGAGCAACGGCATCTCGCCTGCATTAGTTGCACACGAAACAAAGTGTTGCCCAGTGGCATCAGCGGGAGAGAATCGGCGAGCCGGTGCGGCAATTTCGATGGTGTCTTCCTCGCGTTGAAGTATGTGCCGCCCCGCGACCCGATGAAGGGGCTCCTTCATCACAAAACTTGGCGGCCTTTGTGGCCGCCTTTTTTGTAGGCTGATTGCAATTCCGGCGACCGGCGGCTCTGCGCCTCATCCCGGCCATTCACAGCCAGTGATGCGTGGCCCAAAACCAGTCGTTTGCAAATGGGCCCCTATAGCAGTGGCCGGGCGTCCGATCTCGCGCGAAACCTAGCAGTTGCGAGAAGTACCAGTATCCCTGGAACGCGAGAACATGACCCAAGCCCGTTCGCTGCCCCACCACAGGCCAGCAAAGCCGCCAAGCGTGACTCCGCCCAGAATGCGCCAGCCATGTGGTCCCAGCGGCAGCATCCCGATTGCGTAGCCAACGACCAGTGCCGCCATCGCAATCAGGAACGGTCCCGTGAAACGGCAATGAGTCCGGCCGCATCGTCGGGCGTTCATGACGCAAGCCGCACCCATGCCGACGAGCATGACGGTCCAGATGACCGCGCGGGGCGTGGGTCCCAGCCACATGGCGGCCAGCATGGCCACGCCCGGAATGCCCCAGAGCCCGACAAGCGTGCGCCAGCTACCCGACCAATCCATGGCGTCGCTGTCGGGATCGGAAGCGCTCGGGCTACTCATCTCACCTCTCCACAGCAACACCACTGAGCGACCTTAACCCGCACAGCAAGACAGCCTTTTCACATCCCGGTCGAATGTCTGCGCTGCCAGCTTCAGGCCTTCGACCGTGGTCAGATAGGGGAAGATCGTCTCTGCCAGATCGTCGATCGTCAGTCCGCAGCGGATCGCCATGGCGGCAGTCTGGATGCTGTCCGCACCTTCCGGCGCCAGGATGTGTGCGCCCAGCAGCTTGCGGGTCCGGCCATCGGCAACCAGCTTGATCAGACCGCGCGTGTCGCGGGCCGCCAATGCGCGCGGGACATTTTCGAGCGGGAGGGTCGACGTTCGCGTTGCATATCCTGCCGCGATAGCCTGCGCTTCGGTGAAGCCGACGCTGGCTACCTGCGGATCGCTGAATACGACGGCCGGCATGGCCGAATTGTCATACCTCAGACTGTCGCCGTTCAAGGCGTTCTTGGCGGCGATCTTTGCACCATAGGCCGCCATGTAGACGAACTGGTCTCGGCCGGTCACGTCCCCGGCGGCATAGACGCCGCGCACAGTGGTTCGCATATGGTCATCGACAAGGATGGCACCGCTGAGCGTCTGTTTCACCCCCGCTTCAATGAGACCGAGGTCCTCCACATTCGGCGCGCGCCCGGTCGCCACGAGAAGGCGCTCCGCGACGATGGTTTCCGCGACCCCGTCGCGCAGGACGGTGAGCGCAGAGCCCCCTTCCGCCGTCTTGTGGACCGCCTGATAGGCGAGATTGTCCAGGACGGCGATGCCTTCGCTCGAAAGATAGTCGGTCAGCGCGGCGCCGATCTCCGGCTCCATCTCAGGGAGAAGGCGACTGCGGCAAACGAGCGTCACGTCGACACCGGCGCGCGAGAACATCTGAGCGAGTTCCACACCGATATAGCCGCCTCCGAGGACGATCATCGATTTCGGCAATTCGGTCAGGTCGAGCGCGGTCGTGCTGTCGAGCGTATCGACATCCGGAAGGCCGGGGATAGCCGGCACCGCCGGACGGGTGCCTGTCGCAATCACGATCCGGTCAGCGATGAACCGCCTTCCACCGACCTCGACGCCATTATCGACGAGCCGCGCCGTGCCTTCATGGTAGGCGACATTATTGTAGAGAGGCAGGAGGTCCGCATATTTCGCCTGGCGAAGGCTCGAGACGAGTGCGTCCTTTTCGGCGATCATCTGGCCCCAATCGGCCGTTCGTGCCTGGGCCTCGACACCCTTGAACCGCATCGGCGCGACATTGGCGTGGTGGATGCTCTCGACCGCGCGGATCAGCGCCTTGGAAGGAACGCAGCCGACATTGACGCAGGTTCCACCGATGGTGCCCGCACCGACAACGGCGACCTGGGCTCCTTGCTCCGCTGCGGTGATCGCGGCCGAGAAACCAGCCGATCCGCCGCCCACGACGATAAGATCGTACGTCTTGTCCTGAGAGCGGTCGACCGGATTGCAGCAATCACTCATGATCCGGCTTTCACTTGCGGACTTGCGAAGGGTAGCCGGCGTTGGTGGTCGCCGCGATCAACGCCCTGGTGCTGGCCTTGGCGTCGTCATAGGTGACGGTCGCGGTATGCGCTTCGGCTGACACTTCGACGGCGGTCACGCCGGGTACGCGCGACAGGCTCTTTTTGACAATGGGGCCGCAGGTCGCGCAAGTCATGTTCTCGACGGCCAGGGTGACGGTCCGGATTGCGGCAAAGGCCGGGCCGGATGCGAACAGCACAGCCGCGGCCGCGAGCAGGGTAAGTTTCTTCATCATGGTCTCCTTGTTCAAACGTCGAGGACTAGGGGGGCGAGATAGGGGAAGAGGACGGCGAGTCCGATCAGCGCTGTCGCAATCCACAAGGCCGTCTTCGCCAGGCGATTGGAGGAAGGCGTGCCGCATTCGCCCTCGGCGCATACCGCCTGTGGTCGACGATAGATCCGCCAGAACCCGGCCGCCAGAAAGGCGATGGCCACCGCCAGGAAGATGGGCTGATAGGGGGCGAGCGCGGTCAGGTTGCCGATCCATGCGCCACTGACGCCCAGAGTGAAGAGCACCAGCGGGACGATGCAACACGAGGCTGCGCCAATCGCGCCGAGACTTCCTGCGGCAATCGCAACCCACGTACCTCGTTTGGAAGCCGTTTCAGGTTGAGTCATTTTCTGTTCTCCGAATCACGTTGTTGACCCTAGATAGGATCTGTAGTGGCTACAGGTTCAAGAGGTAATTCATCATGGATCGGAAAAATTTGCAGGACACAGCGCCCCGGCTTCCAATCGGGATGCTGTCGCGGCGCACCGGGTGCAACATCGAGACCATCCGCTACTATGAGAAAATAGGCCTGCTACCCACGCCTGCGCGCAGCGACGGCGGTCACCGGCTCTATGGTCATGGCCATCTCATGCGCCTCGGCTTTGTGCGGCGCGCGCGGGAACTGGGCTTCACGCTGGACGAGATCCGCGCGCTGCTGCGGTTGGCCGAGGACCGCGATCGCCCGTGTGCCGAAGCGCGCGAAGTCGCCGCGGCCCATCTGACGGACATTCGTACCAAGATCGCGGATCTTCAGGCCATGGAGTCGGTCCTTGCCGAAACCGTCGTGCGATGCGCGGACGGCAAGACCCCGGAATGCCCGCTTCTGGAGACACTATTCGGCTCGATCGATCCGTCTGCGAGCGGTTGAGCGCTGTGCGTGTATGCGCCGGTCTCCCGATGGCCAGTCGCCGTCAGGCAGCACAGACCGATGTCGGTTTTTGCAAGAACGGCGCCTCAGCGGATCTCAATGTCTGCTTCTTTCATTTTCAGTCCAGAAGCGGACAGTCTGGAAACGGCCACCAGTCGATGTTTACGATTTTGCCTGGGTTGACGCCAGCTCGCGAGCGACAGACAGGAAGGCGGCCAACCCGGCGGAAGGATGCCTTCGGCCGGGATAGTAAAGACAAAGGCCCGGAAAAGGCGGTGTCCAGTCTTCGAGCAGGCGGACGAGCGTTCCTGATTCGGTATAGGCGATCACATCCTGTTCGAAATAGAAGCCGATACCGAAGCCCGCCAGCACAGCGGCGCGCGACAGGTTGAATTCGTCGAACGTCATCGGGCCGTTCACCTCGATCTGCGCCGTGTCGCCGCCCTTCTCGAAATGCCAGCGGTAGAGCGCGCCATCGGGCAAGCGGACACGAATGCAGTCGTGTGAAACGAGATCGGTCGGCACGAGCGGTGGTGATCGCGTGGCCAGATAGGCTGGCGAGGCGACCACCGCGAAGCGCTGCGCCTCGCCGAGTGACAGGGCGATCATATCGGTCGGAACGAGCGAGGCCACACGAATGCCAAGGTCGAAACCCTCGGCGACGATGTCGCGCAGTTGTCCCTCGGTCACGACATCGACATGCATGTCGGGATAGCGGCGCGAATATTCCAGGAGAAGAGTGGTGAAGGCAGGCGAACGCGCTGCGAATGGCGGCGCGTTGATCCGCAGCGTTCCTGTCGGCGTTGCACGGCGCTCGCGGACGATCTCGATGGTTTCGCGAACGTCCTGAAGCGAGGGACCTAGGCGATCGACGAAGATCCTACCGGCGTCGGTCAATGCGACGCTCCGTGTTGTGCGGTTGAACAGGCGCACGCCAAGCTCGGCTTCGATCCGCGCAATCATGTGACTGAGCGCCGTCGTCGACATGCCCAGATCGATGGCGGCCTGCCGGAAGGATCCGCGGCGTGCAACGCCCAGAACGGCGTCGAAGTCCCGAAGCGCCAGTCGCGACATTATCCCGAATCCTTCACTAGCTCATGCCAGATTGGCCTACTTATCTGGATAGTGCGCTGGTCTTACAACGGGGGCAAGTCAAATGAAGGAGACTTGTCATGCAGACCAGGAGCGAATCCGACACCAAGCAGCGCGGCACCCAAGCGGTTGTTGCATCCCTGCCCAAACCCATTGCCGACTTTGTCGAGGCCAATGCACGGCTCGACGTTGACGGCATGCTGAAGCCGTTCGCAGCCGATGCGCTCATTGTGGACAACGGCCACCGTCACGCGGGCCTCCCCGAAATCAGGACCCTGTTCGAAGACGAGGTCGTCGCCGTAAAAGCGATCTTCACGCCGGACAGCGTGCGCCAAGAGAACGGCAAGATCGTTGTCGAGGGCCCCGCACATGGCGACTTCAAGGGCAGCCCGATCCGCTTCACCTATGACTTCACGCTCGAGAACGACGCCATCCAGACGCTGGAGATCACGCTATGAGCGTCACCGTTGATCCGACCGAGTTCGCCGGCAAGCGTGTCGTCGTCAGCGGCGGCACCAAGGGGTTGGGCCGCGCCACCGTCGAGCGTTTCCTGGCAGGTGGCGCCAGAGTGATAACCGCGGCCCGCGGAAACCCTGACCCCATTGCTGGCGTCGAGTTCGTCCGGGCCGACCTGACGACAGCGGCGGGCGGGGAGAGCCTCGCTGCAGCGGCGCTCGCGCATATGGGGGGCGTGGACATCTTGGCCCATGTGATAGGTGGCTCGTCCTCGCCGGGGGGCGGCTTTGTCGCCCTGACCGACGATCACTGGCTCGCCGAACTGAACCTCAACCTTCTGGCCACGGTCCGGCTCGATCGCCTTCTGGTCCCGCAGATGATCGAGCGTGGCGCCGGCGCGGTGGTGCATGTCACCTCCATCCAGTCGGTGCTGCCGCTTCCTGAATCGACGACTGCCTATGCCGCCGCGAAGGCCGCGCTCAGGACCTACAGCAAGTCCGTGTCCAAGGAGCTCGGGCCGAAGGGCGTGCGGGTCAACGTCGTGTCCCCCGGCTGGATCATGACCGAAGCGTCCGAGGAACTGCTGAAGCGGCTGCAGGCTGCCAATGGCGGTACGATCGAGGACGCGCGGCAGGTCGTTCTCGACGGCCTCGGCGGGATCCCGATCGGGCGTCCGGCCGATCCTCATGAGGTCGCCGACCTCATCGCCTACCTCGCTTCGGATCACGCTGCCGCGATCCACGGCGCCGAGTTCGTTATTGACGGCGGCACGGTTCCGACCCTCTGAGGTCATCGCCCCGACGTTCGCAGCTTTCAGCGGACGTCGGGAAGCGACGAGTTTGGCAGTTCCTGTCCCGCACGTGACAATGCGAGCTGCATATCTATGTCTGTTTCATCCAGGATCGCACCGAAAACGGACAGTCCGCAAACGGCCAACTGACGACGATCTGCGCAAAAGAACGCCCGTCCGATCGAAATCGGACGGGCGTAAGATGAAGAGCGTGTTTCCTGAATGGAAGAGCTCTCTTGGGTCGCCCGGCGCGGTTAGCTGCGCCGGTTGATTTGATATTGTACCGCGACGACAAAAGAGCAGCGCTCCCACCTCAGGGCTTGGCAGCAACCGGAAGACGGAATGGTGCGCCCAGCCTGTTGAAGGCGTTCATCGCCGCGATCGCGATCGTCAGATCGACGAGATCTTTGGGTTCGAAGGCCTCGGCCGCTGCTGCATAGGCCTCGTCGGAAGCATGCGTTTCGCTGACGCGTGTGACTTCTTCCGCCCAAGCCAGAGCCGCGCGATACTGGTCGGGAAACAGATGCGGGACTTCCTCCCACACCGGAAGCAGCGCGACCTTGTCGACCGGCATAGTCTTGAGAAGGTCCCGGGTATGCAGATCGATGCAGTGAGCGCATCCGTTGATCTGGGACACCCGGAGGAAGACAAGGTGAATCAGCTCTGCCTGGAGGGCCGTGTTATGGGTGACATAATGGTGCACACCGTACAGCGCCTTCGCTCCCGCCGGAGCGACTTCGGACCAATTCAATCGATTCATCTGATCTTCCTTTCTTCTTGAGCCGATATCGGCGTCAACTTGCCTGACGAGCATCCGCCCGCCACTGTGACATCCCGCCCCAAAAAATGTCGGCGCGACCGGATGAGGTTGAAAGGAATCAGAGGTAAGACCCGAGATTGGTCTATCGCAGGGTACCAATCTGGTCCGCACTGCGGAACGAGAGGCCAAGCGCTTAGTGCCCGCCTACTTCAAGCCAGAGATAAAAGCCGCCCGTCCGCGATCGGACACAAGCGGTACGCGCTAAAGAGTACTTGCTGATTGTCTCGCAGCCTGTGCGGGCCAAGGCAGCAGGATAAGAGGTCGGACGGCTCGCGCGATCGACCTGCTCAGCCAGGATAAGGTGATTCCCTCAATAGTCGGGCAAGATGCGTGGCATTAGCGGCCACCATTTTGGCGGTCTCGGTTACTTTGCTGGGGCGATGCTGAAGATCCTTGAAATCGACTGACCCCATCGCCTCACCGACCCAGTAGCAGGCGGCCACGGCGGGAATCGTCCATCCCACATCGTTCAGCGCCTGAAAGATTTGCGACGAAGCATTGTGCGCGCCGTCTTCGTTGCCGACGATCGCGGCAACGGCCACTTTCGAAAAGCTTGGCATCCGCCCCTTGTCGTCGGTCTCCGACAGAAAGGCATCCATTCGTTCCATCACAAGCTTGGCGACGCTTGATGCTTGACCCATCCAGATCGGTGTGCCGAAGATGAGAATATCGGAGCCGAGGATCGTCTCGCGAATTTTCGGCCATTCGTCGCCAGCACCCTCGTTCGAGGTGACACCCCATTTGATGCTGTGCGCGGCGATACGGATGGGCTTGCCGACACGGACGCCTTCCGCCTCGAAATGTTCGGTAAGCACCGCGAGCATGGCATCGGTCGAGCTCTTGCGGCCACGGGCCGAAAGCGAGCAATTGATCGCGGTGGCGGTAATCGGGGCCATATCGTCTCCTTTACCCCGCCGGGGTGAAGCGCGCGCCGGTCGCGGTTGGTTCCGATGTTAATGGCGGCGTACTCGGAATGACGATGAGCGTCAGCTCTCGACCCGCCTTGGGCGAGTTCCGACAGGGAATTCATGTTGAAAATATCCGTGCCGCCGAGCACGGGCAGCGAGAAGGGGCCGCCAAAGCGGCCCCTTCCTGTCGGCTTGCCGGGTCAGTCGAGCTTGGGACTGACGACGCCCGAGATGTAGCGCAGATTGTTCTGCACATGTTTGACGCCCGTGACGTCGTCGGCGACATCTTCGGCGCGGCGCTTCGACCGGCGATCCTCGACCGTGCCGGAGAGCGTGACTTCGCCATCTGCGACGCTGACCTCGATCTCGGAGGCGTCGATCCAGACATCCTCGGTAAGACGGTCGTTCACGTCCTCGCGGATGCGCTCGTCGGAGCGGATATAGCTTTTGGGACCGCGGCCGCGATGATCGAGTTCCCGGCGACGGCGCGCGTCGCGATCGCCGAACCAGGAAAGCACTTCGTCGCCGGCGCGGTCGAGGAAGCCGCGTTCGCCCGGGTCATAATCGGGGCTGCGCGTCCGCGGATATTGGCCGTAAGGCGAATAGCCCTCGACCGGGAGATAGCCGAACTCGCTCGGCCAGTAGTTACCGCCGCGCGAACGATCCTCGCCTCGGGCTTCGCCGGCAGCATCGTAATAGGCGTCGCGGCGGGGCGTGCGGTCGTAACGGGGCCAATCGGAGCGCTCAGCGCTGCGGACCGGCCGGCGATAGTCGCCCGCGCGCTCATCCTCCCAATTATCGCGGCGATATTCCTGCTCGCGATAGGCGCGGCGCGGGCGGCGCTGCTCGCGCTCGTCTTCCTCGATCGCCACATAAGCGCGCGACGCATCCTCTGCGCGGCCGCGGTTGTAGCGACCCGGCGATGCGCCGGTGTCGGGGCTGCTGTTGTCGCTATAATCCCAGAGCGGGGTGCGGTCGTCGAACCTGTCCATGATCCATCTCCATTTGTTGAGGGTGGCGGGCAGGTTGCCGGGAAGGGAGGCAACCCCCCGTCCCGCCGAACCGACGCATGGAGTGGGGGCAAGTTCCCGATCTGGGCGCAATATGTCGCGCTGCGACGTCAATGCATCGACGAATGTGACCCGATCTCTCCAATGGGCGGCTGGCGTCGCCGGCGCTGCCGAATTCTCATGGAGAATCAAATCTGGAAAGGATCATACCCAGTGGGCCGCGCGCGCGCCGGGGCCGTCGAACTTGCCGCTGGGGAACCGGATCTCTCCAACGCATCTTTCCAAAGCCTTCCCAGCTCGACGTCGATCCAGTCGGCTGCAAAAGGATCGAGGCCAGAGCCGGGATAAAGGCAAAACTCGCCGAAAAGCGGTTGGCAGTCGATTTCGTAAAAATCGACCCGAACGAAGGCTAGGTTCCCGGCAAGCATCTCTGCAGCTTGCAGCATCGCCCCGAGGGAGGAGGGTCTGGAAGGTCGATCGGCGGCAGGCACGAGCTGCCGCCAGTTGCGGTCATGCAATATCCAGCGGTGACGGACACCGCGCCCCAAATGTACCTGGACGTGCGTCGCGACACCGCCAAAGACATAGATCTTGTAGTCGATGGGGAGAGGACGTGCGCCGCCGAGCAACGGCTCGGCGAAAACGCCACGCGGCACTTTGCGATATGCCCATTCGTCGAGCCAGCGGCCGTACTCCCGGCGCTGCCACCGGCGCGCGGCTCGCTGGACCTGCTTCCAGCGTTCGCAATCCGGAAACGTCTCCAGGATTTGATACTGGTTACACCCATGACGCGCCTTGACGATTGATGGGAGGGCGAACGGAATGAAGCGCGGCAGAATCTGGCCCTGCCAGAGCGTCGGTACGATCCAGTTTGCACCGAGTTGCTCCGAGGCCAAGCGTTTTGCGGCAAGTTTATCCAGCAGCGTCGTTTGCAACGGTGACCGATCATTCAATTTGCGGAGCTGGACGAGCTCGGTGAAGCGCGTCGGATTGAGCAAGTCGGGCAGGCGTCGATGACGCAAGGCGTAGAGAAGGGCAATCCGGTGCGCGGCTATCGAGGAGCCGACATTGCCCACTTTCGCCGGGTTTTCCGAGGCGCGCGAGAGTTTCATGCCATGTCGGTCTCAGGGCTGAACGACGTGTGGCCGCTATCGCGGAAGCTCGGCCGATCCAGGTTTATATCGCGGCAAAGCTGCATGCGGATACGAACGACCTGGCGCAGAAAACGCTCCCGGCAATAACATCGACCGACCTCCGATCACCTAGGCAGCGCTCAGGCGCTCGGGTGCGACCAACCGGTGAGGAACGCGTGATCGCGCACCGCTGCGGATCGCGTGCAGCATCGCACGTCTCAACCTCGAATCTTCATGAACGCGCAAAGGAAGATTGCTAACGGTCAGCCTATTTGAGCGAAGTGGGGAGGGATAGACCCCGGCGTGACTATGCCGAAACAGAAAAATGCTGATCGTGTATCCGATGATTTGATTGCAGCATCCGCTTGCCTCAAACATTAGGCGCGTAGCACACTCCGACGGCCAAGCTGAGCGATATGTCGTTGAGCCGGATATGCGCGCCGATATTCGGACAACGTAGGGGAGCGGCCCGGACGACGATTGGATGCGTTCGCCGACGGCAATTCGACTGAGACGTGGGATCGAACAGCTGCGGCGATACGCGAAGCGATGCACATGGCGGCGGCAGACCGACCGATCACCGTCGAAGCCCGTGCGCCGTTCAAATGCAGTTGGCGAAGAAAGGTTGCAAAGTTGGGGCGGAAGGTCGCCGCTATTCTGGAATACTGTCGAAGCCGTCCTCGACGCGATCGCGGCCCCAGGCATCGGTGCGGCCATTGCCGATAGAGGAGGACGAAGAGCAGCGCGCGCTGGCAAGGGGCGGGAACGACGATAGCCGCGGCGCATTGGTCGTTAGACAGCAAAGGAGCTTTCCGATGACCAAGGACAATATACTCGCCGGCTGCAGGATCCTGATCATGGCGACAGATGGCTTCGAACAATCCGAGCTTGAAGTGCCACTTCAGCGTCTGGAGGACGCCGGCGCGGAGGTCGAAATCGCATCGATCGACGATGATGATATCACCGGCTGGGACAAAGACGATTGGGGCGACGAGGTCGAAGTCGATCTCAAGATCGCCGACGTCGACACCGACCGTTATGACGCGCTCGTTCTGCCGGGCGGCCAGATCAATCCCGACTTGCTGCGGGTCGAGGACAAGGCGATCTCGATCATTCGGGCCTTCGCAGGTGCTGGCAAGCCGGTTGCCGCGATTTGCCATGCGCCGTGGCTTCTTGTCGAAGCCGGGCTCGCATCGGGCAAGCGAATGACGAGCTACAAGTCGATCCGCACCGATGTTGCCAATGCCGGCGCGCAGGTGGTCGAAGAGAGCGTCGTGGTCGACGGCAATATCATCACCAGTCGCTGTCCCGACGACCTGCCGGACTTTTGCGATGCGATCGTCGCAGCGGTGGCCGACCGCAGGGCGCGGGCGTAGCTGTGCCGAGCTCAATACGGGACTGTTGAGTTGTGAAAAGGCGATCGCGTGCGGGCACGACGATTCTTGCGATATGCTGTTGAAAGCAGCGAGAACTCGCTGCTTTATGGCGCGTCGTTTCCAAGCCTGCTGCCCAGGCAGTTTGGAAAGAGGATGACCCACATGGGACAGAACAACCAGCAGGGCGGCCAACCCGATCGCAATCCGAACGAGAACCCCGGCCAGCAGGAACAGCAGGATCAGCAGCGTCGCCAGCCCGGTCGGGACAATGACCAGGACCAGGGAAACCAGGCCGGCCGCGACGACGAGAATCGTCAGAACCGCTGACGTCGGAAAGAAGAGTGACGCCGAGGCACCCTCTCGGGGCAGGGCCGCACTTCGATGCGGCCCGGCCTTTTCTATTCCCCGGTTGCGCCCATTCCAGGTGCAACCTTCCTAGCGCTTTGGCATTCTCCCTTCATCGATCGCGGACAGCGGAATAGGAAGGAGAGGCCCGTGCGAACGATTGAGATATGGCCCGACGAAATCGAGGGCGGCGACACCGAGCGAGAGGGTGTCTTCTACGCGACTATGCGCTTCATCGACAGGGAAGCTGAAACCGCCGTCGTGATCTATCTGCAACCCGAGATCGAGCGAGGCATGATCGCCGATCTTTACGGCTGGGCGCAAAGCCGCGGCATGACCGGTCGAACGAACTGAATTGGAAGCATGGGTTGGCAAGCGGTCGCCCGCCTGGATCGGAGCGCCCCTTGGCGGCCACCTTTTCAATGCGGAGAAGTCGTTCGATGCAAGTCAGTCAGCACGGCGTTCCAGAATGCGATCTCTTCGTCATTGCCCCGGTCGCGCGACCATTGCACCTGCCTGGAGACGATGAAGTCGGCCTGTTTGCCATGCCGCAGCTTGATCTCCGACACACAATTTCGAATATTATGACCTCCGAACGGCATTGCCGATCTCCTTGATGCTCCGCATAGAAACAGGGCAGGTGAGGGCGGCGGTTTCCCGCCGCCCTCGATATGTCAGAAGTCCATCGCCGGCATCGGCGCGGCCTTCTCCTCCTTCGGCAGCTCGGCGACGAGCGCCTCGGTGGTGATCAGCAGCGACGCGACCGACGCGGCATCCTGCAGCGCGGTGCGTACGACCTTGGCGGGGTCGATCACGCCTGCCTTGACGAGGTCCTGATACTCGCCAGTGGCGGCGTTGAAGCCCCAGCTATACTCCTCGCTTTCGAGGAGCTTGCCGACGATCCAAGCGCCGTCCTCGCCGGCATTGTCAGCGATCTGGCGCGCCGGGGCGCGGAGCGCGCGGCGAACGATGTCGATGCCCGACTGCTGGTCGTCGTTCGCGGCCTTGAGGCCTTCGAGCGCCTTTAGCGAGCGAAGCAGCGCGATGCCGCCGCCCGGAAGAATGCCTTCTTCCACGGCCGCGCGTGTCGCATGGAGCGCGTCGTCGACGCGGTCCTTCTTCTCCTTGACCTCAACCTCGGTCGCGCCGCCGACACGGATCACCGCGACACCGCCCGCGAGTTTGGCAAGCCGCTCCTGAAGCTTCTCGCGGTCGTAATCGCTTGTCGTGGTCTCGATCTGCTGGCGGATCTGCGCGACGCGGCCGTCGATATCCGACTTCGCGCCGACGCCGTCGACGATCGTCGTATTATCCTTGTCGATGACGACCTTCTTGGCGCGTCCGAGCATGTTGATCGTGACGCTCTCGAGCTTGATCCCGAGCTCCTCGCTGACGACATTGCCGCCGGTGAGTACCGCGATATCCTCGAGCATCGCCTTGCGGCGGTCGCCGAAGCCCGGCGCCTTGACCGCTGCGACCTTGAGTCCGCCGCGCAGGCGATTGACGACGAGCGTCGCGAGCGCGTCGCCCTCGACATCCTCGGCGATGATGAGCAGCGGCCGGCCCGACTGGACGACGCTCTCGAGCAGCGGCAGCATCGCCTGCAGGTTCGAGAGCTTCTTCTCGTGGATGAGGATGTAGGGATCGTCGAGCTCGACCTTCAGCTTCTCGGCGTTGGTGATGAAATAGGGGCTGAGGTAGCCGCGATCGAACTGCATGCCCTCGACCGTTTCGAGCTCGGTCGCGAGGCTCTTCGCCTCCTCGACCGTGATCACCCCCTCATTGCCGACCTTCTCCATCGCCTCGGCGAGGATATTGCCGACCTCCTCGTCGCCGTTGGCCGAGATCGTCGCGACCTGCGCGATCTCGCTGTTCGCCTCGACCGACTTAGCGTGCGCCTTGAGATCCTCGACGACGGTGCTGACGGCAAGGTCGATGCCGCGCTTGACGTCCATCGGGTTCATGCCCGCGGCGACCGCCTTCGAGCCTTCGCGGACGATCGCCTGCGCGAGCACGGTCGCGGTGGTCGTGCCGTCGCCGGCCTTGTCGTTCTGCTTGCTCGCAACCTCGCGCAGCATCTGCGCGCCCATATTCTCGAACTTGTCGGCAAGCTCGATTTCCTTGGCGACGGTGACGCCGTCCTTAGTGATGCGCGGTGCGCCAAAGCTTTTGTCGATCACGACGTTGCGGCCCTTCGGGCCCAGCGTGACCTTCACTGCATTCGCAAGCGTATCCACGCCGCGCAGCATCCGATCACGCGCGTCCGACGCAAATTTCACTTCCTTGGCACCCATTTTTACCTCCTTCTTGCTGTCCTTTCAGTGGGTGATGAATGGGCGCTACGCTGCCTGCCTGAGCGCCTCGGCCTGCTCGATGACGCCGAGGATGTCGCTCTCCTTCATGATGAGCAGTTCCTCGCCGTCGATGCGCACCTCGGTGCCCGACCATTTGCCGAACAGGATGCGATCGCCGGCCTTGACGTCGAGTGCGGTGACCGTGCCGTCCTCGGCGCGGGCGCCCGGACCGACGGCGACGACTTCGCCTTCCTGCGGCTTTTCCTTGGCGGTGTCGGGGATGATGATGCCGCCCGAGGTCTTTTCCTCGGCTTCGATGCGGCGGACGACCACACGGTCGTGCAAGGGACGGAAATGCATGCATAACCTCCATGTTGCATAACGATATGATAAGCCGGCGCGCCTGTCCGGGACGCCCGGCACCGATGAGCTAGGAAGCGGATTTTTTCGCTTCAAGAGGGTCGGCGAAAATTTTTTTCGGCTCGTTTTCGCGAGAAACAAATGCCCCTTATCAAGGGGCTGACAACTCTTGACTCGACTCGCTTCGTTCCCAAAGTTTGTGGCCGCGGCACCCTGCCGTACGATGAGAAAGGAAAGGCTACAAGGAAGGAGGCACGATCATGTCCGAGCCATTTTCCCGTTTTCTTCACCCCTTCGACGTGGCGCGTCACCCGAGCCTCGAGCCCGAGGTCAAGCGCGCCCTTCTCGCATCCTGGGCATCGGATCGCTCGTCGGTCCGCAACAAGCCCGCGCTTCGCAAACCCCCGGGGGCGAGGCGAGCGGTGCCAGTCGACGATGTGCTCGCGGCGCTTCGGTCGCTCGATGGCGGCGAGACACGCGCGCCATGACCGACCGCGCGCTGATCGCACAGTTGGACGGCTACGGGCTGACGACCGCCGAGATCCATTATTACCGGCCCGATCATCCCTCGCTGCTCCAGCTCTTCGTCTGGCAGGACTATGATCTGCCGCCGGACTTCCCGGTGCTGTTCGATTTTCTTGCCATGTGGCGGCGCCAGATCGAAGCCGCGCTCCATTCGGTGCGGATCGCGCACGATATGCTGATCGGACCCGCCGAGTGGAGTGCGGCAGATATCATTCGCTCGCTCGATTGAGATCGGGGCGGCGGCCGCCACCGTCCGGCGTTTAAATGCAATTTGATATTGAAGGGCGGGGCCAACGCTGAACGGCGGCCCCGCCCGTTGTTACGCTTTTTCGAGCGTCTTTTCGTTCGACGATCCGATCCGGCGCGGCTCGGTGTCGCCGCCGCCGATCTCGATCTTGCGCGGCTTCATCGCCTCGGGGACGACACGGCTGAGCTCGATCGAGAGCAGCCCGTCGGCGAAGCTCGCGCCGCCGACCTCGATATAGTCGGCGAGCTGGAAGCGGCGCTCGAACGCGCGGCGCGCGATGCCGCGGTGGAGATAGACGAGCTTGGCGTCTTCCTCGGCGGGCTTGCCCGTGACGCTCAGTTGGTTCTGCTGCGCGACGATCTCGATCTCGTCGGGCTTGAAGCCCGGGACCGCCAGCGTGACGCGGAAGCGGTCGTCGGCATCGCGCACGATGTCGAAGGCGGGAAAGCCATCGGACGTTTCGCCGCGCTGCCCTTTCTCGAGCAGGTCGAAGAGGTGATCGAAGCCCACCGTCGAGCGGCGGTAGGGGGTGAAGTCAAAGTCGGTTCTCATTTCCAAATCCTCCTGATTGAAGCAATTCGGGCATGAGATGCGCCGGGACTTAGAGCCGGCGCTCTCTATGTCCTGGACCCGGAAAATCCGGCATCCGGGAAAAAATTAGGAAGCCATTTTTTCGATTTCAAGAGGTCGCGCGCGCGAAGATTCTGGATGCGCCATGTTCCGAAAATCCGCAGCGCCAAAGCGCGGAGCCGCAACGCGCGCGGCTCCGCGATCGGGTCAGGCGACGCGACTGTCGCCGGTATCGCGGCTCCATGCCGCGATCTGGTCCTTGATCGCCAGCTTCAGCTTCTTGAGCCGCGCAATCAGGACTTCGTCGGGCTGGCGGCGCTGCGCCTCCCGATCGATTTCGGCGTCGAGGCAGGCATGCTCGCGCCGCAGATAATCGATATGTTTGCTGGACATCTTCTTCTCCATGCCAAGTTGAGGATGTTGCAGCCCGAGCGGCTGCGGCGTGGATGTAGGAAAGCTTTGGTCGGGATTTCAAGGGGTTGAAGTGTCCGCCTGTGGGAGACTGTCGGAAGCTGTGAAGAGCATCGCGCTGCGCCCGGCAGGGAAGGTACGACAGGCGGCATTGGGAAGCAAAGATGAAGAGGCGGTCGGCGCGCTACAGCTAAATCGTCACAACATGGGTTAGTCGCTGCAACCCGGCCCGGCGACCATTGTTTCGGTAGCATGCCGACTCGCGAGGAACAGGTTTACCCGCTCTTCAGGCGCGTCGCCGACGCGATTTGCGCTGTCCGCCTTCCTGGCCGCGCCTGGGAATATGCGCTGCGCCGGAGCCAACCGGCATATTCTTCAGAATGGGAGTGATGGATATGACCATGAAAGCACAGAAGCTCGATACGATCTGGGTCGAGAAACCCTGGGGCGTCGATCGGCTTCCTCCGCCCTTCGATGCACGGACTGGTGGCCGCGTCGGCGAAATCTGGTTTCGTCCGCCCCAATCCAATCCGCTGCTCGTGAAATATATCTTCACGAGCGAGCGCTTGTCGATCCAGGTCCATCCCGACGACCGGCAGGCGCAGGCGCGCGGACTTTCCGCAGGCAAGGAGGAATGCTGGTACATTCTCGACGCTGAGCCGGACGCGGTGCTCGGCATTGGCACGCTTCGCGCGCTCGGCGAGCGCGAACTCGCCGATACCGCCCGCTCGGGTGCTATCGAGGCGCTCATGGAGTGGCATCCGGTGCGCGCGAACATGTTCATTCATATTCCGCCCGGAACCGTCCATGCGATCGGTGCCGGGGTCACACTCGTCGAAATTCAGCAGAATGTGGATGTTACCTATCGTCTCTACGATTACGGCCGCCCGCGCGAGCTGCACCTCGCCGATGGGACGGCGGTCGCGAAGGCCGCGCCGATGTCACGCGATCTCTGCCGCCAAGTCGATATCGCAGAGAGCGCGTTGTTGCTCGACAGCCGCCATCTCGCGGTCGCGCACCTGAACGCCAACGACCTTTCGCCGCTTGCCGATGCGAGGGATGGGGCGATGATCGTCCCGCTCAGCGGCACGGTCGCGGCTGACGGCGTGACCGCGCAGGCGGGCGAGTGCCTGTGGGCCGAGGACGTCGCTACCATCGAGGCCGGAGCCGGCGCGCGTTTTCTGGCGGGTTGGCACAAGCCTTGACGCCCTGCGCGACCTTGGCGCGTCTCCGATGGAGGGCGATCCGCCTGCGCCAACTGGCCTGGCACCGTCCTGCCGCCCGAGACGCCTAGCGAGGCGCGTCGGCTGCCGCGCGTGTCACAGGGTTGATCGGCTATCCGCCCGAGCTTTCTCTACGGCGCTTCCCATCTCCTCTCCGAGGCGCACCGGCCGTTCGGGAAACCAATCGGGGTTGAACGCGATCGCTTGCTTCTCGAACAGCGTCACGATCGTGGAGCCGAGGAGAAAGCGACCCATCTCGTCGCCCTTGCGCAGCGAGACTTCATCGGGGGCGTAGGACCATGACGATAACTTGCCCGATCGCTTCGCGTTCACCACGCCATGCCATGACGTTGCGACGCTGCCGACGATGGTCGCACCTACGAGTATCATCGCGAAATGGCCGTGAGTGGGGGACTCGAACAGGCATATGACCCGCTCGTTGCGCGCGAAAAGGCCGGGCACCCCGCGCGCGGTCGTCGGGTTGACGGAAAAGAGCGAGCCCGGGACGTGGATCATGCGTCTGAGCTCCCCGTCGCACGGCATGTGCAGCCGGTGATAATCCTTGGGCGAAAGATAGAGGTTGGCGAAACTGCCGTCGCGAAACGTCGCGGCGAGGGCAGCGTCGCCGCCCAGTATCGCGGTGGTGGTAAAACGGTGGCCCTTGGCCTGGACGATGTGATGATCGTCGATGGCGCCGAACTGGCTGATGGCACCGTCGACCGGACAGATGAAATCGGCCTCCGCCCGCGGGCGAGCGCCGGCTTTCAGCGGACGCGTGAAGAAGTCGTTGAAGTTTGCATAGCTGCGGATGTCGGGATTTTCCGCTTCGCTCATGTCGACGCCATATTTGGCGACGAACCATTGGATCAGTCGCGGGGTCAGCCGGCCCGACGACGCGGCAACACGGCCGGCGAATTCGGTCAGCCGCCGCTTCGGCATCGCATGCTGGGCAAGAATTGTCAGGCGCTCGAACATGATATCATCCGGTGGTCGATGCTGCGGAGGGAAAGCCGATCACCTGGGGAGAGACGACGGCGCCTGCCTCTTCGTTCCGGCGGTGATGCTTTATCCCGATGTCGTGGGGCAAGGGAAGGCGCATGGCCGGGAGCGGAAGATAATCGGGTAGGGGGCGCGCTCAGTCTCGCCGGGCCTTTGGCGTTCCTCCCGCCGAACGGACGAAGCGGTAACTCTTCTGCTCATAGTTCCGCGCGCGCAGGAAGTTGTGGGCGTTGTTGATCATGATGTCGCTCATGATCTCGATCGTGCCGCATCCGCCCTTGGCGAGAGCCGTCTCGGCGGCGGTCAGGAGCGTCGTCCCGATGCCGCGCCGCCGACGCTCGCCGTCGACAAGCAGCAGGGTGACGCGGCCGACGAGGCCGTGCTGCAAGGTCGGAACGACCGCCCAGGCGCAGCATCCGACCAGCCCGCCGGCATCGGCGACGAGAAGCCCGGCCTTGGCGTTGCCGATCGCCTCGATATTCGCGTCGATCGATATGAGCTTGGGCGGCTCGGCAAGCTGGGCGAGCAGACGGGCGAGAGCTTTTCGGTCCTTGCCCGTCGCGGGCCGCAGGCTGAGCTCGGGCTCCGGCAGGGCTTCGGGTTTGACGATCCTCAGCACCGGCTTGGCTTTCGGCGGCGGCGGCGGATCCTGCCGCCTTCGTACAGGCTCGGGTGACGGTGGCGGACGCGTTTTTCCGCGTCGACGGATGGGTACTTGCTCCTCGATAGGTTCGGCGGCTTTGGGTGCCTTCTTGGCAGGCTTCGCCGCGGGTTCGCGTTCGGCCGAGAGTTTCCAGCTGTCGGCCGCGCCGCCGCGAAGATAGTGCGCGATGTCGGCGGCGCTTGCCGTGAGCCCTTGTTCGCCGATCCCGAGGAGCGGCTTGCCAGCCGCATCGGTGAGGCCGAACTTCCCATAATCGCCGACGCCCGGCGTTCGCTTTCGCGACCGGACGAGTTTCATCCCGCGGTGTTCGGCGATTGCGCGAAGCTCGTCGGCTGTCGGCTCGGTTGTCATCGATCAGGGCCGGCAAGGAGAGGCGGGGCGGGTCTGCGGGGAGGGGGCGCTCGCTCGGACCGGCGGCGCGCGCTTGCCCGCGCCCTGGTGGGAACCTGTGCGGCTGCGACGCGCTCTGCCCATATGCGCGCGCGCCGCTTCACCCGCTCGACCATGATCGACCATGTCGCCTATGACGAGGCAGCGTCGGTGCTTTCCATCAGCTTCCGGGGCACCGGCAGATATCTTTATCATGGCGTCCCGCGCGCGATCTACGACGGGCTCTGCGCTGCGGAATCGCTCGGCGCCTATTTCAACGCGCATATCAAGGATCATTTCCGCTGCGAGCGCGACCCGGCGCGCAGGCGGTTCGGTCCCGGTGCCTGACAGTGGGGCGGTGACGATCACCCCTGCGGAGGCGCCGCTCATGCGCGCTTGTGCGCTGCCGGCTTGGCGGGCGCTTTTTTCGCCGGGGCTTTTTTGGCAGTCGCCTTTCTGGCGGTGCCAGCCTTCGCCTTTCCGCCGCCGTCACCGATTGACTTCTTCAGCGCCGCCATCAGGTCGACGACGTTAGATCCGCTCGGCGCCTTCTCGTCCTTCCCGTCGTCGAGATTGAGCGTCTTGCCCTTCTTCTTGCGCTCGATGAGCTCCTTCAGCGCCTCGACATAGCGATCGTGAAAGTCGCTCGCGTCGAACTTGCCTGTTTTCTTGTCGATCAGCGTCGTCGCGAGGTCGAGCAGGTCTTCGTCGGGATCGCTGTCCGCGATGTCTCGGAAATAGCTCGCCGCCTTGTTGACCTCGTCGGCATAGCGCAGCGTCTCCATGACGAGGCCCCGGCCGCACGCCTTGATGCTGACGACATATTCACGGCCGCGCATCGCGAGCTGGCCAAGACCGACCTTCCCAGTACGGCGCAGCGCCTCGCGCAGCACGATGAACGCTTCCTCGGCAAGGTCGTCGGCGGGGACGACATAATAGGGCTTCTCGAAATAGATCTCGTCGATATCCTCGGCCTCGACGAACTGGGTGAGCTCGAGCGTCTTCTTACTCTCGAGCTTGACCCCCTCGATCTCCTCGTCGTCGAGCAGCACATATTGGTCCTTCGCATATTGGAAGCCCTTGACGATCTCGTCGACGTCGACCGGGCCGACGCCGGGCACGACCTTTTCATATTTGATGCGCTTGCCCGTGGGCTCGTGGATCTGGTTGAACGCGATCGTCGCCCCGCTCTTCGTCGCCGAATAGATCTCGACCGGGATCGAAACGAGCGCCAGGCGGATCTGGCCTTTCCAATATGGGCGCGCAGCCATCGTCACTCACTCCTTTGCCAATGCTCCTTCAATGCGCGCGGTCGCCGAGCGTTCCGCGCCGGCGATGGGAAGGGAAGCCCGATCGCCGCAACGGGATCGAAAGCGGGAGCTGGAAATGGCCGGACAGTCGCGAACGCGCGCGCCTGCCGCTTTCGCGGCCCGCGACCTGCCGATCCGAGCTTGTCAGACGGTCCAGCGCGCGGGCGCGAGCGCGATGGCGATCGGAGGATGCACCCGCTGCCATTTCGTTGCAGCGAGCACGTCGTTGCTCTCCTTCGCCTCGCGGCCCGGCCCAAGCGACCAGGTGATGTGATAATGGCTACCGTCGCCGCGATCGGTGGTGCCGCCGATGCGCACGACGAGCGCCTGGACGCCCGCGCCGTCGTCGACTTCGCCGACGATCTCGCCCGCGTGCGCAGCGGGTAGGGGCGTGTCCTCGGCGGTCCCGAAGCGGAGCGTCACATGATCGGCAACCAGCTCGGCATAGCGCGGTTCGAACCGTTCGAGCAGCATGTCGCGCTCGGCGGGTGGGACTTTCCAGCCGGCGATCGTGCGCGTCATGACGCCTTGCGCTTTCGCTTTGCGGACGCGTTGCCGAGCTCGACCCAGGCGGGCGCATGGTCGCTCGTCTTGTCGAGCGCCCGCGGGCGGGTGTCGACGCCGGCGGCCTCGAGCCGCTTCGCTGCGGGCTTGTTCAGCAGCAGATGGTCGATGCGGATGCCGGCATTGCGCTCGAACGAGCGCCGCCAATAGGCCCAGAAGCTGTAGATGCGCTCCTCGGGATGCAGGTAACGGATCGCATCGGTCCAGCCCTGGTCGAGGATGCGCCGGTAGGCGGCTTTGGCTTCGGGAGCGAAGAGCGCGTCCTTCTTCCAGTTCGCGGGCTTGTACACATCGAGGTCGGTGGGAATGACGTTGAAGTCGCCGCAGATGACGACGGGGGCATCGAGGTCGAAGAGCGTTGTCAGATGCGCGTCGAGCCGCGCCATCCACTGCATCTTGTAATCGAACTTCGGACCGGGCCAGGGGTTGCCGTTGGGAAGATAGAGGCCGGCGACGAGGATGCCGCCGACCGCGGCCTCGATATAGCGGCTCTGCTCGTCGCCGGGATCGCCGGGGAGCCCGCGGCGCGTTTCGTGGATTTCGCCGACGCGGCTCAGCATCGCGACGCCGTTCCAGCGGCTCTGGCCGTGCCAGATCACGTCATAGCCCGCGTCGCGGATCGCCTTCTCGGGGAATTTCTCCTGAGGGGCTTTGAGTTCCTGCAGGCAGACTATGTCGGGCTCGGCCTGCGCGAGCCAGCCGAGCAGAATGTCGAGGCGGCCGGCGATGCCGTTCACATTATAGGTCGCGATCTTCACAGGTCGGGCAGCGTCTGGTCGGCGCGGCCCCAGCCTTGCAGCGCCTTGAGGCCGGCGCGCTTCAGAAGCTCCTTCGCGTCGGTGATGCGGAAATGCGACGGCTTGTCGATCGTCTCCATTTCCTTCCAGCTGATGGGCGCGGCGACCGGCGCGCCTTCGCGGGCCCGCGCCGAATAGGGCATCACCGCAGTCGCGCCGCGCTGGTTGCGGAGATAATCGACAAAGATCCGGCCCTTGCGCTGCGCCTTGGGGAGGGCGGCGGTGAAGCGGTCGGGATCCATTTGCGCGACGGCGCGGGCGAGCCGGTGCGCGAAGTCCTTGACCTCGGGCCATTCGGCGCGCGGCACGAGCGGGGCGATCACATGGACGCCCTTGCCGCCGGTTAGCATTGGAAAGGTCTCGAGGCCCATCTGCTTCAGGATGTCGCGGAACTGGAAGGCGGCGCTGCGCACCGCCTCGAAATCGAGACCGACGTCGGGATCGAGATCGAAGACGAGCCGATCGGCCTTCTCGACATCCTCGATGCGCGCGCCCCAGCCATGGAATTCGATCGTGCCCATCTGGACGCAGGTCATCAGGCCCTCGGGCGTGTCCATGTAGAGATAGGGCTGGTTGTCGCCATCCTTCTCCTCGATCGCGACCTGCTTCACCGAATCGCCGAAGCTTCCGGCATCATGTTTCTGGAAGAAGCATTTCTTGGCGCGGCCCTGCGGACAGCGCACGAGGCTGATCGGGCGCGAACCCGCCCACGGCAGCATGATCGGCGCGACCGCGGCATAATATTCTGCAAGCTCGCCCTTGGTGAGCCCCGCCTCGGGAAAGATGACGCGGTCGGAGTTGCTGATCGGAACGGGGAAGACGCTCGTCGCCACCGCAACCTTTTCTTCGCTCTCTACGACCACGGCCTCCGGCTTCTTGTCTTCGCGAAGTCCGAGATAGCTCGGGTGGCGGAGCGTGCCCTCGTTTGTCATCTCGGTAAAAGCGATCTCGGCGACGAGCTTCGGCTCGATCCAGTGCGCGCCGCGCGTCTCGGTGCGGGGCGCCTTCACCGTCGGCTCCTTTCGTTCGAGCGGCTTCATCATCGCCTGGAGGCGGAAGAGCTCCTCGGTATCGAATCCGGTCCCGACCTTGCCCGCGTAGCGCAGCGCGCCCTTCTCATGCACGCCGAGCATGAGCGAGCGGAACGCGCGCGACTTGTCGGAAGGCGTCCAGCCGACGATGACGAACTCCTGCCGCTTGATGCACTTAGTCTTGAGCCAGCTTCCCGCGCGCGCGCCGACATAGCGCGCATCGGCCTTTTTCGAGATGACCCCTTCGAGACCCGCAGCGCAGAAACTCTCGAGCAATGCCTCGCCGCTGCCCGCGATATGATCCGAGTAGCGGATATGCCTGGAGGCCTTGGGAAGAATTTTGGCAAGATGCGCCTTGCGGTCGAGGAGGGGGAGGGCGGTCAGATCCTCGCCGTCGAGCTCGAGGAGATCGAACGCGAAATAGTCGATGCTGTCCGGGGTGGCCTTGAGGGCGTTTTGCAACGACTGGAAGCGCGAGCGGCCTTCAGCATCGAGCACGACCGCTTCGCCGTCGATCAACGCACTGTCCACATTCAACTTTACGGCCTCGGCGAGGAGCGGCGCGAAGCGCTCCGACCAGTCGAGACCCGAGCGCGTATAGGCGCGGGCCTCGCCGCCGCCGACCGCGATCAGCAGGCGGTAGCCGTCATATTTCATCTCGTGAACCCAGCCCCTGCCAGCGGGAACGCTGTCGACGAGCGTCGCCAGCTGAACCTGTCGGAAGGGCGGTGGAGCCGCAGTCTTTCGCTTGCTGCGCGAGGAGGAGGGGGGGCGCCCTGCCGGGTCTGGATTGGCGGTCGGTTTGGCCATGGACTCAAGACCATCCGGCCGCGCAATCGTTCCCGGTCCCGGGGGCAACTTGCCCGGGCGGCCATGCGTTCCCATTTTCGTCCCCGAGACATGGAGCTTCAACATGGCGAATGGCTGGGCGCGCGACGGCGCCGTTCAGGAGCAGATCGACGACACGGTGAGCGATGCCGTCAAGGAGGCGCGCCTGCGGCTGCTGTCCGGCAAGGGCGCAGACTATTGCGACGATTGCGGCGAGCGGATTGCAGAGGCGCGGCGAAAGGCCTTGCCCGCGAGCCGTACCTGCATCGGGTGCCAGACGCTTCGCGACGCCGAACGCCGTCCGGCCGGTTTCAACCGCCGGGGAAGCAAGGACAGTCAGCTGCGCTGACCCTTTGGGAAAGTGAGCCGGGGCATGACTTCAGGCGCGCGCCTTGGCTGCGGCCCGGACCTCCTGCGATCGGTCGAGCGCGATAACGAGGATATCGTCGCCGTCGACGATGACGCCGACATTGTCCATGCCGACGAGCGACACGCGTTTTCCGGGCGCGCGGACGAGGCAATTGTGGCTGTCGTGTGCGAAAAGATCGTCGCTGCAAGCATTACCGGCTGCGTCGGCACCTGCGAGCGCGTGCACCGCCTGCCAGCTGCCTAGGTCCGACCAGCCCATCGACACGGGGACGACCGCGACGCGGGCGTCTTTCTCCATCACGGCATAGTCGATCGAATCTGACGGCGCCTGTTCGAACGGCGCGCTTGCCGCGTGCAGGGCATCGCCATCGTGCAGCGCATTGGCGACCGCGGCTTCCGCCGCGCGATATATGGCCGGGCAATGCGTGAGCATCGCCTCGCGCATGCGACCGGCCCGGAAGAGGAAGATGCCGGCGTTCCAGCTGTAGCCACCCTCGCGAAGCATCGCTTCGGCATCGGCGAGCGGCGGCTTCTCGACGAAGCGGGCGACGGCAAATCCCACGTTGCCGAGCGGTGCGCCGCTGGCGATGTAGCCGAAGCCGGTGTCGGGCCGATCGGGGGCGATGCCGAATGTGACCAGCCAGTCGTCGCGCGCCAGATCGGCGGCTTTGGCGATGGCGCCCCGGAATGCGGCTACATCGGCGATGACATGATCGCTCGGCATGACGAGCAGCAGCACGTCATCGGCCGACGAAGCGACCGCGAGTGCGATGGCGGCAGCGGTGTTGCGCGCCGCGGGCTCGACGATCAGCCGAAGATCGCGACCCTCGGATTGCTCGCGCACCATCGCGACATGCTCGGCGCCGCACACGATGAGCGGCGCTAAAAAGCCGGCTCCGGTTGCCCGATCGAGCGTGCGGGCGAACAGGCTCTCCTTTCCGATGATATCCAGAAACTGTTTGGCACGCGCGCCGCGGGAAGCGGGCCAGAGGCGCGTACCCGCGCCGCCGCAAAGAATGACGGGCTGGATCGTCGCAGACATAGGATCAACCTTCCAGGATCGGGCGGATGCGCGCGAGTTCGACCCGGTCGCGGCGCGCCGAGACCCTCCGCCGTTTTCGAAATTAGCGACCGGCTGGACCATGTCCGCACGAACGCCGCGCAAGCGAGCGAGTTGCCCCTGTTTCCGCAAAAAGGCCCGAAATACCGGGCGGATTAACGCAGGTTATACCGAATTCTCGCATGCGTGATCCGGATTGAGCGCGGTCAGCGTGTCCTGTTGCGCCGGAAAATTGCGAAGTCGGCGATAAGAATGCTTCAACGACGAAGATTGTGGAGGCTTGCCGGTCGGACTTCACTTCCGCCGCATGCAGCCCGCCGGGGCACCGGGGCGTTGAACAGGCATGAACCAGAGCGACACCTTTCTGATGCTGGCCGGGCAAGAATTGAAATTCCTCTCCGACCTCATCGCGCGGATCGATCAAGGACGTCTTGATCCTGTCGGCCTCGACCGGGAGGCCGCGATCCTCCTCCTGCGCGAGGTAGCGGCGGAGCGCCGAAGCCTAGTCGATCGCCTGAAATCTTATGAGGGTGAGGGCGGCGCTGCCTGGACCGGAGCGCCCGTATAGGGGCTCTTTGTCGGTCCTTGCTAATCTCGTCCGCCGCTATCCCTTGGCATTTCGGCGGCGCGTTTCCCAACCCTTTTTCGCGGCCGCCGATCGCTTTTCGCTGCTCTTGCCCGTACCGCTTTTGCGGCCACCTTTTCTCGAGGCTTCATGGGTATCGGGCTGGCCACGGCCGGAACCCGACTTGTTGCCGCCGCCCGACTCCTTGTTCACCGTTGCCCATGCGCGGCTCTCCGCTTCCTTCTTGCCGACGCCGCGCTTCTCATAACTTTCTTCGATATGCTCAGCCTTGCGCTTTTGCTTGTCGGTGTAGCTTGATTTGTCCCCACGGGGCATGACAATTCTCCCTATCCGGCCCCCTTTGGTCAACCAACGGAACATCTTGGGGTTCCGCTAAAGACGCTAATCGGTGGCATGCAAGACCTCGCTTCCGGAGACGGACACGAGCGCGCTGGCCGTGTCGGCACCGCGTGACAATCGTTGCGAGCGGCGGCGGCGCCCAGATATGATTGCCGCTCGGCGCGGTCTATCCGTTGACGACCGTTCCGCCGTTCGGGTGGAGCACCTGGCCCGACATGTAGCTGCTGTCGTCGCACGCAAGAAAGAGGAAGCTCGGCGCGACCTCGTTGGGCTCTCCCGGTCGCTTCATCGGCGTCGTCTCGCCAAAACTTTCGACTTTTTTGGCTGGCGCTCCGCCGCGTGGATTGAGCGGGGTCCAGATCGGTCCGGGCGCGACCGCATTCACCCTGATGCCCTTCTCGATCAGATTCTCGCTGAGCGAGCGCGTGAAGGCGGTAATGGCGCCCTTGGTCGCACTATAGTCGAGCAGACCACCGCTCCCCTGATACATTGTCACGCTCGTGCAATTGATGATCGCCGCGCCTTTCTTGAGATGCGGCAGCGCAGCCTGCACAAGATAGAACATGCCGAAGATATTGGTGGCGAAGGTGCGCTGCAGCTGCTCCGGGCTGATGTCGCGAATATCGTCCGCCGGATGCTGTTCGCCCGCATTGTTGACGAGAACATCGATGCGCTTCAGCTTGCTCACGACCTTGTCGACGATAGTCTTTCCGGCGCTGGTTTTAGCCACGTCGGCCTTGACGAGGATCGCGGTGCGCCCTTCGGCGCCTACGAGCGAAGCCGTTTCCTCGGCATCGGCCTTGTTGCTCTTGTAAACGATTGCGATGTCCGCACCTTCGCGGGCGAACAATACGGCTACCGCGCGCCCGATCCCGCTGTCGCCGCCGGTCACGATCGCGACCTTGTCCTTGAGCCGGTCGGAACCGGCATAGCGCGGCTCCCATTTCGGCGCGCGGTCGAGATCGGATTCCCGGTCTTTCGGCGGCGTGCGGATCGTCTTCGTCTCGCCGACCTCCTTCCGCAGTTTCCTTGCCGCCGTCTGTTTTCCGCGCTTCTCGGACGCGGTTTCTCCGACCTTTCCGGCCTCTGATTTGCGTGCCATTGCCGACTCCTCCTGTTCTGCCTGTCATCGACAAACCGGCGGGGCCTACACTTGGTTGCGGAGCTCTTGGCTCATGCCGAGCTGCGCTGCGGCGGAGCTGTCCGGTACATTCCATGGGCTGGACATGCGAGGCCGACTTTCTACCTATGCAGCGTTGCAATCCTTACCGCCCGGGGGCGCGCCCTGCGCTGCCGAAGCTGAGAGAAGAAGTTTGTCCAAGATCGTGAACGGTGCCAGCCTGCAACCTCGCTCCGGAGGCGCCCCCAAAAACATCGTGCTGCTGCTCCACGGCTTCGGGTCGAGCGGCTCCGACATGATTTCGCTGGCGCCGGAGTGGCAGGAGGCCTTGCCAGACACGCTGTTTCTTGCGCCGCATGCACCGCAGCGATGTTCGATAATGGGCGGGGGCTACCAATGGTGGGGGCTGTCGGGTTTCGCCCCGGCGGCGTTGGCCGCAGGCGCTGCGTCGGCAGCGCCGGCGATCGACGCGTTCATCGATCGCAAGCTCGCGCAATATGACCTCAGCGAGGCCGATCTCGCCCTTGTGGGTTTCAGCCAGGGCACGATGATGGCGCTTCAGGTCGGCCTTCGCCGCCCCCGCGCCGTTGCCGCTATCGTCGGCTATTCGGGCATGCTCGCGGGCGCGGCGGATCTCGGGCATCATGTTCCGTCGAAACCGCCAGTCCTGCTGGTGCACGGCACGGCCGACCCCGTCGTACCGATCGCGGCGCTGCACATGTCCGAGAGCCAGTTGAAGCGGCTCGGCGTCGAGGTCGAGACGCATATCTCCTACGGCGTCGCGCACAGCGTCGACCCGGTCGGACTGCGGACCGGCCGCGACTTCGTGACCGGCGCCTTTGTAAAAAGCTGCGGCTGAACCGCGCAGCTTCGTCACGGCGGCATCGGGCGCACGGGTGTGGGCGAGCGACGCGGGGTGGCCGGGAAGGGAGAGGGGGGGCAGCCGCGGTGGGGTGGGAGCCGCGCGGAACTGCCGGGTGCAGCGGGCGTTGGCCTGATAGGTCAACATTCGGGGACAGGCATTATGAACAAGCTGCGGCGGCTCGAGACATTTGCGCGGACGGGGTGGTTCGCGCGCGGCGTCGTCTATTGCCTGCTGGCATGGATAGCGCTCACCGGTTCGTCGGCCGACGACGCCAGTCCGCAAGCTGTGTTCCGCTCGGTCCGCGATATGCCCGCTGGCTCGATCCTTCTTGCTTCTCTCGCGATGGGTCTGGCGCTTTACGGCGCCTATCGCCTGTACGGGGCGGCGCTCGATAGCGAAAACAAGGGAACCGGTGCGAAGGGCGTCGCTGTGCGGATAGGCTATGCCGCGAGCGGCATCGCCCATTTCATTCTCGCCTGGGCGGCGCTTCGCCTTGCCTCGGGCGGCGGCGCCGAAGACGGCCGCGAGAAAGAGGCGGCGGGCATGCTGCTCGACCTGCCCCTCGGCGGCCTGCTCCTAGGGCTCGTCGGCGCCGCCTTCCTCGCGGCGGCCGTGCACCAGGCCGTCAAGGCCTGGACCACCGAATTTACAAAGGATCTCGATGCGGCAGCACCTGCATGGGCCGTGCCCGTCGGGCGGGCGGGTCTTGCGGCGCGCGCGGTCGTGTTCGCGGTCATCGGCGCCTCGCTCGTGCGCGGCGGCTGGTTCGGCGCTGCCCGCGAGGTCAAGGGCCTCGGCGACGCGCTCTCGGCGCTCACCGACAATCCGCCGCTCTATCTGCTCGTTGCCGCCGGGCTGTTCCTGTTCGGCGTACACAGCTTCGTCGAGGCCCGCTGGCGGCGGCTTCGCGATGAAGACATGATCGCGCGGATCATGGCAGCGCGACGCTGACGATGCCCATAGCGCAGGCCTGCGGAACCCTGTGGGCTTCGCCGCGTTAGCAGGGCAGTCATCAACAGGGAGAGTCTCGATGAAAAAGCTGTTTGTAACCCTCGCCGCAACCTCGGCCCTCGCGCTCGGCGCCTGCCAGAGCCCCGCCGCCGACAAGGTCGAGGATCAGGCCGAAGCGAAGGCCGAGGCGATCGACGATCAGGCCGACGCGATGCCCGAAGGTCCCGCCAAAGAGGCGATGGAGCAGAAGGCCGATGTCGTCGAAGAGCAAGGCGAGGAAAAAGCCAACGCGATGGACGACAATGGCGAGATCGCTCCGTCCGAAACCGGCGTCGGCGACACCCAGAAGAAATAAGACTGCCTTCCCTAAGGGCAGGGTGAAGGGCGCCGGTTCCGGCGCCCTTTATCGTTGCGGTGGCCCGGCCCGGGCTGCTGGCAGCTGGGGCCGCTGGGACAAGGCAAGGGAACGCGGTTCGGCGTCGCTTCTCAGCACAGCGTCCGATCGAGAAAGTCCCTGATCAGCGGGACAACCTCGTCGAGATTGGTTTCGAGAAGCCAATGGCCGCCGTCTAGCATATGCAGCTCGGCCGCGGGGAGATCGCGCAAATAGGCGCGCGCAGACTTCTCGGGCATATAGAAATCCTGCGGACCCCAGACGATGAGCGTCGGCGGGTGGTGCTCGCGCAGATAGCGCCGATGCGCGCCGAACCACGAGCGGTTGGCCTTGAGGCCCCCGATAAGGTCGATCGCGATTTCGCGGCGCCGCGGAGTGATCAGCGACCAGTGCAGTTTCCAGAGGTCCGGCGGAATGCGCGGCACGAGATCGGGCCGCACGTCGTTCAGAAACTCCTCCCGAAAAACATCCTCGCTGATTGCCTTGCCGATCTCGGCGCGCATCTCGCGTTCGGGAAGCGACCAGCTCTTCTCTATCTCGGCATATTTGTCGCCCAGCGCATCCTCATAGGGAATGTCCCCATTCTGGATGATCTGCGCGAGGATGCGTTCAGGCTGCATGATCGCGACACGCGCGCCGATCGGCGATCCGAAATCGTGAAGATAGAGCACAAAGCGCTCGACGCCGAGCGCACGCACGAACCCGTCGAGAAGCTGCGCATAGCCGTCGAAGCTATAGTCGAAATGCTCGGGCGTATCGCTGTAGCCCATGCCCGGATAATCGGGTGCGAGCAGCCGCCACCGATCGCCAAGCCGCGGCAGGAGATTGCGAAACTCGAACGACGAACAGGGATAGCCATGCGGCAGCAGCAGCACCGGAGCGTCGGGCGGTCCTGCCTCCCTGTAAAAGATATCAACTCCGCCGACATCGATCCGCCGATGGAGAGTTTCTCCGTTCACAGTCGATGCTCCTCGCGTCACGATCTCAAGGGGCTGGCAGTTTCACTTCGGGCAGCGCATCGAGGTCGGCCTTGGTCATGCTCGTCTCAAGATCGGTGTCGCCGCCGCGCACGATGGGCTTGAGGCCCTGCACCGGTACATGGACGTAGCGGTCGGGACCGACGCCTTCGAGCTCGACGAGGAGACGGTCCACCTTGTCGTCGGCGCCGCGCAGCACCTGCGATACGTCTCCGAGATCCTTCCCGTCCGCGCCGACGATATCGGCGTCGAGAAGTTGTGCCTCGCTGAGGCCGAGCGCCGCAGGGAGGGGGCCGGCGACCGTGGCGCTGGTCTCGGCTGCACGTTCCATCCTGTCCTCGGCAGCTTCCTGCTTGCTGTCGCAAGCGGCGAGAAAAAGTGCGGCGCCGGCACCGAGGATGAGGATGCGCATGTCTTGTCCTTTCAGTAGGGGATCGAGCTCCGGTTCGACGCGGCGGAACTCGAAATCGTCATGATCTGACCAGGAAACGCCCCGCTGCAAAAGCGGTTGCGATTTTGCCCCGTGTGGTTCTTGGGGCGCGGTCTTCATTTACGCCTCAGCCCGCCTCCGTGACCCCCTCGTCGAGCCCGCGCGTCTTCGGTCGCAGCGCCTTGTAGCGCGGAAGGAACGCAATCATCGGCATCCAGCTCGGCGCCTCGGCGGTATAAAGGTGGAAGGCTGGCGCAATCTCTTCGGGATCGTCCAGCGTCCCCGCCGCAATATCGATCTCATCGGCCTGGTGGCGCAGATGGATTGTTAGCGGCGAGCCGCACTTCCGGCAGAAGCTGCGCGTGCCGAAGCTGGTCGATGCGAAGCGTTCTATATGCTCTTCGCTCGCAAGGATGCGGTACCGGTCGAGATGGACCGTCGTAAAGACCATGCCGCCCGACCCCGAGACATGCTGACAGACACGGCAGTGACACCAGCCGCTATCATATGGCTTTTCTTCGAGGCGGTACCGAACCGCGCCGCAAGCGCAGCCCCCATCGAGCGAAACCTCTTCGGCGCTTGCACTATCGCTATCGGAAGCGTTCGGCATGGAACTCGCCTTTCTCGCGGCGCGGGTATCGGAGAGGGTAATGGCAGACCGATGGGGTGGTGGCTTCTCTTTGTCCTTCACCGACCGGGAACCGTGGCGGGATGTCTTTCCTTGTCAGAGCTGAACTTCGCCCTCATCCTCCCCGTCCCAATAATGCGCGCGGGTGCCCGAGACCTTGATGAGGACGATCCCGGGCGTCTCGATACCGTCCGGCCACCAGCGTTCGAGTCCTTTCGTCCAATGTTCGGCGAATGCGGCCTTGTCGCGGATGAGCGTTGCGTGACCCTCGACGGCGAGGAAGAAGGGCCGCATGCCGAGCAGGCCCGATTTGCCCTGATAGCTCAGATTGACGTTCGGGTTGGCCGCGATATCGGCGACCATGAGGGACGTCTCGTCGGTGAAGAACCAGGCGTCGCCGTCATAATTGACTTCGCGATTGTTGCTCATCGGCCGCGACCCGATGGCGCCGCCCGCCGTGTGCGTGGCGAGCATCGCGAAGTCGATATCCTTCATCTTCTCGGAAAGCTGTTCGATCGTCATGGTCATGGGAGGAGCCTTTTGTCTGGAGCGTCTGTAACTGCATCAATGCGCCGCGAAGGCGGGAGTTGCGGAGGGGGGGGCTGCGCCTCGCGGCTTGGGTCAGGGACCGGTCGCGGCGGTCCGGCTTTGCTGGCGCGGGGCGCGGATCGGGCGATATTCGCAGGTGATCGCGAGCTCGCGCCGCGGGGCGGGCACGAGATGGATGTGGAGCCGGGCTTCGGCGGCGACCGCGTCGAGCGCAAAGGCCTGCTCGGCCTCGTACATCTCGTCGCGGTGCGGCTGCACCCACTGCCGCACCGATGCGAGCGCGCGCGACTTCGCACGCGCGAGCGTGTCCGCCACAATGAAAAGATTGCGGTGGCGCTCGAGAAATTCGCCCCGGATATAGCCGCCTAGATTGACATAATAGAGCCGTTCGGGACCCTCGAACGGCGCGGTCTTCAAAACTATGTCATAGCCATCGGCGTGATCGATCTCGGCCCAGCAGTCGATATGGAGGCTGCCCGGCGTGCCCCACCATTGGCTGCGGAGCGCATCATAAGTGTCGGTGATCGTGGGCGCGGCGACGAAGCGCATGTCGTGCAGCTCGATATTGGCGCCGGCCATCTCGCCGCCGACATATATGGCGAAGAGCTTCACGCGGCCTTCTCCTCGGTAGTCGCCTGGCCGATCGCGGCTGCGAGCTGTTCTCCGACAACCAGGCCCATTTCGTGCGAACTCGTGATTCCCTGGATGAAAGGGTGGCGGCCGAGCAGGAAGGGCAGGCTGAGGCAGAAGAGGCGGGATTCCGGGATATCGTCTGCAATCGGGTGGAAGGCATCGTCGATCGCGATGCCCCGCGCCTCCGCCTTGCCGGCACCAGGCGCTGCATCGCGCACGATGCCCTGTTGGCGCAGCGAGGGGAATGGAAAGGCTGCGGCGCCGAGCGGGCGCTGGCCCATCGCCTCGATAAACACCTCGAAATGCCGCCGCTCGCCGCCCAAGATCAGGGACGCGCCGGCCTCGTCGCCGCCCGTGTCGATGCGGTAGTCGTCGCCGATCGCCGTGACATCGAGCTTCCCGGCGCGATGGAGCGCGATCAGCCGCCGGATCGATTTGTGGGGAACGGTGGCATAATCGTCGACGAACACCGGCTTGAAGTAACGGACGAAGCGGCGGTAGTCCGTTCCCTCCAGATATGGCACAAGAAGCGCGAGCACTTCGTGCATGCGCAGGATCGCGTAGCGCCACGCGACGGTGTGCCTTGCGGCATAGTCGTGCTGCGCTTCGGCGAGATTGGCCTCGGCCCACACAAAGGGATCGCTCGCTGCGCGCCGCGCAAAATAGGCTTCGCAGAAGCCCTCAAGGTCGAGCTCCTCCAGGCCGATGCCCGCGGCGTAAGGGGGATCGGCAGCGGCAAGCTCCGCCTTGAACAGTGCGAAGGCGGCATCGAGCAGCTGGTCTTCTTCGCTCGCAACGAGACGCGTGATCGCCTCCTCGGTACAGATGTCGAGCGGCTCATAGGGAAGCGGCGCATAGAAATCGGCTTCGGGGAGCAGGCCCTTCCTCGACATCATCGTCATGTGGAACGCGTCGGTGGCGGATGCCGGACGATAATGCGTCTCGCCGTCCCGGGTTTCGTCAAACGAGCCATGGATGTTGGCGAGCGCGATACAGGCGTCGATGGCCGTGAGCGAGCTGCCCCGAATGCCGATATCGCAGGGCGGTACCGTGGCCAGAGCCGAGGCGGGCCAGGGGCTGAGGAAATAGCCCGGCCGAACCTCGGGCTCGGAGGGCCATTGGTGGCCCGTCGCGAGGACGACATGATCGAAAGCCTCGTCGGCGAGTTCGCCCGACCTCGTGCGAACCTTGAGTATCATCGCGCCCGACGTGCTGACCGCGTCCTCGACGCGGCATCGCGTGCGCAGCTCGACCTCGATACCGCGCGCGCGCGCCATGTCGATAACGGCGTCGAACTGGTCGCGGAAATATTCGCCGAGCGCGACCCGCGGATAGAAGGTCCGTTCGCCGATCGCATCGGGATCGATGCCGAGATCGGCGAGGCGCTCCGGCGGCTGACGTATCAGCCAGTCGCACAGCGTCTCGGCAAGCGGCGGGATTTCGATGCTGGCGATATTCGCCAGCATGGCGGGGTCGTTCCAGCCGGGCCGATAGGGCGTTCCGCGGCCCGCGCTCGCTTGCGCTTCATACACGGCAAGACGGAAGGGCGAGGGGTGGTGGGCGAGAAGCGCATGCAGCGTGTAGAGCGTGGTCGGGCCGGCTCCGACAAAGGCTATGCGGGGTGTCATGTTGCGACAATGCTCCGGGCGCGCAGAAGTTCGGCCGACTTGCTCTGGGTCAATGCGAATTCTCCTCCGCCAGCTGCTTCGGGACGCCGAGCAAAAAAAAGGGTCCGCATACGCGGACCCGAAGGGGGCCATCAACTTGGCGGGAGGATTAGTTTTCGGTGCCGGGAGTACCCGTCTTCGGCGGCTTGCCGTCTTCGATGCGGCCTTCGTTGCGAAGGTCGCGGCCTTCCTGCGCCTTGCGCTTGGCCTCGGGGCTGTCGCCGTTTTCGAAGGCTTCTTCCTTCACATAGCCGGCAGCTTCCTTGATCTGTCCTTTGACGCTCATGATACTCTCCATTGGCTGTGGGTTCTGGTGAGAGAAACCCTTGGACGCGGGCGAAAGTTGCCTGCGATCGCCCAGATTTATCTTCGCCTCCGTGCGCAACTTTGGCCGCATCGCGGCGTTTCGCGGCGCGTGTGAAAGAGTGACGACGGCGAGGCTTGGCCATTGCCCTGACGCCTGCGAACGCCCTTCGGCGATCGTCGCCGAACCGCAACTTTTGAACCCTGCAGGCGTTCGCCCGTCATCATCGACGGGAGATGGGCGTGATCCACCAACAGTTCGAACATGATCGCATCGATCGAAGCGCGCCCGGCGCGATGCTCGCTTGGGCGCGCATATTGGGCGCCAGCCAGTCCGAGATATTGATCGCGGTCGCGGCTGTCGGAGATCGCGCCGATGCGGTTCGTACCTATCTCGCGCGGCCGTGGCCGGAGCCCCTCGCTTGACGGAGGGCCCCGAGGGGACGGGCGGCGACGCGGCTGCAGCGAACAGCCGTCGCCCGGACGGAATCAGCGAGAAGATGATCGCCGGGCAGCGCTGGCACCGCCACGCGAGCCCCGTGTCCTTCGTCCTGCTCGCTGCCATCGTCGCCGTCGCGCTATCGGGCCTCGTCGGTGGCCAGCCTAGTCTGCTGCGCGTCGAGGATTTTGGAGCAGCGCGGCTCGAGGTGAAGACGCCCTCGGTCATTCGCAACGGCGAGTTTTTCGAAACCCGCATTCGTGTCGAGGCGATCCGCGATGTTTCCGATGCGGTGCTTGCGGTCTCCCCGTCGCTCTGGACCGACATGACGATCAACACCATGCTCCCCGCCGCCGCCGAGGAAAGCTACAAGGACGGCGCCTATCGTTTCTCCTATGGGGAGCTTCGCGCGGGCGAGACGCTGGTCGTCAAGATCGATGGCCAGATCAACCCGCCGCTCTTCGCAGGAACCAAGGGCGAGATTGCGCTGTTCGACGGCGAGCAGCGGCTCGGCAGCATGCCGCTAGAGATCAAGGTCCTGCCCTGATGGATATCGTCCTTCGCGCGAGTGCGATGTTTTTCCTGCTCTATGCGCTGCTCCGTCTCATGGGGAAACGCGAACTGGGGCAGATGACGCCTTTCGAGCTGGTTCTGCTTGTGGTGATGGGCGACCTCATCCAGCAGGGCGTCACCCATAATGATTTCAGCCTGACCGGCGCGTTGCTCGCGATTGTGACCTTCGCCTTCTGGGCGCTCACCCTGAGCTGGGCGACCTATCTCTTTCCGCGGCTCAAGAATCTGCTCGAAGGCCATCCGCGCGTCGTGGTGAAGCAGGGCGAGATCATCCGCGACAATCTTCACCGCGACCGGCTTACCGCCGACGAGATCGAGTCCGAGATGCGGCTCGCGGGCATTGCCCACATTTCCGACGTGGAATGGGCGATCCTCGAGCCGCAGGGGAAGATCAGCTTCATCAAGCGGTCCGAAGGCGCGTCGCGCCAGCGCGATGCCGACGACGGCGCGGTGTGAGCGGATCGAGCGCAACTTTCGGGCTCGCCGCGCGCTGAACAGGCGCGGGGCATGACGATGGAGACTGCCATGAAACCGACCGAAATCGACACCGACGCCACCCATATCCTTGCAGCCGATCACCGGGCGGTCGAAGCCCTGTTCGAGGAATTCGAGAAGGCCAGCGGGAGCGACCGCAAGGCGAAGATCGCCGACCAGATTTGCACCGAGCTCAAGATTCACGCGCAGATCGAGGAAGAAGTCTTCTATCCGGCGCTCAAGGGAAAGATCGACGACGATCTGCTGAAGGAGGCCTATGTCGAGCATGACGGCGCCAAGATCCTGATCAACGACATCGTCGCCTCGGGACCCGCCGACGAATTTTTCGAGGCAAAGGTCACGGTGCTGTCCGAAGAGATCAAGCACCATGTGAAGGAAGAGGAAAAGCAGCACGACAATATGTTCCAGCAGGCGCGCGCCGCCGATGTCGACCTCGACGCGCTAGGCGAGAGGATGCTCGCCCGGAAGGAAGAGCTGAAGCGCCAGGCCGAGACCGCAGGGCTGCCGCCCGCCGAACTCGCTACCATGTAGGGTGAGCGCGGCGACGCTGATCGAACGGCGCACGCGCAAGCTGGCCCGGCATCTCGCCGGCAAGACGCTGCGGTTCGTGACAGCCGAAAGCTGCACCGGCGGCCAGCTCGCAGCCATCTTCGCCGCTGACGCCGCGCTCGGAGCCCATCTCGAGCGCGGCTTCGTCGCTTATTCGATCGACGCCAAATGCGAGATGCTCGGTGTCCTTCGGAAAGACGCCGAACGGGGTGGGGCCGTCAATCCCGAGGTCGCGGCCGCGATGGCGACGGGCGCCCTCGGAAAAAGCTGCGCCGATATCGCCGTTGCGATCACGGGGTTTTGCGGGCCTCGCGAAGATCGTGAGGAAGTCGGTCTGGTCTACATCGGTGTGGCCAGTGCAGACGCGGCACACGTCGAGGATTTTCATTTCGGCGATATCGGCCGCCGCAATGTTCTCGATCAGGCGGTCGCCGCAGCACTCCAGATCATGATCGATGCGGCCTCGTGAACGAGGATCGCGGGCACTTCGGCGGGCGGGACCGGACGCCGGAGCTCGGCCGAGTTCGGCAGCCGTCCTTAACGCGGCTCTTTTCGTTTCAAGGCGCCGGCCTCGTGGGCCGCTCGCTTGCCTTCGGCCGTTTCGACCAGATATTCGGGGTTTTTCGGCGATGCCGCGACATAATGACCCTTGATGTCCATCGCTTTCGTCACTTTTTTCACGACCTTGCCCTCGGCGCGTCCGCCGTGGCTCTTCCAGGTCACCTCGTCGCCTTTCTTGGGTTCGTCCTTCAGGATCTCTCTCCTTTCCGCAAAACAGCCCGCGCGCGCGGCAAAGGTTCCTCCCGGAGAGGGAGCCGCGAGCGGGAAGACGTCTGGCGCAGGCCCTTTCGTTGCGATTGCCGGTGACGTGGGGAGGCTTCGATGAATGACGATCATGCACGCGGACAACGCGACGGTCTGCGGCTTGCCCTCGCCGTACTTGCCGCTGAAGAGGCGAAATGGGCCGCACTGCTTGGCGAGAGCCGATCCTGGCGGACGAACCGCGAACGCGAGGTACGCCACAAGGCGCTGCAAGTCGCCCAGAAGCGGATACAGACATTGCTCAACCGCATGTCTCCAAAAGGGTATGACGGGCTCGACCATGAGGTCGCCGCCGCCCTCGAGAAGGCCGGACTCTGATCGGCGGCGCGCGCTGGCCTTATTCTTGTGCGAGGCTGGCGAGCGCGGCTTCGAGACTATCGATCGTGAAAGGCTTCGCAAGGATCGGCCTGTCGCTCCAACAGGGGCCTGGCTGACCGACGAAACCGCCCGTCGCGACGAGGAAAGGGATCGACCGCGCCGCAAGGGCCTCTGCTACCGCATCGCACGGCAAACCGGATTCGAGATAAACGTCGACGATCGCGGCGTCGAATTCGCCTTTCGAGATATGCCTGAGCGCCGTAGCGATATCGCCCGCGTCGCCGACGATACCGTGCCCCAGCGCCTCCAACGCATCTTCGAGCATCATGGCGACAAGTGGATCATCTTCGACGACCAATATCCTCTTGGGCATATATTCCCTGTCAACAGCTTCGAGGCACCCGTGGCGCGGCTAAGAACGTTCGACTGTCCGGGGCATTCCGGTGATCGGCGTTGCTGTGTCGCACCTACGCGCCCGTATCTGCGACTCTCATTCAGAATCATATTGATCCATGTTAATCCGTGATCGGACGCCGCGCGTTAAGGGCTCGATGTGCCGGTGACGCTGCTTGCCACGACGGGCTCTGCAGTGCATGCACGGCGGACACAGATCGACCGGCCGAGGGGCATTTACATGGAATCGGCCAGGATCTCGTCGCTCGGCCGCGACACGCGGGCGAGCCGCCTGATCATCATTCTCCTGACGATCGGATTTGCCGCGCTGCTCGCTGCGGCATCGACAGCATTTTATGTGCAACGCCAGAATGAGGCCGACGCCCGCATGGTCGCGCATACGCTCGCGGTCGAAGCCAATCTCGGGGCCTTCGCAAGCGCGACCGAACGGATGGAGACGGCGCGCCGCGGGCTGATCCTGACGCAGAACCCGGCGTTCGCGACGATCATGGACGAAGCAGAGGGCCGGTCGCGCGCCCAGCTCGCATCGCTTGAGGCGCTGATCAGCGACAATCCGAACCAGCGCGGCCGCGCCGCCAGGCTTCGCGCGCGTCTCGATGCCTATGGCCGCCATTACCGGGCGACGCTCGGCCTCCGCGGCGCAGACCGCGCGGCGCTGATCGCCGACTTCGCGAACGACAAGGGCGTGCTCGAGGTGCGTGCCGCGCGCGCGCTCGTTGAGACGATGCTCGAGGGCGAACTCGCCCTCCTCAAGGATCGCGAAGCGCGGCAGCGGCGCACGCAATCGCTGTTCACCCTGACGCTGATCGGCACCGGCATTCTTCTGCTGGTCGTCGCCGCCGCGACATTGCTCCTCGTCCGCAACAATCTCGTCGAACTCCGGTCTTCGCGGGCGGAACTGCGCCGCCTCAACGAAGGGCTCGAGGAGCTGGTCGATGCGCGGACGGGCGAGCTCAAGCGCGCCAACGCCGAGATCCAGCGCTTCGCCTATATCGTGTCGCACGATCTGCGCTCGCCGCTGGTCAATGTGATGGGCTTCACCGCCGAACTCGAAACCGCGCGCAAGGCGATCTCGGGCTATCTCGAGCAGGGGGACAGGCAGGGCTGGCAGGCGCCCGACGCCGCGACCCGGCTCGCGATCGAGGAAGATCTGCCGGAATCGATCGGCTTCATCCGTACGTCGACGCAGAAGATGGACCGGCTGATCAACGCGATCCTCAATCTCTCGCGCCAGGGTCGACGTACGCTCGCACCCGAAACGCTTGCGCTCGGCGACGTCGTAGGCGCGATCGTCGGCAGCCTCCAGCACCGCATCGACGAGACCGGTACGACGGTCGAGGTGTCGGACCTGCCGTCCGTGATCAACGACCGGGTCGCGGTCGAGCAGATCCTCTCGAACCTCTTAGAGAATGCCCTCAAATATCTGCAGCCGGGGCGAGCCGGTATCATCCGGGTCGACGGCGGAACGGATCTCGGGCGCGCATGGGTCTCGGTCGCCGACAATGGTCGGGGCATCGAGCCGCGCGATCACGAACGCGTGTTCGACCTCTTCCGAAGGTCGGGCGTCCAGGACCAACAGGGGGAGGGGATCGGCCTTGCCCACGCCCGCGCGCTTGCCTATCGCCTCGGCGGTAATATCGAAATCCAGTCCGAACTCGGTGCGGGTTCCACCTTTCGGCTGATCCTGCCCCTCGTGTGGCAAAGCGGAGAAGAAGATGCCTGACCAACTGCCCGTAAACATCGTGATGGTCGAGGACGATGAGGGGCATGCGCGCCTTATCGAGAAGAACATCCGGCGCGCCGGCATTTCCAACAAGATCCATCATTTTCTCGACGGCACCTCGGCTCTCGAGTTCCTGTACGATGCGGCGGAGGGCCCGGTGCGCAACGGGCCGGCGCTCGTGCTGCTCGACCTCAATCTGCCCGACATGAGCGGGACCGACATTCTCGCCAGGCTGAAGGCCGACAGCAGTCCGCTGCGCCGCACGCCCGTCGTCGTGCTCACGACCACCGACGACAAGATCGAGATCCAGCGCTGCTACGACCTCGGCTGCAACGTCTATATCACCAAGCCGGTGAACTATGAGAATTTCGCCGACGCCATTCGCCAGCTCGGTCTCTTCCTGTCGGTGATCCAGGTCCCCGATCCCGACCCGGCTTGAGACCCGCCCTGGCCCACATTCTCTATATCGATGACGACGACGGCATGCGGCGGCTTGCGTCGCGCGCGCTTGGCCGGAAAGGTTATGAAGTCAGCCTCGCGGCAAGCGGCGGCGAGGGCGTCGACATGGCGAAGGTCACTGCCTTCGATCTCGTTGCCGTCGATCACTATATGCCCGGGCAGGACGGGCTTGCCACGCTCGAGGCGCTTCGCGCCCTGCGCGACTGCCCGCCCGTCGTCTATGTGACGGGCTCCGAGGAGAGCCGCATCGCCGTGGCGGCGTTGAAGTCGGGTGCCGACGATTATGTGGTAAAGTCGGTCGGCGAGGATTTCTTCGATCTCTTGGCCTCGAGCTTCGAACAGGTGCTCGAGCGTGCCCAGCTTCGGCGCGCGCGCGCCGAGGTGGAGAGCGAGCTGCGCGCGACCAATGCGCGGCTGGAAGCGCTGCTCAAGGAAGTGAACCACCGCGTCGCGAACAATCTCCAGATGGTGATGTCTTTCGTCGCCCTCCAGTCGAAGACGATCGCCGATCCCGCCGCCCGCGAGGCGCTGCAGAAGACGCAGCAACGGATCGCGACGGTCGCGCAAGTCAACCGGCGCCTCTACACCACAGACGACGTCGAATATGTGGCGATGGACGACTATCTGGGCGGCCTTGCCGAGGATCTCTCGGCAACCTGGTCGACGGGGGTCGCCGCGCGGCGTGTCATCGCCGACGTCGAGCCCATGCGTGTGGCCACCGACAAGGCCGTTGCGCTCGGCATGATCGCCAACGAATGGGTGAGCAACGCGTGCAAATATGCCTATGGCGACAGCCATGATGGCGAGATTCGGATATCGCTTCGCCGGGCCGACGAGACATTGCTCGAACTCGCGGTTGTCGACGACGGGGCAGGGATGCCGTCCGACGGAACGGCGCGCGGCACGGGTCTCGGAACGCGCCTCATCGAAGCGTTGGCGCGGACCCACAAGGCGGCTGTCTCTTACGGCGCGGTCGATGCTTCGCGCGATATGCCGGGCACGAGCGCGCTCATCAGGATCCAGTTGCGACCGGGCGAGCTCAAAGCCTAGTTTGCGCCGCGCGGCTGCCGCGCGGGTTCGGCCGCCGCCGACGGGCGAGGCTGGACGAGCGCATCGGACTGCTTTTCGGGGCGGATGTAGATCGAGCTGATATCGCTCGACGCAGCCTTGAGCTCGGCCTCGATCGCCTCGATCAACGTCTCGGCCTCACCCATGGCGAGACGATCCTCGAAGTCGGCGCTTACCGCGACGAAGATCGAATTGGGTGCGGTGTGGATCGTGCGCACATGATTGACGGCGGTAATTTCGCGGCGCCGTTCGACGATGGTCCAGATACGCGCGATCAGTTCGGGGTCCGCAGCCTCGCCGATCAACAGCTCCTTCGCTTCGCGGGCTAGAAGGATCGCGACCGCCGCTAGGATTGCGCCGATCGCCATCGAGGCGATGCCGTCGATCCGCGGATCCCCTGTCGCATGGCTCAGCCATATGCCGCCGGCGGCGATGGCGAGGCCGGCGAGCGCGGCGCTGTCTTCGAACAGGACGATGAAACCTGCGGGATCCTTCGACCGCCGCACCGCCGTCCACCAGCCGAGCCCGCGCCGCCCGGCGTTAAACTCGCGCACCGCGATCGTCCACGACGCACCCTCGAGCAGGAAGGCGATGGCGAGCACCACATAGTTGATCGTCGGATCGCGAAGCGGCTCGGGATCCCGGTAGTGAACCCAGCCTTCGTAGATGGAAATGCCGGCTCCGACGGCAAAGATGAGGATTGCGACGACGAACGCCCAGAAATAAAGTTCGCGGCCGTAGCCGAAGGGGTGACGATTGTCGGGCGGCCGCTTTGCCTTGGCCTGGCCGTAGAGGAGCAGCATCTGATTGCCGCTGTCGACGAGCGAATGGACCCCTTCCGATAGCATCGACGAGGAACCACTGATCCCCGCGGCGACAAATTTGGCGACGGCGATGCCGAGATTGGCAAAGAGCGCACCGTAAAGCACGATGTTCGCCCTGATATGATGCGCCCTCGAGCGCGGCTTGCCCATATCAGACTGGTCTATCACCGAGCTACCTTCGCCATCGCGGCCCAAGGGGCCGCGCAGGCTCTCGATATCGATAGACAGGGGATGGGACGCGTCATGGGTCAGCTACGCCCGGCGGGGCGGCACGTTCCCGAGACGCGTCGCTATGTCCCAAGCCGGGCGGCTCCGCCTGATTATCATTTGCTGGCTGCAGCAGCGACCGGTGATCCCATCGCGAGCGCGCGAGGTCCGGTGACGCGCCACACCGTGTTCGAGAGATCGTCGGCGATCCAGAGCGCGCCGCGCGCCGGGTCCCAGGTGACGCCGACCGGGCGGCCGCGCGCTTTGCCGTCCTTGATGAAGCCGGTCACGAAATCCTTCGGCTTGCCGGCAGGACGTCCGTTGGCGAAGGGGATGAAGCTGACCTTGTAGCCCGCGAGAGTCTGGCGGTTCCAGCTGCCATGCTCTCCAACGAAGGCGCCCGTCTCATAGCCCGGGAGCCCGCCTTCGGTCGCAAAGCTCAGCCCGAGCGGCGCGACGTGCGAACCGAGCGCATAATCGGGAGTGACTGCGGTCCTGACGAGCTCGGGCTTTTGTGGATGAACGCGCGGGTCGGGATGGCGTCCCCAATAACTGTAGGGCCAGCCGTAGAAAGCGCCCTCGCGCACCGAGGTCAGATAATCGGGTACGAGCTCGGCGCCAAGCTCGTCGCGTTCGTTCACCACCGCCCAGAGGACGTTCGACGATGGCTCGAAGGCGAGGGCGGTCGGGTTGCGGATGCCCGTGACGAAGATGCGGCTCGCGCCGGTGGCGGCATCGATCTCCCAAATGACGGCGCTATCCTCCTCGATGCTCATTCCCCGCTCGCCGATATTGCTGTTCGAGCCGATGCCGACATAAAGTTTCGACCCGTCCCCGCTCGCGGCGAGCGATTTCGTCCAGTGATGATTGACCGCTGCCGGGAGCTTGGTCACTTCCTCGCCCTTGCCAGCGATGCGCGTTGCGCCCGGCGTGTAGGCGAAGCGCAGCAGCGCACCCTGGTTGGCGACATAAAGGTCGTTCCCGACGAGCGCGAGGCCATAGGGCGCATCGAGATCCTCGATGAAGCTGGTACGAAGTTCGGGTTTGCCGTCGCCATTTGCGTCGCGCAGCAAGGTGATGCGGTCGCCGCCCTTCACCGAGGATTTTCCAAGGCTCTTGATATAGCCCGCGATCACATCCTTAGGGCGGAGCTTCGGCGCATGGCCGCCGGACCCTTCGGCGACGAGGATATCGCCATTTGGAAGCACGAGGATCTGTCGCGGAATCTTGAGGTCCGTCGCGACCGGCACGATCGTGAAACCGGCGGGAACGGTCGGAAGCTCGCCGTTCCATCCTGCAGGCTTGGCGATCTTCATCGGTGGGACCAGCGTCTCGTCGATCCTCGGCAGGCTCGGGCTGGTGCCCGTCTGGTCGAGCTTTTCATCGCCTTTGCCGCAGCCGGCGAGCGCGGCCGCTAGCGCCGCCGCAGCGACGAGGCCAAGCGAGGTCTGGCGGTTCATGCGCGGGGCTCCTTCGCTGCGTGGAGAAGCCAGGCGGCGGCAATCGCTGCAAGTGTGGATAGGGCCGAGAGGGTCACGCCGGCCGTGCCGACCGAACTCCAGGCATCCTGGCTATGCTCGAAGGCGTTCACTAGGCCCGCGATCCACATAACGAGGATCAGGAGGAAATAGGCGAGGGCGGGGGTTCGCGTGGGCAGCTTCCGGCGGCGGAGGAGGGCTATGGCGGACCACAGGAGCACCGGAGCCCCGAATATCAGCCCGCCCGTGATCAACCAGGCCGAGAAATTGCTCCACTGCATCTCGGCGCTGTTGAGATAGGTGATGTCGGAAAGGAGCGCGCTGCTGAACAGGGCGACCGGAAAGGCGAGGAGGATGGCGTGCAGCGGATGCGGCGCGTGTCGGCGATAGGGCGGGTCGATGCGAGGCGATGGGGCCGTTGCCATATTGATCTCCATGCAGGCCCCCGTCTGGATAATGCGCCGACCGCCCAATAGTTTCCCGGAACCCGCGCGCCGGGCGCGACGTTGGCAATTGGATGGATCCGTCCTCGATTCCCTATTGTGGTCCCGCGCCGATCCCGGCTGACTGGATGCTGCGCTGGAATCTCGATCTCTGGCTGTTGGCGGCGCTGGGCGCCGCGGCGCTGATGGCGTGGCGATGGAAAGCGCGCGGTCCCTTCTGGGCCGGGTTCGCGCTGATCGTTCTGCTGTTCGTGTCGCCGCTATGCGCCCTGTCGTCGGCGCTCTTCTCGGTGCGCGTCGCGCACCATATCATCCTGACCGCGGTTGCGGCTCCGCTGTTTGCGCTCGGCCTGCCGCGGTTTCGGCCGCGCGGCGGTGCGCCGCTATGGGCGGCCGCGCACATTCTCGCATTCTGGATCTGGCACGCGCCGGCGCCCTATGCTCTCGCGCTGGCGAGTGACGGCGCCTTCTGGTTGATGCAGCTTTCGTTGCTCGCGACCGCGTTCGGCTTCTGGGCTTCGCTCCGCTCGTCGTCGCCGCCGCTCGCGATCGGCCTGCTGCTTGCCATGATGGTGCAGATGGGGCTGCTCGGGGCGCTCATCACCTTCGCGGGCACGCCCCTCTATGCGCCCCATCTCGCGACGACGATGGCCTGGGGGCTGGCGCCGCTCGAAGATCAGCAACTGGCGGGGCTCATCATGTGGGCTCCTGCCGCGGCTCTTTATCTCGGCGCGGCGCTCTGGACCGGC